>Ga0193726_1001918_pt1 | contig 15016 bp, 15 predicted proteins | sample H2c1metaG_FD_144928 | JGI IMG/M metagenome (GOLD analysis project Ga0193726, IMG submission 144928) | Soil microbial communities from a riparian zone of the East river system, Colorado, United States - H2c1 | ecosystem: Environmental > Terrestrial > Soil > Riparian zone | place: USA: East River... | reverse complement strand
CGATCTAGGCGGATGGCCGTCAGCGTGTCCTGCAGGCGCCTGCGCGAGCGCACGTGCATGTGCACGTCGCCCGCTGCCACCAGGGGTAGACCGCAGGCCTTGCCCAGCTCGCGCAATTCGGCAAGGCGCGCGCGGTCGTCCGGCCCCTGCAGCAATTCCGCGGCGATCCAGGCGCGGCCGGGAAAGCGCTCGGCCACCGAGCGCGCATGCTTTTCGCCCTCTCCCTTTGGGAGAGGGCGGGGGTGAGGGAAAGTCAGCAGCGCAAAACAGCCAGACAATCCGTTGTCCAGATCAGACCAACCGAGGGAATAGCTGCCTTTCTTTGTCCTGCGCCGTCCGCGAGTGATGAGCTCGGACAAATTGCCGTAGCTCTCGCGGCCGGTGGCGAGGATCACCAGCTTCGGCCCGTCGTCCAGCCGTATCTCCGAGCCGATGATCAGGGGCAGGCCGACCTCTTTCGCCGCGACATGCGCCCGTACGACTCCGGCAAGCGAACACTCGTCGGTGATTGCAAGCGCCCGGTAGGGAAGCGCCGCGGCACGCTTCACCAGTTCTTCCGGATGCGAAGCGCCGCGAAGAAAAGTGAAATTGGAAAGGCAGTGCAGCTCGGCATAGGCGGGGAGAGGGGAGTGCACGGCTTCAGGCGAAAACGCCGTGCAGGTACCATCCGCCTTCGCCGCGCCAATCGCGGTAGATCCATACGAGCGATTCGCCTGGGGTACGGGCAACGAAGTAGTCGCGGGCGACGTCGTCGCCGTCCCACCAGCCGGATTCGATGCGCTCCGGACCGGCGAGCAGATCGAGCGGCCCCTCGTAGTGCGGCACGGGACCGATCTCGGTGAGAGGCTTCGGGCGATCGAGCAGCCAGAAAGGCCTCTCGCCGAAATCCAGGCGCGATGGCTGCGATCCCGGTTCGGCGACCGCCACCGCGCGTTCGGGGCGATGCTCGGCCCGTGAGGCGAGACCGTAGACAGCGTCGGCTCCGAGCCGCGAACGCAACCGCTCGACCAGATGCTCCCACTCGCCCGGCGGCTTGCCTTGCTCGAGTGCGAGACCGAGATTGCGGCCTGAAAGCGGCACGACGTCTTCCGCCTCCAGCGCGATCGAGCGCACGGGTTCGACCAGCGCCAGATTCGAAAGCCGCTCGCGCAGGAGCAGCGTGAAGTGCTTGGCGTCGCGCGAGGGCGCGATCAAGCCGATCGCAATCTCGGTGGCCGTCCTGTCGCGGTGCCCGAGCTTCAGGACCAGGCATTGCACGCCGCCCGAGCGCGCGGCGAGGAACCCGGCCAGCTGGGCGATCAGCCGTCCCGCGGCGAAGAGCAGCATCTCGGCCTGCGCGATTTCAGCCGGCAGCTCGATGTCGGAGCGAAACCTTGCCGGCGAAACGAAGAAATTGCGCGGATCGGGAAGCCGTCCGAGCGCGCGGTCCATATCGCGGAGCAACGCCTGGCCAAAGCGTCGCGCCACGCCTTCGCGCGGCAAGGAACGCAGTTGGCCCAGCGTGCGCACGCCGATGCTCCGGAGCGCGTCCAGGGTTTCTCTTTCCCAGCCCGGAATCTCAACGCTCAGCAGTGCCAGGGCCGGCTCGAGCCCGGGAAGTTCGGCGATGAATTTTTCTTCTCCCGCGGCAGCGAGCCAGTATGCCGCGCGCGGCGTCGGCGCACCGGCGATCACGGCGCGATAGCCTATTTCGGCCGTATCGCGGAGCAATTTTTGTTTCATGGCCGCGATGCCGCCGAGCAAGCGCAGGCTGCCCGAGAGGTCCAGCAGCACGGCCGAGGGAAATTCGAGCGCCACGCCGGGTGTGAATTGCCCCGCCCAGGCGGCGATACCGAGCAGCGCCTCGGTTTCCGCCGCCTGGTCGCGCGGCACGATTCGCAACCGGGGCACCAGGGACAGCGCCGCCGAAACCGGCATGCCGGCGCGAACTCCGCGTACCTTCGCCTTGCGGTCGCAGGCGAAAATGCAGCGCCGCTCTTCGACCGCGAAAGGCTCAGGCGTGGACGAGCCGCGCAGGAAAATTTCGAGCGGCAGCTGCGGCAGCCGGATGGCGATCCACATGATGGTTTTTGCGGCGCACGGCCGGCGGCATTGCCGGCAGCAGGATAGGGCGGGCGAGGGGGACGCCGCGGCGCTTGAGCACGCGCACGGCCAGACCGCCATTCGCGGCGGTCAGTCCGATCCGCAGCGCAGCGGGAGAAGATTCACCGGCGGTTTTCGCGGATCGGAACAGGAAAGCCGGTGCCCGTCCGCCTTCGGCGCCGATCTGCAGACGCCTCAGTTCCGCGTATTTCGTTTCTTGCGGCCAGGCGAGCACTGCGCCGCAGGCATTCGAGCGCAGCGCCTGCTCGGCCGCCCAGAGCGTTTCTCTCGCCGATGTGGTGCGCACGATCAGGAGTCTGGCAAGGTCAATCCCCGCTGCGGCAAGTGCCGGAGCGTAGGGCAGGTGAGGCGGCGCGACCCAGACCAGCGGCAATCCGCTTCTGGACAAGCTGGCGAGCGCCGGCCCGAGCAGGCGCAGCTCGCCGATACCCTCGTGCGCAGGCAGAATTTCGGTCAGCGCTCCGGCAGGCCAGCCTCCGCCGGGAAGTTCGGCGTCAAGCTCTGGAAATCCGCATGAAACCGTAGTCGTGCCGGCCCGGTTCAGGCTGTCGCCGCGCCAGATGTCCGGGCGATCGAGCAGGACGGCGAAAGAGAAAGGCATGCCCGCCATGGACAGCGGTCTGCGTTAAAGCAGCGAGAGCGTCAAAGAGGCCGGCGGATCACGCCGACGCCCAGGCCTTCGATCGCAAAATCGTCCTCGCGCAGATCGACGACGATAGTCTTGAACTCGGGATTCTCCGGGAGCAATTCGACCGTGTTGCCGCGGCGGCGCAGGCGCTTCACCGTGACCTCGTCGTGCAGACGCGCCACCACGATCTGGCCCGAGCGCGCCTCGCGCGTGCGGTGCACCGCGAGCAGATCGCCGTCGAGAATGCCGGCGTCGCGCATGCTCATGCCGCGGACTTTCAGCAGATAGTCGGCGCGCGGCTGGAACAATGCCGGGTCGACCTGACAGCGCCGCTCGACGTGTTCCTCGGCGAGGATGGGACTGCCCGCGGCGACGCGCCCGATGAGCGGCAGTCCGAGGCCTTCGGAAAGGCGGATGCCGCGCGAAGCGCTGGGGGTCAGCTCGATCGCGCCCTTCCTCTCCAGCATGCGCAGATGCTCCTGGGCGGCATTGGGCGAGCTGTAGCGGAAGGCCGTCGCGATCTCCGTGCGGGTGGGCGGAAAGCCGGTCTTTTCGATCGACTTGCGGACGAAGTTCAGGATTTTCTGTTGCTTGGGGGTGAGCTCTTCAGCCATGGGGCCTCCTTATCTGTATTTATATACAGTTTTTTTCAGTTTGACAAGAGGAGGCCTGCGCGGCGCGGTCCGGCACCCGACCCGGGCGTATAATTCGCGCCAGACACTGCTTAACCCGCCATGGCGAAACCCTACGAATCCGACCTCACCCGCATGATCCGCGAGCTGCTCCAGGAAAAGCCGCACATCGTCCAGGAACAGAAAAAAGGGCGGGCTCTATGGTGGGACAAGAAGCCCGACCCCGACTACGTGAAGCGCGCCGGGGAATCGGACATCAAGCAGCAGGGCTACGTCTATCAAAACAAGGTCTGACGTTTACTGCTGGGCGCTCGCCGCAGCCTTTGCGGCCGCGCTTTGCGGCTGCACTCTATCCCCTGGTTCTCCTTTCAGCATGGAACCCCCGGTGCTCCCGGCGGATCCATTTTTCGCGTCGGCCGTCGTCGGACGCGGCGACACTTACGAGGTGCGGCAGTACATTGCCGATCTCGCCAAGAAGCAGGACTGGGCCGCCATGGTGCAGTTCGCCGAAGCGCAGCAGAAACGCGATCCCGAAGATTCCGATTGGGGTGTGATCGCCGGTCATGCGTGGCTGCGCCGGGGCGACTATTCGAAGGCGAGCGCGGCATTCGCGCGCGTCATTCAACGCAACCCGGAGGACGTCGGCGCCTGGAACCTGCTCGGGGAGTCTCAGCGCCGGGCAGGGCAGCCGGGCCAGGCCACCAGAACCCTGGAACGAGCCAGCATTATCGGCCGAACCTCGTTCGCGACCTTCTTCTTCCTCGGGGAGGCTTACCGGGACTCGAGCCGGCTGGACCGGGCAATCCCCGCGTACCGTGAGGCCGCGCGGCTGGAGCCGGAATATGCGCAGTCCTGGTTCGAACTGGGCGTGGCTTATGTGCGTACCGGTCAGCGCGAGGAAGTCGGCAAGGTTGTGGAGCGCTTGGAGAAGCTCGACCCGGCTCTGGCCAAGGAGCTGAAGAAGCGCGTGGGGGGCGGTGGCAAATAGCAAAAGCCGGAAGAACCCGAGTCTCCTGCCGACACCTTTGAATTGCCGCATATGTGTATTATGTAAAGTCGTATGGATAGGTAGATCCGCTCGGCGTCCTCCAGGTCTACATCCCACCCCGCTCAGACCAGTGCCATGGTCATATTGATGGCCTATTAGCGCATATACACCAGTGCTTTACTAAATTATCCTAATCTCGTTTCTAGATTCGCCCAGCCGGCGCGAATAGACGAAAGAAATTCCGACTGGTTTCCCGGGCGAGGGTTTCCAGCGTAATGCTCCTAACGCGAGCCACCTCCTCCGCAACAAACCGGACGAGGGCAGGCCGGTTTGTCTTTCCCCGGTGCGGTACCGGGGCAAGGTAAGGCGAGTCGGTTTCCACGAGAAGCCGGTCCAGGGGCACCGAGCGCGCCACCTCCCTCAGGTCGGCCGCGTTTTTAAAGGTGACGATCCCGGAGAAGGAGATATGGAACCCTAGCTCGAGGGCGGCGTCCGCAACTTCCCGGGATTCGGTAAAGCAGTGCATGACCCCTCCGACCTCCGCCGCACCCTCCTCCCGCATGATGCGCAGCGTGTCCTCGGCTGCGCTTCGTGTGTGTATGACCAGGGGCTTGCGGCATGCGCGCGCGGCGCGGATATGGGCGCGAAAGCGTTCGCGCTGCCACTCGAGGTCGCCGGACAGGCGGTAGTAGTCGAGGCCCGTTTCACCGATCGCCAGCACGCGCGGATGCTGCGCGAGCTCGACCAGCCGCTCGGGGTCCACGGCAGTCACGTCTTCGTGGTCCGGATGGACGCCGACGCTCGCGAAAAAATTGTCATGGGCCTCGGCAAGGGCCAGCACCTTGGGAAACCCGGCGAGATTGACGCTGATGCACAGCGCGTGCGTCACGCCGCTCGCGCGCATTTCCTCGCGCACCGCGGCGATTTTTCCTTCGAAATCGGGAAAATCCAGATGGCAATGCGAATCGACCAGCCCAGGGAAAGTCTCCGAAACCCGATTGGATTCTTCGCTCACGGCCGCGCGATCAGCCTCTGGTATTGCAGCAGCAGGTCCTCGACGAACAGCTTCGCGTTGAGCGGGTGCCGGGCCAGTCCCCGCGCCTCCGCCAGCCGGCGCAGGTAGGCGGCGATGTCCCTGGGCTCGCAGTTGCGGAAATTCTCGGCGATGAGCTTTTCATGATCGACGTGATACCTGGCCCGGCCTCCGGCACGGACCAGCAGCAGATCGTGGCTCCAGCGCTGCAGCCATACGACCACGTCCCATAGCGGAACCCGCAGGACGGTTTCGGCGTGGACAATCGGGTCGAAACCGGGACTATTCAGGCCTTCGATGAAACGCCGGCGATCGGCTTCGGTATCCGCCGCTTTGAGCGCCGCCAGCGGCGCTCCTCCGACGCCGGCGAGCGTCGCTTCCGGATGCCCGACGCCCTGCTCTTTCAGCCAGCGCACGACCTCTCCGGGCTCCGGGATCGGCAGGCTGAACTTCATGCAGCGGCTCCTCACGGTCGCGAGCAAGCGCTCGGACTGTGTGGCGACGAGCAGAAAAACCGTGTCCGGTGGAGGCTCCTCGAGACTTTTCAGCAGGGCGTTCTGCGTGTTCGCGTTCATCGTTTCCGCCGGGTAGATGAGGAGGACGCGCAAGCCCGCCCGATGCGTCCCGACCGAAAGGAAGCCGGCGAGCTCGCGCACCTGCTCGATGCGGATCTGCTCGCTGCGCTTCTCCTTCTTCGCGGGCTGCGCGTCCTCCTCACGCCGCTCCGGTGCCATGCTCTCGGGTACGATCAGCCTGAAATCCGGGTGATTGCCTTGTAAAAACCAATGGCATGCCTGACAGCTGCCGCAGGCGTACCCGCCCGGTCGGGGTTTCTCGCAGAGCAGAGACTGGGCGACCGTCTGAGCGAACTCGAATTCGCCGAAGCCTTCGCCGCTCTGTATCAATACGGCGTGGTGCATGCGTTCCCTCAGTCGGGTCCAGGCCTTCCACGCGGATTCCTGCCAGGTGAACATCGTCGGATCAATCCAGGCTCAGAAGAATATTCTCGATTTCCTTCCGGACTTCGGGCAGGGTCCGGCGGCTGTCCACGACCCTGATGCGGCGCGGTTCGGCGGCGGCTCGCTCGAGGTACGCTGCCCGGACGCGCTCGAAGTATCCGCTGTGCTCGCGCTCGAAACGGTCGGGCTGGTCCTTCGCGAGCCGCGCCAGGGCGACTCCGACCGGCGCATCGAAAACGAGAGTCAGGTCCGGCTTCAGCTCGCCCTGGACCCAGCGCTCGATCGCCGCGATGCGCTCCTTCGCCATTCCGCCGCCCGCGCCCTGGTAGGCATAGGTGGCGTCGGTAAATCGGTCCGAAACCACCCAGCGGCCCGCGGAGAGAGCCGGCGCAATCACTTGCGCGATATGCTCGCGGCGCGCCGCAAACATCAGAAGCGTCTCGGTGTCGATGTTCATCGGCTGCGAGAGGAGCAGCGCGCGGAGCTTCTCCCCGAGCGGCGTGCCGCCCGGCTCGCGCGTGAGCACCACCTCTTTCCCGCGCGCACGCAGCAGATCGGCGATGACTGTCACGTGCGTGCTTTTCCCCGCGCCGTCTATGCCTTCCAGTGTGATGAATCTGCCGGAACTCATCGGCTCGCCCGCCGCCGTGCGCCGGGCATCTGGTATTTCGCCACCGCGCGGTTGTGCTGGATGAGCGTGCGGGAAAATTCGCTCGTTCCATCCCCCCGGGACACGAAATACAGTGCGTCGGTGTTCGCCGGATGCATCGTGGCGGAAAGCGCCGCGAGGCCCGGCATGGCGATCGGATGCGGCGGCAAGCCCCGCCGCGTATAGGTGTTGAAGGGCGTGTCGGTCACCAGATCCCTCTTGCGCAGGTTGCCGTCGAATCGTTCACCCATGCCGTAGATCACACTCGGATCGGTCTGCAATTTCATCCTGGAGCGCAGCCGGTTGGTAAAGACGCCGGCGATCATCGCACGGTCGGTCGCGCGGCCGGTCTCTTTTTCGACGATAGAAGCGAGAATAAGCGCTTCGTAGGAGTCTTTCACCGGCAGATTCGGATCGCGCCCGGTCCAGGCCAGCTCGAGCTGCCGTTTCATGGCCCCGTAGGCGCGCGCAAGCACGGCAAGATCGCTAGATCCCTTGGCGAAAATGTAGGTGTCCGGAAAGAAATTTCCTTCCGGGACTATTCCGGGAGCACCCAGCCTCGCCATGATATCCGCCTCGGACAGCGCCGCCGAGTCGTGCTTCAGGTCGGCATGCGCATTCATCGCGTCCCGCATCTGGCGGAAAGTCCAGCCTTCCACAAAGAGGATGTCGGCCTGGGCATACTCGCCGCGGACAATCTTGCGAACCAGCAAGATCGGAGTGATCCCCGCCGACACCTGGTAGCTGCCGGCCTTGATTCCGGCGCTCGCGCCGTTCGCGCGCGCCAGCAGGTTGAACATCCACTCCGGCATCGGCACGCCGGCTTCGACGATCTGGCGCGTGGCACCGCGCAACGTGGACCCCGGAAGAATCGAGAAATCCACCGTAGCCGCGGTGAGCGCAATCGGCGAAAGGGCGAACCAGATAATCCAGCCGCAAAATCCAAACGCAGCCGCGGAGGCCAACAGAAACAACAACTTCAGTCGAAACAGCATCGAATCCAGTGGGCAGGCTTGCTTGACGACGCCCGTATAATAACTGTTAAACCGGACGGCCAAGAGGCCGCCGGTTTAACTCCCGCGAGTTGGAGCGGACTAGAGCCGCTCAACTCGCGGGCGATAGAGAGCGAATGGCAAATGAGCTTACCGCTTCACGATACTGAGGCCGAGGGTGCGTCGAACCGCGAATTCGTTGCGGCGCGCGTCGACGGCATCTTTGTCCTGCTCGACCATCTCGGCGTCCTTCAATTCAGCGGAGAAGACGCCGAAACCTTCCTGCAGGGGCAACTGAGTTGCGACGTTGCGGGTGTGAGCCTGCGTTCGAGCGCCTACGGTGCCTACTGCTCTCCCAAAGGCCGGATGCTTGCGAACTTCCTGCTGTGGCGCGGGGAGGCCGGGTTTTTCATGGCCTTGTCGCGCGACATTCTCCCGGTTGTGCAGAAACACATTTCGAAGTTCGTGCTGCGCTCCAAGGTGAAGGTCTCGGACGCGTCGGACGGTGTCGTGCTGGCAGGTGTGAGCGGCCCGCATGCGGACCGGATCCTTCAGAGCGCCTTTCCCGATTTCCCGGCGAAACCGGATGAAGTGCGCCACGCGCCCGGCACGGGTACGGTTCTCAGGCTCAGGGACGGAAGACTCGTTCTTGCATTGGCGGCTTCGGCGGCGCCTGCGCTTCTGCGACAGATCGAAGGCTCCATCAAACGAGCCAATGCGGGTATTTGGCGCTGGCTCGAGATTCGCCAGGGGCTGCCTCTGGTGACCGCGTCCACGCAGGATCAACTCATTCCTCAGATGGTCAACCTGGAACTCATCGGCGGGGTGAGTTTCGACAAAGGCTGCTATCCCGGGCAGGAGGTGGTCGCGCGCACTCAACACCGCGGGAAGGTGAAACGCCGGATGTTCCTGGCGAATGTTGCCGCTCCGGCCGCGGCCGGAGACGCTCTCTACAGCGACGACTTCGGCGATCAGGCGAGCGGGATGGTCGTCAACTCCGAAGCTTCGCCCGACGGCGGCCACGATCTGCTCGCGGTCGTGCAGACCGCGAGCCGGGAGGGCTCCACGGTTCACCTGAAATCTCTCGGAGGACCCGCGCTCCGCTTCCTCGCCCTGCCCTACGCCGTCGCCTGAGCGAGTTTCCAACGTGAAATCGAGCTACTACATCTACTATCGGGTGCCGAAGGAAAACGGCGCACGCGCCCGCACGGCAGTCGGCGCGCTCCAGCGAGAGCTGGGCGACGTCACCGGCATCGACGGGCGGCTGCTCCGGCGCCGCGACGACGAGACCACCTGGATGGAGATCTACGAAAACGTTCCGGACAGCGCGCGTTTCGAGGCGGCGCTTGCGGCGCTGGTCGAGCGCCACGGCATCGATACGCTGCTCGCCCCCGGGTCCTCGCGCAAGCAGGAAATCTTCCAGGGTTTCTGACGCCATGTGCCTGATCGTGTTCGCCTGGCGGAGGCATCCGAACCGCCGGCTGATCGTCGCGGCGAACCGCGACGAATACTTCGCGCGGCCCGCCGCGTCCGCGGCCTTCTGGGAGGATCATCCGGGCGTGCTCGGTGGGCGCGACCTCGAAGCCGGCGGCACCTGGCTCGCCATCACGCTCGAAGGGCGTTTTGCCGCCCTGACCAACTACCGCAATCCCGCCGACAGGAAAACCAGCGCACCTTCGCGCGGCGCGCTGGTCCGGGATTTCCTCACGGGGAATACCGCGCCGCGGAAATACCTGGAGGAACTGGAAAAGCACGCCGGAGATTTCAACGGCTTCAGCCTGCTCGTCGGGGATGCCGCCTCGCTCTGGTTTTTTTCCAATCGCGACGGAAGCCCGACGCGCGTCGAGCCGGGCGTGCACGGCCTCTCCAACCACCTGCTCGATACGCCCTGGCCCAAAGTCGAGAAGGCCAAGACGAATTTCGCGAGGCTGCTGGCGGAATCCTTCGACGCCGAAGGGGCGCTTGCCTTGCTCGACGACACAGGGCGCGCGCCGCAGGACGAGCTTCCCAGCACCGGGGTGAGTCTTGAGCTCGAGGAACGGCTCTCCGCAATCCGCATTCCGGCCGTCAACGGCTACGGCACGCGCTGCTCGACCGCCTTGTGTATCGCCGCAGACGGGAAAATCGAGTTCCACGAGCGCAGCTGGCGCGAAGACGGGCGCGCGAGCGGCACGGTGAGCTACCGCCTTACTCTTGAGTCGGAGAAAGTTCGAGCGTCATCTCGAGGTGTGGAATCCCCGCCTCCAAAAACTCCCCTCCCCGCTCGCTGAAGCCGAAGCGTCGGTAGAACCCCGCGGCCTGCGTCTGCGCATGAAGCGAGGCGAGCGGCATGCCGCGACGACGCGCCAGATCGAGCATGGCCTCCATCAGCGCCGCGCCCACTCCGCGCCTGCGCCATTCGCCAAGGACGGCCATCCGGCCGATCCTGCCGTCGGGCAGCAGACGCGCCGTGCCGATGGCGCGTCCCTTCAGGTCGCGGGCGACTGCGTGATCAGAGCGCTCGTCCCATTCGTCCCATTCCAGCTCGCGCGGCACCTGCTGTTCTTCGATGAACACTTTTTCCCGCACCGGGCGCGCGAGCGGCAGCGCTTCGGACCAGGCGAGGACGCGAATGGTGAACGGAGCTTCCATCAACGATCAGTATAATTGCGATCATGCAAAGTCTCTGGGACGATCAGGAAGCAAAAAAATTCCAAGGTGAGCTCGGACAGCGGGTCTACACCTCCCGCCTGCTCGGCCGCGACAAGTCGCTGGTGCTGCACGGCGGCGGCAATACCTCGGTCAAGATCCGCGAGAAGAACCTCTTCGGCGAGGAGGAGACCATCCTCTACGTCAAGGGCAGCGGCTGGGACCTGGAGACGATAGAGCCGCAGGGCTTCTCGCCGGTGCGGCTCGCGCACGTGCTGCGCCTGGCCGAGCTGCCTTCGCTCTCCGATCCGGAGATGGTGAACCAGCTCGTCACCCACATGCTGAAGGCCTCCGCCCCGGCGCCTTCCATCGAGACCATCCTGCACGGCCTGATGCCGCAGAAATTCGTAGATCACACCCACGCCGATGCCGTGCTCTCGGTGAGCAACACCCGGGACGGGGATAAGCGCATCCGCGAGGTATACGGCAAGCGCTGCGTCGTCATCCCCTACCTCATCCCGGGATTCGATCTCGCGCAGTATTGCGCCAGGGAGTTCAAGCGCCAGGGCACGCCGGACACCATCGGCATGGTGCTCTTGAATCACGGCATCTTCTCTTTCGGCGAGAGTGCGCGCGAGGCCTACGAGCGCATGATCGAACTGGTGACGCTCGCGGAAAAATATCTCGACTCGAAACGCGCCTGGACGGTCGCACCCAAGCCGGCGAAGCCGGGAAAGGCCGACGCCTCCGCGCAGGTGGAGCTGCGCCGCCGGCTCTCGGATACCGCCGGTGTTCCCTTCATCCTGCGCACCGTGACCAGCGAGCGCATGCTCGGTTTCGCGCAGCACGCAGAGCTCGCGCGCATCTCCCAGCAGGGACCGGCCACGCCCGATCACGTTATCCGCACCAAGCGCACGCCCATGGTCGGCAGCGACGTCGCCCGCTACACGCAGGACTACCGCCGCTATTTCGACGAGCACTCACCCAAGGCAAAGGAACCGAAGACCATTCTCGATTCCGCACCACGCGTGGTGCTCGATCCGGCCTTTGGCCTCTGTGCCGCCGGGCGGACGGCGAAGGATGCTGCGATCGTCGCCGAAATCTACGACCACACCATCGACGTGATCCTGCGTGCCGAAGCGCTCGGCGGCTTCCAGGCGCTTCCTGCGAAAGACATTTTCGACGTCGAGTATTGGGACCTCGAACAAGCTAAGTTGAAAAAAGGCGGCAAGCCCGCGGCGTTCGCCGGCGAAATCGCGCTTGTGACCGGCGCCGCATCGGGCATCGGCAAGGCGGCGGTGGCGGCGTTTCTCGCTCGTGGCGCGGCTGTGGTCGGACTCGACCTCGACGCGAAAATAGAATCGCTGCACGAGCGGCCGGATTTCCTCGGCCTGCGCTGCGACATCACGGATGAAGCGCAGGTGCGCGCAGCACTCGAACGCACGGTGCTCGCCTTCGGCGGCCTGGACATGCTGGTGCTGAACGCGGGCATCTTTCCCGCCAGCCGCAAGATCGCCGATCTTCCCACCGACGAGTGGCGCAAGTCGATGAGCGTGAATCTCGACGCCAATCTTATCCTGCTGCGCGCCTGCCATCCCTTGTTGAAACTCGCGCCGCGCGGCGGGCGCGTGGTGGTGATCGGCTCGAAGAACGTTCCCGCCCCCGGCCCGGGAGCTTCCGCCTATTCCGCCGCCAAGGCGGCGCTCAACCAGCTCGCGCGCATCGCCGCGCTCGAATGGGGCGTGGACCGCATCCGCATCAACACGCTGCACCCGAACGCCGTGTTCGACACCGGGCTGTGGACCGAAGAAGTGCTGGTTCAGCGCGCGAAGAATTACGGCATGACGGTCGAGGAGTACAAGACCAACAACGTGCTCAAGACCGAAGTCACGAGCCGCGACGTTGCGGAACTGGCGGCGGAAATGTGCGGACCCCTTTTCGCCAAGACCACCGGCGCACAGGTGCCGGTCGATGGTGGCAATGAACGCGTCATCTGACCGGAACGGTCATCCCCGCGCAGGCGGGGATCCAGTGGCTTCAAAAGTCGCTGGATTCCCGCTTTCGCGGGAATGACGAAACCTTGGCCTCGATAATGCCTGGCAATGTTGAGGCGCTGCGTTGGCGGGAGAATTGCCTCGAACTCATCGATCAGCGTCTTCTTCCGACACGCTTCGAATACCTGAGTTGCACGAGCGCCGCCGAAGTGGCCGATGCAATCCGTTCGATGGTCGTGCGTGGCGCCCCGGCAATCGGCTGCGCCGCCGCCTTCGGCATCGCGCTGGAGGCACGCAGGCAGCGGGAGCGCCCTCCCCGCGAGTTCGAGCTTGCGATGGAGGCAGCGTTCAAAATCCTCGCGGCGAGCCGGCCGACCGCGGTGAATCTTTTCTGGGCGCTCGATCGCATGCGTACCGTGCTCGGCGCGAATAGAGAGGACGGTCCCAAGGCTGCAGCGGCAAAGCTGGCCGAGGCGGCGCTCGCCCTCTTCAGAGCCGATGTAGAAACCAATCGCGCCATCGGCCGCGCCGGCGCCGCTCTCGTGCCCGACGGAGCGCGCGTCCTGACCTACTGCAACACCGGAGCTCTCGCCACCGCCGGCCACGGCACTGCGCTGGGCGTGATCCGTTCCGCGCGCGACCAGGGAAAGCAAATCTCCGTGATGGCGTGCGAGACCCGGCCTTATCTCCAGGGCGCGCGCCTGACCGCCTGGGAGTTGATCCGGGAGAAGATTCCCGTGACGCTGATCACCGACAACATGGCCGGGCACTTGATGAGCCTCGGCAGGATCGATCTCGTGCTGGTCGGCGCGGACCGCATCGCGGCGAACGGTGATGTCGCCAACAAGATCGGCACTTATACGCTCGCCGTGCTCGCCGAGCGGCACCGTATTCCCTTTTATGTCGCGGCGCCTCTATCGACCATCGATACCTCCACTGCAGACGGGAGCGCGATTTCCATCGAGGAGCGCAGCGGATCGGAAGTGACCGGCTTCGCCGGCACTCGCTGGGCGCCCGAGGGTGTGATCGTCTTCAATCCTGCGTTCGACATCACGCCAGCCGGGCTCGTGAGCGCGCTCTTCACCGAGAAGGGCGCCGTCGCGCGACCCGACTCGCGCAGGATCCAGGCATTATTTTCAGTCTGACATAAGCCCGCCGGTCAGCGCGATGACGCGCTTTTGCGCGCCTGCGTTCGCTGCCGCACATAGTTCTGTGGAAATGACGCATACACTTTCACGGAACGATCCACACCTGAGAGGCGGGTGCGTTGAGACTGAACCCATCAGTAGATGTGCGCAAGATCGCGGGATGCCTGGTGGCAGGCTTGCTTGCCGCCCTGGCTGCCTGCAGTTCGCTGCCGATCATCGTTCCCGACATGGGAAGGCGCCCGGCCCAGCCCGTTCAACTCGAGGGCGCGCGCGGCCCCCTCACTCCCCAGCAAAGCAAGGCGATCCTCGACCGCTTGAAGAGCCGGGGCGAGGAAACCAATATTTTCGACCGGCATCTGGCGCTGGAAGAGGCCATCGTCGGAAGTCCTCTGATGGTGGGCAACAAGGTGGCACTGCTCAAGGACGGTCCGACGACCTTTCAGTTCATGTTTGCCGCGATCCGCAATGCAAAAGACCATATCAACATGGAAACCTACATCATCGAGGACGATGAGGTCGGAGGCCGTTTTGCGAACGCGCTCATCGAGAAGCAGGCGCAGGGCGTGCAGGTGAACCTCATCTACGACAGCGTCGGCGGGATCAACGCGCCTGCGGAATTCTTCAAGCGCCTCACCGACGGCGGCATCAAGGTCCTGGAGTTCAACCCGATCAATCCGCTGACCGCCAAAAAAGGCTGGGACGTCAATCAGCGCGATCACCGCAAGCTGCTGATCGTCGACGGCCGGATCGCCTTCCTCGGCGGGATCAACATCAGCAGCGTCTATTCGGGCGGATCCTTCAGCCAGCGATCCAAGCAGCGCCCCGAAGGCGGGCCGCCCTGGCGCGACACCCACTTGCAGGTGGAAGGTCCGGTGGTCGGCGAGTTCCAGAAACTGTTTCTCGCCACCTGGAAGAAGCAAAACGGCGAAACGCTCGCGGCCCGGAAATATTTCCCGCAACTCCAAAACAAGGGCAAGGAGGTGGTGCGCGCCATCGGCAGTTCGCCCGATGAGCCCTACAGCCTGATCTACGCAACGCTGATCTCGGCGATCGGCAATGCCGAAACCGCGGTGCACCTGACGAACGCTTATTTCGCCCCCGATCCACAGTTGCTCGCGGCTCTCAAGGACGCCGTGCGGCGCGGGGTGGACGTAAAGATCATCCTGCCGAGCAGCACGGATTCCTGGCTGGTGTTCCAGGCGGGGCGCTCCTACTATGCCGAGCTGCTGGGCGCGGGAGTAGGAATCTACGAGCGGCACGAT
>Ga0193726_1001917_pt1 | contig 15032 bp, 11 predicted proteins | sample H2c1metaG_FD_144928 | JGI IMG/M metagenome (GOLD analysis project Ga0193726, IMG submission 144928) | Soil microbial communities from a riparian zone of the East river system, Colorado, United States - H2c1 | ecosystem: Environmental > Terrestrial > Soil > Riparian zone | place: USA: East River... | reverse complement strand
ATCTTCATCTGCTGGGGGTAAGCCCAACGGGCGGTTGCGTTCGGGTTGCTCCCTTTCGGTCATCGGCTGTTCCTAATCCACTCGTCCAAGCCCGGGCTGCGGAAAGCAGAAGTCCCCGACAGGAAGCGTTCTGATTTATGGTGTCCTCGGGTATGACTCGGCGAGAAAGGCCTGAGAAGAAGCAATCCGCGCGTTCATTTCTCCCGCTCCCGATTCATTTCCCGTTCTCCATAGAAGACACCATGACTACTTGGCGCCAAGGTGGGTATTAAAAAAGTTAGCCATGATGCTGTCGGCTTCCCGTGATTCCGGCAGACTGGGGTTGTACCAGAAGCAGTGATTGAGGCCTTCGAAGACCACCAGGCTTGCATCGACTCCAGCGCGCAGAAAGGCCCGGTGCAGTATGGTGGTGTCGCTCAACAGCATGTCGCGCGTGCTGGTCATGAAAAGCGTCGGCGGCATGCCGTGCAGGTCAGCAAAGAATGGTGAAAGTACGGGATCTTTAGGGTCCGCCGATCCAACGTAGACAGCCAGCCATTGCACCCCCTTCGGCCGCGTATCGGGGGACCCGACAAGTCCCCGGACCCCGTATACAAATTGCGAGTCGCCCGTCTGGGTGAAATCACCTGCCCCGGAAAATATGCCGAGTGCGCCGGGTATCGGCAGACCCAGCTGCTTGATTTTGACGGCGACTTCCGGAGTGAGTACGGCCCCGGCGGAGGAGCCATAAATGGCGGTATGTTGTGGCTCATAGGTTTTGAGCAGCTCTTTGTAAACCGCGACGACATCCTCGACAGGGGCGGGAAATGGGTGTTCGGGGGCCAGGCGATAAAGAACCGAAACTACTTTGGTTTGCGTCAGGTTGGCGATGGGAAGGGACTCGGTCAGTGAACCTGAGTCTGAGGTAAATCCGCCGCCGTGAAGATTGATGAGGACACGATTGGCCTTGTCGGCTGGAATCACCAGCGGCGTAACCACACTGACGGGCACTCCAGCGATGGTGGAGAATTCGATATTCGCCGGATACACCGCTCGCGTCGCATCGGAGGACATCTGTCTGGACTGGCTTGGTTGGGATTTCTTGGGAGTGGGCGGCGCCGGGGCCTCACGAGACGGAGCGGGGGAACCCTCTCTGACCAGAGATGCCTGCGCTTCAGGGCTGACGGTAAGCGGGACGGGAACGATGCGGGTAATGTATGCCGTGCCCTGCTCATCGGTATAGCTTGAGACTTGCGGTGCAACCGGTTGCGCTCGAGACTGTTGGGAAAGAACTGAATGCGGGAAGGTTACAAGAGTGAAAAAACCAAGGGAGAGCGCGCAGAACTGATGCTTCAATGGTACCTCCGATGCCCCCAAGGGGATGGATTTACGTTTGAAGAACTGGTTAAATTCAGCGCTTCATCAGGCGGAAAAAGAGCGCCTGTTTTGCGATTGGCTCCGTCTTCGCCGTCAGCTCCGCCATCTGCTGTTGGTTGAGCGGCGTGAAATTGCGGGCCAGCCGGACACACTCCTCCACCTGCTCCACCGAATCGCAGCCAATGATTGCGGTGCTGATGGGCAACGAAAACGTGTAAAACATCGTTTCCTGTTTGGTGAGTGCGCCCGGCCTGATGGCGATGGCGCCGGTTCCTTCCCATGACTTTGCCTGCACCTCGACCGGAGGCGGCGTCCAACTGGAGAGAATCCGTCCCCGGGCCATTACTTTCATGGCGATGATCCCCATCTGCTTCTCCACCGCCATGGGAAGCAGATCCTTGGCGAAGCTGTAATAGTATTTGTCGGCGGCGTTCAAGCTCATCAGGACCGTATCGAATGGGAATCGCCGGATGCTTTCGATGAGCGCGTCAGGGCGAAAACGCCCGGTCACTCCGAGATGTCTCACCATTTTCTGGTCGCGTGCCTGGATGAATGCCTCGATGGCGCCGCCTTTGCTGAAAATTTGCTTCACGTCGTCGAGGATACCCACGTCATGAAGCTGCCAGGTGTCGATATGATCGGTGTTCAGTAGTTTCAACGATACCTCTAGGTTCCTCAGCGCGGCATCGCGAGTACGCTCCTTGGTCTTGCTAGCGATGAAGACTTGGTCGCGGTGCCCCTTCAAGCCTTTGCCGAGATATTGCTCGCTCCAGCGGTCCGGTCCTCCATAAATCGCCGAAGTATCAAAATAGTTCACTCCCAGCTCGAGGGCCTTCTCGATAACGGGCAGGGCGATCGCTTCGTTATCCATCTTTTCGAGCGCGCCTTGCCCGCCCAGGCCGAAAATCCCAACCCGATAATTGGTCTTGCCGAGATTTCGCGTCGGCATCATTTCCTGCACTGCATGGGCGGACGCCGCGGATGCACGATCGCCAGATTCGGGATGGACGCTTGCCGGTAGCGCGGCAGAGGCAAGATTCGCGGCGAAGGCCGCACCGCCGATTTTGAGAAAGTCGCGACGGCCTCGGCTTGGAGGCTGGTTGGGTTTTGGGGGAGTCTTCATAAGAGCGCAGGCCAGGCGTTGGCCCCGGCCATTGTAGCGGAAATTTCCCTTCCTGAATCCAAAAATCGCATACAATATATACTTAGTTGGCTGGTTACTCCGAGCGATCACGGCCAAAGCTCTCACCCTGGATTAAACCAAGGCTAAGGCATGAATACAGGCATGGATCCGGTCATGCGACCTCTCCCCCGGCTTTCAGAGTCGCAAATAACTTGACAGCAACGAAGCTCATCGATTACACAGTTTATCTTTGAACTGTATACAGGACGGTCGAAACATGGTCGCGAAAACCAGCGGCAGATCCATTCGCTTTCTGCCTCCGCGGCTGCTGCCGTCACCCTGGCAAAGAACTCTCGCCTATGGAGCGAGCGGATGTCGTCTCCTGGCCCCGGGAAACTTTGGATCACCTCCGAGCCGTTCACCCCGATGGCTCCGATTCGCACTCGATCTTTTACGGAAACCGATTACGGAATAGAGAAAGGACCACATGATCGAAACGATAGAGAGAATGCTGAGTGATCTGGAGCAAGGCAAATTGAGTCGCCGCCAATTCGCCGTTTCCCTCGCAGCGGTGGCCACTGGCGTCGCCGTGGCCCCTCGCGCGCTCGCCGCTGCCGCACCCACGGGCTTGCGGGCGGTTAGCCTAAACCACGTCACCGTGCGGGTCCCCGACCTGCATCGCACGTCGCAGTTCTACCAGGAGTTCTTCGGCATGCCGCTGAAGCAGCAGTCGGCGACGATCCATATCCTGGGCGTGGGAGACTCCTTCTTCGGTATTGAGCAGGACCAAAGCAAGCCCGCTGCGGTCAGTCACTACGACTTCGGAATGGCCAACTTCAACGCCGGCGAGGTTCGGGCAAAGCTGACCGAGCGCGGCCTGAAGTTTGACAGTAATTCGAAAGAATCCTTCAAATTCTACGATCCCGATGGATTCCATGTTCAAGTAAACGCGCCAGACTACGTAGGGCACGTGAGCTAAGCTGCCATTGAAAAGACCCCCGGGCAACTCCAAAATTCGCCCATTTGGCCGGGATCAGTAGAGGTGCCAAGAATGTATCGTCGAGAATTCCTGAAAACCGCAGCTTGCTCTCTTGGCGGGCTGGGATTTGCCGGGCGTTCCTGGGCCGGACAGGTGACTGGCGTCGACCCGGATGCCTCAAAAGCAGCGTCGGCTGGAGCCAACGGGATCTATCTGAATCAGATCGGATTTCCGCCAGACAGTCCCAAACTCGCCACGATTAGCGCAAAAGCCAACTCCTTCCTTGCCCGATCCTTGAAAGATGATTCGATCGTCCTGCGCTCTGTATTGAGTCCTCAACGCATGGACGCCGCCTCCGGAGATCAGGTGCGGCTCGCTGACTTCTCGGCTGTGAAAACGCCCGGTCAGTATCGTCTGGAACTCGATACCGGAGCCGTCGGCGATTCCTTTCCTGTCCGCAACGATGCCTACGACAATGCCCTTCTGCTCGCCATGCGTTCTTTCTGTGGACAGCGGTGCGGTTGCACGGTTGACCTCGGCGGAGGGTATTCTCATCCCCAATGCCACCTGGATGCGGCTTTCCATCCCTCCTCGGGGAAAACGGGGCCGTGCGACATTCATGGCGGCTGGCATGACGCCGGAGATTACAGTCGCTTCATGATCAACGCGAGCATCACCACTGGAACGCTCTTATTGGCGTGGGAGCTATATGGGGCATCGCTCCAAGGCTTTGCTCTGCAGATTCCTGAATCAGGCGGGAAAGTGCCCGACTTCCTGGCTGAGATTCAGTGGAATCTGCAATGGATGCTGGCCCTGCAGGACTCCGACGGCGGGGTGTGGCAAAAACAATCTCGCGAGGATTATTGTTCTTTCATCATGCCGCAAGACGAGCTCGGCCCCAACTACATAATCGGCACCGGCTCAGCACCCTATAAAAGCACCTGTGCTAGCGCGGACCTGGCTGCCATCATGGCCATCGCAGCAAGGTGCTACAGCTCCCATGCTCCTCAATTTTCCCAACAGTGCTTGAAGTCGGCCCGTTCCGCCTGGGCCTGGTGCCAGAGCAATCCCAAGGTCTTTTTCAAAAATCCTGACGCCATCCATACCGCTGAATTTGCGGATACGGACTGCCATGACGAACTTCTGTGGGCAGCGGCGGAATTATGGCGCACCACCGGAGACGCGACTTTCCACCAGGCTTTCACGGGGATGTTGCCGCAACCGCTATCGGAGATAAAGATCGATGTACCTTCCCCCATGCAGGTGGGCTGTTTTGGATATTGGAGCTACGCGCTGGCCGCCAGAAAAGGTTCGCCCGCGGCGATCGCGGCGATCCATCAGGCTACCCTCAAGATGGCTGGAGAGTTTGTCCATCAAGGCTCGCAGAATGGTTACGGGAACTCCCTGACGCTCGCAGATTATGCCGGAGGTTCGAATTCCATAGTCGCAAATCACTGTTTGCTGCTTCTCGTCGCCAATCAATTCGAGCCAGATCGCTCCCACCTCAATTGCGTGCTGAACAATCTGCATTATCTGCTGGGCCGCAACTGCCTTGGCATCTCCTGGGTGACGCAGATTGGTTCCCGCTCCTGTCGACATCCGCATCACCGGCCGAGCGTGGCCGACAACGTGGTTGCGCCGTGGCCCGGGCTGCTGTCGAACGGCCCCAACGCCGATCCGTCGGATCCCATTACCAAGGCCCTGCCCCGGCAGACGCCCATGCGCATGTATGTCGACGATGAACGTGCCTGGTCTTCAAATGAGCCCATGATCAATTGCAATGCCCCGCTGGTATTTGTTCTCGCCGCACTCTATGCCCAGCAACGTCATTCTTAGCGGTACATCCTGGACGGGTGCGCGGTTTCTGTCTGCAGCACGGTTTGGTAAACGGTATACAATGTTCCGTTCTGCATCCGATTCAGCCAAGTGCATTGCCGCCAGAAATCCCAGTGTGTTACTTGCAGGCCGTCGGTGAGATATCAAACATGATTTTCGCTAGATCCTCTCGCTGTGTTCAATTTGGGTTTTTGGCGCTCGGCTTGTGGGGTACGCCGTTATTCGCGCAACGATCGGATTTGCCCGACGCACAGAACAATCCTTTCGCCGGGAAAGCGGCTGTGGCCGCCGGCGCGGCTTTGTACCAGCAAACATGCCAGGCCTGCCACGGAGCGGAGGCGCGCGGCGATCGTGGTCCGGCGCTGGCAACCGCAGACTTCGGTCCGCAACGGCATCCCGGGCACTCAAATGCCTGCTTTCCACGATCTGGCGACCGATAAAATCTGGCGCATTATTTCCTATCTTCGGAGCCTGAGTGGCAACAACGGCGCGGCCAGGGAGCGGGTTCGGGGTGATGTCGCGGCGGGGGAAAAAATATTCGGGGGTAAAGGCGGCTGCCTCGGCTGCCATGAAGTCAATGGCAGAGGCGGGATTCTCGCGCCTGATCTGTCAGCCGCCGGAATGAATTCCGCCGATCACCTGCGCCAAATGATTGTGAACCCGAACACCGCCAGCCTTGCCAGGAAGCGTTGGTTTGGACCGAACACCATCGGGATCAAGACCCGGGACGGGGAAGAAGTTCGTGGAACCAAACTAGCGGAAGACAATTACACGCTGATCCTGACTGACGAAAGCGGGAAGATGCGCCGATTCGACAAGCAGGATCTGGTCGAAGAACAAGGCCAGTTCCTGATGCCGACCAACTACGCTCAGGTTCTTTCAGCGGACGAAATTCAGAACCTGGTGGCTTATTTGAAGAGCCTCAAGGCGCGCGATCTTAGCAAGACAATCCAGGCCGATTTGCCGGGCGGCTTGAGTTTCGAAAGGCTGCGCAACGCGCAAGCCGAGCCCCAAAACTGGCTGACCTATTGGGGCGGCTACGATGGTCTTCATTATTCTCCTCTGAAGCAGATCACGGCTGGCAATCTCGGACAGCTGCAGGCGCGTTGGGCCAAGCAGATGCCGGGACGTTCTGTGCTCGAGGCTACACCGCTCGTGGTGGACGGCACCATGTACACCTCCGGCCCGCCGGGACAGGTATTTGCCCTCGACGCCAGGACCGGACTTGAGATCTGGAGATACGAGCGCCGGCAGAAGGTGGTGAATCCGTATCAGACCAATCCCTTTAATCGCGGAGTCGCGGTCCTCGGAGATCGGGTGTTTTTTGGCACGCTGGACGCGGCCATGGTGGCTCTCGATGCCCGCACCGGACGGGTTCTCTGGGAAACCCAGGTGGCCGACACCATGAAGGGCTACAGCATTACCGAAGCCCCGCTGGCCATCCAGGGCAAAGTGATTGTTGGGGTTGCAGGAGGAGAGTTTGGCATCCGTGGTTTCATTGATGCCCTCGATGCCGCGACCGGGAAGCGTATGTGGCGGTTCTACACGATTCCCGGTCCCCGCGATTTGGGAAACCAGACCTGGGACGGAGACAGCTGGAAACAAGGCAGCGGAGCTACATGGCTGACTGGCAGTTACGATCCCGAGCTCAAACAGCTCTATTGGGCGGTGGGCAACCCGGGGCCGGATATGAATGGGGATGTCCGCAAAGGCGACAACCTGTTTACCTGTTCTGTGGTCGCACTGGATCCGGAAACCGGCAAGCTGAAATGGTATTACCAGTTCACCCCTGGCGATACCCACGACTGGGATGCCAACGAAGATCTGGTCCTGGCAGACCGCCTCATCGACGGCAAAATGCGCAAGGTGATCATGCAGGCCGATCGTAACGGGATGTTTTACGTTCTCGACCGGACAAACGGAAAATTCCTCTTCGCCAAACCCTACGTCAAACAAAACTGGAATCGTGGTTTTCGCGAGGACGGAAGCCCCATTCTGATACCCGGGTGGCAAGCGTCGCCCAAAGGCAGCATCGTATACCCGACGGGCGTGGGAGGTTCGAATTGGCAGAGTCCTTCCTACGATCCCGCGAGTTCCCTGCTCTATGTGGTTGCGCGGGACCACGGCCAGGGCTATCGCAGCGCCCCGGTGAGCTACGAGGCGGGGCGACAATACATCGGAGGTGCGCCTTTCCCAGCCGGCGATACCCCAGGAGAGGGAGGCAAGAACGGATTGCTGGCAATCGATACAACCAGCGGCGAGGTGAAGTGGAAGTTCCCTCTTGTTCGTGGGTCTTTCGGAGCGGGTGTATTGAGCACCGCCGGCGGAATTGTGTTTGCAGCCACTGCAGATGGGGATCTGATTGTTGTGGATTCGAAATCGGGCAAGCCGCTGTGGTATTTCCAGACCGGGGGCGAGGTGGCCTCGTCACCGATGAGCTATTCGGTCGGCGGAGAGCAGTTTGTGGCGATCTCCGCGGGCAATGTGCTTTATAGCTTTGCCCTTCCTGATTAGGCCACGCGGCAATTGGCCTGTGTTTTTTGCGGATTGGGAGTACGGCAGACTTGCTGGTGGTTCCCGCCTCAGCGCCGCCAAAATGGAGGACTTCTTCGAAGAAACATCATGCGAATCATTAAATGGTCTTTCCTGTTGTCGGTTTTAACTGCTGCCCTCTGCCGGTTTCTCTTGCCGGCGACGGCGCAACAAGTGACTCCCGCTCCATCGAAGAACGCGCATAGTGAACCAGGCGCACCCCTGTGGGGCCAGAACCCAAACGGCATGCACATTTATATTCGTGCCGGTCTGAAGACCCACACTCCCGGCCTGCACGACTATCCGCAGTTTCTGGCTGACTGGAGCAAGATCCTGACCGAACACGGCGCCGTGGTTGACGGCTCCTTGCACGCCCCCAGCGTTGCCGAACTTGAACATACCGACGTGCTGGTACTCGATAGGGGCGACGCAGGTTTCATGACCGACGGCGAAAAGGCGGCGCTCGAAGGCTTCATCAAACGGGGCGGCGGTATTGTGTCGCTCCACGATGCCTTGTGCGGTCCGGATCCGGCCTACTTCGCGACCCTGGTGGGCGGGGGGAAGAAGCACGGCCAGATAAATTACACATTGGGCGCGGATATTCCCTACACCATCGTGGACAGGTCAAACCCCATCATGGAGGGCATGTCTGACATCACGATTTTCGATGAAGCGTTCTACAACATGACTTGGTCAAAGGATCCTCCCATCCATGTGCTGGCCACCGTCTTAATCCCGGCAACGCCAAGCGCCGGCACGCACAAAGGCGAGCTCGTGCCGCAGATCTGGACGTTTGAGCACACGCTTCCGCACGGAGAGCCGGCTCGGGCCTTCGTATGGATGCAGGGACACACCTATGCGAACTTCGCTTTACCCCAGATTCAGACCATGTTGCTGCGGGCCATTGCGTGGGCTGGGAAGAAGCCGATTAACGAGCTTGTGGATTACCATGCGCCGGCGGCGGCACCGACGGGACAGTAGTAGATCAGCCCGATCGGACTTTTGGCGGCAATCGCCTTTTATCTGTCGCGCGCCCGCCACTTCAATCAAATACTGCGGGCGCGTGCCGGGGGAGGCATTCGGGTTGCCCCCCTTACCCGCGACGGATGGCGGTGAAGCCCCGTAGATCGTGGGTACCTGAACATAAAGACGCTTCAGTGCGACTCTCGGGGAACCGCCGCCCCACGGCATCCGATCAGAAAATCGAAATCCGCACCCTTGTTGGCCTGCATTACGCGATCAACGTATAACTGCTGGTATCCGCCCTTCATCGCCGGTTCGGGCTTCCGCCACTTGGCGCGTCGCGCCTCCAGTTCTTTCTCTGACAGGTCGAGATGAAGCTTCCTCGCCTCCACGTCCACGTCGATCATGTCGCCGTCTCGAACCAGAGCCAGGGGCCCGCCGATGGCGGCTTCCGGTGCCACATGCAGTATCACGGTGCCATAAGCGGTTCCGCTCATGCGGGCGTCCGAGATGCGGACCATATCCTTGATTCCTCGCTTGAGCACCTTGGGGGGCAGCCCCATATTGCCCACCTCAGCCATCCCCGGATAGCCGCAGGGACCACAGTTCTTGAGCACTAGAATGGAGTTTTCATCCACCACCAGAGCGGGGTCCTCGATACGTTTGTGGTAGTCCTCGATATTTTCGAAGGTCACGGCGGGGCCGCGATGGCGAAGCAGATGAGGCGATGCCGCGGAGGGCTTGATGACCGCGCCGTCAGGGGCCAGATTCCCCCGCAGCACCGCAATCCCTCCGTGTTCCGTCAGCGGCTTGTCCACAGGACGGATGACCTCGCTATTCCAGTTGGGAGCGTCCTGCGAGTTCTCCCAGATCGTCTTTCCGTTCACCGTGAGTGCGTCACGATGCAACAGACCGTTTTCGCCCAACAGACGAATGACAGCAGGGAGGCCACCGGCGTAATAGAAATCCTCCATAAGAAATCGGCCGCTGGGCACCAGATCGACTACCGTCCGAACCTCGCGGCCCAGTTCGTCCCAATCGCTCAGGGAAAGCTCGATCCCGGTCCGTCCGGCGATTGCCAGGGAATGAATGACGGCGTTGGTGGAACCACCGACCGCTCCGTTGACGCGAACCGCATTCTCAAATGCTTCCCGGGTCAGAATCTTCGAGATGCGTAGATCTTCTTCCACCATATCAACAATGCGTCGACCCGCCAGGTGAGCCAGCGTCCAACGCCTGGCGTCCGGAGCCGGGATTGCGGCATTTTGAGGAAGGCCCAGCCCAAGGGCCTCCACCATACAGGCCATGGTTGAAGCCGTCCCCATCGTCATGCAGTGGCCCGCGGAGCGAGACATACAAACCTCCGCCTCCCGGAACTCGACCAGACCCATGGTGCCGGCTTTTACTTCTTCGCTGTAGCGCCACACGTCTGTGCCGGAACCGATGTCGGTACCGCGGAATTTCCCATTCAGCATCGGACCGCCGGAGACCACCAGGGTAGGAAGATCGCAACTCGCAGCTCCCATGATGAGAGCCGGCACGGTCTTGTCACATCCGCAGAGGAGCACGACTCCGTCGATGGGATTGGCGCGAATGGATTCCTCCACGTCCATGCTCACCAGATTGCGAAGAAGCATGGCTGTCGGCCTAATGTTGGTTTCCCCCAGCGAGGTAACCGGGAACTCCAGAGGAAACCCACCCGATTCCCAGACGCCGCGCTTGACGCGATCGGCGAGATCGCGAAAATGCGCGTTACAGGGCGTCAGCTCCGACCAGGTGTTGCAGATTCCGATGATCGGTCTCCCATCGAATACATCTTCGGGATAGCCACGCATCCAACTGCGATGAATGAACCCGTCCTTGTCTGCTCGGGCAAACCATGCAGTGGACCGAAGCGTTCTCTGAGACTTCATAGTCTCTTTCCTTAGCCTTAGCACTTAGCCTTAGCCTAGATCAACTCGACACATCTTGCGAAAGCGGCGCTCGCACAACCACGGGTCCCGGGCCTTTTCGGTTTTCGCGGCTGATGGCATCAATGGCTTAACGTGAAGGGTCGTTTTGTCGGCTCGCTCCCCGGCTTCGAAACCGTCCGCTCACTCTTCGGTTTTGCTGTTTTCTCTTGCCGTCGAGTGGAGCCGTTGAGGTGCAATCGCGAGTTTCGTGATAAGCGGCAACCGTCATCTGTATACTAAATGCGGATTTTCGTGTCAAATCTGGCCCGCCGAACCTCGAGATAGACAATCTTCCTCCCCCCATCGGCCGGAGCGGTGGGTTTTGATTCGGTCGCTCCGCAGTCCTTCGCTATCGCTTGCCACGATTCCCTCTTTTTTCGTTCTCCGTCGCACGATTCCCTCTTTTTTTGTTCTCCTTCGATGGGACGAGGGGCGGCTGAGCCTTCAAAGCTACGCCGGGTTCTCGTTTGGAGCGCGCAGGATGCAGTACCGACACCGCCAGGCTGGAAAACCGCTCCGGTTCCGGATAAGCCATCTGTAAGTGCATCAATACCGCTTCCTGAATGTCCAGTTCCTTCGGGCTCAGGACAACGTCGAGCAAAGCACGATGATGATTGAGTCGCCATTTCCGCATCTCATGGCTGACATGCTCAAGCGTCTTATGGGCAAACAGGACAGTCGCGAGCGAGTTCAGGACCTTTACCAGGTAGTCGTTACCTGCTGTCGCCCACATCGCCCGATGAAATTTGAGATCCAGCGCCGCAGCCTCCGACAACGTGCCGTTCCACCCTTCGATCTTATTCACCAGGGCGGTGAGGCTGGCCGCACGTTCCGGCGTCATGCGCGCCCGAGCCAACTTGAGCGCCTCCGTCTCCAGGATGATGCGGACGCTGCTGATTTTTTGCACGTCTTCTTTGGATAACAGCGTGACGAACATGCCTCTGCGCTCATGGTTCATCACCAGACCGGCTTCCTGCAACTGGAAGAGGGCCTCGCGCACGGGAATACGGCTGATCTTTAACTCGCGGGCAATCAGGCTCTCGTTCAAGCGGTCGCCAGGTTTGTATTTGCCCGAGAGAATCGCTTCGCGCAGTGTTTGCACCAGGTGCGCTTTGAGAGTGGAAGGAGTCGCCTCAGCCATGGAACCTCCATAATTGACACGGGGAAGAGATCGTACTTAATATGCAGATACACGGCAGCCTCGCGTGCATGCAAGAATAGAAATTGACGCTGCATCTGTCAACGAACGCCGCGATTGGGGGTCGCGCCTAGCGTTGCGAAATTGTATACGACAGAAGCGTGTATCTCAACCGACGGGTCAGGTACCCCGATGAAGCCAAGCCGGGCCCGATATGGCGTGGTAGCGCTGGCAATCGGGTTGGCGGTTCTCTCCTACATTCAGCGGGTGGCGATTTCACAGGCAGCCGGCTCGATCTCGCACGATCTGCACCTGCAGAAGGCGCAATTGGGATTAGTGTTCGGGGCCTTCGGCCTGTCCTACGCTCTATTTGAGCTTCCGGCGGGCCTGCTCGGCGACCGGTTGGGCGTCAGGCGGGTATTGCTTCAGATCGTTTTGGCCTGGTCTGCATTTACGGCGTTAACCGGCGCGGCCTGGAACCTCTCTTCCCTTTGTGTAATTCGCTTTCTGTTTGGAGCTGGTGAAGCCGGGTGCTTCCCCAACCTTACACGCATGCTTAGCGTGTGGTTGCCGGCGCGCGAACGCGTTACCGCGCAATCGCTGATGTGGGCTTGTACGCGCTGGGGGGGCGCGGCGACGCCGCCGCTGGTGCTGGCTGGCATCGCCCTGTTCGGCTGGAGATGGGCTTTTGTGGCATTCGCGTCCCTGGGCGTGCTCTGGTGTGCGGTCTTTTTCTATTGGTTTAAGGACGACCCCTCACAACACCCCGGCGTCAACGCCGCCGAACGGGAAATGCTCGAGGCGTCGCGGGTTCTCACCAGTCATAGCGCTCACGGAGAGAAGCGTGGATTGCTCTCGGTGCTGCTGACGCCGCAGGTTTTCTTTCTCATCCTGCAGTATTTTTGTTTTTCCTTTGTGTGGTATTTCTACGTCACCTGGCTGCCTACTTATCTGAGAGAGGCGCGGGGACAGACGCCGGGGCACGCTGCGGCCCTGTCGGTGCTTCCGCTTCTATTTGGGGGCTTTGGCTCCCTGGCGACCGGAGTGGCGTCTGTCCGTCTGCCCCGCCGCGCCATCGCCTTCTGCGGTTTCCTGGGGACCGCCATCCTGCTGTTCATCTTCGCCCACATCCGCGAGGTTTTACCCGCCATGCTATGCATGGGCGTGGCCAGCTTTTGCAGCGACCTGACCATGCCTATCTCCTGGAACGCCTGCGTTGAGATCGGTGGCCCTTACACCGCCACCGTAGCGGCAGCAATGAACATGTTGGGCAATCTGGCAGGTTTTGTCGCGCCGGTGGTCGGCGGACTGATTCTGCAGCGGACGGGCGGCAACTGGAACCCTCTGATCTATTTGATGATCGGCGCCGCCACGATTTCGGCTCTCTGCTGGCTCTATCTTGATCCCGAGCATGCCGACCGCAAACGAACGCCCGTCGCCGGCGGCAACGAGCTCAAACCCACGCCAATCGCGCCAAATTTTGAACAGTGCGGCTGCAACCTCCGCACGGAGACGGGATGGACATGAAAATCGAGTTGAAAGGCAGGACAGCAGTCATCACCGGCGGGAGTCGTGGTCTGGGCGAGGCCATGGCCATCGCTCTGTCCGATGCGGGCGCCCAAATCGCCCTCGTGGCTCGCGATGTAAAGCGCCTGCAGGCGGTTCGGGATGCGATCACCCGCCGCGGTGGAAGCGCCGACATATTTACCGCCGATGTGACCCAGGAGGAAGATGTCGCCGCGACCACCAAGGCCGTAATCAAGCGCTTTGGTCATCCCCAAATTCTGATCAATAATGCAGGCTCGAATATCCGCAAGCCCATAGTCGATTTTTCCCTCGACGAGTTTCGCAGCGTGCTGGATTCGAGCTTGATTTCCACATTCCTGATGTGCCGGGCATTCGTACCGGGAATGAAGGGTTCAGGATACGGCCGCATTCTGAACATGACCTCTATCATGAGCCATGTTTCGCTGCCGGGACGAACCGCGTATTCTTCCGCCAAAACGGCGCTGCTTGGCTTGACCCGCTCCCTGGCCCTGGAGCTTGCCGGCGAGGGCGTTACCGTAAATGGCATCAGCCCCGGTCCGTTTGCCACTGAGATGAATGCCGCAGTCATCAACAACCCCGAAGCCAATGCCCAGTTCCTGGCCAGTCTGCCCGTGGGACGATGGGGCAGAGTCGAAGAGATCGGCGCCCTGGCTTGCTATCTCTGCTCGGAATATGCCGGATTTATTACTGGAACGGACATTCTGATCGACGGCGGCTGGACCGCCAAATAATTGCGGGCGGAGTCATTTTCTGGATGGTTCCCCCGGCCGCCTTCAGGGAGCCGAAATTAGAGAAAATACGTACAGGGTGTCACCCGCGCCTGCGACCAGATATTGACGGCCATCGAGCAGGTAGGTCTCGGGTCCATTGTCTAGTCCCCGCAGCATCGGAAAATGCCATAGGATGTCGCCGTTCGCTGCGTTAAAGGCGATCAGGTTGCCTTTGTAGTCGCCACTAAACAAAACATCGCCGGCGGTCGTCAGGATTCCCGGACCGCCCAGGCGTCCGCCGATGCTGTCGCCCGTATACGCGTGACTCCACTTCAGATCTCCGGTCTTGTAATCGAGCGCTTCCAACACATGTTGGGACCAGAGCGCGCGCCCCGACCCCCCGTATCCCTCCGGCCGTTCACTGGCGTCGGTAAGATAGGAAAGACTGTAGCCCTGGGTGGCATTCACATAAAATAAACCGGTCTGCGGGCTGAAGCTGGGAGGCATCCAGTTGGTGCCGCCGCCCCAGTTGATAGTCAGCAGCGCACCATCCACGGTGGGCTCTTTGCTAGCGTCCGGTATGGGCTGGCCCTTGGCATCGACTCCCTTGGACCAATTCAGATGGACAAAAGGTTTCGAAACTACGCTGTGGCCATCGGTGCGGTCGAGCACAAAGAAATAACCGTTTCGCGCCGCCTGCCCCAGCAGCTTGCGCGGTTTGCCATCGATTTCGCCATCGAACAGGACCGGGGTCTCGGTGTTGTCCCAGTCATGGGTATCGTGGGGCGATCCCTGAAAATACCAAACCAATTTACCGGTGTCCGGATTTAACGCGACGATCGAGCAAGTCCAAAGATCGGCTCCCTTCCTGCCTTGTCCCGCGATTACCGGATTG
>Ga0193726_1001916_pt1 | contig 15034 bp, 11 predicted proteins | sample H2c1metaG_FD_144928 | JGI IMG/M metagenome (GOLD analysis project Ga0193726, IMG submission 144928) | Soil microbial communities from a riparian zone of the East river system, Colorado, United States - H2c1 | ecosystem: Environmental > Terrestrial > Soil > Riparian zone | place: USA: East River... | reverse complement strand
TGTGAGGTCGCCGCCGTAGTTTCCCTCCAGCACATCCGTCAAACCCTGGACGCAGCGCCCGCCCATGCCCTGGTTCGGATCGGGGGAAAGACGGGTGATCTTGCCGGCGCTGGCGAAGTGCGGATAAAGCCGGCAGCGGTCTTCGATGGCGGGATCACGCAAAGGAGAATCTTTCGGCAGCGGTTCCTTCTCATAGACGTCGAGTGCCGCGCCGCCAATCCAGTTCTCGCGCAATGCTCTCGCCAGAGCGATTTCATCAAGGACCGGCCCCCGCGATGTGTTCACCAGAAATGCCGTGGGCTTCATCATCTTGAGGGTGGCTTCGTTGAAAAGGTGATAAGTCGGGGTGCGGCCCTCACCTTCCCGAATGAATGGCACATGAAGGCTGACAAAGTCGGCCTGCTTCAGCGCTTCCTCGAAGGTTCCGTATTTGATCCAATTGCGCTCTGGCGAGATGCCGCGGGCGTGGCGCAAATCCATGGTTTCCTGAATGGCGTTGACGTAGTCGTGGTTCTGACGCGTCGGGTTGTAGCACAGGATGTTCATGTCGAATCCCGCGCACTTCTTGATCATCGCCCGGCCTATGCGACCCGTCCCGATAATCGCGATGGTCTTGCCGGTGACTTCGTCGCCGAGAAGCGGCAGAAATGGGTGCCAATATCCCCACCTATTTTCGCGAGTCAGATGCTCGGCGGTCCATAGCTTGCGAGCCAGGTCTCCGAGCATGAAGAATGCGAACTCGGCGGTGGCTTCGGTAAGCACGTCGGGGGTATTTGTGAACGGGATCCGATAGCGACTGGCGTCGGCGCGGTTGATGTTATCGAATCCCACCGCGCATTGCGCGACCACCTTCAGTGTCTGCTTGCCCGCCTCAAACACTTCGGCATCGATGGAATCGCGAAGCGTAGTAATCAATCCGTCGATCCCGGACTTTACTTTCTCGATGATGATGCTCTTTGGCGGCGCTTCCGGCCCGGGATAAACCTCGACCACATAGCCTTTCTTACGTAGCAGATCGATCGATTCCCCGATGTCGCAAGTGGCAAAAACGCGAATGGTCTTAGACATGGATTCCCTTAATGCGCGCGGTAGCGAAGTAACCTGTTCCATCTCCCTGTCCACGAGGCCGGGGAGCAGCCGCCGGGACCGAGCAAACTGCGTCCCTAGGGAGACATGGGATTGCCAAACTTCCAGCGCGTGGCTGCGGAGGTAAAGGCCTTCTCCGGCAGTCCGAACACCTTCCGCGGACGGACCACGAACACAGGCTCTTGGAGCGAAATCATCCCCTCTGCCATTGCTGACATGTCGAACTTGTACTTGCGTTCGTAGAGCGCGAGATACTCACGAATGCGGGGGACATCGCGCATCCGTTCCGCGGTGCCCTCCACGATGACCGCCTGGTCCGCATCTTCGTTGCAGATCACACAGTTCGAATTGTTCTCCAGGTTGCGGGTCTTGCGGGACTTGCTGCCAGTGCTGAAGCAAAAAGTGTTCTCCCACCACAAGCCCCACACCACCATCACGTGAGGGGGGCCCTCAGGACATGTGGTCGCGATCCAATATTCGCGGCTCTTTGTAAGGCGCTCCTCCGCCCATTTCCAGGGAAGCAGTCCCTTGCTGGTTTTGGGCAGGCCGTATCCTGGAGCATGCGGGCGAGTGGCTGTTGGTTCGGAATTTGATTTTTTCCGGGTTGGCATCGGATCCTCGCGGGCAGATCAGTTTTTACCCCCTACATGATGCGCTGCAACTTCATTCCCGCCGAAATTCCCCGGTGCAGGGATGCCCGTGCCGCAATGCAGGTTTCACGCCGGGGAACACGCGTGATGAAGCATGATTCGTGCCCGCAAAACCAACGCCCCCTGCCCCGCTTGGTTCCGGGTTCACGGCGTAAACGGTGTGAGGCGGCAAGATCGCGCCGCAGAACCGCCCGCGCAAAGCGAAATCCCGGGGCTGGGTCGGCCCGGCGCGGCACTTTCTTGGTTCGGGGAACCGCCGGCGTCGCCGCAGCGCTCGAGCGATCGCGCTCGCCCCTTTTCACCACGAGCTGCGTGCATGGTCCGCAATCCCTCCAAGCGCTGCCCCGAGGACTAGAGATTCTGTTTCGTCCAATGATCGATGCGTTCCAAAGCCTTCACCAGATTCTCCAGCGAATTGGCTACGCTGAAGCGGAGAAACCCTTCTCCAAACTCGCCGAACGAAGCTCCGGATAGAGACGCGACGCCAGACTCCTCGAGCAACGCATCCGCCAGCTTCTTTGATTTCCATCCCGTTCCCGTGATATTCGGGAAGGCATAGAACGCGCCTTTGGGCATCCGGCAGGAGAAGCCTTTGATCTTGTTGAGTCCCGCGACGAATACGTCGCGCCGACGCCGGAATTCGCTCCGCATGGTGTCGACGGACGACTGATCGCCGCGCAAAGCCTCAACCCCCGCCACCTGGGTGAAGCTGGCGGTACAAGAGTTGGAGTTTGTCATCAGGCGCGAAATGTGGTCAGCGAGGTCCCGGCGCATCACTCCATATCCCAGGCGCCATCCGGTCATCGCGTAGGTCTTCGAAAAACCGTCGAGCAAGATGGTGCGATCCTTGAATCCCGGGACCGACATGATCGAATACGGTTCGCCTTCGAAAACCAGCCGGCTGTAGATTTCGTCCGACAGCACCATGATGTTGCGGTCGCCGATCACGTCGGCGATGTCATGAATGTTCTGCCGGCTGAGCACGCCTCCAGTCGGGTTTTGCGGAGAATTCAAAATGATGAGCTTGGTCTTGGCATTGATCAGCGAGGCCAGTTCGTCGATGTCTACCGCAAAATCCCTTTCCTCGCGCAAATGCAGGGGCACCGCCCGCCCTCCGCTGTAATGAATCATGGACTCATAAATAGGGAAGCCGGGGTTGGGGTAAATGACCTCATCTCCCGCATCAGCGAATGCCAAAATACTGAAGAAAATAATAGGCTTGCCGCCGGGAACGACGACAACTTCCTGGCTGGAAACCGGCACTCCCCGGGTGCGGCTTACCTCATCGGCGATGGCTTTCCGTAACTCGGGCAAGCCGGCGGAGGGCCCGTAATGCGTCCACCCCTGATGAAGGGCGTTGACGCCTGCCCCAATCACATTGGCAGGGGTGTCGAAATCAGGTTCACCGATTTCGAGATGAACAATCTCCCTGCCCTGGCTCTCGAGAACGCGAGCCCGGCTGAGAACTTCGAAGGCGCTCTCGGTCCCCAGCCGCGACATGCGCTCAGCCAGGCGGAGTTGGTTTTGTGTGGTTGGCTGCATAGTGGCAAACGGGTTATTGTACGCCCCAAACAAAGCGCATCCAAATCAAAGATGCGCCATCCGGTATGATTTGAATTCCATGTTTTCCCGCCGCACCGACTGGCGCCTGACGCCCAATCGCTTTGCCCAAGCCCAGCGCGATGTTCAGCGCGCAGGCAGGGAAGTGCTCGATCTGACGGTGTCGAATCCGACGCGTGCGCAGCTCGCCTACGACACCGAAGAAATCCTGGCGTCGCTATCCAAGCCTGAAGCCATGCACTATGATCCCCAGCCGAAAGGCTTACTCGCGGCGCGCGAGGCCTTGAGCGAGTATTATCGCGAGCCGGGCAAAGACTGCAATCTTGATCCGGAATCCGTTGTGCTTACCACCAGCACCAGTGAGGGCTATTCCTACGTCCTTCGATTGCTCTGCAATCCGGAAGACGAAATCCTGGTTCCCCAACCCAGTTATCCTCTGTTTGAATTTCTCGCCGAATTGCAGGATGTAAAACTGGTTCCCTACCCGCTGCTCTACGAGCATGGATGGCAGATTGACTTTCCCTCACTGCGCAAGGCAGTGTCGTCCCGCACGCGCGCGGTCGTGCTGGTCAACCCGAACAATCCGACGGGGTCTTATGTAAGTTCATGCGAGCGCGAGTCCATGAATGAATTCTGCAGCGGGCACGAATTGTCGCTGCTGGTCGATGAAGTCTTTCTTGACTATGCACATGATGGGTGCAAGCGGCGGAGCTTCGTTACCAATCAGGAAGCGCTGACGTTTACGCTCAGCGGAGTGTCCAAGATTTCCGGACTTCCGCAGATGAAGCTGGCCTGGGTGGTGACGAGCGGGCCGCCTGAGATGGTATCGGCCGCACTGGACCGTATGGAAGTGATCGCCGATACCTATCTCTCGATGAATGCTCCGATACAACTCGCAACCCCCGCCTTGCTCGAGCAACGCAAAAAGATTCAACCGTTGCTGATGGACCGGGTGCGGCAAAACTTGCAGGAATTCGACCGCCAGTTGGGCAAGCAGGAAACCTGCCAACGGCTGGAGGTCGAGGGGGGCTGGTATACGGTGCTTCGTGTCCCGGCCACGCAATCCGACGAAGATCTGGCCATCGAAATTCTGCAGCAAGCGTCGGTGCTAGTCCATCCCGGACACTTCTATGACTTTTCCGCCGACGGGTACCTGGTGCTGAGTCTGATCACGCCGTCCCCAATTTTCCAGGCAGGAATTCATCGTGTGCTCAGCCTTTTCGAATGATTCGGGTCGATCACCGGGTGGCCTTCGGTTCTTCGCCGGACAGCCTCTGCCGCAGCAAATCCTCGACGTCCGCCACTTTGTCGCCCAGCAAATTCAGCTTTTGCGCCAGGCCCTGGATCTCGGATTCCGCTCGTCGATTTACGTCGTAATCCAGTTCACCGCGGACCCGGTCCTTCGTGTCTTGCCGGTTCTGGCTCATCATGATGACGGGCGCCTGGATCGCGGCCAGCATGGAAAGAAACAGATTCAGCAGGATGAATGGATACGGATCCCACGCCCGTCCGCGCAGGCTAATATTGATGGTCGCATAGGTAACGAGCACCAGCCCGAATGTAATAATGAACGCCCATGAGCCACCGAACTGGGCGACGGAATCGGCGGTACGCTGGCCAAACGTCGCCTTCTCTTCGATCACGTCGTTGGGATTGCGATTGGCGCGAATGCGCACCAGTTGCTGGGAGGCGTGGAACTGCCGGCCGATCACCGTCAACATGTCCATTCCTGCGTGTGGCTTGCGTTGCAGCAGCACCGCTATGTCGTCGCGATCCACCTCAATACATTCGGCCTCCTCGAGCGCGATGGCATTGGTTTGATGGGCTGTCTGCTCCAGCATCGAAGCGAAGCCAAAAAACTCGCCGGCAGCGACTTCATCGACCACAACTTCCTGGTGGTCGTCGTCGACCGTAGTGATCCGAACTCTTCCCGCGACCATGACATAAGCCCGTCCGCCGGGATCGCCGATTTTGTAGATACGCTGGCGGGCGGCAAATTTCTTGAGCTCGACTTGTCCCGCCAAAACGGCAGTCTCGTCGTCATCCAGCAGAGCAAAAAGCGGAACCTGTTTCAATGTTGTTGGATCGCAAGTCATCATGCACCTCGTCCGGGCAGGGGACCTGACTTGGTCCACCCGCCTAGGCATTTTATCTTTTTATCTTTTGCGGCTTGGACGATGGTTCACGAGAGAGGCGCAAACAGGCAGGAAAGCTTGGGAACGGGGGGCGCTTGGTGACGCCCGACATGGAAGCTGGTCGCACAGATCACCTTTGGAGTTTGGAAGAATTGGTGGAATTATTGGAACAGAAAGCGGCTGAGGCTGGTGCTCAACGGAGAAGCCGGAAATAGGCGCGAAGGTCGAGAGAATCGTTCCAGTGGCTCGACGGGACTGCAAGCCTTATCCCGCAGCATGTCATTGCGGTTCGGGTCGCCTCCCGAACGTTCAGCTTTGAGACGATTCAGCAGCTGCGAGAGTGTATTAAGTTCTACGGGAAAAGACGCGCCCAAACGGCCAAGACCTTGCCGGCAGACCTCGGGGAAGATTGGAGAGACGGAGTGGATGGGATGTAGAGCGCTGGTTTTGAGCGTCTGACCCATGTATTGACTCGAAGAACCCAAGCGTCAGAAGGTGCTCAAGGCTCTCTCCAAAGCTTGGCGCTCATTGAAACCGGAAGCTCCAAGAAATGCAAAACCGCCCATCACCGAGCGGGGTGTTTTGTTGAAATCCTCCGCGCGCTTCTTATACTCTTGCTGTGATGACCCACATCGGCAAACACTCGCCTGGTTCGTTTTGTTGGATTGAACTGGCTACCACGGATCAGAATGCCGCCAAGAGTTTCTATGGCGGCCTGTTTGGATGGGGCGTGGACGACTCTCCCATGGGTCCCGGCGAATTCTATTCGATGTTCAAGCTGGAAGGCCGCGAGGTGGGCGCTGCCTACACCATGCGCAACGAAGAAAAGGCTCAGGGCGTGCCACCGCATTGGAATCTTTATATTGCCGTCGAAGATGCCGATGCGTCCGCTGCAGCTGTCGCCCAACTTGGCGGAAAGGTCCTGGCCCCGGCGTTCGATGTCTTTGACTTGGGCCGCATGGCTGTGATCCAGGACCCGACTGGAGGCGTGCTCTGCCTTTGGCAAGCGAAGAGCCACCGCGGTGCCGGAATCGAAGGCGTGGATGGAACGCTCTGCTGGGCGGACCTCAACACTTCGGATCCAGTCAATGCCGGCAAATTCTACTCAGGCCTGTTCGGCTGGAAAATTGTCGAGGACCAGAACGATCCCTCCGGCTACCTTCACATCGTCAACGGGGAAGACTTCATTGGCGGAATTCCTCCCGCGAAACATTTGGCGGCAGGAGCTCCTGCACAATGGCTTCCCTATTTTCAGGTATCGAACTGCGACACCGCAGCGGCGAAAGCCAAACAGCTGGGGGCGAATTTCTATGTGGAGCCGATGACCGTGGAAAACGTGGGGCGGATGGCTGTCCTGGCCGATCCGCACCGTGTGGTGTTCTCCATTTTCCAGCCCCTGCCGAGAGAATAGTCGGCGACAAGGCGAGTCAGCGCTTCACGAGAAACGGATTGCTCTGGCGCTCTTCGCCAATGGTCGTCAACGGTCCGTGCCCGGGAACCACGATGGTGTCGTCTGGCAAGGCGAGAACCTTTTCGTGCAGCGAGTCGATGATCTTGTCGAACGACCCGCCCGGAAGATCGGTGCGGCCGATGCTGCCGGCAAACAAGGTGTCGCCGGCGATCAATTTTTTTTCCAGCGGAAAGTAAAGGCAGACGCTGCCTTCGGTATGACCGGGAGTGTGAAGCACGTCTGCAACGAGTGGCCCGGCCTTCACCGTGTCAGCCTGTCCCACACTTCGGTCAATTTCTACGTTCCCCGGCGCCGCCATCCCCAGCCACGAGGCTTGTACATCCAGCATCTTGAGCAAAGCGTAGTCATTCTCGTTCAGAATGATGGGTGCGCCGGTAATCGCCCGCAACTTCATCGCGCCGCCCACATGATCGATGTGGGCATGCGTGATCACAATCTGCTTGATCTGAAGATTGTGTTTGCGAATCAGCGCGAGGACGCCAGCAACATCGTCCCCCGGATCGATGACCATGCCTTCAAGCGTGGTCTCATCTCCAATCACGGAGCAATTGCATTGCAGCGGGCCGACGGGAAGGATTTCGTGGATCATGAAGGGGTCGAAGGTCCTTTAAGAGACGGTTCGCCGCTGGAAAACCATTTTGCCCTGGGAGTCTGGTCCCAACGCGAAGGCATAGCCAACGACCCAGAACAAACGCCAACGACGAACTCAAACTATTTCTTGGGCGGTGCCGGGGCAGCGGGGGAGGCAGGCTGGGACTGGCCCGATGACGGACGCAGCCCCTGCAGCACCGATCCCGTGCCGCCACTCCTGCGCTGGGCAAAAATCGAAAGCGAAATCGAAGTCACCATAAAGATGATCGCCGACCAGGTGGTTGCGCGCGACAGGGCCGATGCCGCACCGCGCGGACCGAAAGCCGTCTGGCTGCCCTGGCCGCCGAATGCCGCCGCGATATCGCCGCTTTTGCCGCTTTGCAGCAGCACGACAATAATCAGGAAAAAACACACAATGACGTGAATGATGGTGAGCAGGATAATCATGATTTCAACAATTCACCGCGCCCAGTTGCTCCGGGCTTCGGTGCTCTATCTCCATGAAAAGTAAGCATTGGTGCGGAAGAGGATCTGAATTCGTCCATCCCCTCGACGACACACGCATGTTCATTCCGCATTTCGGCGCAAAGGCCGAAGGGCTTCCACAATCCGCATTTCATTGTACGCCAAATTGCGGAATCGGACGAAATTGGACGGGCCCCGGCGATCCTTTAGGACTGCCGTGTAGGACTGCCGTGGCTGGGAAATGAACCCTCTGCCCACAACGGCTTTCTGCTGTCTCATGCAGCGCTGGAACTGATGGGGTGAAGGATTTCGCGAATGTGACGGTCCCGGCGATTTGGGAGATTTCCGAGACTTCGTGAAAAGACGGCGCCGATCATTCGCTACTCGTGGTGGCGAGAAAGGCGCTTCAAGAACGTGGTGGCCTTGGCAGCGCTGCCGTCGGCCACGCGGCTTATTTTCGGAAAGCGTTTTCGCAGCTTCGATAACAAAACTCTGGCCCACACGTATTGCGAAGAGAGAATGATTAATCCGATGAGAATGAATAGCACGCCCTGCAGGAAGGGTAAAACCAATCCGACGACTCCCAACAGGATGAAGGTCCAGCCGGTGGTCAGGATCAAAATTCGCTTGGCGTGAGACTTCATGGGCAATACATCTCCGTGACCAAGAGTAACAGGCGCCATGAACACGCCGTTAAGCAGTCGGTGATTGGGCTTGTTGCGGATGTCCACGATGAAGTAACGTTTCTCAGTCCAGTAGAAGAGAGGAAGCCCAGTTCGGAGCGGAAATCTTGGAATCGAACCCGGTCTTATTTCGCGATCTAACGTACATCTTCCTGGCTGCCGCGGTTGGGGGGCTGGTGGCGTGGCGCCTTCATTTGCCCCTGATTCTGGGCTTTGTTCTAGGGGGGATCGCCGTCAGCCCGTTTACTCCGGGTCCGCACCTTTCTGACTTGCATACGTTTGAGGTATTTGCCGAAGTCGGCGTTGTTCTGTTGATGTTTTCGACTGGAGTTGAATTCTCCATTCCGGATCTGTTGCGGGTGAAGTGGGTTGCCCTTGCTGGTGCTCCCCTCGGGATTTTTTGCATGGTAGGCATGGCGGCCGGGGTGGCAAAGCTTGCGGGATGGAGTATTACCGAAGGAGTTGTGATTGGGGCAACGATTTCGGTTGCGAGCACAATGGTACTGGCGCGGCTCCTGAATGATAGTGGTGCGATGACCGCGGCTCATGGCCGCGTGATGATCGGTATCACCCTGGTGGAGGATCTCGCCGTTATCTGCATGACGATTGTCCTCCCGGTGTTCGCCGGCTCGGGGGAGGGTTTGTACCTGAAAGCCGCCTGGACGCTCGGGAAGGCGCTGATCCTTCTCATCCCCCTGATCTTCCTGGCGATCAAAGTGATCCCGCGCCTGCTTCGCCGAATTCGATTGATGAATAGCCCGGAACTGTCCTTGTTGATCGCAATTGGGGTTTGCCTTGGGACCGCAGCACTGGCGCAGGCGATTGGCCTTTCCGTTGCCCTGGGAGCCTTCCTGGCTGGCCTGTCGATCAGTGGCTCCGAGGATCTGCACGACGCACATACCCAGCTGGTACCACTTCGGGATGCTTTTGTCGCTCTGTTCTTCGTTTCTCTCGGGACCTTGATTGATCCCAAAGTGATTTTCCAGAGCCTGCCGCTCCTAGCTCTGATGCTCCTATTGATTGTGGTGGGTAAGTTTCTGGTCTGGACTGTGATCGTGTGGCTGTTCCGTTACTCGCTCAAGACTGCCATTGCGGTTGCCGCCGGGTTGACGCAAATCGGAGAGCTCTCATTTGTGGTGGTGCAAGCCGCGCGATTCTCGGGGATGGTAGCCGAGAATGTTTTCAGCACAGCCATCGCCGCGTCATTGATTTCGATATTGCTCAACGTTTTCATTGTACGCGGTGCCTTTGGATGGCTGAATCGACAATCGCCTGCTCCGGATCGACTCTCCATGCCGGACGGGCGAGCATAGATTCTTGGCGTCGATCGACTGAGAGCAGCGGACCGAGCAATTCTGCTCCCATGTACCGAAGGCTCTCCGTGCTTCGCGATCCGGAGTTTCACCCGGTCCAAGGAAGAAGCTCCGGCGTGCGGGTGGTGGTCCGCCAGAGGCGATGCCAGCATCTCGCCGATCAAGGCCCACATGATCAATTCCATGCGGTGCAGGTACCAGAAACGTTTCCCTGGCTGTTGCCTTTTTTCCAGCCACTCTCCCTCGCAGGAGGCCGGCGCAGTAGGCCGTCCTGCCGCTCGCGTCCACCGCAAGCAACGATGATTGCTAATTCTGAGTACTCGCGGGTGTGTTCAGGCGAACCACTTTGCCGGTGTCGAGTTCGTACTCTGCCTCAATCACGCTAAGCTTGCCCGACTTCACCGCATCGCGAACGATCGCACTGCTTGCCAGCACATCTTTGGCACTCTGCTGGACGTTTTCTTTGACTGCCGACTCGATCAGGTCAGCTGCCTTGGCGTAGCTCTTCGCTTGCGCGACCGCAGGATTGATTTTTTCCATAATTGCATCCAAGTTACGGCTGGGCATCTTCTCCCCAGAGCACGCGGCACTCACAGCGCCGCATTTCTGGTGCCCAAGCACAACGAGCAGAGGGCTATGAATGTGGTCCACCGCGTACTCGATGCTGCCCAGAGCCACCGGGTCAGCAACGTTCCCCGCGGTCCTTACCACAAAGAGATCGCCCAGGCTCTGGTCGAAGATCAATTCCGGGGCGGTTCGGCTGTCGGAGCAAGAGAGGACGATCACATTGGGTGATTGTGCGGAAGCAAGCTTGCGGCGGAGCGAAACCAGAGCCCGCGTGCGTGGTTTGCCGGACACGAATCGACCATTGCCGGCCATAAGAATGGCCCAGACCTGGTCCGCGGAAGGGGTTGGGTGGCTTGGGGCAGGCGACGAGGCCTGTGCCGGAGCAGCCGGTGCGTGCTGTGCGAGCCCAGAACCGACCAATGACAATACGATACCAAGACACCATATGCGCATCACGGGTAATTCCTCTAGACGGATTGTAGTTTACTCGCTTCGATTCCAAGAATTCACTCACGATCGCGATACGCCGAACAAGGATATTGGCCGGATCTCCTCGGCAAACCATTCTTGACCTTGCGGGTGAGCTTTTCCGGTTTGCCGGTTCGGGCAACGTTCCGGAATGACGGCGCCCGCATCGAGAATCGTCTCGGATGCGCTTCAACGCCGACCCTGTCTGGACAATGGTATCGGTCAGCGTGGCCAGGTCGTGAACCGGTTTGAAGAATTCGCTAGGTGGGAAACCAAGACGGTCGCGGCGCGAGCGTACGTCAAACCTGCGTGGGAGCTTGCGGTCAACCCAAGGGACGCGATAAGTTTAAGCAGTGATTGATTCTTCTTGCAGAGGGGCGACTGGCCGCCTGAATCTTCACCAGCCAAATTGATGGGAAATGTCCGGCCCAGGAGAGTGGTTTTTGTCTTGGGGCTGCCTCCTGGTCGATAATCCGTGCTGGCTCGCTGGGCCATGAACCGAGTCTCTCCTATGGAAACGCCGCCGCTAGAACCCTCCATTGACGAGTACCTGCGCAAGAGACTCATGCCGGTGGAGGGTGCGATTCCCCAATTGCCAGGGATCGACATGTACGGCGACTCCATCCCGGCTGGAACTGTGGGCGGGGATCTGTTTGAGTACATCAATTTTCAGCAACGCTACAACATTGATGCGCGCATGGCTCGCGCTCTTAAGTTGTCCGCACGGTATCTGGAGCCCCTTCCCCAAGGGCAGACTCCCCGAAATTCGGTGGATGATCATGTGCAGTGGCTGGAATCCAGACCGGGCCACGAAGCTGCGGCGGCCGTCGAGTATCGAAAGGCAAAGAGCTCGGAGCAATTGAGAATCGCTGAAGATCTGCAGGAACTCCGCACAACGGCGGGAGTTCTATTAGTGGATGCTCAGGGGCACGGGATCATCTCTGCGAAAATTGCCTCGACCGTGCACGATACTTTTCATGCCTTCATGCTTTCGGAACTCGATCGATACGGAAAAACAACACCCGGGTTCTTCGAGGAGATTAATCTCAGATTGGCGCAGTCCATCACGGCGCGCAACGCCCTGGGACGAAATCCGACCGACAATTCGCGCGAGATCGCAACCATGCTGTACGGCGAAATGCGCTCCGAGGGACATTTTCGCTTTGTGAATTTCGGTCACCCGCCGCCGCTGGTCTTTTCTGCGGAGTACGGAAGATTTATGGATATCGATAAAGACCGGATGGTGCAATTTCCTGCCCTTGGCCTGGAAATTCCCGAAGACCATCCTGACCGGAACAAGTATTTTTCCATGAGCCTTAGGAAAAGGCAGGTGAACTTCTCGGACGTGGCGGAAATCACACTGATGAGTCCAGGAGACATCCTGTTCCTCTACACGGACGGGGTTTACGACGGCAGCGATGAAGGGGATCGTTTGCAGATCGAGCGCGTGATTCGTGATCACAAATATGAGGCGGCGAGAAAGATTTGTAACGCGATTCTGGAGCATGCGGTAAAGCAGGACGAGTACTTGCAGCAAATTAATGAAGCGGACCGGATCGATGACAAAACCGTGTTCATTATCAAGCGCCGGTAGTCGGCGTAGACCTCTCATCCGCGCCGCCCATTGCGCTAGATCCCCCCTGAGCAAATCTCCACGCGGTCTCGCAGGTCATTGGCGAGGGTGCCTGGCGCAGCGTCGAAGATCTTCGTCGCCAGCCGAATTCTCCACTCCGGGTTGAAATCTCCCGCCGAGCAAACCTCCCGAATTCGAAAGGCATCGAAGTGAGTCTTTGGGTCAGCAGGAACCGGAGCCGGGACAGCGGATCTTAGAGAATGTATATGGTGCCCTGTGCGTCAGTGGGTAGTATTTTTTGTCCTGATCGGTGTGACTGGCGCGTGGTCGCAAATCGCGCAACAAGGTCCTCTGCCGATTTATGAGGGTCAGACGGTTACCGCCGTTGATCTGATTGGAAACCCTCACCGGGACTTGGAGCCGCTGAGAACCCTGGTCGACCAAAGAGCTGGCGAGCCATACTCCCAAGCGAAAATCCAAACCAGCATCTCGGCGTTGGAGCACTCGGGACAATTTGCCAAGGTTCGAGTGGAGGTTGTGCCCGACACTTCTGGCTTACGCCTGAACTTCCTGCTCGAACCCGCCTATTATCTCGGCGTGGTGAACTTCCCGGGAGCCACCAAGAAGTTCTCCTACACGCGGCTTCTTCAGGTTGCCAATCTGGCGGACGAAGATCCCTATGACGAGGGACGGATTGCGGTCGCCCGGGAAACATTGCGGGAGTTTTTTGAGCACAACGGATACTTTCAGTCCAGCACGCAGAGCAGTTTCGAAATCGACGATGCGCACCAACTGGTCAACGTCAGCTTCTCGGTCAATCTGGGAAAGCCGGCGCGGGTGGGCAAGGTTATGTTCCAAGGTCCCAAGGAGAGCGAGAGCGCCCGCTTACTTCATTCTCTTGGGTCGCTTCGCGCCCGTCTCAGCGGACGCTTGCTCAAGCCTGGAAAGTCCTACACGCCCGGACGAATTGCCGGGGCCATCGCGACCATTCGCAGGTCTTTGGCGCAGCAACACCGGCTGGCCGGTCGCGTTCAGGAAAATCCGCCTCGGTATCATCGCGAGACAAACAAGGTCGATGTATTGTTCCAGGTAGATCTCGGTCCGCTGGTCACGGTTCGCACGACGGGTGCGCGGCTGGCATTTCTTCCATTCCTGTCGCAGCGCCAGATTAGGAAGCTCATCCCGATCTATTCCGAAGGGACTCTGGATCAAGACCTGGTGCAGGAAGGGCGGCAAAATCTCGTCGACTACTTCCAGAAAAAAGGATACTTCGATGTTCAGGTGAAAACCGATTTCAATCGCCAGCCGGACCAGATTCTGCTGGTGTACCGAATTGATAAGGGGAAAAAGCACAAAGTCGAGAGCATCAGCTTCCGGGGAAACCACGAAATCGCAGAAAAAGATCTGTGGGCGGCCGTTGTTGTGAAGAAATCCCACATCTGGTCGCATGGACGGGTGAGTCAGCAACTGGTGAAGCAGAGCGAAAAGAATCTCGAAGCGTTATATCGAGATCGCGGCTATGAGGATGTGAAGATCACATCTCAGGCGGTTGATCGAGAGCCCAGGGTGGATGTGTCGTTCGAAATTGCAGAAGGCGCGCAAACCCTGGTCGACAACGTTGCAGTCACCGGCAACAGCCATGTTGCGCCAGGAAACCTTACCGCCCCAGCGGGATTTCAATTGCGAGCGGGTGCGCCATTCTCCCCTCGACGGTTGTCTGACGACCGCAATCGAATTTCCGCAACCTATCTCAACCTTGGATACCTGAATGTCGAAGTGAAAGCCGAGGTGATGCGAAACTCGCAAGATCCTCATCGGGTGGACGTTGCGTATGCCGTCGACGAGCATCAGAGGGTGCGGGTGAGGGAAGTAATTTATTCCGGGCAGAAGCGAACCCGGCTCCCTCTTATTCAAAAGACCGCGCAGATTTCCGGTGGTGCCCCGATGGAAAGGAAGGATCTGCTGGAAGCGGAAAGCCGTCTCTACGATCTGAACGTTTTCGACTGGTCGAGCGTCGGCCCGACAAGACCTATCACCGACCAGACTCAGGAGGCCGCCCTGGTCAAGGTGCACGAGGCAAAGCGAAACGAAATTACTTATGGTTTTGGGTTTGAGGTCTCGCACCGCGGGGGAAATGTCCCGGCTGGCAGCGTGGCGGTGCCGGGCGGCCCTCCCGTAAACCTTCCCGGCAACCAGATTGCTCCGAGTCAATCCACTTTTGCCAGTCCGCGCGGATCGATTGAATTCAATCGTCGCAACATGCGAGGGCTGGGAGAGACGGCGAGCGCCTCGGTGGTGTTGTCCCGGCTGGATCAACGCGTGTTGGCCACCTATGCGCAGCCCCACTTCATTGGCTCCCAGTGGAGTTCCTTGACGAGTGTTTCCGCGGAGCGCACCACCGAGAATCCGCTCTTCGCCGCCCGCCTCGGTGATGTTTCGTTCCAGGTGGAACGTGTCATCAGCCGGAAAAAT
>Ga0193726_1001915_pt1 | contig 15035 bp, 15 predicted proteins | sample H2c1metaG_FD_144928 | JGI IMG/M metagenome (GOLD analysis project Ga0193726, IMG submission 144928) | Soil microbial communities from a riparian zone of the East river system, Colorado, United States - H2c1 | ecosystem: Environmental > Terrestrial > Soil > Riparian zone | place: USA: East River... | reverse complement strand
GGCTCCTAGCGTCTCGACCGCGCGCTCACTAGGGTCTGTCACTGCTCCCCCTCCGGCTGATTCCGTCCCAGGCCGCCGCAGGGATGACGATGTGCTTGATGGCCCGCTCGACGAGGCGCGCGGGAAAGACGCCCGAGAAGAATAGAAGCGTCGGAGATCGTGTGGCCCCGGTGAATACGTCACCAGTGTTAACTCCGGAATTAGCTCAATGATCACCCTCGCCGCCAGGCTGTCAAGAGCCCACTTTTGCGATCACCGGTGACGATCTGTGAACCGGGCGCCGACCGCAGCGGCGAGGGCGCGGTGCCCGGAGGTCGTTCCCGCGAGCACCGAGCGCGCGGGGTCCACGCCGTGCTGGTGGCAGAAGGCGAGCACGAGCCCGGGCAGCGGCGGCCGGCACCAGCAGGTGGGCGGGCCGCCGGGGTGCGGGCAGCTGGCCACGACCGCGCCCGGCAGCGAGACGCCGTCCGGCACCTGCCAGCCGAACACGAGGTGCGGCACCGACGGGTCCTCGACCCGGAAGCCCGGCACCGCGTCCGCGGCCACGAACACGCCCGGCACGCCCGGAGCGGGTTCGCGGCGGAACGGCACCCGTTCCACCGCGGCGAATCCCTCGTCGCCGGTCGGGGGCTCAAGCTGCCGGACCGCCCGCAGCTGCGAGGTGGGCGCCATCAGCCCCGGCTGGCTCTTCGCCAGGTCCCGCAGCTCCCGGGGCTCCGGCAGCCGGCCGAACAGGTCCAGCTGCCGGAGCACGAGGTTGACCTGCGCCTGGGCCAGCGGGGTGTCAAGCCACACGCACCGCACCCGGCCGCCGTGCCGGGCTGCGGTCTCCACCACGAGATTGCGCGAGGCGCGGGTCAGGTAGGTGTTGTCGAGCACCAGGCGCTCCGCCCCCGCGCCCAGCCGGCGGTCCAGCTCGCGGGCGAGAGCGGCCAGCGAGCCGCCGCGATCGTCGCGGCTGAGCCGCTCGTATCCCGCCAGGTCCGCGGCGAGCCGGCTCTTGCCTGAGCCGGGGATGCCCATGACCAGGAGCACCTTTGCACCGGAGGGGCCAGGAGGCGGCGCGGCGGGGCGAGCGGGTGGCCTGAGCTCCAGGGCGGCCACCGCTGACCGCACGGCCGCCGGGCTGCGCGCGCCGGGAATCGCGACCACGACCGGCGACCGGGACAGCACCCAGGCCAGGGACTCCGGTGCCGCGGCCCGGCGGACCCGCCGTGGTCCGCCCAGCGGCGAGTGCGCGAGCACGGTGATCCCCTGCTCCTCGCAGCGCCGGACGACCCCGCCGCGGACGGCCGCGTGGTCGAACGGGCTGAGAGCGACCTCGACCGCGGAGACCGGGACGACCGACAGGGCGGCGTCGAGCTGGTCGCGGTTGACGTTCGATACGCCCACTCGCGGGACCAGCCCCTCCTCCAGCAGCCGGGCGAGCGCCCGGACCGACGTCAGCCACGGCACCCTCGGGTCGGGCGCGTGCAGCAGGTAGAGGTCAATGCCCGTGCCGTCGAGCGCCGTGAGGCTTGCCTCGCAGTCCTGACGGATCACGAAAGCGCGCCCGTCCGGAACCCACGCCGTCCCCGCCCGGGTCATGCCGCCCTTGGTCACGACCCGCGACCGCGCGCCCCTCAGCGCCTGCGCGACGAGCCGCTCGTTGTCGCCCGGCCGCTCCCCGTACGCGTGCGCGGTGTCGAAGACGGTGATGCCGGCGGCCAGGGCGGCGGCCACGGTCGGCTGAAGCAGCGCGGGCTCGACGCGCATGCAGCCCAGGCCGATCCGCAGCTCGTCCCCGCTCAGCCAGCCCGCCACGCCCCGATGGTAGGCGAAAACGGCTCGACCGCCTTGCGGAGTCCTGGCACCGTGGCGCCCATGACGGACTTCGAGCTTGTGACCGCCGGGGACGTGCCGCTCATGCAGGGTCTGGCGCAGCGTGTCACTGCCATCCGCCCGGACCTGGTGAACAGCGACGCGTCGTTCGGCGAGCTGGCCTGGATCTGGGGCAAGGGGCACGCCGGCGACGGCTCTAGCTGGCGGCGCCGGCTGTGGTTCTCGGGCGGGGACCTGGTGGCGTGGGGGTGGGCTTACCTTCCGCGCGAGGTGCGGCGGAGCGACGGGTCGGTGACGGACGTCGCCCGCGCCTACCTGGCGTATCAGGTCCATCCCGGTCACGCCGGGCTGGCTGACGAGGTGATCGACTGGTACGACGCCGCGGCGGCCGGCACCGAGCGCACGGTATTGCCGTGCGCCGCCGATGAGTTCGGCCTGAAGCGATGGGCGGCGCACGGCTATGAGACCGACCCGGCCGCGCTCGGCGACGCCGGGTCCTGGACCCAGCTCAACGAGCGGGACCTTACCGACGTGCAGCAGCCGGTACTGCCAGCCGGATTCCGGTTCCGCACCGCCGACGAGGCCGGGCCGCGGGCCGCAGTCCAGGCCCACGTGGACGCCTGGGCTCCCTCGACCTACACGGCCGAGGGCTACCAGGGCGTCCGGCTGACGGCGTCGTACCGCGGCGACCTGCACATCCTGGTGGAGGCGCCGGACGGGACGATGGCATGCTCGACGATCATGTGGCTCGACGAGGCGAACAAGACCGCTGAGTTCGAGCCGGTCGGGACCCATCCGGACTACCGGCGGCGGGGGCTGGCCAGGGCGATGCTCCTGCACGGGATGCACCGGGCACGGGCCGCCGGGGCCACTCACATGACGGTCGCCTGCATGGGCGCGCCGGGGCATCCCCGGGCGCGCGGGCTGTACTACAGCGTCGGGTCACGCGGGACGTGCCGCTCCTCAAGTACACGACCGCGGGCTGAGGACTCGTCATCCCGGCCGGCGGGCCGCCCACTCGTGGTCGAGGATGGACATCAGCACCTCGTCGTACCAGCGCCCGTCGTGCAGCACCGACTGGCGGAGGCGGCCCTCCTCGGCGAACCCCGCCTTCTCGTAGGCGCGGATCCCGGCGGGGTTGAACGGAGCCACGCCGAGCTGAATGCGGTGCAGGCCCATCTCGCGGAACCCGTAGCCGACGATGACGCGCACCGCGTCTGTGCCGTAGCCACGGCCGACGTGCTCACGGCCGAGGGCAATCCCGAGCGTCGCGCACCGGTCCTTGGGGCGCGCGCCCCACAATCCAATGTTGCCGACCAGCGCGGGCGGATCGTCGAGCGTCTCGATGGCGAAGCCCAGGTCGTCCTGCTGGTTCGCGCTCCACTTCGCGATACGCTCCCTCGCCGCGGCCTCCGACGGCGGGATCACCCAGTTCGACTGCGTGGCCATGCGGCCGGGATCCATCTCCCACTTCGCGAGCGCGGGCAGGTCGTCCTCGCGCACGCCGCGCAGCCGGACCCGCTCGCCGACGAGGATCGAGTCGCCGTAGCCAAATGCTCCAGACACATCGGTGACTTCAGTCATGCGGCTAATACTTCCGCACCCCGGAATCCCAGGATGATCTGGAGGCCCCGACCCAGCTCCGGTCCAGGTCGCGCACCGACTGGCAGCCCAGCAGCTGCATCGAGCGCTTCATCTCGGCGCGCAGGAGCTCCACCATGTGCGAGACGCCGTCCTGTCCCCCGAGGGCAAGTCCCCAGACATACGGGCGCCCGATCAGCACGGCCTTCGCGCCCAGCGCCAGTGCCTTGAGCACGTCGCCGCCGCGGCGCACGCCGCCGTCCAGGAGGACCTCCATCCGGTCGCCGACGGCCGCGACGATCTCCGGCAGCACCTGGATGGTTGCCGGGGCGCCCTCGAGCTGGCGACCCCCGTGGTTCGAGACTACGACACCGTCGCAGCCAAGATCGAGCGCCTTCCGGCAGTCATCCGGGGTCAGCACGCCTTTCACGAGTACCGGGCCCTCAAAGTTATCCCGCAGCCAGGCGACGTCCTCCCAGGTGGGCGAGCTCGTCGAGTCGCGCCCCATCTCGGAGAGCAGCATCGGCACGCCGTCCCGGGCCATGCCCGCGGTGTTCGCGACCTGAAACGGCATGCCGTCCCGGACGTAGCGAGCAACCCAGAACGGCCTTGGCGCCAGCTGCGGACCGAGCCTGAGGACATTGGCGAGATTAGGGCGCATCGAGTAAGTGAATCCGTTGCGCCAGTCTTTTTCGCGCTTGGACACCACCTGCGTGTCGAGGGTCGCGACGATGGCCTTGTAGCCGGCTGCTTTTGCCCGGGTCACGAGATTTTCCATTCCCTCTCGGCCCTGGAACCTGTACAGCTGAAACCAGTGCTGGCCGGGCGAGCCCTGGGCGATCTCCTCAAGCGAAAATCCTGACACGGAGCTGGCAATGTGGATCGTGCCGGCCGATGCGGCCGCACGCGCCACCCCGACGTCGCCATCGGGATGGACCAGCTTCATGCCGCCGCACGGCGCGGTGAGAACGGGAAACGAGATTTCCTGCCCGAACAGCGTGGTCGACATATCCGGCTCGTCGACCCAGATCCCCATGCGGGGACGGAAGGTCAGCTCCCGGAAGGCCGCCGTGTTGCGGCGCTTGGTCGTCTCGTCCTCAGTTCCGCCGTCCACGTATTCGAAGACGCCGCGCGGGAGCGCCCATTTTGCCAGGCGTCGCGCGTCCTCATAGTTCAGGACCCTGGCCAGCCGGGCTCGCTGGAAGCTTCTCGATGGCATCCGCTACTCCATAGCTGGGCGAGCGACCGGCCGCGCGTGCCGGGAGCGCATCACCACGTCAAGGCATCTTTTTCGCGCAGCACCGCATCAAGGCACGCTAACACGCCCATACCGCGCATGATCACGGCCAGGCCGGCTCCTCGCGCAGGTCGCTCCCGGCCGGCGGGCTGACCTGGTTGACGCCGGCGGGCAGGCGCCGGCCCAGCCTGATCGCCCCGGCCCCGGCCAGGACGCACGCGGCGATCAGCACGGCGAACAGGCCCGCGCCCCAGCCCGCGCCGACCGCCGCCGCGCCGCCGGCCGGCCCGATCAGGAAGCCGGTCGTGAAGGCCAGGGTGCCCAGGCCGTTGTAGCGGCCCGCGGCCCCCGGTGGCGCCAGGTCGTTGATGATCGCCGGCAGCGTGGGCGAGAGCAGGCTCTCGCCCACGCCGAAGACGGCCATGGCGGCCGTGAACATGACTGCGGCCAGCGCGCCGCCGCCGAGGCGGCCGCCCGCGATGACCAGGGCCCAGGCGACCGCCCAGGCCGCGGCGGCGAGGGCCGTGCCGGTGGTGCGGCGGTGCCCGGCCAGCCGTCGCAGCACGAATAGCTGTGCCCCCACCACGGTGAGCGTGTTGACCGCGAACGCGATGCTGAGGTCGCGCGGGCCGATCCCGCCCGGCCGGGTCGCGTAGCCGGGAAAGCTGGACTCGGACTGGCCGAAGCTGACGGTCACGATGAGCGCGGTGAGCAGCCATACCCGCCGGAACATGCGGTCCCCGAGCACCTGCCGGACGGTAAGCCGCGGCCGCGTGCCGGTCGGCCCTGCGTGCGCCGCTTCCGCCGCCGCCAGTTCCCCGCCGGCGGCCCCCGCCAGCCGGCCGAGATAGGCCAGCACCGGCAGGGCGGCCAGGAAGGAGACCGCGTCGGCCAGGTACACGCCGGTGAACGTGCCCGGATGGGCCACCCGCACCACGGCCGCGGCACCGAGTGCGCCCACGCCGAGGCCCGCGTTCAGGCTGGCGTGGCGGACCGCGAACACCGCCGAGCGCTCAGCCGGGCCGACCAGGCCGGCCAGGAGCGCATCCTGGGCCGGCCAGATGACCGACACGCCCAGGCCGGTCAGGGCCGCCGCCCCGAACAGGGCAGCAGCCGAATGAGCCACGGCCAGCCCAGCCGAGCCGGCCGCGGCCACGACCAGGCCAGCCATCACCGCCCGGCGCGCCGTAAACCGGTCGGCCAGCGCGCCGCCGGCCGGGTTGCCGGCGAGCGAGGCCAGGGCGATCGTGGCGAGCACCAGGCCCGCGGCGCCGTCGCTGAGCCCCCGGACCCGGTGCGCGTAGACGAACAGGAACGGCAGGGTCAGGCCGCTGCCGACGGCCGACACGAAGTCGCCCCCCAGCACCACCCATGCCGGGCGCGGCAGGACCGGGATCAGCGGCGGCCGCCGCCCGCCCCGGCGCGCCGGCGGGCCGGTCACGAAGGCCGGTCGAGGTAACGCACGGCCCGGTCCGCGGCTGCCCGGTGCGGATGCCCGGCCGGGAGACGCGCGGTCAGGATGGCCGCGGCGCGGATGATCAGCTCGGCCCCCTCAGCTCGCCGGCCCTCGCGCGCGACGACTGCGCCCAGGTTCAGCAGGGTCAGGCCGACCTCGGCATCCTCCGGTCCCAGGACCGACTCGAGGATCCGCAGCGACCGGCGGCCGAGCGCCTCCGCCTCCCGGCCGCGTCCCCGGTCGCCGGCCAGGACCGAGAGGTTGGCACAGGTCATGCCGACCTCGAAGTGGTCGGGCCCGTAGCAGCTCTCGAACAGCGCCAGCGCCCGGTCATAGGCTCCCGCCGCGTCCTCCTGGCGTCCGGCGAGCTGGTAGAGCGCGCCCAGGGCGTTCAGGTCGCGGGCGACATCGGGATGATCCTCGCCGGCCGCCTCGGCGCGCAGTTCCACGCCCCGCTCGGCGAGCGGGATCCCGCCGCTGAAGTCGCCCCGCGAGTGGGCCAGGCCGCCCAGGTTGTGCAGCAGCCCGGCCATGACGAGCGGATCCGGCTCGGCCCAGCGACCGGCGGCCACCATGGCCCGCTCATAGCAAGCCTGCGCGGCGTCGAAGTCGGAGGCGGACTTGTAGGCCACTCCCAGCGCGTTGGCCGCCGACACCACTGGCCGCGACGTCTCGCCGAGCTCGCGCGCGGCCCGGTCCAGCACCATGCGCAGCCGGGCCGCCGCCGACTCGAGGTCTCCCGACGTGCGCTCCAGGCCCGCCAGGCGCTCCTGCGCCTGGCACCACAGCACCAGGAGATCGTCATCCTCAGCCCCGTCCGGCGCGGTGCCGCCCGCCAGGAGGGCAATCGCCGCCGCGATCGTGACCGCGGCGTCCCCGAAGCGATCGAGGTCCTCCTCTATTTCCGCCCGGGCGATGAGGAGGGCGGCGGCGTCAGCGCCGCCGTCGGGCCCGGCCGCTTCGATGGCCGTCATCCCGGCGTCCGCGAGGGCCAGCGCCGCCCACATATCGCCCCGGTCGAGGGCGTCGAGCGCCTGGTCCCGCAGCGCGAGCAGGCCCGAGCCGGGCAGCGGTCCCCCGGTCACGAGGAAATCGCCTCGTCCGGGCGCGACCGGCCCGCCGGGGGACCGCCGCCGCACATGTCAGGCGCTCGTCGCGACGGACCGGGCGTGGTTCGCGGTCAGGGGACGGTCCACAGCCCGCGAGTGGTTCGCGCTCAGGCGACGGTCCACAGCGCGTGAGTGGTTCGCGCCGATTCTGCGGTCCACGGCCCGCGAGTGGTTCGCGGTCAGGGGACGGTCCACGGCCCGCGAGTGGTTGGGGCTGAGTCCCCGGGCCACGGCGCGAGCCTGATTCGGGCGGACTGACTGGACCGGAGCTACGGTCCGAAACTCGCGCTCGGGCCGATCCTGGGATTGGTGCTGAGCGATCATGGTTCCCCTCGTTCCTTGACTGGCGGGCCGCTGTCCAGCCCGCATGCCCCACACCCAGGCGACGGACGCCGACGTGCCGCCGGTTCAAGGCCGATGAAAAGGGTCATGGGCGGGAATATCGGACTGATGGCCTGGTCAAGGTCTCGGCGCCGTAACCGGGCCGAGGACGGTCATCCGAGCTGCCGCGAGTGACCAGGGACGACGCCCCGCAGGACGACCGAGGGGCGACGCTGGAGCGTGGCGGCGGCCCGGGAAAAGGTCACCTGAACCTGGACCATGATCATGTCCCGATAGGACGTACGTCCTGGTCAGGCGGCCGTGTCGCCAACTTGTAGGTACAATTGTTAAGATGCAGGTACAGCTACCTGGAGCGTGAACGCATGAGCGCCGTCTCAGTCCGCGAGTTTTCCTACAACCCCAGCGCCGTGTTCGCGCGCGTGGAGCATGGCGAGGCCATCGAGGTTACGCGGCACGGCAAGATCATCGCGGTGGTCGTGCCCGGCTCGGGGATCCTCGGGCGGTACGCCCCGCTTATCGCCAAGGGAATCATCCGGCTCAAGCCAGCGACGACCAGGGACCTCGACCAGCTCCCGGTCTACCAGGTGCCCGACGACGCATCCCCGCTCGATCTTCTGCTCGCCGAGCGCGAGGAAGACGACCGGTGATCTACCTCGATGCGTCAGCCCTGGTCACGCTCGTCACCGGCCGTCCCTACGCGTCCGAGCTTCGCGGATACCTCGCCGGCTCGCCTGAGATGCCGATGGGAACCAGCACGATCGGCTTCATCGAGACAGTCCGCACGCTCGACCGGGTCGGCAGCTATCCCACCGCGATGCGGGACCTGCTGGCCAGCTTCACCGAAATCCTGGTCACCGATGAGATCCGGGACGCCGCAGCCAGCCTGCCGGGCGGCGTCAGGACCCTTGACGCGGTGCACATCGCCAGCGCCCAGGCCATCGGTGACGCACTCGCTTCGCTGATCAGCTACGACAAGCGCATGCTCGACATCGCTCACTCCGTCGGGATCCCTGTCGCGGCGCCCGGCATGAACAGGTAGCCCCTTCCAGCGAGTTACTCCTCGCCGATGTCGGCCAGGTTCTGGCGCAGCTCGATGATCAGCGGATCGCCGGCGGGCAGGATGCGCTCCAGGCGGTCGACCGTGTCGCGAAGCAGCGCGCGGGCGTCGCCGTAGCGCCCCAGCTGGCGGTACATCTGAGCCAGCTTCGCGCGGCTCCGCAGGGTATCCGGGTGGCGCGGGCCGAGCACCCGCTCGAACCCGGCCCAGGCCTGCTCGCAGGCCAGTTCCGCTGTCGCCGGGTGGCCGGTCTTCTGGTACGCGGTGCCGAGGTCGTTCCGCGCCGTGAGCGTGTCCAGGTGATCAGGCCCGAGGACGCGCTCCCGGTCGGCCACCACCCGCTTGTAGGCCGCGACTGCCTCTTTGGCCCGGCCGCCGGCCAGGTAGGAGTCGGCCAGGCCGTGCCGCGTGGTCATCGTCTGCGGATGCCGGGGTCCCTGGGCACGTTCCCGGTCGGCCAGCGTGCGCCGGTAGTGCGTGATGGCGTCGGGGTACTGGCCAGCAGCCAGGTAGGCGCCGGCGAGTTCGTCCCGCGCGCCGAGGGTGCAGGCCTGCTCGGGTCCGCGGACCTGGTCGAATTGGTCAACCGCGCGCTCAAGGACAGTGATCGCAGCCGGGAGCTGGCGCGCCGCCACGAGGGCGTGGCCCTGGCGCCGCCGGGCCTCGATCACGTCCGGGTGATCCGACCCGAGCTCGTGGGTCAGGTTGTCGAGTGCCCACTGGAACCACGGGATGGCGTCGTCCGGGCGCCCGGCCGCAAGGTAGGCGTCGGCCAGCCGCTGGCCGGCCAGCATCGTGTCCGGGTGCCCGCCGCCGAGCAGGCGGCCGCCGGTCGCGGCCAGGTCGCGCCAGTGATCCACGGCGGGCCCGGTCAGGCCGGCCCGATCCAGGCTGTCTCCCGCCCGGACCAGCAGCGGATGGCAGCCACCCTGCCACAGCAGGTCTCCGGTCAGCCGCCGGAGGGTCGCCGCGCACGATCGCAGGCCGGGCGCCGGCCAGCCGGGCAGCTCCCGCTCCGGCCAGGCCTGGAGCAGCGCGTCCGCGGCAGAATCCGCCGCCTGGTCCGGCATGCCCTCGGGCATCGCGGCCCGCACCGCCGACTGCAGCACGGGGCTGACCCGGACCGTCGGCGGCGCCGTCACCGGGTCCACGCTCAGCAAGCCGGCCTGTTCCAGCGCCGCGAGGGCGCGCTCGCCGCTGACCTGGACATCGCCCCCGCCCGCGAGGAACTCACCTGCCGAAGGGGCGGCGAGCACGGTCTGGGGAATGCCCGGCCCGTCCAGCATCGCCGCCAGCGCCAGCAGCAACTGGGCCGAGCCGCCCGGTGCCAGCTGGCCCGCCCGCTCGAACGAGAGCGTCCAGGTCACCGCGGCGGCCGGCGGCCGCGGGTCGGCCGACTCGGCGAACTGCTCCCGCCTGCGCGCGAAATGGGCCCGGTACTCGCGGCACGACAGCGGGGAGCTGGCGATCACGGCGCTGGCCTGGGCCAGCGCGACCGGCTCGAAATCCAGGTCCCGGGCCAGGTCGATGGCACCGAGCCGCTTGTCCGGGTCGGCCGCCAGGCGCCCGTTGAGATTGCCAGTTGCCTCGCGCACGCTGAAGGGGCCGACGGGCACGACCCGCACGCCGCCGGGCACGGCCGCAGGGTCGGCGGAGGTCACCAGCACCCGGCCGGCCGGCCCGGCCGGCCACAGCCCGTCGAGGTTCGTCACGCCGGCCAGGTCATCGAGGACCACCAGCCACGGGCGGCTGGTCTCCTCCAGCCAGCTGATGAGCTGGGCGGCGACTGACTCACAGCTGCCCCCCTGATCCCGGCCGGTCGCGGCGGCCGTCGCCGCGGCGTAGCCGGACAGCACCGAGGCCCGGCTCGTGGCGTCGATCCAGACCAGGAACTCCACGTCGCCCGACCGCCACAGGGACTCGGCGAGAGCTGCGGCGAGCTGGGTCTTACCCGACGATCTCGCCCAGTCCTGCGCACCGGGAGCCGTCTTCGGGCCGGGAAAGGCAGCCAGGGCCGCCGGTCGATCGGACACGAGCGCGACCGCGGCCCCGGCCGGCAGCGCCGCCGCCAGGCCGGAGGCCGTTTCCGGCCGGGAACTGAATCCGTCGGCCAGCACGGGAACCGTCCCGGACCGGATGGGCCAGGACGGCCGGCCAGGGGCGGCGCCTGCCGGGCCTGCGAGCGGCACGGCGCGGCTCACGGCGCGCTGCCCGCCGCCCGCCGCACGGCGTCGGCTGGCCAAGCTGAACAAGCCATGCTGTTTCCCCCCGCTGTCCGCGGCCGAGTCCGCCGTCACCGGCGAAACTGGCTGACGGCCAGACTGCGCCATCGTCGCCCCCAGCTGCCAATTATCAGCTCGGACCGGCAAACCCGCCAGTGACCAGGACGTTTGCTGACCCGGCCCCCGGCCGGGCTCACAGTTCCTGGTTAAAGACCAGCACGGGCGTGGTCCTGGTGAGTGTTTCCTTGCGGAAGAAGGCCGGGGCCGTGACGCGCATGTAAATGAAGCCGATCAATCCGGCCAGCGCGGCCAGCGCGGCGATGATGAAGATACCGCCGATCTGCCAGTGCAGGACCGGCACCGTCCACGTGGTGTAGCTGTTGGACGCGACCCAGTCGCTCTGCAGGCTGTAGAAGCCGGCCGCGTACATGATCAGGCCGCCCAGCCCGGGCAGGATGCCGCGCATCCACAGATTCCGGGCGCTGCTGGTCAGCGTGGCCCGGTAGTGCCAGACGCAGGAGAACGCGGTCAGCCCGTAGTAGAACGCGATGTACAGGCCGATCGCGGTGACCCCGTCGGCGATCGGGTTGCCGCCGGCGATGTAGTTCAGCGGGATGTACAGGCCGATCGAGATCGCGCCCATCACGACCGTGGACACCGTCGGGGTCAGGTACCTCGGGTTGATCTTGGCGAACGACTCGGGCAGCGCGCCGTAGGCCGCCATCGACAGCGTGGTGCGCGCGGTCGGCAGGATCGTGGTCTGGGTCGAGGCGGCCGCCGAGCTGAGCACCATGAGGATCAGGAGCCGCGACAATACGGTGCCGAGCCCGGAAGAGCCGAAGATCGCGCCGCCGGTGACCGACAGCACGTCGAACTGGTGCGCGGGATTCATCAGCCCGACGCCCTTGGTGCCGATGCCGGCGAAGGCCTGCATGGAGATGATCACGATGACGTAGGTGACGAGCAGCAGGACGGTCGAGATGATCGCCGCCCGGCCCGGCGTCCGGGACTTGTCCGCGGTCTCCTCGTTCACCGACAGGGCGGTATCCCAGCCCCAGTAGATGAACAGCATCAAGACGATCCCGGACACGAAGGCCGAGACGGGCAGGTGCGAGGGCCACAGCCAGCTGAGGCTCAGATGCAGCGACCCGGGCGGCGGGTGGCTGCCGAACACCCGGACCAGCCCCGTGACCGACATGATCAGCAGCAGGACGATCTCGATGGACAGCAGCGCCTTCTGGAAGTTCGCCGAGACCTCAATGCCGCGGTAGCAGATGGCGGTCATCGCCACGATCCACAAGATGCCGACGAGCAGCACCCACCCGCCGGAGGCGTTAGCGCCGATCGAGCTGTCCGGTCCCTGGATGAGGAAGAACACGTACTGCCCGGCCACCTGGGCCAGGCTGGCCATGACCAGGACGTCGGCGGCCAGGACGCCCCAGCCGCCAGCCCAGCCGGTCTTCGGGCCGAACGCCCGGGACGCCCAGATGAACGTGGTCCCGCAGTCCGGATCGGCCTTGTTCAGCTCGCTGAAGCCGATCGAGCACAGCAGCATCGGCACGAACGCCAGCACGGCGACCAGCGGGGCCTTCAGCCCGACGGCGGCCACCACGAAGAACAGCGTCGCGGCCAGGCTGTAGGCCGGGGCGGTCGAGGCCACGCCGATGACCACGCTGGACACCAGGCCAAGGGCGCCGGTCTTGAGACCCTTGTCCCGGGGCTCCCTCCCTGGCCGCAGGCCAGGACTAAAAGTGGCCACGGCTCCGCCCTCCTGTCAGTCACCGAATCGTGCTGCGATTCCGCCCGGCCGTGCCGGGACCCCCGTTCGCGACCGCTGCCGACGACTTTTCGGGCTACTGCGGGTCACTGTGGGACAGATAGTAACAGATGGTAATCGTGCTTGGTCAGAGCCACCGTGCTGCGCGACCGGACACCGGGCGCGAGGAGGAGCATGACCGGCCAGCCGCGGCATTCCGGGCGCCTGGCATGATCAGGACAGCGGCCCGCGCTGCCCGGCCGCCGCTGTCCGCGGGTTCGAGCAACAGAGCGCAGAGGAGCCAGCCATGGCCGACCTGACCGAGCACACCGATGTCGGCCTGCCGGCCCAGCAGGTATGGGACGTGATCGGGGACTTCGCCGCGATCAGCAAGTGGGCTCCCAAGATCCAGGGACAGACCACCGAGGACACGCCGGAAGGCCGGGTGCGCTCGCTGCCGATGGGCCCCGACCGCGTGGTCCGCGAGCTAGAGGTCGTCAGCTCGCAGTTCTCCTACACCTACAGCATGCTCGACCGGCCGCCGACCTACGAGTACCGCAGCACCGTCGCGGTGATCCCCCTCGACGCCGGCCAGTCGCGGATCCTGCTCGTCCATCACGTGGTCGATCCCGATGCGGACGACAGCGCGCTGGCCGAGCGCTACACCCGGTTCCTGCGGGGAAATCTCAAGGCCATGCGGATCGCGCTGGGCGTCTAACACCGACCGCGGCCGTGCGGCGGCGCTGTTACCAGTCGCGGGGTCCCCAGCCGGACCCGGCGCCCGTCGAGCCGCCCCGGTCGCTCCACCAGCGCGGGCCGCGCTGCTTGCGCAGGACAACCAGCGCCACGATGGCCGCGATCAGCAAGACGACCACGAACGGCCCGACTGTGGGTATGTGCCAGAGGGCCAGGCCGGCCCGCCAGATCAGGCGCCAGATGAACAGGTGCACGATCAGGCGCCCGATCCCGCCACCGCCGCCGAGGCCGCCCAGGCTCGCAGTGCCGCCTGCCGCCACAGCGTGCGCGTGGGCGGCCAGAACATAGCCGTGACCCGCCAGGCTGTGCGGCTGCGCAGGTGCGCTGGAGAACAGCTGGCCGGCGTGGGCAATAGCGTAAGTCTTCACCAATCCACGATGCCACCGGCCTGGCGTGCTTGCGCCATCGCGTGGCCACCCGAGCGCATGGATCCCGTGAGTATGGCCTGAGACTCACCACTGGCGAGAACGGGGAGCCAGCGACCCTCGGCACAGCTAGCGCGGGCGGGCCCGGAACCACTCGTGCCGGTCCCGGGGTCGGGGCGGGACCTGGTGCGCGCCGGGGGGCGGGCCCGTGACCGGCGTGTAGTGGGTTACCTCCGAGGTGAAGACACCTCGCCGCTGGCCTGCTCGGGAAGCTGCGCCAGCAGGGGGCACGCACCTGGCGGGGAGCGTGCCGGTGAGCGCCAGGCTCCCGGCGGCGGGGCTGGTGCCGTGGATGAGGCCGAACAGGCGGGCCATCGTCACCGTCACGGCGGGCAGGGCGGTGGCGGGGATCTCCAGCCGGAACGTCTCGACCGGCTCGCAGACGACGGTCCCCGCCTGGCTGAGGGCCTGGTGGATCAGCACCGGCGCCAGGTTGCGGAAGTCCGCGCCGACGGAGGAGACCCCGCGCGGCCCGCGGATCCCGGTGACTCAGCGTGCATGGAGCCCCACTCGCCGGGTAGGGCAGTCAGAGCGCGGGCGGGGAAAGGAGTGCGAGCATGTTCGAGGCTGCGGACATCCGGGAATGGCGCGGCCACGACGCGGTGGACCCTGATGGAAACAAGATCGGCGAACTGGAGGCGGTGTACGTCGATACCGGCACCGACCTGCCGTCGTTCGGCACGGTCGAGGTCGGGCTGCCGACCCGGCACCGCCTCGTCTTCGTCCCGCTGGATGGGGCCACGGTTGGACCGGGGTACGTCAAGGTCCGCTACGACCGCAAGCTGGTGCGGGATGCCCCCGCGATCGAGACCGACGGCGAGTTGCCGGTCGGCGACGAGGAGGCGGTCTTCCAGCATTACGGCCTGTCCTACCAGACCGGCTCCGGCGGCGAGCGGCGCCTGGCCCGCCGCTGAGCGGACGGCCTCGGAACGGAGGATCAGATGATTGCCCTCTTCTTGCTGCTGGTGATCGCGGCGATCGCGCTGGGCATTGTCGGCGTCGTCGTCAAGGGCCTGATCTACCTGCTGATCATCGGAATTGTCGTCTTTGTCGGCGCCCTGGCCCTGGCCGCCCTGCGGATGCGCCGGCGAGCCGGGAAGCACCCGGCCCGGTAACCCGTCCGGTCAGGCGCTTAAAGGACGTGGCGCCGCCGGAGAACCAGGTAGGCCACCCAGCCGGCGGGAATTGGCAGCCAGAACGTGGCCACGCGGAACAAGAGCACGGCGGGGATTGCCTCGTGCGCGGGGATCCCGATGGCCGTCAGCCCGGCGGC
>Ga0193726_1001914_pt1 | contig 15042 bp, 32 predicted proteins | sample H2c1metaG_FD_144928 | JGI IMG/M metagenome (GOLD analysis project Ga0193726, IMG submission 144928) | Soil microbial communities from a riparian zone of the East river system, Colorado, United States - H2c1 | ecosystem: Environmental > Terrestrial > Soil > Riparian zone | place: USA: East River... | reverse complement strand
CACCGGTAGTGACAGTACGGTTTACTCATTGTAATCCCATAGCATCGTTACCCTATGCATACGGGATTGGAGGATCATTGCGGCAGCGTACGCCTCAAATACCGCTGCCCTCAAATCCTCTGATTGCCGGGGGGTTCTCTCACTGAATAGCTGCCGTATGAGTGTCTCTAATTCACTCACCGGTATCTGTACACTGTGTTCTATCGCGTTAGCGAATGGTGTTCCCATTGGTTCCCTCTCGTTGTCCTATCGGTAGCTTGAAGTGACTGCACACTTTTACGCTCCGACATTTACCACACGCACCGGGGTACGTGTTCCAATTGTGGTGGACCCGCTTATGTCCACAGGCGCATACGTCGTTAGGGCTTAGTGTGGTCACGGTACCAGTATGTCCCGTTGCATAATCCGGTTTATATCGTCTAGACATTCCCGACACACACTAAAGGTGATCCCGGTCCCGTCACCACCTGATATGGCCACCCCCGCGATAGCGTGCCTGTTTTCTCCACGGTGCTTTTCTGTCTCACAGTACGTAGAGAAACTATCGTCTAGTTTGTCGATGGGCTTAGCTACGGTTTTGTACTCACTCATTTGGACCGCTCACCTTCGTGACCCCTACGGTTACCGAGTAGGTATGCAATCAGTACCCAGATCATCGGAACTCCTTTACACCCGGACGCTGCCTGTGGAATGGGTGTGGCTCGGGCATCTTGCGTACCTTTAGCTTAGCCATCTTAGAGTGTGTTACCTCCACCACATTATCCGGATCAAGCGCACGAAACGTATCCCAATCCAGTACGGTTTCGGTAGCATTCTGATAGACCATGCCCTTCACAGTGGCCTCATAGCTGCGACGGCATCGCTAACACCGGCAACGTTCTGCTGGTCGTCCGGCAGGTTCAGTATGAACGTAGCGAAATCAGCGTACCGTTGGTGTGGTTGCTTGGCTGCCTCACCGGGTGTGAACAATTCCCACGCGGATTTCTGCTCGTAGCATTCCTCTACCAGCGACCAGATTGGATCGTCACTGTTACTGATGATCTTCTCCGCGTCGATCTCACCGGTCATACCACGGGTCGGCGGGTGTGGAAACTTCCACTCACTCAACTCCTCACGGAGCGTGACGCATTCATCTAGCGCCTCGTCCAGTGCGATATCACCGGTATGAATCCGGTTCCTTAGGTTGACGATGATGGACGCCTGACAGGTAATGAACCCCCCAGCGATGATTAGTGCTATGGCAAACAGTATGGTCATGGTTCCCTCCTGATATAGAAAAGCCCCCCCGACACCGTAGCGTCAGGGGGGCAGTTAACGGTACTAGGCGCGAATGCGAAGGATGGCGAACGCGCCGTCCTCATTCTCCCACGCCTTCGTACCCACGTCCAGGTCCGGCTCCACGTTCTTCACGTAGCGGACAAGGGACTGTGCGGCGCTGCGAGCCTCACGGAGCGCAGCGTCACCCTCGTACGGACCGACACCCGGTGTCTTACCGGCCTTCAACAGCTTCACCGCGTCGGCGACTTCCGCGTCGGTGTACGGGTACTTCGGTTTACGGGACCGGCTCGAAACCGGTGCTTTCAACTCTCGAATTGCCATTCGGATTCCCTCCTATGGGGAGTTGGTTTTGACTCCCTGATTGTATCACAGACTGGCCTTGCGACGTGCCCGGTCCTTTGCTTCCGAGATGGCCAGGTCAGCGCCGTCTAGCTCGTTGGCTCGCCAGGTCAGGAGTTGCTGTCTCAGCTTCTCAGCCATCGACCCGGCCAGGTAGGTACAGAACTGGTCCCGCTCGCCCTCACTCCGGAAGTCACCCCGGCTAAGGGCATCCTGCACGGCGATTATGACGCGGCCATGTGCGGGGTGGGACTGCCGTATTTGTGCGGTCGCCAGTTCTTTAGCCCGCGCTGACTCCGACTCGGTTAACCCTTCCTTCTTTTCCTTGTCTATCAGTTCTCTTAGCTCGTCGCTCACGGGAGCCTTCCCAGCTTTGGCTTATGGGCGATCCCGTCCAGCTTTGGCACCTTTGAGTACAGGAGGTCACCGGGGCAGTCAGTAGAGTTAACGTCACGGTGTCCCTCTACCCTAGCGCCGGGGCACCTACGGACAATGTAACCTAGCGCCCGAACGGTACTACGTTTGATCCGGTCGTTACTGTCAGCCACCACACACACTGACATATTGCCCGTATTGTAACCTTCCTGACTGGCGGGTACCTCACCGAAACCACGGCCCTTAAATATGAGGGGTTTCTTGAATATCCCGCGCGGTTGTATCACCACATAACTGTAGGCGATATCACACCACCCACGAGTATCCATGTGAAAATTCTGTAGATTCTTCATGGTAGCGATCGGCTCGCCCTTCTTGTCAATGCCCGAGCCGTCGCTAGCACTGTAGTGGACAAACAGAATCGACCCCGAACTGATTGGGTTGGGGGTAGAACACTTGGGCTGTCGCTGCCCCCACTGTGTAATTACTTTCACTGTTCCCTCCTGGTTGGCTATGTGTAAACTCGTCCGTCAAGTATAGATGCGTTACCTTCACCTTTGTGTTCGGTGAAGAAATCAGCGGTCGCAGTTAGTACCGTTCCTGCGGTCACCTGTGCGGGTGTAACCTGACCGGCCAGGAACATACACCGTGTTTCGCCCGCACCGATTAACCCGTTGTACAGTGTGTTTGGTAGGGAGACTGCATACGGAGCCGGGGAGTTAGTTTCGGTGAACCAGCGCCGACCCATTACTGCTAGCCACAGACCGGCATGTTCTGCTTTCTGTGAGGTTTCCATATGGGTTTCGGCACGTTCAATACCAAAGTTACCCATAGTGGCATCGGTCATGGCACCACCACCCGTTTTACTCAGAAACAGTACCATAAACACACTGTCGATCCCGGCCTTTTTAGGGGCTTTGGAACCTTCCATTTTCAAGGTGCCAGGTTCCCCGGCTATGGCCATCGGACCAGTTAACCGGAAGTACAGTCCACCCGTAGACGTACTGACACCCCCCGCAAATTCCACACCCTTATAAAAGACTTTTGGTGTTCCTTCTTCGTACTGCGCCCCGATCAGAACCACTAAGTGTGTAGTACCAACCGGGGGGGCTAGTAACACTTCTTTCACCTGTGCAGACGTGAGTTCAAACAGGTTGTTAGGTATGAGTACGGGTGCGGCTTTTCCTTCTTTCCCTTCTTTACCTTCTTTCCCTTCTTTACCTTCTTTCCCTTCTTTCCCTTCTTCACCGGGTTCCCCTTCCGGTCCTTCCGGTCCTTCCGGTCCTTCCGGTCCTTCCGGTCCGGGTGGACCTTCCGGTCCTTCCGGCCCTTCAACCCCTTCTACACCCAGGGGGGTGCTAGAGCTAGTGCTTTGTACGTCACTACGCTCATGGATCTTCTCCCTACCAACGTTCTCACCGGGAGAGATATGGTGCCCCATGCCACTCCAATCACCCGGTAACCAAAGGCTCACGATACGGCCTCGATACTGACACGTCCGGGTTTCCCTTTAACAAAGGACTTGACCCGGACCTGTTCAATATTACGGCCACGTACGTGGAACCCGGCGGGAAGAAATATCCCGTTAGGGGGTGACCACGTAGGCGCCAGGGAGGTATAGCCACCACCACTGAAAGCGTACTGTAACAGTACGGGTTCACCTTCCACGGTAATGATTATTTCTATAGTGTTAGGACACTGTAGAGTATTCGCTACCGTGTAGTCGTCGGCGGTTTCCGCGTTGTTAAGCGCGTACATTACGGAATGGTAACGGTGTCCTGCGGTGAGCCGCTAGGGACCGGCTCGCGCCGTTCTACCTCGATACGTTCCTCACTGTCACCACTGTGACCCTCGACCGCGTCGGATACCATAACCTCACACTGGAGATTGGTGTAACCGATTTCTTCGTCCTGGTTCTGGACGAATATAACGCCACCTACAGGTACGTACCAGTGGGTCGGTTCCGCACCGTGCGCGGGTAGTTCCAGTAGGAAGGATTCGCCCGCTTCGTTACCGATAAAGATACGTACTTTAGTAGTGGACGCGGCCCATTTGATAAGCCACCCGTAAGCAGAATCGTTACGGATTTGTCCCGTACCTTTTTTGGCAAGTTCCACCGACTTACGGGCGAACTGATTACGAACCAACTGTGCCTCAGTGTTACTAGCAATGGAAACAATACCGGCCCGTATACTAGCCAGTAGGTTACCAAAGTTCTCACCGTGGTGGTTCAGTATGTCTTTCAGTGGCTCAAACACTTAGTTACCCTCTCGCTAGTCTGTAGGCAGCCGCCACGAATAGCAGTACGGCACCGGTAATTACCGATGCCTTACCCATGTTGGCTAGGAATTCCGGAGTAATCATAGTTCCCTCCTATTTAACGGTTGCGGCCAGAGCGGCAAGCTCGGCACCCTTCTTAACGGTACTACTCGCAGCCTTCACGGGATCAGTACCCGTACTCTCGCGGACAATGACCCGCAACCCCCAGAAGATTAGGATACTGCCGCCACCCAACTTAGCCACACGTAACCATCCCTCGGGTGTAAGGATAAGTTCACCCAATCCCGTGAAAAAAGCGTTCACTCCCTGGACAGCTCCCGCAATTTCACTAATCCCAGGAATGCCCGCTTCGGCAACCGCACCGGCACCCTTACCGATAATGTCACCCCCACCACCAAACCCAAAGTCAGGACCGGGTAGCGGTACGTCAGGAGCGAATGGAATCTTGAAGTCAACCAACATCGCTTTAGCCTTGCGCTTATTAGGGGTAGGCTTACCCCTACCAAACCCACTCCCACCTACGAACGATTCGTAGGCACCACTAGTGTAGGTCACCCACGGCGACCAGTCCCGACCATTGTTAGAAATCTCTATGGACTTCTTAGTGGAACACGCAGGGTTTTTAGCACACGCTTCCGAAACGTCAGGGTGTGCGGACAGTAGGATTTGAGGTCCGCCCGTAGCTTTTATGGAGTTCTGGGCGTTACTGTCCCCCCCACTCTCAGCCATAACGATAGCCGAGTATGTGTCAGCCTTTCTCGGGTTCCCTCCGTTAGCTATCCACAGCGCAGCCCAGGCACACTGAGGTACCTTAGCCATCGCAGCCACAGTCCTCGTCCTCGGACCGTTCCACTATCAGGAACCATACGGTACCAGCCGCAAGCAATCCAACCAGTACGTATACGGCTTCCTTCTTACTCACCGTGCGCGGTGCCCCGGTCCGACCGCTGCCCGCTGTTTACCCCCACGCTTACGCGGGGGATTCTTGGACTGTTTCGGGTGGGGCGGTTTTTTAGCGGGTTTCTTTTTCGGTACCGCTTGTTTGTGTGAGGGTTTCTTTTTCGGGGCACCCCCACCCGTGACACCCTGGTTTGATTCGCCAGGGTCACGTTCGTGTATCACTTCCACACGTTCACCGGGTTCACGTTCCAACGCGGCCTGTGCCAACCCGGCTATTGCCTGTTGAGCTTCCACGTTCGCTGCCCCCTGTGAGGTAAGCAGGTCTGTGAACCCTTCTGGTATGAACGGAGCTTCCACAGGCACCACCTGACCAGCCGCAGGACCGACCAGCCCGGCAGCGGCCAGCCCCGGACCCTGTGCGGTACCATCGAAACTTTCCAGTTCACTGGACGGTTCGATTTCTTCCGTTTCTTCCAGTTCATCTTCTGTACCAGCATTACGGTTACGCAGGTACAAACCCAACACCACAGCCCCACCCAGCGCGGTGATCCACGCCCACCGGGGGAGGCCAGCCGTCTTTACCTGTAGCCATTTAGCATCCATCAGACTCCCATCATGCTACGTAGGCGGTACTCCTCAGCCAACTGTGGTGAAACCTGGAACCTACTACCAGTTGTTTCAGCCGAACCGCGCCGGATATTGATTCGCTCATCCCACGAAAGGGACTTACCCTGTGGTTGGCTCACGAACAGATCGAATGCGGTCTTACCCATAACACCGGACTGATGCTCTGCCATTACGGCTCGCATCTGACGCTTTGCCACCACAGAATAGATCGGCATTTTCGCCACCCGTGCCGGGGTGTCACCCTGACGGGGATGGTCCGGTGCCTGTTGGTGTGCAAGTACCTCAGTCAGCCGTTCGTTCAACTGCCACGGTGCGAGGGTAGGGGTACGTTCGGCTGGTTTGATGTTCTGTACTGCTACGTAAGGTGGCGGCATTAAAGCACCCCCAGCACCCTAAGCAGTACCAGTATGAGGATAACGATTATGAGGATAGTGATAATCCCCATAGCTATCGAATACTCATAGCGGCACCGAGCGCGTCGGCATATGCCTTACCGCCCGCTGCGATTACCTTTGACGTATTACGGTGAGCGACGATAGTGGTAACCATCGCAACGGCCGTGATTCCTGCGAGAATGTCTGCGATACGGTCCACGGGTTTCCTACGCTTTCATTGGTTCGTGAGGGTTGGTCACGGGAGCCACGCTGCTCCCACCACCACCCCGTTTTTTAGACTGCTGCTTTGGTGCGGAAATTTTACCGGTAACAAATTCCAATGCTTCCAGGCCACGGGTAAGTAATACAGTAAGCATTACCAATATTGCGAACCCACCGGCTACAGGTATACCCAGATCGGCACCGGCCGAAAGGATAGTGAACACCACCACGAATCCCAACGCTTCACGGGAACCGGGAAGGCGTCCGTTCTTTTGTACATCAGCAAGTACAATGGTACCGAAACAAATCAGGGCGCTTATCGGTATGATACTTTTCTTGTTCATACTCCGTTAAGCCCTGACGAGAAGTGAACGTTATCCCCAATGCTCTTACCGGTCCATTTCAAGCGCCGACCCGGTTTTTTAGAAAGCACCTGATCCAACTGTGCTTCCTGTGTCACGTCAGCGGCACCTTTGGGATACACCTTACCTTCGTGATTAGAGGTACCGGGTGTAGCGCACGGCTTTACACCGGTAGCACACACCCGTTCCTGATCGGCCTTACTACGGTAACCGGAACTAAGCGAACCCGTCCATCCGTGGTTACGTGCCCAGGTAAGTTCAGCCGCCACCCACTTAGCACACGGCTTACCGTCAAAGGTTGTCACACCCCGCGCCAGTTTGGACGCGGGAACACCGGTTCCACCTGTAGGTTTCACAGCTTCACTAACTCCCTTCACTGGTGCCGTCATTAGTGACACAAAACCAGTGTCACCGGCCCCACCCTTTCTCACCGCTAGCCCACGCATAACGTCTGCGATGGTACTGTTAGACCACCCACTGTAAGCCAGTAGGAAACCAGCGGTGAGAAGGGTGAACCCGTAGGTCACGGTACTAGACCTGCTCCGCGTTACCGGCCGGGTTCTTAGGCTCGTCGCTCACGGGCACGGCCTCGGGTGCCGGATCGGCCGGGGTGGTCGGTTCGTCCGTGACAACCGCACCGTCAGGCGCGTCCACGGGAGCCTCGGGAGCGGCTGTCTCCTCGGGCGGGGGAATGTCATACTCCCTCACCGTAAGGTCAATGGGCTGACCCAGAAACGTACCCTGGACCCTCACCCCTTGCTTACAGTCCTCGTCACACATGTTGGTCCTTCCTTTCAGTTGACTGATCCAGTTCTCTGTCACGGTCACGTTTCTTCTCACGCGATCCGAACAGGTACCCAAGTACGGTCCCGTAGAGTGTGAAAACGCTCTGCGGTTCCACAGGGGTTGATCCGATGCTAGAAACCAAACCAACCCCGTACAGTGCCGTAGCCATTACTACCACTAGCAATACCACTACGTACTGTCCTTCTTGGTACCACGGTTGTTGCTGCTTATTCACTAGCCCATCTTGTTGTAGTAGTGACAGGCCACGAAACCGGCGACCAGTCCCGCCACAAGGTAACTGTACTTACCCATGTTAGGAACCCCCTCCTACGTTGACACCGAATGAGAAACGGAACCCCGCAGCGCGGAGGATTATCAAGGTAAGGATAGAGCCTGCTGCCATCGCGGCCACGATATTGGGTACCTGTTTCGATACCCATTCACTATCGTAACCCATCGCCCCTTCCTCGGGGGGTGGACCTGTCACCGGTCCACCCCCTTCCATGATCCTTTGCTGTTCGATGATTGGGTGTGCCATCTAACTAACCCCTTCCGGCCGGTGCCGCTCCGAATTCCGGCTGGAAACCGGTACGGCTTTCCTCCTGGTACCGTTCGTTGGGCTGAACGGCCACCGGAGCCACGTCATTAGTAATGATCTGCAACGTACCCGCTTCTTCGTTATTACCCTTCACTTCCATACGGGTACTCTGTGCGGTCGGGAGCCACAGGGCCGGTGAGTCGTCACCGACAGTGTTCTTGGTACTCCGGTCGAGCAAGTACGCGAACACCCCCGCGTCACGGGATTTCAACTCGGGCACGGAAGCGGCCAACTGCTCCACTTGCATGTTCGTTGAATCTTCCCTGATCTTACGCGCGTCCCATTCCAGTAGCGACGGCGACGGCATGACTTTATCGGACCTCACCCCCGCAGCGGTTCGGGCGATGATGTACACGTTACGGATAAGGGAACCCACACGAACAAACTGTGCGTTCATCGCCCCTTTCGGAACGTCCTTAACGAACGCGGAGTGGTACTGCGCCGAATCGAGCATGGGGGGTGCCTCACTCTGAGGACGGCCCGCAATGTCCGTTTCGTTCGGTAGCGTCCAAGTCTCGATCCACACACGGATACGGACTTTCGGCGCTTTTTTGTTTTTGGTCGTGAGTTCACCAATACCGTTCACGGTAAGGTTCACCCGGTAGGACGCTGCCGCGTTCTGGTTGGCAAGCGAACCGAACCCGTCATAATGGGAAATCTCCAACGGGATACGCAGGAGGAATGACGGGGTGAGGTACGTACCATTGTAGAACGGCATCTGGCGCGGGTCAGGTCGGCCCGCATAGCCACCCAAAATGGAAGTCCACAGGGCAGCGTAGCCGTCCAGCGGTCCATAGATAGGGGCACCGTTCACGTCACCGATCTGAATGGACTGAAAGATATTCCAGGGGAAATCTTCGTCCGTTACTGCTTCCGCTTCCTGTTCGCCTGCCGTCACCGTAGTGACTTCCAATAGCGCGTGACGGAAGTACCCGAATGCCGGGACGTTAATCGGCGGCAACTGACGCGGGTTTGCGGTGAGTTCGACCGTTTCGTCAAACGCGATTTCGGTGTGTTCGTGCGCCGCTGATGTAAACGGCACAATCGGCATAGCGGGGGGCGGACCCGGTACCCGTGGTGCCTGTGTGTTCTTAGCCATCTGTACTGGTTCTCCTTACGGGTAGGGTTGGTTAACCGAGAAGAAAGGCCATAGCCTGACCAAACGGGTTTTCGGTGTCCTTGCGAACGGCGTGTACCTCGATCATTTTCAGAATGACCAGTGCGAGTATGAATTTAGCCATAAAGGCCACGAAATCAATAAGCATTACAGGTCCACCTCACTTTGGATTACCTTTCCTGTTGACATGTGTATATAAAGGAAGCTGTGACGAGTCGGAAGATTAGCCAACCCATGTTCGATAACGTCAGGGTCAGCTTTCCCCCCAATCTCACCCAATCGTTTGCGAATGTTACCGTCACGGCTTTCCCACATAAACACATGGTCGGCCTGGTCGTATGCCATTAGTGGTACGTGTCGTGGACGCTGTACCGCACTGATTACGGTAATACCGGCCGAACGTCCCTGGTGAAGTAACAGTTCTACCTCAGGTGTGAGTTTAAGATAGTCGGCAATATGCTTTAGCTCGTCCAGCAATACCAACCACCCACCCTGTTGATAGATGCTAGTCAGTGCCTCACGGATAGCGTCCGCTTGCCGTGATTTCTGACGCGCGCTCGGGAGCGGGGGCGCGAGCATTACCTTTGAGTAAACCTCAGCATCGTGAACCTGCCACGTCGGCATCTTGACAAACCCATCGGGTTTGAACGTGTCGAGTATCTCGTCACGGCGCTTGGTGGCGGTGACAACCTGCCACGGGTGCGTACGTTCGATCCTAGCCCGTCGCATAATTTCACGGAACATCGTTGTCTTTCCGGCTTTCGTCGGCCCGATAGCGGTGATATGTTCACCCTGGTGCCATACGAACTCGTCAAGGAACTCACTCCATGTGAGTACCGGAACCTCAAGACTCGGGGGAGTCGTTACCGTCACCGGGAGCCTCGCCGTGTGGGTGTGTAGCAGACTGAGGACCGTTGGCCGCTGCTGCTTCCTGTTGCGACCGGACAGCCGCTTCCGCTGCTTCCATTTCTTCCTCACGGGTGACCAACGGAAGGCCAGCCATGAACGTAGCGGGGGCACCGATTTTAGCGGGCATGAAACCAAAGTGCCACATGATCGGTACCACGGTCATAACAGTAGGGAGTATGACCGCACTGTAAGCCGTACCCTTAAGGGCACGTTCAAAAAACGCCTTAACGTTCTCGTCCTCTTTGGCCAGTTTCGCGTAACCGTACGCGAGTTCTTCGGACTGATTCTTAATAGCCTGTGACGAGAACGAATCAACCAGTTTGACGGCACCGGCTAGCTCGTTAAACAAACCGTGTAGCTGGTTCTCAAACGGCAGCTTCCTACCCTGACGTACCTTACTACCGTCAGGTAAGGTTTTCCAGGGATCAGTCTTATCTGTCTCCGGAGGTTTGGGTGGCGCGTCCGCTTTGGGTTTCTCACCCCCACCCGTGTCAGGCTCCTTAATCTCCTTTAGTGGCATCAGTTCTGGGATGCCTCAGTGGGAGCGGTCGGAGCGGACGCTAGTACAGCTTTTTCCGCACCGCGCTCGAACGCTGCGAGCATTTCCTCACGCGTAGGTATCTTGTCGTCACCCGTGTACGCTTTGTAAGCGATGGTAAGGAATGCGATAATCGCACACCCCCACGCCACAGACTCCAGAATGTTACCCTTACCGTCCATTGGTGTTCCCTCCATCTTATAGCTTTATTTTCTTACCGAACACAGTAAACTCACGCTTGCGGTAGTAGGGGTGGGTCGGCTCCGGAGCGATAAGCGGGGGAGTCTCGTTATCAGCCATCACGTCAGCGGACTCCTGCTCCATCTCCTCCACGGCCTCCACCACGGGGGCGGACTCCACAGGGAGTTCGTCCTTAGTCTCCTCAGCCTCCTCATGGATGGCCTCGTCAACGGCCACGGCCTCAGTGGCTTCACCACCACCCTGCTCCCGCTGCTCCTCACGGACCTCAGCCTCAGCCTCGTCTACGGCCTCCACGGCCTCCTGTGCGGCCTCCACAGCCTCCTCAGCCTCCTCAGCCTCAGCGCCCGGCTCAGCCTCCTCAGCGACCTCCTCAGCCACGGCCTCTACAGCCTCAGCCGCAGTCTCCAAATCATCTACCGCACGGTTGATAGCCTCCACCACAGCGGCACCCACACGCTGTGCGGCCTCTATGTCACCACTATCAGCGGCAGCCCCAGCCGCTTTCTGTGCGGCAGTTTCAATGGCTTTGACAGCCTCACCGATAGCATCAGCTAGTGAGGTGTCACCACCACCCGTATCCTCAGCCGGTATACTCTCGTCAGTCTCAGTGGTGGACTCGTCAGCCATTCGGTATCCTCACTGTCACTAGAAGTTATGCGGGGTGTATAGGGGAAGCGCCCACCACACACACCCCGCAGGACGGAGGGAACCCCATCCCCCCTACATACTAGCGGCCCGGGCCTCAAAAGTGAGGGCCGGGCCGCGATGGAAGCGTGATACACTTCCTACCTTGACTACTACCGTCCCTCAGAATAGCAGAGATGGCCTCCCGGCTACGCGAATCTGACCTTTCGGCAGACACGCATGTGGTTGGGTGGGAGTCTCGTGACGGTACGTATCACGCCGTTTACGATACAGACGACCACAAGATAGGCCGCGCACCCAGTGACCGTTCGCTCGAAAGAGCGGACCGTACTGTGTTTATCCACGAAGGCGACTACTACACAGTAGGTGCCCTTACGGAAGATTACACACTGGATGAGGCTATCGAGGAACTGATGGACCTGTACAGCGGTGAGTAACGTACAGGACTTCACATTCGCAGGCCAACTCGGACCGCCCCGTGATCCGGAGCGTGTGGTTAAACCACGCAAGGACGCGAACGTTAATATGCGTATTGCCGTGTGTGATGCGACCATGAAAGTATGGTATGAGGACCGTACCGATATGCGTACGGATTGGGACTTAGTGGAATTCGTACACTTCGTACGTGACCATTGGCCACGCGACATAGACGGCAGCCCGCGCACCACACCCATAATGTTTGTGTGCCATAACCCACACAAGGTGTTTCAGCGACTCCATGAGGCGTTCAAATCAGACCCAGAGTGGAACGCACGATTCTCAGTGAACGCTGCGGAGCGGTTCCACCTAGACGGTAATGTACGTGAGTCTAAGGTAAAGACCACACGGGATATACGTATAGGGTTTTTCGGCTTTCGGTCAGGCAACCGTAAGACTAAGTATTTCCACCCCGTGACACCACTGGACTTTATGGACGACTTCGCAGGATACGGTGAGAGTGAGTGGCCGGAATACATACGGCTATACCATTGGGGCGCATCAGTACGGAAGTGGATGAAAAAACACAGGCTTAGATTTACTGCCACACGCGGTGGACTATCATCCCAGCTACTAAGGGACCGGCGTTTTTATCCAGAGTCACGTAGGAAAGTTCCCAAACTTACCAATGAGAAGGCACGTACGGCCTTACCCGGTAATTTCTACGCGATGGCAGAAGATAGCGTAGGGAAGCTGTACGCAGGTGTGTATCTAATAGACCAGGAAAACGCACACCACCACGCTGCGGAAAACGTAATCCTCCCCAATGCGAACTCACTATTCGCCCGTGGACGTTTCGCATCCTCACTAGACAAACCGTTCGCCCGTGAGGGTCGCGTGACATATGAGGATATGATGGGAGAACACGGCCTGTTCCGTGTGAGGGTATGGGTACCAAAGCATTGGGGCGGTATGGTACCCCCCTGGAACAGTAGGAACGGACTAACCGACTTGTTCCTATTCAGTAATGAGTTAGCTATGGCTGAGGAACTTGGAATGGAAATACGTCACATATCCTACGCGTGGACCTCCCGTGACCGTGACGAGGGGTTAGCTAAGTACGCTGAGTGGGCACAGGGTGAGGTAGCCGCACACCCCGAACACAGACAATGGCTTAAGCCCACGCTCCTATCGGCATATGGTATACTCGGAGTGAGGCCACGGGTAATGGAGATGGCATACTGGAAATCTGAGAAAGGCGAGCCGTACCGCTACCTGCTCGGACCCACACCCATAATGATGAACCGCATGAGAACCACTAAAGACATACAACCAGGGATAGCCAACCTCATACACCGAGGGATGATTGAGGCTGAGACTCGCAAACTATCCATTCAGCTAGCGCGACGAATGGAAAGCGAAGGCCACACCGTGATAGCCATTCACGCTGATGCCGTACTGGTGAAAGACGAGGGACAACAACTCCCCCTACTCCCGCCCCCGTGGCGGGTAAAGGATCGACTCACAGGCTTTCAAGCGATAGATCAGGTTAGCTTTCGCTCCGATACCGTAACCGTACTACCCGGAAGGAAAAAGCGCCGTGCCAAAAGATAGATTCCACGCTTACCTAGATTACTGTGACGAGAACGGACCCATAGGTGTGGGTGACTACGTAGAACTAGTAGCGCCTAAGGAAACACTAGCGTGGACAATGCTTATGAGGGACTGCCTGGATACGTACAAAGCTGGCAAGCTAACCCGTGTGGTAACACCCAACGGGAGCGCCGCGTACGTTAGAGAACTTCCACCCAATGATGAAAAGATAAACGATGGAAAGGAACCCCAATATGGGAATGTTCGATAAGGAGAAACAACTAAAGAACCAGCCGTTCACTGAGGGTGAGAAGGTGTTTGAAATCCACAGTGGAAGGTTCAATGGTGAGGTTGTCACCACGTACGGTAAGAATGTCAAGGCCACGGTTATCGCTGGTCCTGATAAGGAGGAGTTCATTCTCTACGGTACGATGGCGGAACAGATCGGACGTATGGAGTCCGGCGAGCTTCCCGCTAAGGTGAAGATCGGCCAGGACGGACAGAGTAACGTTCTGATCCAGGCGTAGTTTCATACCCGGTCGGGTGTCACTACCCGGCCGGGTACTGTTACCGTATATATGTCCACCCCCTTGACACAGGGCTATTTTCTGGATATGATTACCACATGGTAATCAACCAAAAAGGAAGTTCGCAAATGAATCGTTCAGGTAAAAAAATCAGCGCACAGAACCTCACCCCCGGTATGGTTTTCAAGCACACTATCTACGGTGACCTTGAAGTAATCCTTACCAGAATGGAAAAGGGTAAGGTCGTTATCTCGGCTGATAAGCACGGCAAGTTCGTGTACGAGCCGGAACGGATGCTAGAAGTAATCGTCTACTAGGAGGGAACCACACACAATGGATTACTCGGAAAGACAACGCATAGCCCAGAACGTAGCCGCGATGACTAGCCAGTTGTCGCGGCTGCTGGACCTACAGAAGATGACCACCCGTGAGCTAGCAGACTCAGTTCTAAGGTGTTACCTGGCTGGTACCCCGCCAGAGACAATCGTAAATATGATTATCCTAGCTACCTCACCTAATGAGAACTGACAAACTCGGTAGAGTGTACAGTAGGTTTTTCGATAGGTATGGTGAGCCTATCTTCAAACCCAACACTCCCGACCGTAACCGTCAACAACTCACCATGAGTAGGGCCGTACCAAGTAACAGACCGGAAGGTGGGTATCGTGGTAAGCCCAAAAAAGAGAGCCGACCGTGAGGCGACGGTACGACTCCACGCTATGTGCCCACTGTCGCGCTAGCAGTACCACTGAGATTGAACAGGCACAGGACACAGATAAGGCATGGGCTAAAAACCCCGTAGAGGTACGGACCCGCAAATGTGTACGGTGTAAGGTTCCACGATTTTGGTGGTGGTACGGTTACTATGAGAAAGAGATGGCACCTGATAGGTAAAACCGTACAGTAAGGTTAACTCACAGTGAAACGTACCGTACCCATTCGATACCACTCGGG
>Ga0193726_1001913_pt1 | contig 15043 bp, 11 predicted proteins | sample H2c1metaG_FD_144928 | JGI IMG/M metagenome (GOLD analysis project Ga0193726, IMG submission 144928) | Soil microbial communities from a riparian zone of the East river system, Colorado, United States - H2c1 | ecosystem: Environmental > Terrestrial > Soil > Riparian zone | place: USA: East River... | reverse complement strand
GACGGCTGCGGAGATCAACTCTACAGTCCAGCGCATGACAGACAATCGAATGAGCGGACTTGCGCTGATCCTTGGGTCGGTGGGGTCCATTATAACCATGGGGCTGCATCCGACGGGACACGACCTTCAAGTGCCGGGGCAACTGACACCGGTGATGCACATGATAGTGGCGGTACACGCTTTGGCGTTGATTTGTTTGCCGGTAATGTTTTTCGGCGCGTGGGGATTATCGCGGCGGCTTACCGTGCCGAACGGGATTTCGCGAATGGCGCTGGTGTTTTACGGATTCGCAACCGTGGCGGTGATGAATGCCGCGGCGATAAGCGGATTCATGAGTCCGTACATCGCAGAGCAAATGGCTAAGCCGGATTCGGCGATGCACGATATGTGGCACATGATTTTTCACTACAACGGGCAATTGAATCAGGCGTTCGCGATGGTGTTTGTGGTGGCGGCGTCGGTGGCGATTTTGTTGTGGTCGATTTCAATATTGAAGAGCAAAGAATTTTGGACGAGCGTGGGAATTTACGGATGCATTCTTGGTCCGGCGACGATTGTTGCGGTGCTTTCGGGGCATGTGACTTTGGGCGTGCATGGATTTGGGATGATTGTGCTGGGGCAGGCAATTTGGTACGTGTTTGTGGGGGTGGCATTGATACGGATGAAAATGGAGAATTAGCAGAAATGGCAAACCGCGAAGACAGTTCGACTCGTTCCTGGAATAGTGCTGCGGATGATTGGGTGGCGCACGCAGATTCGAGCGATTATCACAATTTGTTTTTGATGCCGAAGATGTTGGAGATGATCGGCGACGCCCGCGCGCGAAACGTTTTGGACGTGGGATGTGGAGAAGGCGGTTATTCAAGGGAGCTGACGCGGCGCGGCGCACGCGTTACGGGAGTAGACGGAAGCGCGCGGCTCATTGAAGTCGCGCGCGAACGTGCAGGCGCGGAAGGATTAAACGTCGAATATATCTATGCGAACGCGAGTGCGATGGACGAAGTCGCGTCGGGGTCATTTGATTTGGTGATGACCGCGATGAGCTTGATGAACATCGAAGATTATTCGGGCGCGGTGCGGGAGTGCTTTCGGGTACTGAAAACGGACGGCGAATTGCTGATGAGCATAACTCATCCGTGCTTTTCCGCACCAGTTTCTGAGTGGATAAAAGGTGACGCAGGAGAGATGCGGTACTACGCTGTGGACAGATATTTCGAGCGCACGGCATGGGAGGATCGGATTACGCCGAAGTTTCGACTGCCGACGATTCGGCGGCATCAGCCGCTGGGAGATTACATGGACCCGCTGCTTCAAGCTGGATTTGCACTGCGAGAATTTCAGGAGCCATGTGCGACGGCGGAAGACGTAAAAAGGTCGGCGCGATTCGCGCACATGACGCGTGTTCCATATTTTTTATTTATGCGGTGGAACAAAGAATGAAGTGGCAAGCTCGCGGCGTTACCAGCGGGAAAGAATATAATAAATTCCGGAACCGATTGCGGCGGCGCCGGGAATTGTTAAAAGCCAGGCCCACATGATCCGGCGAGTTACGCCCCAATGAACTGCGGTAAGGCGTCGAGATGCGCCGACACCGACGATGGCGCCGGTGATGGTGTGAGTGGTGCTGACGGGAATTCCGAAATGGGCGGTGCCGATTAGAGTTAGCGCGCCTGCTGTTTCCGCGGCAAAACCTCCGAACGGATTTAATTTTGTGATGCGCTGGCCCATTGTTTTAACGACCCGCCAGCCGCCGGCCATAGTGCCGCAGCCCATTGCAAGATGGCAGGAAATAATCACCCAAAACGGAACGGAATAATTGGTGATAAATCCGCCGGCGGCGAGCGCGGCGGTGATGATGCCCATACTTTTTTGCGCGTCATTTGTGCCGTGACCCAAACTGTAAGCAGCCGCGGAAAATAATTGCAGGCGGCGAAACCAGCGGTCCACCTTTGTTGGCGATTGTTTACGCACGGCCCAACTGGTGGCGATGGTGACGAGAATCGCGGTGATCATTCCGATGAACGGCGCGAGGATGATGAAGATGACGGGCTTGGTCCAACCGGAAACAATGATGGCGCTGAAACCTGCGCGCGCGATGGCAGCGCCGCCGTATCCGCCCATTAGTGCATGGGAAGAACTGGTGGGCAGACCCAAAATTAGTGTGAATAAATTCCACGCTATGGCGCCGAGAAGTCCGGCGATGAGCACTTGCTCGTTCACCATTTCAAGGTGAACCATTCCCTTGCCCATTGTTTTGGCGACGGCGGTGCCGAAAATAAATGCGGCAATAAAATTCCAGAACGCGGCCCAGAGTACGGCTTTGCCGGGACTGAGGACGCGGGTGGAAACGATGGTGGCGATGGAGTTTGCTGCGTCATGCCAACCGTTGGAGAAATCGAATACGAGCGCGATGACGACGATAATGACCATCAGGTGGAAGCTGCTCATGCGAGCGGCTCCGCTGATGCGGAATCAGATTTGAAGAATAAATTTGTGGTGAGTATCACGCGTTTTTTAGGGTGACAGTTTCGATTACGTTGGCGACGTCTTCGCATTTATCCACGGCTGCTTCGATTACTTCGATGATTTCTTTCCACTTGATGATTTGAACGGGATCTTTTTCTTCGTCGAAAAGGCGCGCGATTAGGATTCGCGAGAGACGGTCGGCTTCATTTTCCAGGCGATTAATTTCGATACATTTTTCGAGGACGGCGTCATGCTTATTGAGCGCGCCGACGACTACGACGACCTGGCGCGTGGCTTCGTACAGAATTTGCGCGAGGTCCGCAACGCCGGGCCGGGCGTGCGGAATTTTGTAGGTGACCATGCGGCTTGCGGCGGCGTCGACGAGATCGAGAACGTCATCGATGCGGCTGCTGAGCGCCTGGATATCTTCGCGATCGAATGGCGTGACGAAAGTTTGGTTCAGGCGGGTGAGCAGAGTGTGGGTGAGGTTGTCGCCCGCGTGTTCGATATCCTTAATGCGCTCGGCGTATTTATCGAAGCCGTCGTCCTGCTGAAACATTTCCACGAGAACTTGCGCGCCCTGATGACAGTTATCGGCGAGAGCGACAAACATCTCAAAAAAATTATCTTCGCGCGGCATTAAGCGCCTGAGAAAACTTGGCATGTTCGGTCCAGCCCCTGTGAGGTGGGTAATCGAGAGGGCGAGTTTAGCCGAAGTTTGGAGGTGCGGCAAGGAACCCTAGTACGAGGCTACGGGCTTTACCTGATTACTAGTTGGACTGGCCGGGCGCGACCTGTCCGGCTGAAAAAGTACTATTTCGCATCTAACAAAATGTTGGGACAATATTTTCGTCAGGGAGAAACGTTGCGTCGTCTTGGGACCTCTGTACGAGTGGCTGCAATCGGATTGTTGGCGCCGATTTATTTCGTCGCGGGCAAGCTGGGGCTGAAACTCGCGTTCGTTCATTCAAGTATTAGTCCGGTGTGGCCCGCCGCTGGGATCGCCGTAGCCGCATTTTTGCTGCTTGGAATTGAAGTTTGGCCCGCCATTTTTATCGGAGCATTTTTCGTAAATCTCACTACTGCTGGGAACGTTGCGACGTCGTTGGGCATTGCGGCCGGCAATACTTTGGAAGCGCTGGTTGCGGTTTATTTTGTAAATCGATTTGCGCGCGGACGGCATGCGTTTGATCGTACGCAGGACATTTTGAAATTTGCGTTGCTGGCCGGCGGAGTGAGCGCGTGCATCGGCGCGATTTTCGGAGTGACCAGCCTATCGCTGGGCGGATTTGCGCAATGGTCGCACTACCGCGCGATGTATTGGACATGGTGGCAGGGAGACACAATCGGAGTAATTGTGGTGACGCCGTTGCTGGTTCTTTGGAGCGGCACGCCTCGTCCGCGATGGAATGTGGATCAAATTGCAGAAGCGGTTGGATTGCTGAGCTTTCTGGTTACCGTAAGTTTGGTGATATTTGGCGGACTTTTTTCGTCGGTGGTTCGAGACGAGCCGGTGGAATTTTTGTGCATACCATTTTTGATTTGGGCGGCATTCCGGTTTGGTCAACGAGAGGCGGCGACGGCGCTGACCGTACTGGCGGGGATTGCGATTTGGGGCACGATGCGCGGAGACGGGCCGTTTGTGCGGCCTTCGCACAATGAATCGCTGCTATTGCTACAGGCGTTCATGGGCGTTGTGGTGGTGATGACGCTGGTGCTGGCGGCTGAGGTGGCGGAACGCAAGAGTTCCATGGAAAAGATTCAGGAGATGGCGCTGAGCGATCCGCTGACCGGGCTGGCGAACTACCGTCGACTGGTGGACGTGATTGAATCGGAGATGAGGCGGTTTGGGAGGACGGGGCGTCCATTTTGCGTGTTGCTGCTGGATCTGGACGGATTGAAGAAGATTAACGACACGTTTGGACACGTGGCCGGTAGCCGGGCGTTGTGTCGACTGGCGGACATTCTGCGCGTGACTTGTCGCGAGACGGACTTGGCGGCGCGATACGGTGGGGACGAGTTCGCGGTCGTGATGCCTGAGTCTGAGGACGACGGCGCGCGACGGGCGATGCGGCGCATTACTGAGAATGTTGCTAAGGATACCGAAAAACCGAGGATCTCGGCGAGTATTGGGGCGGCGGTGTTTCCGCGCGATGGAGTTTCGATTTCGGAGTTGCTGGAAGCGGCGGACCGGGCGCTTTACTCGAAGAAGAATAAGACACGGGCTGCGGCTGGATAGATTTGAGGGATTCCTTACATTTGGGCCTGATTTTTCTTCTCTTGCTAGGCAAAATTAGAAAATATGACTGTGCTCATATTAATTTCAACATGGCTCTTTCATGATTTTAATATGAGCGTGTTCATTTTATATGATATGGTTGAAGCATGAGGATTACTGCTGAGGCTAAGTCGGCTACGCGACTGCGAATTCTGGAGGTTGCGGCGTCTCTGTTCGCGCGGGACGGATGGCAAAGCGCTACAACGCGGGCGATTGCACTGGAAGCTGGGATTGCTGCTGGAACGCTCTTCAATTACTTCCCTACGAAGGAGTCCATTGCTGCCACGTTGATCGCCGAAGCTCTGGAAACAGCCAGCGTGGCGTTTCGGGCGGGGCGACGCGAGGATGATTCGCTGGAGGCTGACCTGTTCTTGCTAATTTGGTCCGGGTTGCGGAGTCTGCGGGAGTACCAAAATTTTGTGGGGCCGGCTGCGGAGACGATTTTCAGTCCATTGGCACGGCAAACAGCTGGTAGTCCGGGTGACGCGATTCGGGCGGATCATTTGGGGCTGGTGCAATCGATTCTTGTGTTGCATGGATTCCGTTATGCTTTGCCGGCGATAACAGTGCAACTTTATTGGACTTTATATATGGGAGTGTTTGCATATTGGGCGGCCGACGATTCGCCGGGGCAGGAAGATTCGCTGGCGCTTTTGGACCTGTCGCTGAAACTATTCGCAGCCGCTTTAAAGATCGCATCAGATGATTCGTGATCGCCAACTGGATTTCTTGCCACCTTTCGCAACCGCAAAGCTGATTTTACATCCAAATTTCAGCGCTAAGACTTCAGGAGTACATCAATGCTCAACGTAAGCAAAGCATTCAGCAGTTTTTCTGTGAACGACATTCAGAAAGCCAAGGAATTCTATGGCAAGACGCTGGGGTTCGAACTTGCGAGCGGTCCGGAAGGCACGCTTGTTTTGCCCCTCTCGGCCGGCAGCAAAGTTCTCATGTATCCTAAACCCAATCACCAGCCTGCAAGTTTTACTGTCCTGAATTTTCCCGTGGAGAGTGTAGAAAAAGCTGTGGACGAGCTAAGCCAACGCGGCGTTCGGTTTGAAATTTACAATGAACCCAACTTGAAAACGGATGCGCGTGGAATTTCTCGCGGAAATGGGCCGACGATCGCGTGGTTCAAGGATCCGGCGGGAAATATTTTGTCGGTGTTGGAAGTGGGTTAGGTGGTTACGATTTGACGGAATAAAGAGACGCAGGCGGGAGAAGTCAAAAGCATACGGCCAGGAGTGGCTGTGCTACTTAGACTTCTTCCGGCTGCGCCGGTTTTGGTTAGCGACGATTACAGCATTGATTGTCGCCGTCGGGTGGCGGAGGTGGTGGCGTTGTGCCGGTTCCACCGCGACCGCCACGGCCTGCTGAATCACCGGTGTTGGCGCGTTCGCGTTGGAGTTCGATCACGTCAGGGCCATCCTGACCGGAACCGAGCAACCAGCGGCTGAAATAATTGATGCGCGCCCAATTGATGTAGTCACCATCGGTGGTGTAGCCGTGGCGCTGGCCGGGCAGGACGAACATATCGAAGCGCTTGCCGGCGCGAATGAGCGCATCGGCTAGGCGCATGGTGTTGGCCATGTGGACGTTGTTATCCATGTCGCCGGTGGTGAGCATCAAGTGGCCTTTTAGATTTTTGGCGAGCTCGGAGTTTTTATCAATGTTGTAAAGGAATTTCACGGTTCCGTCTTTTTCCGTTTCTTCCTTCACGCCGTGATATTTTTCGCTCCAGTATTTGTTGTAGACGTTATTTTCGTGATTGCCGGATTCAGACCAGGCTACTTTGAAGAAATCCGGGAATTCGAGAAGCGCGGCGGCGCTCATGAATCCGCCTCCGCTATGTCCCCAGATTCCGACGCGGTTGATATCAATATAAGGGTGCATTGCCGCGAGTTGTTCGGCAGCAGCTTTTTTATCGGCCAATCCGTAATCGCGAAGATTGTTGTAACCGAAAGTTTCGTACCACAAATTGCGATTCGGATTGCCGCCGCGGTTGCCGACTTCAATGACGATGATGCCGACGTTTGAGAGGGCGGTGTTGGCGCTGCGCGGAGTGAATGCCTTATCCACGCTTTCGGTTTGCGGGCCGGGATAAACATATTCGACCAGCGGATATTTTTTGTTCGGATCGAAGTCGAAGGGCTTCCACATTACGCCGTAGATATCGGTGATGCCGTCATCGGCCTTCACGTGGAACGGTTCGGGATATTTGTAGCCGGCTTCGAGCAAGCGGCGAACGTCCGTGGTTTCGACGTCGGCGATTGGCGCGCCCTGTTGATCGAGCAGAACCGTCTTCGGAGCAGCATCCACGCGGGAAAACGTGTCGATGAAAAATTTCCCGTCATCGGGAGCCGCGGCGGTGTGCGAGAAATTTCCGGGCGTGAGAAGTTTCATGCCGGTGCCGTCAAAATTTACGCGATAGAGATGGTCGTAATACGGATCTTCGTTAGCTTCTTTGCCATTTCCCGTGACATAGAGGACGCGCGCTTTATCGTCGATAGAAACGATTGCGTCGGTCATAAATTCGCCGGAAGTAATTTGATTTTTCAGTTTGCCGTCGCCATTGTAGAGATAGTAGTGGCCCCAGCCATCGCGTTCCGCCCACCAGAAAAGCTCGGCACCGTTATTGATTTGGCGCAAAGGCTTCACATCAATGAAAACGTTGGCGCGCTCCGCGATTAGCGTTTTCGATTTGCCGGTGGAAGTATCCGCGACGCAAACATCGACGCGATGAAGATCGCGACTGGTGCGGACGAAATAAAGTTTGTCGGAAGTGTCGGCAAGCCAGACCTGAGTGACGCCGCCAAACATTCCGCCTCCGCCGCCGAGTCCGACGCCGGTATTTTCCTGTTGCTGCTCGCGCATTTTATTGGTGATGCGATCAGTTGCGACCTGAACGGTTTGATCCTTGAACGATGCGGCTTCGACAGTTACGCGCGCCTTGGTCGCAACGTCAAAAACGTAAACGTCGAATTGCGGAACGTTTTCTTCGCCGGGCATAGCGTAACGATACGTTTCAAGAGTTGGGCGCGGATTGGCGAGTGTGTGGATTACCCAGAGATCGCCGACTTTGCGCTCGTCAGCGCGAGTGGTGCTGAATTTCTTGGAGTCCTTCGACCATTGAATCCCGATGGAAGGAATGCGCGGGCCTTCTTTATTCTTGTCATTGCGCTGATCGCGGCGAAGCATTTGCTGTTCTTCATCGAGCAGAACGCGCGCGTAGCTGTAATGTTCCACGCCGTCGGTGGTGAGTTGGGTTTCGACAACAGTGGTGTCACCCGGAGTCTTCTGGGCTCTCTTATAATTCGCCTGGTCCATCATGAAAAGATTGTGTCCACGGGCGAAAATAACTGTTTTGCCGTCGGGCGAAATTGAGGAAGCCCAGCGCGGGCGCATTGCAGGCGCTTCAAATTTATCGAGGCGCGAAGCTTTTCCGCTGGCGATATCCAGCTCAAAATAAATTGTGCGAGTATTTTCCGCGGGAGGAGCTCCGGCGCCTGCTGCTCCACCTCGTCCGCGTCCACCGCCTCGGCCACCCTGTTGAACTTGAGTTTGATTTTCTTCCTGGTTGGTTTCGTCGGTTTTAGTTTCTTCTTTCTTTTCTTCGTTGGGAATTACAGCGTCTTTGGAAACCTGGACGTCGAAGGTGAGGGTCGTGTCATTCTTCACCAGCTTCAAATTGCGAATGGCGAGATGCTGCGCGTCATAGGGAAGACCAGTGAGCAGCGTGAGCTGCATGGCGACTTTTGCATTGTCAAACAAAGGCGTTTTCGCTTTTTTCACTGGATCCATAATCCAGTAGCGCGTACCGTCGGTGGTTTCGTAGCTGTACCAGAAACGGTCAGACTGATCGAACCAGTGCGGCGTGACGCTGGTATCAAATAAAAGCTTGCCGATTTTTGCGGGCGACCAGCGCTCGGAGAGCTCCCAGTTGGGCATGACGCGCGCAGGCGCTTGCTGCTGCATCATCATACCGCCCTGATTCTGCGGGCCTTGGGCGAGCAGACCTCCGACAGGAACTGTGGAAATGATCATCATTATTAGCAGCGCCGGCAGAGCGCGCCGGTAGTTCGACAAAATATTCCGCGATGGGCGGAGATTCATAAGCGTACTTCCTCCTGAGCAGATTGCTCGTGGTGCTTTCGATTCAAATAGACGGGTGCGAATGGACGACGGTTGCAGACGTTAATACAAATGCGGAGATTTCGCTAGGGAAGATCGTGTTGCGACTATGCGCGATAGGAGAAGGGCGCAGAGGAGCAGGTAAGATTAATTTTGATTGGAGGCGGGCGGGTCGCGGACCCGCCCTACACCGCGCAAATTCTGGTTTCGATGTAGAATGGCGTTTTAGAATAATGCTGCGGAGGATTTCCGAATGAGCGCGACGGCGAAAGTTTCCTTGCAAAGCGATGACGTGAAATATATTCAGGAAAAGGCGCGGCTGCTGCGCATTCATTCGCTGCGCGCAACTACGGCGGCCGGGTCGGGACATCCGACTTCTTGCCTTTCGGCGGCAGAGATCGTGGCCGCGGTATTTTTCCACGCGATGAAATTTGATCCCGCGAATCCGAACGCGATTACTGGCGACAGATTTGTTTTGTCGAAGGGACATGCGGCGCCGATTCTTTATGCAGCTCTGGCGGAAGCAGGAGTGTTTCCGGTATCGAGATTGATGACGCTGCGCACGCTGAACAGCGAATTGGAAGGACATCCAACGCCGCTGATTCCGGGCGTGGATGCGGCGACGGGATCGCTCGGCCAAGGATTGAGCGTTGGCGCGGGACTGGCGCTGGGCGCGAAGCGATCGGGATCGTCGGCGCGAGTTTATGTGTTGATGGGCGATGGCGAAATGGCCGAAGGAAATGTATGGGAAGCGGCGGCATTCGCACAGCACGCCGGAATAAATAATTTGGTGGCGATTGGCGATATAAACGCGCTGGGACAAAGTCAGCGGACGATGTATCAGCACGACATGGAAGTTTACCGGCGCAAGTTTGAGTCGGAAGGATGGAACGCGGAGATTGTGGACGGGCACGACGCGGCGGCGGTGATGGCCGCGCTGGATCGCGCGAAGGCGGTAACGGACAAACCGAGCGCGATTATGGCGCTTACATATAAAGGACACGGCGTCAGCTTCTTGAATGACAAGGACAACTGGCACGGGAAGCCGCTTAACGCGGAGCAATTGGAAAAAGCGTTGGCGGAGTTGGGTACGATCCCTCCGATTATTCCTGACGATGGAAAGTCTTACGCGCGCAAGGCTGTTCCTGTGCCGCCAGATTTTCCCGCGCCTGCCGATCCGGATTACAAAACCGGCGATATCGTCGCGACGCGCGAAGCTTATGGATTTGCCCTGCGTAAATTGGCGATGGTGAATCCGAAAGTTCTGGCCGTCGATGGCGACGTGAAAAATTCCACGTTCTCGGATGGAATTGAAAAAGTGTCACCGGATAAATTAATTGAGGGATACATCGCGGAACAGAATATGGTGGCGCTCTCCGTGGGATTGGCTGCGCAGGGATATGTGCCGTTCGCGGCGACGTTCGCGTGCTTTCTTTCGCGCGCATACGATCAGGTGCGCATGGCGGCGGTGAGCCGCAGCTCGATAAAATTGTGCGGATCGCACTGCGGAGTGAGCATCGGGGAAGATGGGCCTTCACAAATGGGATTGGAAGATTTGGCGATGTTCCGCGCGATTCCCGGAGCGACAGTATTTTATCCGTCGGATGCGGTTTCGGCTGAACGGCTGACGGAAATTGCCGCGCGGACCTCAGGGATTAGCTACATTCGGACTTCACGTCCAAAGACGGCGATTCTTTATGCGCTGACCGAAGAATTTCCGGTGCCGGGATTTAAAGCTGTGAAGCAAAGCGAAAATGATGCGGCGACGATTGTTGCGGCGGGAATTACGGTGCACGAAGCGCTGAAGGCTTACGAGCAATTGAAAGCGAAGGGCGTGGCTGTCCGCATTGTCGATCTTTATTGCGTGAAGCCGCTGGATGGCGCGAAGCTTGGCGCGGAAATTCGCGCGGGCAAAGGAAAACTGGTGACAGTGGAAGATCACTATCATGAGGGCGGAATTGGCGAAGCGGTGATTTCGGCGTTGGCAGATGCAGGGGCGTGGCCGACGGCAGTGAAGCGGTTGGCGGTGGATCGCGTGCCGCATTCAGGCAAGCCGGATGAGCTGGTGGATAAATTTGGAATTTCCGCGCGGCATATTGTGGCGGCGGTTGAATCGTTGAAATAGCGGCGAGTGTGTTAACGTAACGGCTCGCGGTAATTTCCCGTACAGAAAGATTGCAGGCACAGAGACGATGGCGGAAAAACTCGTTTTGATTGGAATGATTCCCGAAGCGATTGCGATTGGTCCGCGCGATCAGGTGGAATGGATTTGCGGCTCGGGAAATTTGAAAGTGGAATTCGATCCGCACCGGTGTCCGTTCTCGTCGAACGTTTTTCAGGCGCCTGCAGGGGCGCGTCTTTTGAGCGGGCCGCCGAAACCGGGAACGAATCCGGGAATTTATAAGTATCGCGTGTTTTTGAATGAGCAGCGAATTGGCGTGGGCGAAGTAATGCTGCGCGAGGAATAGTTGCTGCTGATTTTCTTCCGCTACTAATCGCCGCTTGGGCGAACTCTTAGATTCAACTTTCCAAATTCTTTTCTAATGAGCGCGAGCGTGTCGGCAAGCAAATCGCGGTCCGGAGCAATCGCGATTACCGCCGAACGGCGCGGGAATTCCGCACGGTTATCTAATCTCAAGCCTTCTTCGGAAAGGAGTTCGGAGGCGAAGCTCGGATCGTCGCTTCGATCCACGCCCCAAAACCACAGGCGCTCTTCATTCATTTGCAGGAAGCGCAGACTTTCTTCCAGCTTTTGCACCGCGCGCGAAAGCGAAGCGGCCACGAAATAAACGTTTAGGTCCCAATCCTGCCGCGCGAAATGTGCGCGAATTCTTCCGCCAAATTTTCCCGCCTGATTTTTTTCAATGCTGCATCGATATTGATTTGAATGGCTGTTCGGGCGGCGCGTGGCGGCAAGTTTTTTGGGCGGCGCGGGTGCGGGTTTTGAAACGCGCTTGGACGCGGAGAGCCCTCGGCGAACGGATTTTCGCGGATTTTGCTCCGCGCGATGTGAACGGGATCTTGAGGAGGCTGATTTTGCCGAATTGGTTTCGTATCGCACAGTCGTCACCTATTCGATGAGTGCCATTTTAGGAAGGGCTCTGAACGAAAAACCGAGTGAATCGAGTTCGCAGGCACGGGACGAGGATTGCGAACTGCACGTAATTCTACCGTGCAGAGGCACGAAGAACAATCGTAAAAAGGTGCGATAAGTTGTTTATTTTTAATAACTTATCGCCAATCCTAGGATGGCCGGGTGAGCTGTTTCATGGCATCCGCGTTGTAATTCAGCTTGCCCTCTTTTTTCATTTGGGCCTCAAGCGCGGACTTGAAACTCTCGAACGCGAGCTGACGCTTGGCGTCCAGGAGCTGCGTTTCGATATCCTTCTTTTGCTTATCGAAATCGGCCTGATTCGGCTGCTGGTGATCGGCGACGCGATAGACGACCCAGTCGGAACCGAGGAAAACGGGATCGCCGGCTTTGCCGACTGCCAACGTGAACGCGCCCGGATATTGTTTCACGGTTCCGGCGCCGGTGATGGCTCCGTCGCGCGCGATTTCGTCACTGGTTTTCACTTCGAGTCCGAGAGACTTTGCGGCCTTCGCAAAATCCTCGCCACCTTGCGTGCGTTTGGCGAGATCGGATGCGCGCTGGCGTGCCATCTCCACTGCTTTTTCGTGACGATAATCGGCGACAATCTTGTCGCGCATTTCGGCGAGAGTGCCTTGATGCGCTGGCGAAATATTTTTCACGGCCATAACAACGTAGCCGCGATCGGTTCGCACGGGCTGGCTAACGTCGCCCATGCGAAGGCGGAAAACTGTTTGCTTGATGTCCGGGGCGTTGCCAAGTTCGGGCGCGGAATCAGAAATCCCCATTGGCGCCGTTTCGGCGACAGGCAAATCAAATTGTTTGCCGATGGCGTCGATGGAAGGCTTCGCGGTTTGGCGCAATTGATCGGCGATTTTCTGCGAGAGACCTTCAGCCATCGCGCTGGCTTTCTGTTTCGCAATTGCGCCTTGAAGAATGGGCATCACTTCGGCGAGGGTTTTGGTGTGCGCCTGCTCTTTATCGGTGACCTTAATAATGTAGATTCCAATTTGAGTGGAAATTACGTCGGAGACGTCGCCTTTATTCAAGCTGAACGCGGCCTTTTCCAGTTCGGGCATGGCCTGTCCGCGGCCGATCCAGCCGGTGTCTCCGCCCTTGTCTTTGGTGTTCGGATCTTCAGAATATTTCTTGGCGAGATCGTCAAATTTCGCGCCTTTTTTCGCTTGAGCGTCTACGTCCGCTGCTTTCTTGCGGACTTCAGCCATTTCGGCGTCGGTCTTCGCTACCGACTTGAAAAATATTTGGGAAATTTGCACGCGCTCCGCAACTTTGAACGAGTCCAGATGCTGGTTGTACGTGGCTTCCAATTCAGATTGAGGAATATTTATTTTCGCGGCGAGCTGGTCCGGCTCAATCGTTATGTAACGCACTACGCGCTGCTCGGGTACAAGATATTTCGTTTTATTTTTGTCGTAGAACGCGTTCAGATCGGCGTCAGTAACCTGCACTTGCGATTCAAGCGCGTCCGGATGAATCACCGCGTAATCGAGTTTAACTTTTTCATTCTTGCGGCGGAATTCTGTGGCGATTTCGTCGGATGAAACGGTGACGCCCGCGGAAACCAGCGCGCCAACTTTTTCCTGCACCAAACTTTGGCGCACGAGTTCTTCAAATTCTTCCAAGCCCATCTGGAAACGCTGGGCAACCTGCGCTTCGTATTGCGTGCGGTCGACAATTTGCCCGTTCTGGAAAGCGGTGGGAAGCAGCAGCTTGATACGATCTCCAAGCTCCGCATCGGAAACTGTCACGCCGAGGCGCGTGGCTTCAACTTCAAGCTCTTTTTCAAAAACGAGTTGCTCGATAATTTGTTGCGCATAAAGCGGCGCGAGGGCGGCGGGAATTTGCTGGCCGGCCTGCAGCTTCTGAAGCTGCTGCTGCACTTCGGTGCGTGTGACGGGCTGACCGTCCACGGTGGCAACCACGTCAACGCCGGTGGCAGCGGTGCCAGCCTGGCTGGGCACGAGATACAAGAGCATGCCGATGCCGATCATTCCGACGAAAACTCCCAGCACGATGCGCGTGCCGAGTTTATTGCGTTCCATTGACTTAAACATTCACAGAATCCCCTGAACTGCGAGCGAGCCTCTGATTATACATGAAGAGGCGCGTGGGAGGCTCATTGCTAAGCGTCAAGAAGAGTGCGCACGGAATATGGCGTCCGGGGTGTTGCGTCTGCCGAAATTGCAACTGTTGCGTTTGTTTCTCCACTGTGGCCGCTGTGCTAGATTTCAAAGTGGACTGAAATCAGCAGATTAAAACATGCGTGGAGACTTACAACCCGGACTACCAAAACAAAAAGTGAATCGCGTAGAAGTGTATTGGACCGCGGTCACTTACAAGACGGTACTCATTTATATTTTGTTAGCCCTCGCTCTGGTGACTGGCGTGGTTTATTTAATGAATCCGGCGTGGGTGGATAAAGCTGTCGCGCGCATTCAAGAAAAATTCTCTGGCGGCGAAGCGGATGCGGGGCCGTTAACTCCCGACAAGGTGCGATTTGTAAGCGCGAATGGCGCGGTGCAAGTGAAAAAAGTGAACTCTGTCACGTGGACGAGCGCGGAGCCTGGAATCACTCTGGACAAGGGCGACTTGATTCGCACCGGCGGCGACGGCCTGGCGCGGCTTTCTTTTCCTGACGGTACGACGTACACGGTTAAAGCGGATACGTTTGTGACCGTGGAAGAAAACTCCCAAGCAAAAGATAAATCCACAAACGTTGGTGTGCACGTCAGTTCCGGCGCGGTGGACTTGACGACGCCGGCGTGGGAGTCACCGCGTTCAACCGCGGGCGTTTCATTCCCTGGTGCGCGCGCGTCAATGAAAGAGAACAGCCGCGCGGCAGTGCACAGCGATGATAAAACCAACGAAAGTGACTTCACCGTCATGGCCGGCGGCGCGGATGTGAAGACGCCGACGGGAAGTGTTTCGCTGAATAAATGGGAGCGCGCAACAGTCGCGCCCGGCACGGGCCTTGTGAAATCAAATGTACTGGCGCCACCGGATTTGGTGGAGCCGCTGAACATGTATCCGGATATTGTGCCGGATCCGAAACAGGC
>Ga0193726_1001912_pt1 | contig 15058 bp, 10 predicted proteins | sample H2c1metaG_FD_144928 | JGI IMG/M metagenome (GOLD analysis project Ga0193726, IMG submission 144928) | Soil microbial communities from a riparian zone of the East river system, Colorado, United States - H2c1 | ecosystem: Environmental > Terrestrial > Soil > Riparian zone | place: USA: East River... | reverse complement strand
TCCCTGAAGTCTTCGCTATCCGCGGCGAGGTCGATCAGGCGTTGGGCGGCGGCAACATCGAGACCACCCTCACCCATGGATAATCCATTCAGCATGAATTTCGCTCCCGCGATCGAGAGCGGAGCGTTGCTGGCCAGCGTGCCGGCGAATGCAAGCGCAGCCGAGACGGCGTCATCGCTTATCTCATCCACCAGACCGATCGATACAGCGCGCACCGCGTTGTAGCGCTCGCCGGTGTAGAGCATACGCTTGGCGTTGGCGATTCCGACAATCGCCAACAGGCGCTGGACGCTGTTCACCCCATATACAATCGAAAGCTTGGCAGAAGGTATTCCAAGTTTGGCTGTAGGGTCTGCGAGGCGAAAATCGCAAGCGAGCGCCAAGTGACAGCCACCGCCAAGGCAATAGCCGGAGATGGCTGCGATGACCGGCTTGGCGACGTTCGCGATCGCGGCCGAGCAGGCATCCACCGCAACTTCATATTGCGCGCTTTGATCCCTGTTTTCTCTTATCTTGTCGAACTCCGACACGTCGGCGCCGACGCAGAAATCCGCGCCCGAACTCATCAGAACGATTGCGCGAACGGAATCATCGCCGGCAAGGCTTGAGAATATGCCGGCGAGTTCGCGCCACATGCCGAGTGTTACCGCATTGCGCGCCTCGGGCCGATTGAGGCTGACAACTCCAACGCTATCCCGTGTGGTCACGAGGATGTCTGGCATTTCCTGCCCTCGGCCGATGTTGCAGTTGGCGACGACGAACCCTGCACGACGTTATAGGCGGCAGCAAGCCTTCCGGTCTTGCAGCCTCCGTGTGACTTGCATAAATAGACTTACTTGATGGCCGCCGTCAAGCTACGGTTCGTGGGCACTGATCTGCCCGCATGATGGCCACCGCTCCAGCGCAGCGGAAATCGAAACTATCGGCACAACGCGAGTTGGTCTACGGAACCGTGCCCGCGTTCACGCAACGCGATAGCACGCGGGACAATTCCGCAGATGTTGGCGGGTGGCGAACGACGCCGAATATTCCGGAAGCCGCCAGCATTGGCGCGCCCAAGTCTCGCGCTGCAGGCGTCGCCAGGATGATGGGCAGGGTCGGCGCAATACGATGCAACACAGCCGCGAAATCGAGGGCGGAAGAGGTCCCGGGCTGGTGGCATATCAGTGCGGCATCGAACCGCGCTCGCGTCGCATTGCAGGCCTCGGCAGCCTCAGCCGGCGCCACGAAGCCTACCGGCTCATAACCGAGCGCCGCCAGGACTTCCTCATGCCGCAGCAGACGCTGGCGATCCGTCTCAAGTACCAGAACCGTTTCGCCAACGCCTCGCACAGCTATGCCCGGGGCATTTTGAACCGGCATCGACTCCTTTGACGAGGCCGATGGAAGCCAAATGTCGAAACGCGTTCCAGCGCCAATAGCGCTCTGCACGCCCACAGCTCCATCATGTTCCTGGACAATTTCACGAACCGTCGCAAGCCCCAGACCGTTGCCCTCGACGCGCGTTGTGAAGAACGGCTCGTATATCCGCTCTAACGTTGCTTCGTCCATGCCGCGCCCAGGATCGGAAATCGAAATGACGATGAAGCGACCGGGGCCGAGTTCACTACGCCCGACCCGCAGCACCCGTATGATTTCACGCGCCTCAATCTGGACCTCGATAATCCCGGGTTCGTCCATCGCTTGTGCCGCATTGTTGCAGACGTTCAGAATAACCTGCTGTAACTGTGCCGGCTCCGCCGATACGATCGTCACTTCGGATGTCTCGCCCACCGTAAGCCCTGCATGGGAGGGCAGCGATGCGGCGAGCAACGACTTCGTTTCAGCGACCAACACCTTGACATCGACGCGTTCGCGTCTGCGATCGCCACGGTTGCCGAAGGTGAGGATCTGGCCAACGAGCTCGCGCGCCCGCTCGCCGGCGTGACGAATTTCAGCAAGGTTGCGGGCCGGCCAGCTTCCCGAACTGATCTGCGCATCGGCCATTTCCGTGTGGCCCAGGATCGCACCGACAATGTTATTGAAGTTATGTGCTATTCCGCTCGCAAAGGCACCAATCGTCTCCATCCGCCGGGCTTGCTGCAAATTTTCTTCCAACCGCTCTTTCTCATGTTCGAGATTGATTCTGCCGACGGCGTTGGCGATGGCGTCAAACGCCATCCGGAACAGCGCAACTTCAAAGTATCGGGCGAGCGCGCCCGCCCGCAGACCGTCAAAGCCGAGAATCGTGTCCGCCTTCTTCCCGCCCGTGTTCGGTATGCACAGCCAGCCCCGCAGGCCGGCGTCAGCCAGCAGATTCATCGCGTCGTAGCGGTGCGAGGGCCTGACGCGCGGAATGTGAATGATGTTGTCATCGCCGCGGTCAAAGCGCGACACAAGATCCAGTGCTCTTTCGGGCCAGCCCCGTGGGAATGCCGCCCCCCTGCGGAGCCACTGATAGACCTCGACCGGCTGGGCAGCGGCAACGAAATAAGCCCGGTCCGCGCCGATGCACTCGGCCAATTCTCTGAGCGCGCACTCTACATGAGCGGCAATCTCGTGGCGTTGTGAATCGATGAACCGCGTCGAGATTCGGGCGATCACATGCTCAAATGCGGCGCGGCGCTGCAACGCAATCGCCCGCGCCCGCAGTTGCAGCCCGAGAAAAGCCAGGCCCCCGAGCAGCATCAGCGATGTGGCATAGAGGAACAGCCGATATCGGCGCGCGGAAGCTCGAGCGGCAAGCTGGCGCTTCACGATCAGCGAGCGAACGACATCCTGCTCCGGGTTGCTCGCCGCCGCGATCAGTGCCTTTACAATGGCGTCGGTCAGCGGCAGGAGATCATGCAATACGCCGCCATGTGCGATGATCGCCTGAATAAAATCCGCGTCGTTGGGTGGGGGTTGCAATGCGGCGAGTTCGTTCAGCCGATCCTGGACCTCGCTCGCGGCCGCTTGCGAGGTATCAAGTGTGAGTCGTAACATGGCGGTCGAGAGCTTGGTGGCGGCCGCAACCGAAGCACTGTGTTCCGATGCGGCGAGCCGGGCGCTGAGCATTCCAAAATAGGCGAACGAGTTTTGCAGCAACGCGTTCCTGCTTTTGAATCGCTCGATCAGTTCCTCCTGTCGAGCGGCACCTGCCGCCAAAGCCTCGATTGCAGGGCTCTCTTCGCCGTTCGCGCCGGCGGCTTCGCGCAACCTGTCAAGCGAGCTGTCCAGCAACCCGGTCATGCGCACCAGTGCATCATAGTTTCGCGACAAACCGGCACGCGCAGTCAATACCTCCCGATTGAGTCCGCGCTCGAGCCGGGAAAAATCGTCGAGCGCTCGGAGCTCACGATCATAGCGGGCAGAATTCAGATTCAAGCCACTCATCAGCAGCCAGGTGAGCAACAGAAGCAGCAACGGCACAATGATCGTAACAGGCGTCAACTTCATGGTGCAGCTCCGACAGGTACGCCGCGATACTGTCCGGTCAGGGTCTGAAGATAGGCGACGATCGCGCTTACTTGCTGATCCGTCAGCGTGGAGTTCAACTGCGCAGCGGCCATTTTACGAACGGCGTCATCGAGTGTCGGTGCGCTGCCGTCATGAAAATACGGAGGTGTCGTCGCGACATTCCGCAGACTCGGCACACGCAGGATCTCCGGCAGTGGCGCCGCCAGCGGACGGAATATACCGTGCCGTTGAAACAGGTTGCCTCCGATATTTACGCCTTGATGGCAGGAGACGCACCCCATGGATTTGAACAATCGATATCCATTCAGCTCGTGCTCGGATAATGCGTTCGCGTCGCCGGTGAGCCATTGATCGAACCTGCTGCCAGGCGTCACGAGGGTTCGCTCGAACGTAGCGATGGCGTCCAGGACGTTCGCAATGTCCGGGCCTCGGCCGTAGGCGGCGGCGAATTCGCGACGAACCGCGGGGTCCGCCCTGAGTTTTTCCAATACTTCGGAGCTGCTGCTGCCCATAATTCGGGGGCTTTCCAATGACGCGAGCGCATCCGACTCCAGCGTTCGAAATTTTCCCTCCCAACTGAAGCGAAAATTAAGCGCCGCGTTGAAGATCGTAAGCGTGTTGAGCGGAAGCTCCGAGCCGTCCAGGCCGATATCGTGGCTACTTCTGCCCGCTCCGTTTGCGCCGAGATCGTGGCACGAAGAGCAGCTTCGGGAATTGTCATGAGACAGCCGAGTATCCCCAAACAGGCGCTCTCCGAGTCTGACCTTCAGCGGATCGGCTATGACTGCCTCAGGGATGGGTGTGACGGGTTCCTTGGCAGTCGTGCTGGTGGATTCCAGCAACTGATCAGACGATCGCGATGGCGCCGGAGAAAGTTGCAAGCTGCCAAAGATCAGCGCGCAGATCGCAATAACGCAGCGCCGGATGTGGACGGCTTGAGTGCTTTCCGCTTCATCAGATCCAGGCAATTCCGGCAAATCTCCCTCGGCAGAAAATTCAGAGATCTTTGGCTGACGCGGAATTATTCCGCGCTCGACGTTGCGTCCTGACCGTGGTCATGCTGCGCGCAACTCCCTTATGAAGGATCAAACGGCCTGCTGCATGACAGAAGGCGATTCCCATGACCGCAAAATTCACCACATCAGCAATCATGGCAGTACCTCACGGTCCGCTCGATATGAGACCGATGGGGAATACCCAAATCCCGTAATGTCCGATCATCGAGTCTTCCCAAAGCGGCAACCGCCTCTTCAATGTCGCGCTCCAGTTCATGCGAACTGTCGTCCGTCACAGCGATCGCGTCTCTGGCGAGAGCCGCCTGATTGGTCTTGTACGCAACTTCGAGCGATACCGCGCCCTGACCTGCTATTCTTGGAGCCTGGGATGTACGCCCTCGCCGCTCGCGCGGCGACACTTCGTCGGGTTGCGGTATCCTCTGTTCGTCCGGATCGGGCTCCACCAGAAAAAGCGCCGTCGGCTGCATCGACACCGCACACAAGGCAAGGCCTTCCATGAGAAGGTCGATCACGGCCGACCAGAACCCAGCCTTCCGGCAATCTGCTTCCCTTATCTTCACGATTCTGGCTGGCGTCGACTTCGCGTCGGCTATCGCAGAGCAGCCCGCCCTCAGCGCGTTCTTGTCCGTAATGCCGCTGCGGTCGCCGATCAGAACGTCGTGCCGCCTGAGGACCCGGTTTGCCGATCCGTATGAACCCTTCGCCAACATATGATACTCCCACAAGTTGTTGCGGGGAGATTTCTGAAGGTTTCGTGTTACGGGATCGTCTCCATGGTGGGCGATGTGGTTACGATTGCAACCTCGCACGGCCACATTTGCGGTCACGACCGAGCCTGGTGGCGCAACATTTTCCTCGACTTTTAGAATGGTTCTACCGTCGCAACGAAAACATACCCGACGCCGCGCGCAGTCTGGATGACACGCGGCGCACTCGGATCGACCTCCAGCTTGCGCCGCAATCGCAAGACCTGGACGTCGATGCTCCGATCGAAAATATCCTCATGCACACGGGTCGCTTGCAACAGATGCTCCCGTGTCAAGGGCCGCTGAGGTGCCTCAAGAAAGGCCAGCAGCAAGGCATACTCACCCTTGCTCAGGGAGATCGGGGCCGCATTGGGGTCAACAAGCTTTCGGCCACGGCGGTCAAGCATCCAGCCGTTAAACCTGTACCCGCCTCGCTCCGGATCGCTCGCGCGTGCCGCACGTCCCATTTCCTGTCGTCGCAAAACGGCGCGGACGCGTGCGAGCAATTCTCTCAGACTGAAAGGTTTTACGATGTAATCGTCCGCGCCGAGTTCGAGCCCGACGATACGATCAATTTCGTCGGGGCGATGGCCGGTGGTGATGATAACCGGAACATCCGAATGCGATCGAATTTCTCGCAAAAGATCCAGCCCGTCATCCTGACCAAGCCGTAAATCCAGAATGATCAGACTCGGCTGCGACCCTTCGAAATGACGGTTCAGCTCAGTCCTGTTCGACACCGACGTGGCCGGCACATTATGATCTTCCAGATATCTGGTCACCATCTGCCGTAGCGTCGGATCATCGTCAACCACGATGATATGGCCCGTGCTGGTAAGCATGAAATAAACTCAACTGTGAACAAACTCGACCTCGCGAACTGCTCGGCAATATCACGCTCCGCTCCGCGCGGACTGGCTAAAGACAATCGCCGCCAGGATCTTCGCCCGGTCCATTCTTCCAAATTGGATATTCTCTGCACTAAGCCTCAGCTCTGATTGCAGCGCATATGACCTATCTCTGTCTGCAAGACGAACCGAATACCTCCAATGCGCGAGTTGGAGTTTCTTTTGGGGAATTCAACTTCAATCAAAATCAATTGATGGGGCACAGATCTCGGCTGGCGGACAGCGCCGTCGCCCAAGCAACGATCAAAAAATGACGATCACGTGATGCGCGGTTTCTATCAGCTATCCCAGCGACGCGTGCCCTCGTTTTTTGGACCGGGTCGTGGAGGCGACGCCGTTCGTTGGCAACAAAGCTAACTCGCGCCTTTCGAGATTGCCGTCATGAGGCTTTTTAAGCGAGCGCGAAATACTAGCCGCCGCCGGACAACATCTTGACCAGCCGATAGAGATAATCCTCGCCTTCGTAGAACGACTTCACCCGAACCCGTTCGTCCTTGCCGTGGATCCGGCCGCCGTCGTTGACGTCACTCGCGAGCCCGGAGTGGCCGTAGGTCGGAATGCCCGCGTTTCGCAGAAAGCTTCCATCCGTGGCACCTGAGCTCATGACTGGAAGCACGACGGCGCCGGGCCAAAACTGCTGCGATAACTTCTCGATCGACCCCATCACCTCCTCATTCAGTGCTGACGGCGCACTCAACACCGGTTGATCGATTCGCGTCACCGTGATCTGATCGTCCGCGAGCACTTGCTCGAGCGTCGCCTTGACCTCGTCGACCGGCTCGCCGGGCATGACCCGGCAATTGACCTTGGCGCTCGCCAGTTGCGGCAGCGCGTTGATCGCCTGCCCGCCCTCCAGCATTGTCGCCACGCAGGTGGTGCGCAGTTGGGAGTTGTAGAACGGATTGCTGGCGAGCCGAACAAACGACATCGCGGCCGGATCCGGTTTATCGGACAGCATCGCGCGTATATCGGCCGCGGTCTGCTCACCCTCGAATTGCGCTATGCGCTCGAAGTAGGCGCGCGTGGTCTCGTTGAGCTTCAGCGGAAAGCTGAATTTGGAGAGACGCACCAGTCCTTCCGCCAGATGATAGATCGCATTGTCTTTGAACGGGACCGAGCTGTGGCCGCCCTTGTTTTTCACGTCGAGCTGAAAATTCAGCACGACTTTCTCGCTGGTCTGGACGCTGTTCCTGATCGCCTTGCCGTCCTTCAGTCCGACGCCGCCGCCCTCGTTCAATGCGAATTCGGCATCGATCAAATCGCGATGGTTCTTAAGCAGCCACTGGATCCCCAGCGCGTCACGGTCAAAGATTTCCTCGTCGGTCTCGAGCGCCAGGATGATGTCGCGATTGGGCTTGTAGCCTTCCTGCTTGTAGCGAATGAGATTGGTGACAAAGGCCGCCGCCATGTATTTGTCGTCGCCCGTGCCGCGCGCATAGAAATAGCCGTCCTTCTCGGTCAGCTTGAACGGCTCGCTCGACCAGTCCTCGCGGCTGGCCGGCACGACGTCGAGATGCGCCACCAGCAGGATCGGCTTGCGCGCGCCGGTGCCGCGCAGCCGGGCCACCAGATTGCCCTTGCGCGGCGCCGGCTGGAATGCGTGGACGTCGGCGTCCGCAAAACCGGCAGCCTTGAGACGCGCCGCCATCGCCTCCGCCGCACGCGCGGTGTCGCCGGTCGCGGTCACGGTGTTGATCTCGACAAGCTCCTTGTAGATGTCGAAGGCAAGCTGCTGTTGCGGGCTTAGTTCCTCGGCGGCGCTGGCGCCTGCCACCATGGGCAGCGTCGAGATCGAGGCGACGAAGAGAGCGAGCCAAAAACGCTTCCGCGATGTACGGCATCCAGGCCAGATTTCTCCAAACATATCGCTCTCCCAAATGCCGGACCACCGGGAGGAATTCAGACAGCTAACTCGTTCGCTGGCAAGCTATCGGCCCAGACACTTCTGCGGCTCAGCCATCCCTATTTGTTGTCCTTTGCAGCGATCACTTCGATTTCGACCAGAAATCCGGGATTGGCGAGCGATGCGACGCCGACAACAGACCGTGCCGGCAGATTGGGCTGACTGCCGCCAAAAAACTGCGTGTAACCCTCCATGAATGCCTTGAAATCCATCGGCGCACGAGCGTCGTGCACGAGAAACACCTGCATCTTGACCACATCGGCCATGCCAAGCCCAAGGCCCTCGAGGATTGCTTTGATCTTGTTGAGGACCCCGACCGTCTGGGTCTTGGTGTCGCCAAAGGCCTGAGGACTGCTCGGGTCGGCCTCCTTGCTGACGACAGGCGGCACCTGACCGCTGACGTAATACGTCGTGGCGTTGCCCGGAACCTGCACGGCCTGCGCGATCGGAAACGTCGAGTTCGGAATCGGATATCTGATCACATCGGCATGTGCGGCGCTGAGACTTGCCATGAGGGCACTGGCGAAGAGCGCGCCAAGGGTCGGTATTGCTCTCGGTTTCATCTGCTTCTCCGGCTGTGAGCTTGAATTCCTATCGGCGAACGATCTTCACATCCTCGGCCGTCACCGCATCCTGATAATTGTTGTCAAAATGCGTCCGCAGGTAATTCACCACAGCGGCAACCTGATCGTCGCTCATCATCGCCCCGAATGGCGGCATTCCGCGTTGTCCGTTGACGACGACGTGGACGGGATATCCGCTGGCTTCCAGATTCCTGTTGCCCGCGAGCGAAGGATAGGTTCCGGCGCCTGCCGCGCCTTTGCCGTCGGACATGTGGCAACCCCGACAGACGTTAACGAACAATTCCTCACCGCTCATTTCAACAAACTTGAAGCCTGTGCTTAGCGCAAGCGTTGATGCCGGAACCCCGGCGCTTTGCGCATACGCCACGCATGATGATAGCGAAGGCACTACCGCGATCGCAATGGCGAGGGCCGTGCGAAGCTTGCAATTTGCATGCGTCATTTGAATAACATCTGCGGATTTCGGGCTTGATGACATTGCTTTACGTTTTCACCACGCGGTCATGCAGCCGAGTGATGGCATCGAGGGACGATAGAATGGCGCCCTCCTGCCATGCGGGAATGTAAGACGCGTGTTCGCCTGCCAGCACGATCCTGCCGTCGATCTGGCAGAGATCGCCATAGTGCTCCGCCCTCGCTTTTTCGGTCCAATTGCCGGCGCAGCCCAATGTAAAGGGCATGCGATGCCACGCCACCGCTATACCGTTCTCGTATTCGGCCCGGTATTGCGGGTGAATGCTGGCGCCGATTTCGACAGCCCGGGCCACCCGTTCGGCCGCCGGCATCGATGTGAATTCATACGCGTTGGGACCGTCGAAAAGATATGCGCCCAGAAGCACACCCTTGCCGCTGTTGTTGAAGCCAGTGTTGGGGTAGGCGATCTGGCGGATCGGCAGGTCGGTGTAACTGATGCCGCCATAGATCGCCTCGTCCTCTTCCCAGAAGCGGCGCCTGAACTGCAGGCCGATCTTGACCGACGGCGTGTAAGGCACGGCGTCGATGGCTGCTTTCATGCGATCGCCCACGTCGATCGGAAGCTGGCTTAGAATGGAAAGTGGAATCGTACAGACGCACCAATCCGCCTTGGCCTGTTGCGGCGTCGCCGGCGCCTTGAGGTCGGTATAGGTAACCGTGACGCCACGGTCGTCCTGCTGTATCCTGGTCACCTTCGCGTCGTAGCGAATGACGTTGCCGACTTCCCGGGCAAATGCCTTGCCGATCATGTCCATACCTCCCACCGGCTGAAACATCGTGGTCTGGAAGGCATGGAGCGCGAAAGTCTGCAGATAGCGCCAGAGGCGCGATTTCAGGATGTCCGACAGATCGATCGGCTCGCCCGGGATCGGCACTGCATTGAGGCCACCGCCCGGATCCTTGGCGTAACCGCGAAAGTCAGCGGAAATGAGATTGGCCTTGTACGCGTAGTTGCCATCCAGCGCGCCCCATGACTTCAGCGCCTGCATCAGGATCTCGCGATCCTCTTTCGAGACGGCTTCGTCCAGCTTGCCTTGTTGCGTTGCCTTGGCAAGCAGTTCGGAAATCTGTCCCTGGAAATCGGTCTTGATGTCGCGAATGCGCTGCGGAACGCCTGCGAATGCCCTGCTCGCATGCAGAAAGGCATTGTGATTGAGCTGGATGAAGGGCTCAAGCGCGACACCCAGGCGCTTGCAGTAATCGAGAAGCGCGCGATGGTGATAGGGAATCCGCCATGGGCCGGGATTGATATAGAGGCCCTGCTCGAATTCGCAGGTTTGCTTGAAGCCACCGAGTTCAGTGAACGTATCCCCGCCGCGCAGGGTCCAATTGCGGCCTCCTGCCCGGCTGTTGAACTCCAGAATCTGGACGTTGTATCCGGCCTTGCGCAACTCCAGCGCGGCCGTCATGCCGGCAAGCCCGGCGCCGAGGATAAGAACGGAAGCGCCCTTCGGATCGCCGTCGAGCTTGATCGGACCTTTGTATCCGGAGTCGGACGCAAACCCCAGACTGGTCATCGCATGATACATGGCGGCGCTGCCGGAAACCGCTCCGATCAGAGACAGCAGATCACGCCGGCTAACGGTTACACGCTCGTTTGACATCGTTACTCATTACCCGCGATTTCGCCCTGCAAGTCATCAAATCCAAGTGTCAGGACACCGACTCGGAATTCGACCCACCCGCAATCGAATTCGGAAAGTGCTGGCCACAAATCCGGCGCGTAAGGCTGCGCTGCATAATTTCGCGGCGGTTGTTCAAGCCTGCCTAAAGCGGGGGCAAAGCGTTTCAACATACTAAAAATCAATAGCTTTTTGTCGTCCGATTGATGGCACACAAGTGCGTGTGACGCTGCGTGGTGAAGAAATACGTCGAACCGGCCCTGGCGATGAAGTAGGCTCGCAAGCTTCGCGGCGCGCGCGTTTGACCACCACACTGCCTTTTCACGCGAGACTCTTGTCAGGACTTTCCGACATGTCAGATGCAAACGCACGCTCCGCTGGCAATTCCGGCGCCGGGGTTCTCGAATTGTTGCGCCTGTTCAAGGGCAATGACGCTGCCGCGGATCAGTACGCAACCAGTTGTCGCAAAAAGGCCTTGGCCGTCGAGCCTGTGCTCAAGGCTTTCGAATATCTCCCCTTGGATGTTGCGCGCAAACCGGGGCTACTGTCGGGCATTCCGGTGGGAATCAAGGACATCATCGCAACCGCCGATATGCCGACCACGAACGGATCTCCAATCTACCGGGATCACGTTCCCGACGCCGATGCGTGGATCGTCGAACGGCTGCGCAATCTCGGCGCGACGATTTTTGGCAAAACTGTTTCGACGGAATTTGCCTGGCGTCACCCCGGGCCGACGGTCAATCCATGGAATCAAAAGCACACGCCGGGCGGTTCGTCATCCGGTTCCGCCGCATCCGTCGCGGCTGGAATCATTCCGCTGGCATTAGGCACGCAAACGCTGGGCTCTATCATCAGGCCGGCTGCGTTCAATGGTGTCGTCGGCTTCAAACCCAGTTTCGGCGCGATCCCTCGCACCGGCGTGCACCCGCTTAGCCCATCGTTCGATCACGTCGGATTTTTCGCGCGCTGTGTTGATGACGTCGCCTACGCATTGTCCCTGCTTGGCGGCGCCAGTGACAGCGATATCCAGGGCCGGCCAGTCCCGGCATTTCAGGTTTCCATCGAACAGGGATTGTCGCCGCTGGCAGCGCCGCGCCTCGCCATCGTGCGTTTTGCAAAATGGCCGAAGGCCGAACGCGAACAGCAACGGCTATTCGATGCGGCGGTCGTGAAATCGCGCGACGCCGGTGCAACGCTGGAGGAACTGGAGCTACCGGAACTCGACCGGTCCAACTGGAGTACGATCAACACCATCCTTGCCAGCGAAGCCGCCTTGATTTTCGGCCACCTCGTGGAACGCTATCCGGATCGTACCAGCAATCACTTGAAGGACCTCGTTCGAACCGGGAAAGCCCACACCGCTTATGACTATCTCGCCGCCAAGGCGCTGCAGGAAGAGCTACGATCAGCCATCTCCTCGCAACTATTGGGCTTCGACGCCGTGCTGACGCTGCCGGCATTCGGCGAAGCGCCGGAAGGCTTGGGCTATACCGGCGATGCGGAATATTGTGCGCCCTGGACCTTGCTGGGCACGCCCGCCGTGTCGCTGCCGGCCGGGTTCGGCAAGAACGGTCTTCCGCTTGGCCTCCAGATCGTCGGCGCGTATCGACAGGATTATCGAACGCTTCGGGTGGCGAAATGGATCGAGAGCGTTTTGAAGTTTGATCCGGGTATTCCGAGGGTTCATCCGACAGAAGTCTGAAGCCCTGGTCAGCCTCGGGTTTTTCCTCGCAATTTGCATCCTACTGGGATAACTCACGGCGGCGTTGAAACAATGCATGCGAGCCGAGCAGATGACCGCCGCACGTCCGCAAAGACGACAAGCTTTCACCAAGGATTCGCTCGGGATGGCGGGCGCGGTGCGCGACCTCGCCGCCGTGCTGGCCGTAACGATCATGTTCGTCTTGGCGCTGTCCGGCATTGCCGTGGCCGAACCTGGCTATTCCTTCGATACCACGCCGGGCAAGCTGCCGAAGGCTGTTATTCCCCTCCACTATGCGATCGAACTCACGCCCGACCTCGAGAACCTGAGGCTCGCGGGCGTCGAGATCGTGGACGTCGAGGTGCGCGAGCCCACGGCACGGCTCGTCCTCAACGCGGTCGACATGACGTTCGGCGCCGCCAGCATCGACGACGACGCGCAGCGCGCCGACATCGTGCTTGATGCCGCCGCCGAGACCGCGACGCTTACCTTTCCGAAACTGCTCGCGGTGGGCTCGCACCGGCTGCGCATTGGCTTCATGGCACGGATCAACGCGTTCGGCCGCGGCCTCTTCTATGTCGATTACCCGACCGACAATGGCATGAAGCGGATGCTCTCGAGCAAACTCGAGCCCGCCGACGCGCGACGGATCTTTCCGTGCTGGGACGAGCCCGCCTTCAAGGCGACCTTTGCGCTGACGGTCACGGTGCCGTCCGCGTTCATGGCGGTGGGCAACATGCCGGTGGTGCGCGAGGATCTGGTCGCGCCGAACCTGAAGCAGGTCGCCTTCGCGCCGACGCCGAAAATGTCGAGCTACCTGTTCGTGCTCACCGTGGGCGAGCTTGAGCGGCTCACGGCGGAGGCGGATGGCGTAACAGTCGGCGTGGTCACGTCAGCGGGCAAAAGTGCCAAGGGACGTTTTGCGCTCGACAACGCGGTCAAGCTGCTGGCCTATTACAACGATTATTTCGGCGTGAAATATCCGCTGCCCAAACTGGACCTGATCGCGGTGCCGGGCGGGTTTGGCGGCGCCATGGAGAACTGGGGCGGCATCACCTTTTTCGAGAGCCGGCTGCTGTTCGACCCGTCCACCAATTCGGATACGGCGCGGCGTGGCATCTTCACCATTTTAGCGCATGAAATGGCGCATCAATGGTTCGGCGATCTCGTCACCATGGGCTGGTGGGACAACCTCTGGCTCAACGAGGGCTTTGCCAGCTGGATGCAGGTGAAGGCCGCGGAGCATTTCTATCCGCAATGGCAGACCTGGCTCAACAGCAACGGCCAAAAGCAGTTCGCCATGACGCTCGACGCGCGGCGCACCTCGCATCCGATCCAGCAGCCGGTCGCGGACGACAGCGAGGCCACGGCGGCGTTCGACGGCATTACCTACAACAAGGGCCAGGCGCTGATCCGCATGCTGGAGACCTATCTCGGCGACGAGGTGTTTCGCGATGGCATCCGCAAATACATCGCCGCGCACGCCTATGGCAGCGCCACCACAGCCGATCTCTGGCAGGCGCTCGAAAGTGCTGCGGGCAAGCCGGTGACGGGCATTGCCGCATCTTTCACCGAGCAGGTCGGCGTGCCGCTGATAACAGTCGAGACCAGCTGCAGCGGCGATATGCAGCGCATGGCGCTGCGGCAGGATCGATTTGTGATCGCTCCGGCTCGATCCGCCGCCGCGAGCAGCGAAGGCACAGGCCGGTCACCTCGAACCTGGCAAATCCCGATCGCCGTCGGGCCGCTGCGCGCGACGCCACCAGCGGAAATCCTGCTGGCCGAGGGCAGCACCGACATCGCGGCAGGATCCTGCGGCGAGGCCGTGAAGGTCAATCTCGGCGACGTCGGCTATTACCGGGTCGAATACGGTCCCAACAGCTGGGCAGCCCTGACCAAATCGCTGGCACTGATGACGCCGAGTGATCGCCTCAACTTCGTCGCCGACAGCTGGGCGTTGGTGCAAGCCGGCCGCGCCGAGCCGCCGTCTTATCTCGCGCTGATCGAGGCGATCGGCGTCGATGACCACCGCGCCGTGTGGGACCAGGTGATCAGTAGCCTGAACAGGCTCAATCGTCTGGCGCTCGATCGTGCCGAACGCCCGGCGCTGCAAGGCTATGCACGCGCAAGATTGCGCCCGCTGTTCGACCGGTTGGGCTGGGACGGCAGCGGCTCAGGCGACGACGACGATACCTTGCTGCGTTCCAGCTTGATCTGGGCGCTTGGCGAATTGGGCGACGAGGACATCCTGGCCGAGGCCAGGCGTCGGTTCGCAGGCTTCCTGCTGAACCCGCAATCGCTGCCGAACGCGCTGCGCGATTCAGTCACCCATCTCGTCGGCATCAGCGCCGGCAAGGCAAGCTACGACACGCTGCTGGCGCTCGCCCGCAAAAGCACGGTCACGAACGAGCGTCTGCGCTACTATTACGCGGCTGCCAGCGCGCGCGACGCCACGCTTGCACGCGCCACGCTGACGCTGACCTTGACCGATGAACTGCCGAGCACGATCGTCGGCGGCGTGATCAACGCGGTCGCCTCGTCCGGCGAGCAGCCCGATCTTGCCTGGGACTTCGTGAAGGCGAATTTCGATGCGCTCGCCGCGAAGCAAGGACCTTCGTTCCGCGACGCCTTCGTCGCCAACTTCATGACCAACTTCAGCGAT
>Ga0193726_1001911_pt1 | contig 15077 bp, 14 predicted proteins | sample H2c1metaG_FD_144928 | JGI IMG/M metagenome (GOLD analysis project Ga0193726, IMG submission 144928) | Soil microbial communities from a riparian zone of the East river system, Colorado, United States - H2c1 | ecosystem: Environmental > Terrestrial > Soil > Riparian zone | place: USA: East River... | reverse complement strand
GCATAAGCAGCGCCAGGGACAGCGCACTGGCGACAGCGCACAGCCAACCTGCCGCCGCCACCCACCATGCGGTGCGAGCACTGCGTCGAGATTGCGCGGCACGGTCGGCGTCCCAGGACTCGGCCTCGGCAAAGTATGCTTCAAGGGCCGGCGCTCCCGTCACGGCAGACTCTTTGCGGCAGGCGCATTGATCGGCTCGAGATGCTTGTCGCAGCGAACGGCGGGTGTCGAGCAGGCGCTCAAAAGGAGCAGCAAACAAATCATTAGGCGCATAAACCAATCCTTGGTGAGTGAGAAATTTCCTATCGCCGCCAATTTCGCCAACTTTGCTTAAGCACCTGGGGTGATTCCACGACGGCACCGCGTGCGACCACGCCGGCGCCGCCGGCGACTTCACCCAGGGTGTCCCTCACGTAGGGGCGCACTTTGTTCGCGGCGCGATCCGCGTGGTTCTTGCGGAATGACGCCAATCCCGAGGCGATGCTGCGGCTGGCGACACCGAGCGAGCTGAGCGATGCGCCGCCGGCCAGGCCGGATGCGATGGGCATGACCTGGCGCAACACAAGAAACACCAAAAGGGCGATCAACATCATGTTCAAGGCATCCACCGTAAGAATGGCCGCGCCCCGCGCCGCCGTCTGGGCCGCGTACGACTGCACGATTTTCAACAGCAGCGCCGCGACCATCACGGTGAGGATGGTGATGAGGCCGTAGTTGGCAAGCTGGGCAATCCAGGCCGTGAAGAATCGCCGGGTCGCATCGAAGAACAGGAGCGCGATAAACAGAGGCCCCAACGCCAGCAGCACGGCGAGCGCGATGCTCGACAAGGCGATCAGGAACATCGCATAGACGCACAGCACGCCGATGAGACACCACACCACGGCGCCTGCCAGATAGAAGCCAAAGTCGCCCGACAGCAGGCCGCCTTTTTGCCACAGATTTCCGGCCACTGTGCCGCCGCTGTCCCAGATGGCGTCGATGGTTCCCACCGGATCGCTCGCCCCTACCACCGCCGCTGCGAGCTGCGCCGGCGCGGTATAAAAGGTATCGACGATCACCGTGTTATAGAGCCAGAGCCGCAGGCCCACACCGAGGATCAGCGCGATCAGTGCCACGCGCTTCAAGCCCGCCTCGAACGGTTCGGTGATCTTTCCCGTCAGGTGCAAATAACCCCACGCCATGACGTAGATGGTCGCCAGCGTGACGACCGCCGGCTCGAGGGCAGCTGCCAATCGCGACGTGTTGTCGCCGATGTAGGCCGCGAGCTGCCCATTCAGCCATGACCAAAATGTGGCGAAGAATCCCATGTGCGGTCAGGGAACCGGCTGAAAACGGTCGTTGAAACTGCCGTGGAAATCAATGACCTGTTCGCGCGCCTGCTGCCGCAGAGCGGCCTGCTGCCCTTGCGCGGATTGATTGAGAATCTGCACCTTGAGCTGCTCGTTCTGCAGCATGCCCAGCTCCGCGCTGATCCTTGCCTGCAGATCCAATATTCCTTTCTGATCAGCGGTGCTGGAGATGGCCGAAATGAGGCTTTGAATCGACACGAAGCGGTTGCTGGCGCTCGACAGCGCTTGATGCGACAACGCCTGCTGCATGGCGCTCCACTGCCGTTCGCCCTGAATGAGTTGCTGCCCGCCGGGCGGCAAGATCGCCAACCGCTGCGGCGAGAGAACCGCGTTGGCATTCAACACGCCCTGCACATCCGTCGAGAGAGCGCCGAATCCACCGGCACCATGCAGCACGCCGTTCACCTGGGCCCAGTCCGAAGGTAGATAATTCCGATTCGTTCCGCTCAAGAGCTGCTCCATACCGCGATCGCCGGTCATGGTTTGCAGCGCTTGCTCAGCCTGCAGCAGCTGAGCTTTCGCCGTGGCCAGCTGCTGCGCCGTGGTCTGTACTTCTTGAATCAATTGCACGATGGCGGGCGCATCGACGACCGCCCACTGTGCGTGGGCTGTGGGCACTTCCAGCATCGACACGGCCAGCAATGCGATCGGCAGGCAAAACTTGAGACTACTCATGACTTGCTCCTTTCAATGTTGTGCGGCGAGGAACTTCGGCAGCCAAGCCTTGGGATCGGCGCCGGTGGAGGAAATGATTTGCTGCATGCGCTGAACCTGCTGGGTGCGGCCTGAGATCACCGCCAACTCGCCGTCGAAGCCCTTCAAATCCAACTGACACACCACGCTGTGATGCGCCTGCTTGACCAGGAACATGCGTGATCCGGGTTCGAGTTGATCCTTGATCAACTTATATTCACGTTCCGTCAGACCGAACCCTTGAGTGTATTCCTCGCGATTGGCATCCGAATTCGGGAAAAACACCTTGGTCGGGGTCTGCTCCACGAGCGTGCGGCTGATAGGGCTGTCCAGCACATCACTCGGGCTTTGAGTGGCCAGGCACATGACGGCATTCAATTTGCGCCAGGTCTTGGGCCCGTCTTTCGCGAAGTTTTCAAACGCGCGATCGCTTAGCAGCCGCCAGAACTCGTCCATCCAGCACACCAACCGGCGGCCATCGAGAAGCTGGCGTACCAGATGAAACAGATACAGCGTGATGGGCGCGCGCGTGAGGGCGTGATCGAGAAATTCGGTCACGTCGAATCCGATCAGCGCGCGGCACGACAATCGGGACACCACCGTGTCGCGCGGGTTGTCGAATACCCAGGCGTAGTCGCCGCGATGCGAATGGCACCAACGGGCAAGCCGCGCGTGCAGCCCTTCAGGATCAGTGGGATCGAGAAATTCCACCAGGCGCGACAGCCGTCGCGCTGCCGGCTCCAAGGCCAAGGTGCCGCGCAATGCCTGGTCCAAGTCGGCGCTCTCGCGCACCGCGCTCGCATCCCGGTGGGCGGACCGCTGCTCCTCCTTGCTCAATTCGCGCAACCACGTTTTCAAGAATTCCACGTTGGCGGGGGTGGCCGGCAGCTGCAGAGGATTGAAGCCGGTCGGGCTTCCATTCTTTAACGGCATATAGTCGCCGCCGAGCGCGCGGACCAAGATCTCCAGACCGCAGTCCTTGTCGAAGATCACCTGAGTGGCACCCTGGCGGGCCAGCATGGCCACCAGGAATCCGATAAAAACCGTCTTTCCCGAGCCGGTGGGTCCGCAGATCAGCGTGTGACCGGTATCTTTTCGGCTGCCGCCATCGGGATCCGACGGATCGCTCGCATGCAGCGAAAAATAGTAAGGAGAACGGGCGCTTGTGATGAACAGACTCAACGCGTCGCCCCAGTGATTGTCGCGTGCCCGCCCGAGCGGGTAATTGTGAAACGGCGACATTGCGGCGAAATTGCGCGACGTAATCGGCGCCTTGCGCGGCCGCAGGGGAAAGTTGCCGGGGAGCTGCGCCCAGAAAGCCGCCTCCAGGGCTAGGTCTTCCCGGGCTACCAGCATGCCCGTGTCGGCCAGATGGCTGCGGGCCAGGGCGATTGCATTATTGAGCGTCTTGAGGCGACCGCAGGCCGAGCCGGCATCGGTGTCCGTGATGTCGGCAAGCACTTGCAGCGAGAAGTGATGATCGCCCATCACGAACTCGTTGCTGGTCAGCGCATCGAGAGCTTCCTTGAGTTCCGCGGCCTGCGACACCGCAAAATCGCCGGCGTTTGCCATGCGATTGAATTGACGTTGCAGCAAGGACTGACCGGTGGACTTGGTCAGAAATGAAAAGGATTGCGTCGCGACGAATTCAAAAGGGGCCGATAGAAGCCGGTTGTACATGCCAACGACAGTCGGCGTCGGATACTCTTTGATGCCCAACATTGCGCCGACCCGGGTTCCAACGGGCGAGCGGTATTCAATCGCCTCGGCGCCGAACAACAGCCGGGACGTGGCCAGCGCGCCGTTCAACGGCCCCAGAGGCAACGGCATGCACTGTCCCTCGGCGTTGACCAGCAGAGCAAGGTACTCGAGCAGCGAGGAACACCAACGATTTGAAATTCGATAAGCGCCCAGCAGTTCGGGCTCGTATCGCGCCAGAGAAGCTTTCAAGGCCTGCGCGAGCTTTTCGCAGGCATCGAGCGCGTCGGCCAGGATCAGCGTCGAACGGGGCTGCACTTTTGCCAACAGCTTCGACAACAGTCCGCCCGCCACGCCGGCGGTCGGACGATGCACGATGGCGAGGTACACCTCGTTTATCATGAGCGTTTCATTCGCGAGGCGATGATGGTATTTCTCATGCAAGCCGTCGGCGAAGAAGCGCTCCGGCGATTGGCGCACCTCCGCGCCATGGGTGATTCCAGCGCGGCGCCGGATCACGTGCGTCCACAAGGCCACGTTCGGACCGGCGATATTGCGCCACAAGACATTCAATCGCTCGTGCCAGTTATTGAGCTCGCCGTCATCGCTGCTTTCAAAGCTTGCGCCTCCGAGACGAAACGCTTGGACATAGTCGCCGTACACGGTTCTTACAATGGAAGGCGCCACGTGTGCCGCGTAGGGAATCCGATCGGCCGCGCTGATCTCGCGGCTCAACGCGGCCGCACGCCACAGCGCCTTCATGGAGCGGTCCGCCGGCCGCGCCGTCCGCGGCGGTTCGGCAGGTCCACGACCAAAGGGCAATAACTGCTTGCCTTCCAGACGCGTAAGTTGGCGAACAAGGCAGGTAAACGGGTCCGAGCCCACAGCAGCACGAGATCAAAGAAGCGCGCATCGCGCGCGCACAAAAGCATGCATACGCCATGAATGGGCGCGCATAGGAGCAGCGTGAGCAAATTTTTGGTCAGGAGAAACGTCTCCAGAGTAAACACTATGTTGAACAGCAGCGCCGAATATGTGACGCCCCACCGCATCGGCGGCCGGGTCGCGCCGACAAACAGCGGATCCGCCGTCAGACCTGGATTTACATCGCTCACGCCGCTCCCCCTACACGCCGAACATGCCGCGAACCCATGTGACGATTTGAGGCGCGCCAAACCCGATCGCGATTCCCAAAATGGCGCCCAGGCAGTACCCCCACGACATTCGATTTGCCATGGCGAGTCCGCCCAGTACCATGACCAAGATGATGGCGATCGGGGTCAGCCAGGCGAGAATATTTGTCTGCAATGAACTCGCGCCGGTCAGGAAGGGCGACGCCTGCGCCATCGCCATGTCCGGGGCGCACATCGTCAGCATTAGGACGGAAACTGCAGCGAACAGGGAACGGTGCATGGCGGAATTCCTTTTCCGATGGAAGACGAGAAACTGAGCGGCTTGGATCAAATCTCCGTTTCTAGAGCGTCGATTTCACTCTCGCCGCGCCTGGCCGCCAGCTGCTCGCGCTTCACTTTTCCCGGGGCGCCAAAGCGAAAATTCTGTACGACGAAGGAATAATCGTATTGCTTCTCGCCTTCCTTATCTGTCCAATTGTTGGCGCGCACCTGGGCCTGAAGAATGAGCTGATCGCCTTTGCGCGCGTTTTTGGCAATCGCTTCTCCGAGACTCTCGAAGGCTACGAACCAGAGGCTGGTAACCGCTTCGCGCGCATTGCCGTGTTCGTCCTTGCCCGCGTAATCGTTGCCGACCAGGCAAATCCGCGCGTAGGTGGTATCGCCTTTGACGGCGAACTCAGGGTCCTTTGCAAGATTGCCCACTGCGGTAATGGTGAAGCTATTCATGTCGACTCCTTTGAAATGTTGGTGTTGCGCGACGACGCGTGTGTCCGTCGCGTGACCAAGTTTGTTAGGAGCCGTGAGAAAGGAGAACTCGATTAAATGCCGCCTTTGCAAAGATACAAAGAAAGGCGCACATGTGAATGAGCGCGATACGGCCGCTTCAATATTGCCACACGAAAATCCCTAGCTGATAGCGTCTACGTTGCCGTCTGTGCTGCCAAAATAGGCGGCACCATCGATGGCCTGTGCAATGCCAGGGGCCCACACGCGGGAGCTCCCGTTTATTCGGCTGCCGGCTGCCACTCCGGCAGGCCCGCGCGCCAGAACACGAAGGCGACGACATCGGCCGCAAGGGCATCAGTCTGAGTCTTGGTGGATCCGATGCCGTGACCGGCCTCCTCGTCGATCCGCAACAGCACGGGTTTGGCCGTGCCGGACGCTTGCAGCGCGGCAGCCACTTTTGCGGGTTCCCATGGCGCCACACGTGGATCGTTGAGCCCCGTGGTGATCATCACCGCCGGATATTGCGTTCCTTTCTTGACGTGTTGGATGGTATCCATCTCGTACAGATTGGCGAGCCCCGCTGCGTTCGTGATCGTACCGAATTCAGGAATGTTTGCCGGTCCGCCCGCCGTAAATTCGGCGCGCAGTGTGTTGGCGGAAGGAACGAGGTCGAGCACGCCGGCGAACAAATCGGGCCGCTCCGTAAGTGAGCGGCCCATCGTGATACCGCCGGCGGATCCTCCGAGTATGAACAGTTTGGCTTTGTTGGTCGTGCCGCGCGCGATCAAGAACTCGCTGCAGGCGATGAGATCACCCCAGGTGTTGTGTTTGTTCGCGTCTTTGCCGCCGAGGCGCCACTGCTCACCCAACTCTCCTCCTCCACGTACTTGGCACACTCCATAGGTTATGCCCTTGCGCATTGCGGCGGCCCGGCGAACGCTGAAATCGGCAAGTTCGGAGATGCCGTACGAGCCGTACGCTTCGATGATGGTCACCTGTGGACCCTTCGCGGCCTTGGGCTGAACCAGAGCCAGCGGCACCAACGTGCCGTCGCCGGCCTTTGCGCTCAAGTCACTGACCACATAGTCCGATGGGGCGATGTCACCGTGGACACCGACCTTGAGCTGGCTGAACGACTTGTCCGCGGGGTTGAAAACGTACTCGGTGGGCGGCACCACCCAGCTGGATAGCTGCAGCGCGACCCCGGGTGCGCGCGGATCGGTGAAAGCCTCGGCGATATGACCCGGAAAGGGCAGTGCGACCTCCTCGATTGACGTGGTTCCGGAGGGAATGCGCAGCAACTGAGAGTAGGCGCCGTGACGGGCAAGTATATAAAGAGCGTCCGATGCGGCGTGAATCCCTTCGATCACCCGATTTGCCTGCGCCGGTATCAGGGTTGATGCGGAAGTGAGCGGCTGTCCCGCGTGGACCGATAGAACCTTGAACGTCGGCGAATCCTTATGCGACAGCAGGAAGATCTCGGCGCCGTGCATGTCGACATTGGTGATGTCATCGCCGCGGGTGATGAATTTTGTCCAAAGGACCTTCGGATCGTTGACTTTCGCAGCCGGCGCCAGCCACATCGCAAGCTCGTTTTGCACGCCGTTGATCGACAGCGCTGCCGCCACCGGGGCACCGACACTGATCGCGATCGCGGGAGCCTCGACGGGCGTGATCGCCGGACCGTGACCCAACGATGCCCCCAAAATCGCCACGGGCTCCGATTTCAAGTCCCAGGCGTCGGCTGTCGCGTTCAGATACTTGTCGCTCGGCGGTGCGTTCGTCGCGACCTTTTGCAGCCGAATAAAGTAGAGCAATCTCGAATCATCGCTCCATGAGGTGGCGCCAAACTGCGCCCGATCGACGGGTCCGGCTGTCTTCGCTCCGCTGGCCGCATCGTAGACCGAGATGGCCGCGTCTTCCGAGCCTCCCTCGGAGATTCCGACCGCGACCTTGGCGCCATCGGGCGAGGCTAGGAAAAAATTGATGGCAAACGGCTTGCCGCCGTTGGCCGCGCGCAGAGCCGCGACGTCGACAATCTTGCGGATACCGGCGCCGTCCGCAACCATGAGGTCGAAGTTATCCGAACCCGGTGCCCGCTCTTCGTAGAATCCGCGCGAGCCGAAGCGCACATAACCCTGAATCAATCCAAAGCTTGCGGAGAATTGCGCGACCTGCGTCTTGAGCTGCGCGAGCGGCTTTATGCCATCGAACACCGACCGCGTGTATGCACCTTGCGCCTTCATCCACGCGATCGTGGCTGGATCAAGCGCCTCCATGTACCGATAGTCATCCGTGATCTTATGGCCCCACAGAGTCTCGATGACGGGTTCGACGGGAGCCGCCGGCGGCCTCTTGTCGACAGACCAAGCCGGAGAGCCGAGCAGCGTCGTGGCAATCAAAGCCCATCGTAGATCACGCATCGGCAAGATCCTCGTAGACAAGGTGTGCGATCTTACGGCGCATCCCACGACCGCCGCAACGTGAGCGGGGACATACCCGTGCCTTCGGGGGACAGAATCGATGAGCAGCTCTGGAGCCGGCGACGGCTTTGGGCGTCACGCCCGAACATAGACCCAGGCCTGCGCTCCGGATTTTAGAACCACGGCAACGCGGGTGTAGTCGGCCACTTCGTATCGATCGGCAGCGATGAGTTCGTCAGGCGTAATTTCAAAAACAGTTCCGGTCACCTCATCGGTTGGTTTCAAGCTGCGTTGAGCGATGAAATGATGCGTTTTGCCGCTCAACGCCACCACCGCCGGATCGACAATCAAAATGGGCAGCAGTGTGTATCCGGGTAGGGTGTCCGACCGACCGGTCAGGCAGCGTCCGAAATTCGCCAATTGCACCGCTTTGTCTTGCAGCGTTCCGTAAGAAAAGAGCAGCACGGTGTCGATGGATCGCCCCAGTTGGCCAGCCGCGGGTGACTGCAGCGGTATAGGCTCATTGCCTTGGGAACGCAATGAAAAGCTGCCTGGAAGACGCTAAGGGTTTGGTGTGACAGAATGAGAATCTTCAGACCGCCAACCACAAAAACTTTTAGGGAACGAGCATGAACACCAACACTGGCCCTCGCATAAAAACATCGCGTGCCGTCTCTGCGGCGATTGCCCTGATCCTCGGTCTCTCGGCCGCCCAGGCCCAGGACGCCGGCGCATCGAAACACCACGTACTGCCTGCAACTCCTGAGAACGTGCAATGGGGTTGGTACGACATCAACGAAAAGCCCAAGCTCACCATTAAATCGGGTGATACGGTCTCCATCGAGACGCTTTCCCATTCCCTCGGGAAAATCAAACCGGGCGTGGACATGGATGAAATCGTGAAACTCCGCAAAGGCAATCCCGGCGGCGGTCCGCACTCCATTACCGGGCCGATTTACGTCGAGGGCGCCGAGCCCGGCGACACCTTGGAAATTCACATCTTAAAAATCGTTCCCAAAACGGATGCTTTCAATTTCAACGTGCCGGGCAAGGATTTCCCCACTGTCGGCCAATTGGCGTCCGAGTTCCCGGAAGGCTTCGTTCGCTACTACAAACTGGACCTGGCGAAGATGCAGACGCAGTTCAAACCGGGAATCGTGATTGACCTTAAGCCTTTCCCGGGCACGTTTGCGGTCGGCGTGGATCCCAATGAACCAGACGCCAAGGCGGGCCCGCCCATCAAAGATGCGAAGGGCCGCACCAGCACGCTGCGTCCGTGGAAAAACGGCTCCAACATGGACGTGAACGAATTGCAGGCCGGTTCGACCCTGTATATGCCTGTGTTTCAAAAAGGCGGCCTGATTTGGACCGGCGATTCACATTGCCGCCAGGGCAATGGCGAGGTGAACCTGACGGCGCTCGAGTGCTCGTACAAAGAAATTGAAATCAAACCCATCGTACGCAAGGACATGAAAACCGAATGGCCCTGGGCGGAAAACAAAACCAATTGGGTGTTCATGGGCTTTGATGAGGACCTGAATCAAGCCATGAAAATCGCCGTCGATCAAACGGTGAACTGGCTTTCGAAGCAAACCATCGTGCCGATGAGCCGCGAGGAAGCCTATGCGCTCACCTCCATTGTGGGTGATTGCCGGGTCTCGCAAGTTGTCGATATTCGCAAGGGCGTGCACTGCCTGATTCCAAAATCGGTGTTCGTGAACTACAAACCCGGAGCGCGCTAGCTCAGCAACATGGGCGTCGGGCCGGTCTGGTGGTTGGCCGGCCCCTACTCCTTGGCCAGTTGCACCACCATTTTTCCCGTGTTGGCGCCGGTAAACAGGCCGATCAGGGCAGTCGGCGCCGCATCAATCCCTTGCACGATCGTCGTGCGATATTTCATGCGGCCTTGTTTGATCCAGCCTTTCATGTCTTCCAGGAACTGGGCGCGCTTCGACTCGAATTCATAGAACACAAAGCCCCTCATCATCACGCGGTTGTAAATCATGTTCGACAGCGTGGTGACGGGTTCCGAGACGGCGCCAAAATTATTGTATGCGGAGATCATGCCGCACACCGCGATGCGCCCCAGCGCATTCATGCGCGGCAGCGCTGCGTTCAGATGCTCGCCGCCGACGTTCTCGAAGTACACATCGATGCCCTTCGGCGCTGCCGCTTTGAGAGAGGCGCGAAGTTCGCCCTTTTTGTAATTGATGGCGACATCCAACCCGAGATCTTCCTTCAACCAACGGCACTTCTCGTCCGAACCGGCGCTGCCGATCACATAACAGCCCTTAATTTTTGCGATCTGCGCGGCGACACTGCCCACCGCCCCCGCGGCGGCCGAGACGAAGACGTTTTCGCCGTCCTTGAGCGCGCCGATGAGCAGCAGCCCGCCGTAGGCTGTGAGGCCCGTCAGCCCCAAAACGCTCATGTAGGCCACCAGCGGCATACCGTCCGCGTCCAGTTTGGACAGACCTTTGCCGTCAGAGACGAAGTATTCTCTGAAGCCGTTCATCGACTCGACGTGATCGCCTTCTTTGAAAGCGACGTTGCGCGACTTCAGCACCCGCCCAATTGTGCCGCCCATCATGGCTTCGTTGAGCGCCGTCGGCCCCGCGAGCCGCGGCCGCATCGCCGGATCAACCGACATATAAATGTTTTGTACCAGCAATTGCCCCTCGGCGGGATCCGCCACGTCGGTTTCGACGATCCGAAACTGCGCCGGCACCGGCAGTCCTTGCGGACGCTCGATCAAATGCACTTCTCTGCTTCTCATGACTTTGTCCTTTAGGCAGCGACGAGGCGCTTCGCGAGCGCGTGTTTCCAATGGCCCGATCTGAAGCGCCAGATCAGCAGCGTTCCTTTGAGCATGTAATCGCCGATGATCGAGCTGTACACCCAGACCACCGGCAGGTGAAAAACGGCGAAGGTCGCCGCCAATGCGCAGCGCACGCCAATCAATCCGAGAAACGAGGTCATGAGCGGGAAGCGCGTATCGCCGGCGCCGCGCAGAGAGCCGCCGATCGCCATATCCACGCCCAGCAGCGGCAACATAGCACCCATGATGTACGTGAATTCCGTGGTGCGCAGCACTGCGATTTCATCGGTTCCGAGAAAGAATCGGGCCAGCGCGGGGGCGTTAAAGCATATGAGGAAGCCAATCAGGGACATTGCGGCGACCGCCATGCTGCAGGCGCGCCAGCCGCTGCGCGCAGCTCCCTCCACGTCGCCCGCACCCAAATGTTGGCCGACCAGGGTCGCGCCGGCGATGGAGAATCCGCTCCCCACCACCATCGCTGCGTTCAGCATGTTGACGCCGACATTGTAGGCGGCGAATGCCTCGGTGCCGTAGTAATGCCCGATCAGCGACATGAATAAAAAGAACCCGAACTGCAGGACGAGTTGTTCGAGCGCGACGGGATAGCCGATGTGCAGCAAGCGCTGGTAGCGCGCCTTTTGAAAAATATCGCCGGGATAAAACTTGATGGTCAGCTTTTGGCGCATCCACAAGGACACCAAAACCGCGCCGCACAACACGAAGGACAGACCGGAGGCAAATGGCGCACCGGCTGCGCCCATGTGCGGCGCACCCCATTTGCCGAGAATGAAGGCGTACAGCAGCGGCAGGTTCACCAAATTCACCGCCAATCCGAACAGCAGCGGCGTCCACGCGTTGCCTGCGGCGCGCAGCGCGCTCGACAGAATGATGTCGATCGCAAATCCGATGATGAATGCCGCCAGCCAAAATACATTGCTCGACGCCAGTAGCGCCGCATGCTCATCCAAGCCGAAGACCCCGGCGATCTGGTGCGAAAACAGCATGCCGAAGATCATCAGGATCAAGCCCACGAGACCGCCCAGCATGAGCGACGATGATGTAATGCGGCTGGCCTCTTCTCGTTGGCCCGCACCCCAGGAGCGCGCGACCAGCGCGGTGGTGCCCACGCCGATTGCCATCAGCAAGGCCTGCAACGCGAAGAACACGCGCTGACCGGCGCCCACCGCCGCCACCGAGGGAGCCCCCATTCCGCCGACAAATTTGGTCTGGACCATCGCGACCATGGAGAACATGAGATTGGACATGATCGACGGCACGGCCAATTGCCAAATGGTCGGGCGATTGTACTGCACCGGCTGCGCCATTCAGATCTTCAAGGCCACGGGCCTCTTGATCCAGACCGTCAGCACGACATAGTAAACGATGCCGATCGCAATCCAAGCCAGGCCCAGAATCTTCGCAGCGCGATCCATTTCGTACAACACATAGACGATGATGAGCATGCCGATCACCGGAAAGATCAGATGCCGCAGCCAATCGCCGCTGCGCCGGCGAATGAAGTAGTGGTTGATGACCGAGAGATGCAGCAGCACAAAACCGGTGAGCGCCCCCAAATTGATAATGCGGGCCAGATCATCGATGCGTTTGGCAAACAACAATCCCACCGCCAACGAGATGGCGGCCACCGCAAGCGTGCTCACATAGGGAGTCTTGTAGTGGGGATGTACCTTGGCGAGGATTGCGGGCAATTTGCCATCGCGTGCCATTGCAAACAGGATGCGTGAGACGGCTGCCTGGGCTGCCATGGCATTCGCAATTGCCGAGGCGATGACCACGGCTATGATGGTAATCAGCCTTAGCCACTCGCCTCCCGCACGCTCCGTGATTTCGAAGAACGCGGTTTCCGGAGACGTAAAGTGCATATCCGCGCTTAAGTCGCTGGCAATCCAGGTCTGCAGCATAAACAGCACCCCCACGAGCAGCAGCGACAACACCGTGGCTCGGCCGACCGAGTTCCTACCGCTGCGACTTTCTTCCGACAGCGTTGAGATCCCGTCGAAACCGAGAAAGGACAGCACGGCAATCGAAGTCGCGCCGGCCACCGTGGCGAATGAAAACACATGCGGATCGTAAATCGGTTTTAGCGTCAGTCTGCCCGCGCCGTGGCCGGCATACAGAGCGACCAAGCCGAAAACGACAAACAGCGCCAGAACCACCAGTTCCATGATGAGCATGTAGCGATTGACGCGCGCCGTAAATTGGATGCCGATGAGGTTCGCAGCGGCATTGAATGAGATAAATCCCACCAGCCAAATCCACGCGGGAACGGCAGGCAAAACAGGCCGCAGCGCAACAGCACTGAGCAGGTATAGCAACGACGGGACCAGGATGTAATCGAGAAGAATCAGCCAGCCGGAAAAGAAACCGGCGATTTCATTTAGCCCGCGCTGCGCATAGGTGTACACGGAGCCGGCCAGCGGGAATGCGCGCGACATCGCGGCGTAGCTCACGGCCGTAAAGAACATGCCGACCAGGCCCACCAGGTAGGCCAGCGGCACCATGCCCTTGGCATCGTTGTAGACGAAGCCGAACACGGAATAAGGTGCAATCGGCACCATGAAAATCAACCCGTAGATGACCAGATCCTTGGTCGTGAGCGCTCGGTGCAATTGATCCTTGTATCCGAATTCTTCGATCGACAAGCGCGCGAGCTCCTTTTGACGCGCAGTCTATTTGATTCGCGCAACTGCGGCGAGATTCCGTAGAATATTAAAAAACGGGCCCAATCGCCGATGACTCAAGCTGCACATCGACATACGATTCACCACCGGCATCTTGGCTGGGATCACAGCCTTGCCCCGGCGGCGCGCATTTCTCCGGGAGACTCGCTGGAATTCGACGTCGTGGATGCATCCGGCGGGCAGCTTCGGGAAACCTCGACGGTCGCCGACGTGGGCCGCATGGATTTCGGGAAGATCAACCCGGTGACGGGCCCCGTGTATATCGATGGCGCCGAGCCTGGGGACATATTAAAAGTCACGCTGTTGACCTTCGCGCCGTCGGGTTGGGGTTGGACCGCAAACATTCCCGGCTTTGGCCTGCTGGCCGAGGATTTCCCGGACGCGGCACTGCATGTGTGGCGCTATGACGCGAAGACTTTGAGCCCCGCGTTGTTTGGAGCTTGGGGCAAGGTGCCGCTGAAGCCCTTTACCGGCACGATCGGCGTTGCCCTGGCGGAGCCGGGATTGCACAGCATCGTTCCGCCGCGCAGAGTCGGCGGCAATATGGATGTCCGGGACTTAAGTCAAGGCACCGAATTGTTTCTCCCCGTCGAGGTCGCGGGCGCCCTGTTCTCCGTCGGCGATACCCACGCGGCACAAGGCGACGGCGAGGTGTGCGGCACGGCCATCGAAAGCCCAATGCGGGTGGCGCTGCAGTTCGACCTGCTCAAGCAGACGCCTTTGAGTTTTCCGCGGTTCAGAACGCCGGGTCCAGTCACCGGGCATCTGGACGCCAAGGGATACGAGGTCGCAACCGGAATCGGTCCGGATCTCATGCAAGCGGCCCGTGCCGCCGTTCGCTCCATGGTCGAACTGCTTTGTCAGCAGCACGGCATGCCCGCCATCGATGCCTACATGCTGTGCAGCGTCTGCGGCGACCTTCGCATCAGCGAAATCGTCGACGTGCCCAACTGGACGGTGTCATTCTATTTTCCGCGCATTGTGTTCGAGTGACGGGATCAGCGCTGCACTTCCTCGATGACCGCCTGGCCGGAAACCCTCACCCGAATCAGCGCCCAACAAAGACCCAGCGTCAGCATGCAGGCGATGAAGAACAACGCCACCCAGATCATCGCGGCGTGACTGGCGGTATTGAGCCAACCCCAGCTGCTGATGAGCCAGATCACGGCCGCGAAGAACGCCAGGCCCAGGGAAACCCCGAGCGTACCCAAGGATCGCCAGGTCGCATGTACGAAGAAGATCCACACGGCGAGCAGGACGAGCCCAACGACGGCTTGAAGGGGTTGCACATGCGGAAAATTCGCCGCGACCCAGCTTGAGAACGACAACCCCGTCGGGTTGTAGGTCGCGAGCACCAGCGCCAGTGACGCGAGGAAACGTCCGGCCAATCCGCCCAGAGTGAGCCTGCCCATGGCTCCATGGTACGCGGATCGGATCTGATCGGCCAACGGTCACACGGCTTGCCGGTACACAATGAATCCCGATCGCTCGGCCACGTTATTGTAAAGACGCATCGCGACGGTGTTGGTCTCGTG
>Ga0193726_1001910_pt1 | contig 15098 bp, 13 predicted proteins | sample H2c1metaG_FD_144928 | JGI IMG/M metagenome (GOLD analysis project Ga0193726, IMG submission 144928) | Soil microbial communities from a riparian zone of the East river system, Colorado, United States - H2c1 | ecosystem: Environmental > Terrestrial > Soil > Riparian zone | place: USA: East River... | reverse complement strand
AAACTGCGACGAAACCATGACCGCCGAATAAAGCGCGACATTCGCCGCGACGCGAGCACTACCCGAGAGTCGCCGCCGACTGCCGTAACCCCGCCGGCTGAGGATCGGCCCCTCCGCCTAGCGCGGCACGCTGGTTTTCGCGTCCGCGGTTTTCCAGGCGTCGCGATATTGTTGATCGATTTGAAGGGCCTCGTACTCGCGACCCTGTGCCTTCAAAGTATCGCGAAGTCCGGACAGGGCCCGGGCATCGCGGGGATTAAGATCGAGATCGGCGCGAAATACTTTTTCAGCCTCCGGCAGCTGCTTGCTCGCGAGCAGGAGCGTACCGAGGGCCGGTCGCACCGGCGGGTACCACGGCGGCGGCTCGCTGTAGTTGAGCGCGTCGTTGTCCGTGACAGCCTGCGTCAGGGAAACGATCGCGGCCGGAAGATCGTTTCGGCTGCGCGCGATCGCGGCGGTCAGAAGATTTTCCGGCACTTTGAGGACAGCGACTGCCTTGTTGAGCGGATCGAACATCGCTTCCGGTGAAATCTTCGCCACCGTTTCGCGGGCGATCGCCTGCTCGCGTTCCGCCTCCGCGCTTTTTCCCCGATTGGCCAGCGCGATGCCACGCGCAAAATGCCAGATCGCGGTGGTATTCAACATCGTAGGCGCGGGCGCCGGCGATTTCAGGATGTCGTCCCAGCGCTCGAAGGCGAGCAGCACCATCGTCCCCGTCGGCATGAACCCTTCCAGGTCAGCCATCATCTTCACGTGAGGCGCAACGTTGGCGACGAGTTTCGCAGCCGCGTCCTTCGCTTCGTTGAAATCGCCCCGCATGCATCCGGCGTAGGCCAGAAAGTGAAGGTTGTGGCTGTAATACATCATCGGGTAAACGCCTTCCTGCCCGGTCGCAGCGATGAATTTTCTATCCGCGGCGGCGGCGACCTCATTGCAATGCGCGGAGGCAGCGTGATCTCCCACGCGGGCATAAATGTGCGCCGGCATGTGCGCAAGATGTCCGGCCGCAGGCGCGAGTTTTGTCAGCCGATTCGCGCTTGGCAAGGCCCGCTCCGGATGTAGCGACGCTTCGACCGCGTGGATGTAATAATGATTCGCCCCAAGATGATTCGGGTCCCGTTTCAAAACAGATTCGAGAACAGACACGATCTCCTCGGTCCCTTCGGCCGGTTTGCCGTCGGCGCTCCACAACTTCCAGGGCCGCAAATTCATCGCGCTTTCGGCGTAGAGGGTCGCCGCGTCCAGGTCATCCGGATAGCGCGCCGTGACGTTTCCCATCGCATTCTTGTACGCGAGATCGAGCGCGGGCAGGTCGGCTTTCGGATCGTTCGAATAACGCGTGGCGATCGCCGTGATATAGGCGCGCTCTGGCTCGGAGGCGTTCTCCTGCAAAGCGACGGCGCGTTGCGCGGCATCGTAGCCCGCCTTTTCGCGCTCGGGATCGACGGGAAGATTGTAATTCGGTCCGAGCGTGAGCGCGACGCCCCACCACGCCATCGCAAGTTTTGGATCCAGTTCAGCGGCGCGCTGGAACGAGCGGCGCGCTTCGTCATGATTGAAACCGAAGACGAGCTTCAATCCCTGATCGAAGAATTGCTGGGCCGCGCGATTTTTCGTCGAGACCGGGTGATGCACTTCGCCCAATCCCGGCATCAAAGCCGGTGCGCGAGTCTTCTTCTCGGCTGAGCTCGCCGTCGAGATTGCGCCCGCCACCAGGGCGCCCACACAAATTGCTCCCGCGAATCGATACATTTTCATAGCGAAACCTCCTCCGGAGCGCGATCTGCGCGCAGTCCAGTGATTGAAACAAATAGTCCGCCGCACCGCAAGTTCGGACGCAGAGAGAGCGCCTGGGCGGCGGCTACTTCTTTTCTTCGTCGAGCTTGGCTTTGACGGCGGTCTCGATCTCTTCGTAGAGCGCCGGGTCGTTCTTCAACGCCTCTTTCCCGGCATCGCGGCCCTGAGCCAATTGAGTCCCCTTGTAGCTGAGCCAGGAGCCGCGCTTTTCGATGATTTGTTTTTCCAGCGCCAGATCGAGCAACGCACCGGTCGAGGAAATCCCCTCGTTGTACATGATGTCGAATTCCGCTTCCGTGAACGGCGGCGCGACTTTGTTTTTCACGACTTTCACTCGGGTCCGGTTGCCGGTGACCACGCCATCGGTCTGCTTGATCGCGCCGATGCGGCGAATATCGATGCGCACGCTCGCGTAAAACTTCAGCGCCTTGCCGCCGGGTGTTGTTTCCGGATTGCCGAACATCACGCCGATCTTTTCGCGAATCTGATTGGTAAAAACGCAGCAGGTCCGCGCCTTGGAAATCAGCGAGGTCAATTTACGCATCGCGGCACTCATCAAGCGCGCCTGCGCACCCACGGTGGAGTCGCCGATCTCACCCTCGAGTTCCTGTTTCGTGACCAGGGCCGCGACGGAATCGAGCACAATGACGTCGAGCGCGTTTGAACGCACGAGTGTCTCGACAATCCGAAGCGCTTCTTCACCGGAGCTCGGCTGAGAGACGAGCAAATCGTCCATGTTGACGCCGAGACGACGCGCGTATTGCGGGTCGAGCGCGTGCTCGACATCGATGAACGCCGCCAGGCCCCCACGCTTCTGGGCTTGGGCAATGACGGTGAGCGTTAGGGTGGTTTTGCCTGATGATTCGGGTCCGTAAACCTCGACGACGCGACCACGGGGAAATCCACCTACTCCGAGCGCGCGATCAATCAGAATGTTGCCGGTCGGAATGACATCGATGTCGACAATCGTCGCGTCCCCGAGCCGCATGATGGCTCCGTCGCCGTAGTCTTTGGCGATCTGCTGCAGCGCAAGATCGAGGTTTTTGTTCCGAGCGGCGGTAACTTTGTCTTCCGGGGGTTTTTCTTCGGTTTTCGTGGCCATAGGAGAACTCATTAGGTACGGCGGCTCTGGAAGTTCGCCAAGTAGAAAAGCCCGCAGAAGTGTCGGAAAATGACGACAGGCCGCAAACCTCACGGCTTGCGGCCTGCACGCCCAACCAAAAACAATTCGCTTACGCGACGGCGATCTTGCGCGGCTTGACCTGTTCCGCCTTTGGCAGAGTCAAAGTCACGACGCCTTGTTCGATCTTCGCGCTGATCTTGTTTGCATCGATCGAGGGATCGAGTTCAAACGAGCGCCGGAAATTTTCCGAACGCGATTCCCGATGAATCGCGGTGCCCTCCACTGACGGGGTCGAGCGCCGGCCAAGAATGGTCAGCTCGGTGTTTTCGACCCACATCTCGAGCTTTTCCTTGCTCACACCGGGCATTTCGACTTCCAGCGTATAGCCGTCTTCATTTTCGAGGACGGTGGCAGCCGGAGCGATGAATTGCTCGGTCGCCTGCCTGTCGCCGTTACTGCTGCGATTCTCACGAACTAAAGTGTTCATTAGCTTTTTTCCTTTCTGGAGCGTTTGCTTAGTTAAGATTGATTTGGATTTGCTTCGGCTTCGCTTCTTCCGCTTTGGGGAGCGTAACCGTCAGAATGCCATCTGTGTAAGTGGCGCTGACCTTGTTGACATCGACGCGGGTCGGAACTGTGATGGTCCGCCGGAACTTGCCCGTGCAACGTTCCGTGCGAGTGGCGCCGTTTTCCGCGCTCGTCTCGTCTTTGCGTTCGCCACTGATGGTGAGCGTTCCGTCCTGGAGCGAAATCTCAATGTCTTCCTTTCGCAGGCCTGGCAGCTCGACGACGGCAACGATGTTGTCGTTGTTCTGATAAAGATCGAGGGCGGGAGTCCATCCGCTAGACAACTGCGACTGGCGGCCGGAGCCCGCCCAGAAGGGCAACTCCAGAAGCGTATCGAGATCGTTCCGCAGACTGGCCCATCGATCCAATGAGGGCCACATCACAGAATTTGGCGTTTGGTAGCGTATCAAGTTCATGTATTTCCTTTCGACTAAATGGTGTTGGTTAAACTTTCGATACGGATAAAGCGAAAGAAGTGCCACGGGCCGTAACCTGATAATCTTGATGCATAAGCGGCTTATCAGTAGGTCTTTGATTAAAAAAGACAAATTGGATCGGATACCTAACATTGTTACACATTGTCGCATTAATCGATCTTCCGCCGCGGGGGCTATTGAGACAAATTAACGCATAGCGCGCGCACCCTTGGCCTTGAACGCCACAACCGGATTTGCCTCCGTCGTTTAGACGAGATATCTCTGCATGTGACTACTGCACAGAGCGACGAGATTCTCATGCGTGCGGCTCTGCGTGAAGCGTGCAAAGGTCTCGGCCAAACGAGCCCCAATCCCGCCGTCGGGGCGGTCCTCGTCCTCAACCGAAAGATCGTAGCAAAGGGCCATCACAAACGCTCCGGCGGGCCACATGCCGAGGTCGAGTGCCTTGGTAATTTCAAGAAACCAATTCCGAAAGCTGGGATTCTCTACGTGACGCTGGAACCCTGCTCGACCCAGGGGCAAACCGGCGCGGGCACCGACGCGATCGTTGCGGCCGGGGTGCGGCGTGTGGTGATTGGAGCGATCGATCCCAATCCGAGGCACGCTGGGCGAGGAATCGACCAGCTGAAGAAAGCGGGGCTCGATGTGCGCTCCGGCGTGTTGGCCGACGACTGTTCGGAGCTCAACGAACCGTTTAACAAATGGATTCAGACCAAGCGCCCGTTCGTCATCGCCAAATGCGGAATGAGTCTCGACGGGCGATTGTCGGCTCCGCCTCGCGAGACCCAGTGGATAACGAGCGCTGCCTCACGCCGCCACGCACAAAATTTGCGCGCGCAAGTCGATGCCATTTTGATCGGCGCGGAAACATTGCGAGCCGACGATCCACGTCTTACGGCGAGGTCGCACGGGGCAAAACAACCATGGCGCATCGTTTTGTCGCGTTCTGGGGATCTCCCTCAGCGTGCCCGGCTTTTTACAGATCGATTCGCAGGGCGGACCATTGTTTATCGTGGAAAGGACCTGGACTCCGTTCTACGCGAACTGGGCGAGAAAGAGATCACGAGCGTGCTCATCGAAGGCGGGGGCGAAATACTTGGCCAGGCCCTGGACCAACGCCTCGTGGACAAAGTTCAGCTATACCTTGGGCCGGTCCTCACCGGAGGCCCGATCATTGCCTTCCCCGGGCTCGGCGCCGCCTCGACCGAACAGGCGCTGCGCCTCGAGCGCGTTCGCTACGAGCGGATTGGCCAGGACGTTTGCGTTACCGGATATCCGATCCATAACGCCCTTGCATCGAATAATTCCTAGCAACTTTCCGTCAACATTACGTCATAGATGGTGTTCAATAATCAACCTCAACGAGGATATAATATGAATTGGAAAAAGTTTCTTCTGATCGGTTTGGCAGTAGGCGCCTTCGCGTTTGTCCCGGCACCACGGGCGGAAGCGGGGGTTTCAGTGGGGATCAATTTCCCGTTTCCATTCGGATTCGGCTATTACAACTGCGGTCCCGCGTATTATCCGGGGTATTATCCCTACGGCTACAACTACTACGGCCCGCGGCGGGTGGCTTACGTCGCGCCCCGATATTACTGGCATCATAACCGGCGCGTTTATTATCGCTCCCGCCACTGGCGCTAAAGGCTGAACGCGATCTCGATCTCGAATTGAGCTGGCTGGAAATCCATGCCAGCTCAATTTTTTTGGCGACGGATCACTGATCTCTAAAAGAGAGAAGCAGCTCGATGGTTCCTTAAAGAACGCTCTCGTCCAACGAGTTATTGTCGTCGGACGCAAGGAGATCATCCAGGTCGGCAATCACTTCGTAATCCTGCGGATCAACGTTCGCCAACGCGTCAGACGACGGGCTCGTCAAAGGAGCCACAGACAGGTGCATCCGCAGAAAGGCCACTGCGATGAGGGCCACAGCCACGCCGGTGGCTGGAATTAATCTGCGAAGATTGAGCCATCCGCGTGACCAGAACCAACCAGCAGGCTGCCGGATCTCTCGCAAAACGTTCCGCGCAAAGAATGGCGATATTTTCGGCTCGGCCGCCTGGCCGAGCAGGTCCCAGAGCTCCTGGTCATCATCGCGTTTCATGGTCGAAGGATTAAACTCCGAGGGGCATCCAAAGTTGCGCGGGGGAGACGAAGCCCCCATGCAGGTTAAGTTTCCGCGGCTTCGAGAAAGCCTTCCAACTGCCGGATGCGCGTCGGATGCCGCATCTTGCGCAGGGCTTTGGCTTCGATTTGCCGGATCCGCTCCCGCGTGACCCGAAATTGCCGCCCGACCTCTTCCAGCGTCCGGCTATAACCGTCCACAAGTCCGAAGCGTTGCTCGAGCACCTGACGCTCGCGCTCGGTCAAAGTTTCGAGCACATCCTTGATCTTCTCCTTCAGGAGCACGATCGCGGTCATGTCACTCGGATTCTCCGCGCCCTTGTCCTCGATGAAGTCGCCGAAATTTGTCTCTTCGCTCTCGCCCACGGGGGATTGAAGCGAAATGGGCTGCTGCGCCATTTTTAGGACCGCACGGACACGATCGACAGGCAGCAGAATTTCCTCCGCCACCTCTTCCGGGGTCGGTTCGCGCCCATATTCCTGGACCAGCTGCTTCTGCACGCGCATCAGCTTGTTGATCGTCTCGATCATGTGCACCGGGATACGGATGGTGCGCGCCTGATCGGCGATGGAGCGGGTGATCGCCTGGCGGATCCACCACGTGGCATAGGTCGAAAATTTGTAGCCGCGCCGGTATTCAAATTTCTCCACCGCCTTCATCAGCCCCATATTTCCCTCTTGGATCAGATCCAGGAAGGAGAGGCCACGATTTGTGTATTTCTTCGCGATGGAAATGACGAGCCGCAGGTTCGCTTCCACCATTTCGGTTTTGGCCCGAAGCGCCTTGTGCAACCAGCTTTTGAGCGCGCGATACTGCTCGGTGTATTCCTCGAGGGAAAGCCAGAGCGAACTCTCCAGGTCCCGCGACTTGATCACGAGCGGCGAACGGGCGCCCTGCTCGCGCGGATGCTTGCTTATTTCGCCCTGAAGCAGGGTCAGCGCCTGAAATTGTTCATCCGCGAGGTGGACGAATTCCTCGGTCACCTTCTGTTTGAAATAGAATTTAGGATAAAGCTTCTGCAGAGACGCGACCGATTTCTGGAATGCCTTCAGTTTCTTGGCGTCCTTCCGCACAGGGCCGTGGAGGATCTTGGAGTACTGGAGGCAAATGGAGGCGCCCAGCTTCTCTACCTGCCGGCAAAGCCGCGGGAGCAACTTCATGTAGCGTTCGCGGCTCTCGATTTTCTTGTCGAGAATAACGCGGTCGAAACGCTCGCCCCCTTCAGTGAGCTTTTGCGCCAGATCGAGGTGCGCTCGCGCGATGAAACCAAAGCGGTTGATGAGCCGCTGCACCATGATCTCCGCCTCTTCGATCCGTTTGGAAATCTCAACCTCCTGCTCGCGCGTCAGCAACGGCACCTGGCCCATTTGCTTGAGATACATCCGCACCGGGTCGTCGAGAATATCGAGCTTGGCCTCCGGCTTTTCTTCTTCCTCTTCCTCGTTGTCTTTTTTGCCGTCCTTGTAACGGTCCACTTCCGAAGCTTCAATGATGTCTATCTCCATCCGCCGGAGTCGGGTCAAAATCGCGTCAAGCTCATCCGCGTCGGTCACCTCGACCGGCAGTGCTTCGTTTAGGTCGTCGAAGGTGAGATAGCCCTGTTCCTTCGCCAGCTTGATCAGCTCACGGATGCGGGTTTGAACATCAGCCGGCGCATTGGCCGGGAGTATCTCCTCGGACTCCGACGTGGCCGCTCCATTGAGTCCCTTGCGCAAACGTCCCAAAAGCGACGGGGTTTTCTTCCGCGGACGAGAGCTTTTGGCAGATGATGATTTCACGTGAGCCTTCGGAGCTTTCGCCCGAACCTTTTTCGGCTTCACGGTCTTGGACGTTTGAGAACGCCTGGCTTTCGCTGGTTTTTTCAGCGCTGGCCGGCCTCGTCCGCGTTTTTTCGAATGCTTTGCCAAAACTTTGTGCTTATGAGGAATTGCTGCGTTTTCAGCCGGCTCGCGCTCGATTTTACTGCCCCCTCAGCGACAGTTTATGTGTCGAGCACGCGGGCAGACGAAAACTCGGGAAGCTCGCGGAGTTGTTCTGTAAGGTCAAGAATTTGTTTCTGCAAATTGACCGCTTCTCCCGTCGTCAGCCGGGGCAGTTTCATGCGGCCTTCCGCGATCTGAAGTTGACGCCGGAGAACGGCCCGCCGCAGCCCATTCCACCAGCCTTTGGCCACCTCCAGACCATTCGACGGCATTTTTTGCAGTAACCAGGAAGAAACCAACGCTTCTTCGCCCGTCGAAAGGCCAGACATGAAGGCGTTAATTGAAGCTGGATCGTCGGGACGCAGGTCAGCCTCGAGAATTCGGCCCAGAATCTCGGCATCCGGCGTCTGCGCCAGCATTTCGCGCCAGCCTTGCGCCTGCAAGAATTCGCGAGCCTCCGCGTGACGCAGAGCCAGCAGGCAAAGCATACCGACCTCATGACGCGGCGGAGGCGTCATGGTTTCGCCGCCTGCATCATCCGGAGAAACGCGGTCGCGGTTCGGTTTCGCCAGCAGACGTTCGAAATCGGCCGGAGCAACTCCGATGCGCGCGCTAACTTTATTCGCCACCTCGCTCCGCATGATCCGATCCTTCACTCGCGCCACCATCTCCGCCATCTTTTGCGCGAGTTGCATCTTGCTGCCCAATGAGCTCAGATCCGCCGTCGCCGCTTCCTTGTCGATCCAGTAGTCGACGAAATTCTGTGCCTCCGCGATGCGCTTACTGAATCCTTCCTTGCCTTCACTGCGCACAAGAGAATCCGGGTCTTCGCCAGGCGGCATTTCGGCTACTCGCACTATCAAATCATTCTGGAGCAGAGAATCGAGTGAGCGTTCGGCGGGCCCGCGACCTCTCCTGTGATGTTCTGTGGCCAACACACCGAAATTCTGAACGAATGTAGCGAGCGAGCGCTCTCCAGCCTTCTGCCCGGCAGTATCGGCGTCGAAGCAAAGGATGACCTCTCTAACAAATCGCTTTAATATTCGAGCCTGATCGTCAGTGAACGCAGTGCCTTGCGGAGCGACGACATTGGTGAACCCAGCTTCGAACAACGCAATCAGATCGAGCTGGCCTTCGCAGACGATCGCGCAGTTGTTTTCGATGAGGCTCCGTTTGCTTTTGTGCAGGCCAAAGAGCACGCGCCCTTTTCGGAAAAGCGGCGTCTCGGGCGAATTCAGATACTTGGCGCCCTCTGATTCCTTTTCCAAGACGCGACCGCTGAAAGCGATTACTTCCCCCACATCGTTGTGGATCGGAAACATGATGCGATTTCTAAACCGATCATAGACTCTGGCGTCACTGTCGCTTTCATCGCGCCGCGTAATTAACCCGCTTTCTAGGATTAGGCGCTGTTCATAACCGCCATCGCGTGCCCAACTCAAAAAAGCATCCCAGCTGTCTGGCGCGAAGCCTATCTGCCAATCAGTCGCGATCCGACTATCGATTCCACGCCTCCGCAGATATTCACGCGCCGGCTTGCCGATCTTCGCCTTTACCAAATTCTCGTGAAACCACTCCGCGGCTTCGGAATGCAGTTGGAGCAACGTGCGGCGAGTCTCGTGCTGCCGATCGTCATCGCCGCTCGCACCGCGCTCTTCGATCACGGGCACTCCCGCGCGCGCCGCCAGCTTCCGCACCGCTGAAGGAAAATCCAGATGCTCGTAATCCATCACGAAACGGAAAACGCTCCCCCCGACTCCGCAGCCGAAGCAGTGAAACGTCTGGCGTTGCGGGCTGACCGTGAAGGAGGGCGTCTTTTCCTGATGAAAAGGGCAGAGCGCCTTGAAGTTCGTACCGGCGCGTTTGAGCGGAAAATAGGAGCCGATCACTTCGACGATGTCGTTCGCCGCTGCGATCTGTTCGATATTCTGTGAAGGGATGGTTCCCATGCGCCTATACTTTTCGCTCGTTTGCCGGGCGGAGCGATGTCAAATTAAGCCAGAGAAGACACGCTTCCACCAGTTGTCATCGCACGAGCAGCCCGGCCACATCATGAGAATCTTTCTACGATACCTTCTGGTGGTCATGTGCGCGGCGGCAATTCCCCGGCCCGCACACGCACGCGACGTCGTTCATAAGGGCGACACACTGGTCGTTCCGCTGAAAGGGGATATTGCGCCTTCCCTGCTCTTGTTTCTCCGGCGCGCCGTCAAATCCGCGGAGAGCGCAGGAGCTGGAGCGATTGTTTTTGAAATGGACACCTACGGCGGCCGACTCGACACGGCCTCGGAAATCATCAGCGTCCTGAATCACGCCACCATTCCGACCTATACGTTTATCAACTCGAATGCCGGGTCCGCGGGCGCACTCATCGCGCTCGCCACGCAGCACATCTACATGTCGCCCGTGAGCGCAATCGGCGCGGCTGCGCCAGTGCTTTCGACCGGCGAAGATCTGCCGGCGACGGAACGCGACAAAACAGTCTCGTATTGGTCCGCACTCGTTCGCAGTTCCGCCATCCGCAACGGTCATAATCCCGATCTCGGCGAAGCCTTCATGAGCAAGGAGAAAGAAGTGAAAATCGGCGACCGCGTGGTGCATCCGAAGGGTTCGCTTCTGACGTTGACCGCCCAGGAGGCAACCGAGAAGATCAGCGGCAAGCCTTTGCTGGCCGATGGCATCGCCGATTCGGTGCAGGATCTGGCGAAAAAAGCCCAGCTGAAAAGTGACCTGGTGCCGTTCAATCCCAGCGGCTTTGAACGGCTCGCGTTTTGGATCACCCAGCTGGCGCCCTTGCTTCTCCTCCTCGGAATCATTTGCGCCTATCTCGAGTTCAAGATTCCGGGCGCAAGTTTGCCCGGAATCATTGCCGCTATTTGTTTCGCGCTTTTTTTCCTCGGCCACTACCTGGCCGGGCTGGCGGGCTGGGAAGTCGTCGCGCTTTTCGTGCTCGGCGTCGTTCTCGTCCTGGTCGAGATCATGTTCTTCGCGCACTCGACAATTATTTTCGGCGTTGTCGGAGTGTTTCTCATCCTCGCCTCCGTGCTCTGGGCGATGGTCGACCGTTACCCCGGCGAGACATTTTTCCCGACCGGCCAAATGATCGCCATTCCGATGCGCAATCTGTTCCTCGCGGTTGTTGCGGCAACGATCGCGATCATCGTCCTCGCGCGCTACCTTCCGCGCACGAGCATTTACCGGCGGTTCGCCCTCATGACCACCAATCCGCCCGGCCCGTCGCTCTCCGGCGCGCCCCGGGAATTTGCCACGGCGCTCGCGCTCGCGCCTGGAATGCAAGGTAACGCCGTGACCACCCTGCGACCCAGCGGCAAAGCCCGTTTCGCCGATCACGTCGTGGACGTGGTGACTGAAGGCGAATTCATCGCCGTCGAGACACCTGTCACCGTGATTCAGACAGATGGGATGCGGGTCGTCGTGAAACGGGTGAGCTAAACGAACTGGTATCGCTAACCACCGGCCACCACCCGGACGAATTCGACACGATCGCCCTCCGCGACGAGACGCTCCGGCCATTCCCGCTGATGAAGCGCGGTCGCGTTGTGCTCGATCAATACGGTGTTGGGTTGAAGATCGTAGCGGGCCGCGAGTTCAGCGACATTCCTTACGCCATTTATTTCGGCGGGCTCGCCATTGATCCAAATCTTCATGAAGCCAGAAGCGAGGGGTCCCAGTCTTTCCAAACCGGTTCGAACCCGCGATGGCGGAGAACAGCGGCGATCTCCGCGGGCGAACGCTCGTCGCTGATCTCGAATTGACCCGCCGCCAGAATGTCCTCTCCATCTTGAAATTCCGGAGCGACGATGCGCCCGCGCACAGTGCGATGCAGATCGCCCGCCCCCTGACCGGTGTAACCGCCGGGCTCCGTGTGGCTGCCGGCACTCATCATTGTGACACCCAACGAGGTGAGGACGTCCCGCAAAGCAGCTCGCTCCCGGGTGCTGAGAACAATCCCCACCTGCGGAAAAGTGATCCGGAACGCACAAATCAACTGGGCGAGCTCGCGGTCCGTCATCGAAAACGCCGGCTGGAATTCACCGGCCGCGGGGCGCAAGCGCGGCAGACTCACGGTGATTTGCGCCTGCCAGCAGGTTTTCAGCAAATATTCCACATGCCCGGCGAGCCCGATCGCTTCCTGATTCCACGGGGCCAGGCCGAAGAGGGCGCCGACGCCTAGACGCCGGAATCCGGCATCGTAGCCACGTTCCGCACAATCAAGCCGCCAGTTGAAATCGCGTTTCGGCCCGGAGGTATGCATCTCCGCATAGATCTCCCGGTTATATGTTTCCTGGTAAACAACCAAACCCTCTGCGCCCGCCTCGACAATCGAGACGTAATCAGCCGCTTCCATCGGGCCGACCTCGATGGAGATCGACGAAAAATCCGGAGCGAGCGCGCGGACGCAATCGGCCAGATACGTTGGGCTGACAAACTTCGGATGTTCCCCGGCGACGAGCAGGACCTGTCGAAATCCCTCACTCGCCAAATGCCGTCCCTCGGCGAGGACTTGATCGAGACTGAGCGTGACGCGCAGAATGGGATTGTCCCGCGAAAAACCGCAGTAGCGGCATTTGTTGATACATTCGTTAGAAAGATAAAGGGGGGCGAACAGGCGCATGGTCCGCCCGAAGTTTTGCAACGTGAGCGAGCGCGATTCCCCCGCCAACGCTTCAAATTCCGCATCGGTTTTGGGCGAGATCAAATCCTCAAAGCGGCGCAGAAGCCGGGATTTCTGCAGCGGCAAACTGTCCAGAAGCGGGGTAAACGACATGTGAGGTAATTTCGTCCGTCGGTCCGGTTTCGCAATATCGCTTGGACGGATCACTCTGGTCGCGGCCAAAAAAAACGCCGGGAACACATACAGTGTTCCCGGCGCTTTGTTGAATTATGCGGCGTTGTTTAGAACGCGAAGTTGAGACCGCTGCGGGCCATGCCGAAGTTGTTGTTCGAGCCCGACACGACGTTCCAGCTGAAATCATTCTGCCAACCGAAATGCGGGGTGAAGCGAATTTCGAAACCGCCACCGACCTGGCCCATTGCGTGGCCGTCGTCGTTGCTGTTAACCCGGACAGGTGCACCAGCAGCGTTGAAAACGAAGTCATCGCCCCGATTACCCCATACTCCACCGCCACCGACCCAAACATACGGGGCAAAGCGCGAGCAGCTCATCGGGAACCGAAGAGTGAAGGTGCCGAGGACACCGCCAACGCCATCCGAATCATCGTTATTGTTAACCCTGATTCCGTTGAAATCCTCATCCCTGTCGGCAGAAAGGAAAAAGCCCTGCACGCCGAGACCGAAGTAGCGGTGGAAAAAGTACTTTGCATCGATAGCTCCACCCCAGCCGTGGTCGAGGAAGGTGTTATCATTGCCGCTAAAGGCATAAACGCCCGAGAGGCTGATGTTGAATTCTTGATCCGCATACCACTGTGGGCAAGGCGGGGGCGTAACGGACTTTGAGTCCTTCGAATAGGTTTCGGTGCCGGCAAAAGCGGCAGAGCCAAGGGCGACCAGCGCGCACAAGCTAAGTGTTAGTTTTTTCATTTTGTTTTCTCCTGTTTGGTTAAGTCACATCACGGGTCAAGACGCACCCGCTCTCGGGCGCTCCATTGGATGTCCGCGATTCTTGCATGGGGAATTAAGATTGCAAGCAACTCTAGGCGGTTTTTTGCGAAAATTGTCAAGGCTTTAGTTCCGCCCCCGAATTGGCGTCCGTAATAGTGAATTTCTCGTGGTGGTAGGCCGGATCGCCCCGGAACATCAGCCGGCCCGAGTAACGCCGCTCTAGCTCGACGAGAAATTCCTCGTCTTCTTCCTTTAATCGCTTCAAAACGTCCGGGTTCAAAATCACCCGGAAATCGTGCACGGTCTCCTGGTACTTGCGCATGACAGTGTTCAACGTGCGATGCAGCTCCACGCTCGTTGTCATTGAGGTCTTTACGACGCCGCGGCCCTGGCAGTAAGGGCAATTCTCGTAGATCGAGTCACTCAGACTCTCCTGCGCCCGCTGCCGTGTCATTTCCATCAGGCCAAGGGCCGAGAGCGGAAGGACATGCGTCTTGGCTTTGTCGCGTTTCAACCGCTCCTTCATCAAGCTGTAAACGGTTTGCTGATCTCGCCGGCTCTTCATGTCGATGAAATCGCCGATGATCAGGCCGCCCACATTGCGCAGGCGCAATTGCCGCGCTATTTCGTCGGCAGCTTCCAGATTGGTTTGCAGAATGGTCTTTTCAACGTCGCGCCCGCCCTTGTTTCGCCCCGTGTTTACGTCAATGGCCACGAGCGCTTCCGTTTCGTCGATCACGATATAACCGCCGCATTTCAGCCAGACCTGGCGATGAAAGGCGTCGTCGATCTGTTTTTGGATTCCGTAGGTCTCGAAGATCGGAGCAGCGCCATCATAGAATCGAATGCGGCTGCGGGCGCGCCGGGAAATTTGTCCCACCATCTCGTTCATCCGTTCGATCGCCGCGCGATCGTCGCACATGACCTCGTCGATTTCGTCCGTCAGGAAATCGCGGACTGTCCGGTCCACCAAATCCGGCTCCTCGAAGACCCGGCAGGGCGCCGGTTCGGTCTGGATGGCCTGCTCGACTTTGGCCCAGTTCTCGAGAAGAAAACTCAAATCGCGCACAAAATACCGAGCGCGCTGGCCCTCGCCGACGGTCCGAATGATTACACCAACCCCCTCGGGGATATCCAGGCCGCGCAGAATTTTCCGGAGGCGTTCCCGCTCTTTCGGATCTTCGATTTTTCGCGAGATGCCGCTCCGGTCGCTGTAGGGCATGAACACCAGGTAGCGTCCGGCAAAACTGAGATTGGTCGTGACCCGCGGGCCCTTCGTTCCAATGGGGCCCTTGGTGACCTGGACGATCACGTCCGCACCGACGGGATAAATGCTCGGAATATCCTTCGCGGTAATCCGTTTCTTGGGCCGCCGATCCTTGGGCCGATCGATTTCCTCGATGCCGCTGTCGAGCGCGGCCGGGATGGCGTCCCAAAAATGGAGGAACGCATTTTTCTCGAAGCCGATGTCCACGAACATCGCCTTCAACCCCATCTCTATGTTCTTAACTTTGCCTTTATAGACGCTGCCCACAATGTTGCGG
>Ga0193726_1001909_pt1 | contig 15102 bp, 28 predicted proteins | sample H2c1metaG_FD_144928 | JGI IMG/M metagenome (GOLD analysis project Ga0193726, IMG submission 144928) | Soil microbial communities from a riparian zone of the East river system, Colorado, United States - H2c1 | ecosystem: Environmental > Terrestrial > Soil > Riparian zone | place: USA: East River... | reverse complement strand
TTTAAGTGAGGCCGAGCCCATGGACTCGGTATTATGTCAACTCGCGCAAGCGGGCTGAAAATACCAATTCTCCGACGAGGAATCGGTGAGTCGGAGCGATCGCGAACGCGCCACGCCTCAAGCGCACGAGCTCGCGGCGTTCATGCGTCGCGCGATGTCGCTGCCGTGCATCTGCTTCGATCAGCAACTCGAAAAACTCGTTCGAACGATCGAGATCGAGAAGCAACTCGAGCTCGATTTTAAGTCGCCGCACGTCTGTCCGGAATGCGGACGTCGTAACTACCACCTCGTTTCGTGCTCCATCGGGAGGTCGAAACCGTAGGTCGCGCGGCGTTGAGCGCCGCCCCAACCGATCCGATGAGCCGGAGCTCGCGCTGTCAGAGAAGGCACGGGTTCCGGAAAAAGGAAAGGCCGAGAGGACTGAACTCTCGGCCCTTCTGGACACCGGGCGGACGACCCCGACGACCCACAGATTCTCGCTCGACTTTTGAGAGAGATCAACGTGGAAGGGTTCGTGCGTCCAAAAGGACGATCCCGTGAACGAAGAAATTGGACAGATCTCCGTCGAAGAACAAGCAAACAATGTTGACAGCCACACGAACCAACGGCACGCGCGGGCGTGGTTTGAAGAGTTCCCCAACGGACGGTGGAACGGCACCATTCCGAAGATCACGAGCTCGCGAGCTCGCGCGATCGCGGACAAGCGCGCGTACGAAAAATTCATCAAGACCGTGCGGACGGATCAGATCATGACCGGCGCGCAATTCGTCGAGGGCGCGATGGGCGGCAACCTGTGCGGCGTCGTCGACTGGTACGAGCTCTCGGCCGGACTGTCGCTCGAGATCAAGCGCGAGCTCCGCCAAGATCACCGGCGGCTCGTCGTGTTGCTCTCGGCCGCGGCGAAGCTCGGTTACGTCGCGGTGTGGCTCGCGTGGCCTGAGATCGCGAAGGTCCTCGACGCGAGCGAGTCCACCGCGCGCCGGCGCTTCCGCGAGCTCGTGGAGCTCAAGCTCGTGCAGTTCCTCTCGCCGATGTTCGAGAAGTTCAACCGCGTGTCGTCGCAGCGTGGCAACGCGTGGGCGGTGTCCGCGTTCATCGCCGAGGGCGCGGCACTGCGGGCACGTGACAGGGGGGGCCTGTCACCCACTCCGCAGCCGAAAGAACAGCCATCCCGAAGGGACGTCCGGATTGAATCTGAAACTCCGCGCCTCGGTCAGCCTCTGGGCTCTGCTTCTGACAACGGTGCCCGCGACCGCGATCTCTCCATGGCAGGTCAGGCCCTTCGGGCCGAGGTGGAGCCGGAATATTTTTCGGCGGCGGTGCCGGGCGGTGCAACCGACGCGGCTGGTCGCAGTACGCGTCAAGCCGAGAGCACGAGCTCGTCCCCTGAAGCTGGCCAGGCGGTGAGTGACGAAGAAAAATCGTGGTGGCTCGCGGCGAGCCTCGCGTCGATCGGCGGTGCGTCGTGAGGAAAATTTCGATCCACGGCGGTGTGCTCGACGTGGAGTACATCGAAACGACGAACGAGCTCGCGCTCGTCGTCACCACGCCCGACAGCCAAAGCCCCGAGCTGAAATTCCGCCTCGTGCTCGACCGCCTCGAGACCAGCCGCTTTCTGCGCGCGATCGGCGACGTGCTGGTGTCGATGGGCCAGGACGAGAAACGCGTCGTCGATCCGGAGGTGGGCTCGTGACGCTCTACTCGGCGCTAGTTCAACGCCAGACGCAGCGCAAAAAGTGGCCGCGGCATTTCCTCGTCCAGCGGCACGAACGCCGCAAATCGAAAACGACGGCGGCCTGCGGGGCCACGGGCATGCGCAAGACCACCCGCGATCCCGAGCTCGTGACATGCGAGCCGTGCGCGACCGCGCTGAAGTTGCTCGCCGGCGTGCTGATCGCGATCGCGGTGACCGCATGCGGTGACAACCTCGTCGCGAAGCCCGACGCCGGCGAGCTCGACGCGCCGGCCTGCGCGGTCGCCGACGACGCGCAGCGCGCGACGTGCAGGGCTGCCCACCCCGGCGCCGACGCGTTTACGTGCGCGCTGAAGGGCTTCGTGTGCGACGAGATCGAAGCCGGCGTGTTCTGTTGCCGGTACGTGGCACCGTGAGCCCCGAGCGCTTGCGGCAATTCGCGGCGCACTGGCGCGCGGTCTCCGACGCGTCGTGGACCCTGTACCAGCACGCGCTTTCCGAGGGCCGGCCGGATCTCGAGCTCTGCTACGCGAGCTCGTGCGCGAACACGGCTACGAAGCTCGCGCACGACTACGAACGTAAGGCCGTCGCGCTCGAAAACGCGCCCCTGACGTAAGGTTCGCGGGCTTGCGCAAGCCAACGTTCGTTAGCTAACCCAACGAACGTTGGTTTGCGCTTGATTCTGTCCGGTTCTCGGACGATCGATCGTGGTCATGGTGAAAAATTCGAGCGTGAGAGCGCTCGTGGTGGTCCGTCGTGGCTGAACGCGCGGCGGATCGAGTGAAGGCGGCAGACCTCCGTCGCAAGCGGCATCGAACGTTAGAGCAACAACGCTGGCTCGACGCGTACATCGCGCGGACCGCACTGTCGAAAGCGAGGGCGCTGCCGGCGGGAACGGACGCGAGCTCGGCCGCGGCGAGCTCGTCGAGCTCGTTCGCACAATCGACGGTGCCGCAGAACGACAACATGGATCCGGCGACGCACACGTGGACGCCGACGATTCCAAAGCCCGCCGACGACGCGCCCCCTGCCCCGCCCGGCGCCGACGCACCGCCACCACCGGGCTCGCCGGTGATCGACGCGACCGCGCCGACACCGACGGGCGACCCCGCGGCCGCGGCGCAGTTCGCGATGATCGTCGCGCTGATCACCAAGGCCGGGATCAAAGCCGTGATGGAGCTCACCGACGAAAAAGATCTGCCCGAAGAAATTCGCGGCGTGATGACGGATCCAGTCGAGCAAGCCGAGGCGGTGATGTTCGTCGCGCAAGCCGCGCACCGCATCGCGATCAAATACAACTTCAAGCAAATCCCGATGAGCGATGAAATCGTCGTCGGTGGCGCGGTCGCCGCGTCGGCGTTCGCGTACTTCGCGGTGCGAAAGAAACGTAAGAAGGCGATCGAGCAACAGGCGGCGCCGCGCGTGGACGAGGAGAAGCGCGACCCCAGCAACCTCGAAGATCCGAAGATGGCACCGCCGCCGGTGTCGGGACTGTGGAGCTCGTGATGAACAAATCCGAGGAGGCCGCACGTCGCTACCAGCAAGAGCGACTGCAGGCGACGGCGGACGAGAACACGAAATTGCACGCGCGAATCGCCGAGCTCGAGACAACGCTCCGGACGTTGCTGCGCGAGACCGTCGTGCTCGCATATCGCGAAGGTGAGAAGAGTCGATGAGCTACAATTTTTGTGCGGTGCTCGTCGGTCCACCGGGCTGCGGCAAGACCACGCTCGCGGCGCAGGTCGTGAAGCGCCACATCGCCGACGGTGGCATCGTGTTCGTTCACGATCCGGTGCAGCAATTCGCGAAGCACGGGTGCAAGGTCTATCGCGACGCGGCCGCGTATCGAAAGGCGGCAACCGACGCCCATGCCGCCGGCGAGAAGATTCCCGCCGGCGCGTCGCTCGGTGGCAGCGCGGCCGACGTGACCAAGCTCGCGCTCGAGATCGGCGAGAAGTGCAACCGCGCCGATAACGTGCGCGTGAAGATCCTCGAAGTACTCGACGAAGCGTCGCTCGGCGCGTCGGGCCCGACGTGGGTCGACGCGCAAGACAACGAGCTCCTCGCGACGCGCCGACACCGCGGCATCGGAATCCTGATGAACGTGCAGCAGCCGAACCAGCTGACCGCGCGCTTCTACGGGATGTCGACCGATGTTTGTTTGTTCCGCTCGACGACGGATCGCGCGGCGCAGCTCGACGGCATGTTGTTGCTCGAGAAGGGCGAGCTCGCGCGCGCCGGCGCCGCGCAGCTCGCGGACCACACGTATCTCCATGTTCGCGTCGGCAAGGGGATCGTGCGAGAACCGCTGTAGTGGCGCGGAAACCTGTCGACGATATTGGTGACCTGCTCGCGGTCGGTGATCGGCTCTCGTTCGCGATCGCGCGCTTCGACGGTGGCGTGGTGATCTTGCGAAAGCTCGACGCCGAATCGGTGAAGGACATCCCGATCGGCGAGCTCGACCACTGGCGCATGTACTACGAGCGGCTCGGGCTCGAATCGCTCGACCACGCGCAGCTGCTCGATGCCGAGCTCAAGCGACGTTCGCCGTCGGTCGACGCACGCGCACTCGTCAACGCGCTGAAGGATCCCGACGAGAAATCGGGCTGGTGACCTAACGATCGAACGTTAGACAAATCGACCGTTAGCCTCGGAAAACCGCTTCCGTTAGGCCGGGGGCTAACGCGGAGGCTCGTAATTCATGAGCCATTGGCCCGAGTACAAAAGCGACGCGAAGCCGGTCAACCCTGGCTCGTTCACCGAGTTTTTCGACTTCGTTCCGCTGGTTGCCCCCGACGGCGGCCGCGTGGTGATCGACAAGCTCATCCTCTGCGTGCAAGGCACCATCACCGTCGCGACCGCCCTGTGGGACGGCCGCGATGTGGCGCGCCTGTTCGGCCTGTGCACCGTCGAGAAGCGCGACGGTCGACTTCGCTGGTCGATGTCGGGCTACAAGTCGCGGCTCGCGTCGATCAAGTACAACGGCATCGACGAGCACCAGGAGCACGGCAACGTCGCGATCGGTGCGGCGCAGGCGGTCAGCCTCCGGTTGATCATCCCGATGCGCAAGAACTTTACGCGTCGGCCGAACGACTTCGCGTTGCCGGCCGACGCGTTCAAGAAAGTCACGTGCACGTGGAACGCGCTCGCGAACGCGCAGACCGGCACGACCGTGCTGTCGGCCGCGACGCTGACCGCGTACATCCTCGTCGAGTGGCATTCCGAGAGCAAAGTCGAATTCAAGTGCGATGATCTCGTCAAGTCGGTCGACTTCACGTCGCCGACGCAGGTCCGCACCTCGCTCTCGGGCGTGCTGCACGACTTCGACGTGTGCAAAGAAGACACGACCGCCGGTGGCGCGGTCGTCACCGCGATCACCGACGCTCGGATCGAAGACCTCGGCACGCCGATCCTGACGTTCGGCGACCTCCAGCACTCGTACACCGCGAAGCGAAAGATCGCGCCGTCGGGCGCGGTCACGCCGGCGACCGAACGGTTCCTCGATCCGGTGCGCGAAGGAAAGCTCCTGCCGGTGATGACGGCCGACTCGGCGACCTCGCCGTGGGACGGTCGGATCGTCGACAGCCTCAAGGCCGATTTCGGCACCGGGCTCGCCGGCGCGTCGATCATCACGAGGGAGGTCGTCGACAAATCGCAAGCCGACTACCAGGCGACGGTGCAGCGCTACAACATCGACCCCGCGTCGATCGCGTTCGCCAGTGGCGACGCTGCATCCAACGGCGTCGACACCCGACCGATCACGTCGGTGTCCAAGCGCAAACAACTCGTCGGTGCGTGGGTTGCCCCGCTCCAGAAGGCAGGCTGATCCATGTCGCCGCTCCTCAAGTACACGCTCGCCGGCTCGGTCGGCGGCATCGCTGGCAACTACCTCGCGACCTACGCGACCGGGATGTTGCCGGCGAGTATCCCCGCCCCCGTCACGCAGATCGTGTGCAACGTCGCCACGATCTATATCGCGCTCCGCCTCGCCGGCGCCGGCAAGTAACGACTCACCTGCCGCACGCGGGGATCGGCTCCCGCAACGTTTTCTCCGTCGAGCACAACCAACCATGGGCACCGCCGAAATCATTGCTGTGGTCGCCGCCGGCGGCGGGCTCGGCTATTTGATTTGGAAGGCGCTGCAGCCCGCGCCGGTGGTCGACGACAAGTGCACGCAGCTGTGCAAGCTCGTCCCCGACTACGAAGGCGCGCAGACCGCGTGCATCGACGCGTGCAAGATCGGTCAGCTGCTCGGCCCCGTCATCAGCGCGATCTCGCCGTTCTACGATTCGTCCGAGCAGTGGGAGCACGAGGTCTACCGCCGCACGAACATCAACAACGCCGCGAACGGCGGCGACGCGAGCTCGGGCGGCGTGTTCGGCATCGGTGCCACGAAGGCCGACACCAGCGGCGACTCCGGCGCGACGGTGGCCGCGCCACCGGGCTCGATCCCGATGCCCAAGATCACGCCGGCGCGCGCGCCGTTCGGCAGCACCCACTACGGCGACGGCGCGTCGACCTCGGAGCTCGTCGGCAGCGTCATGCGATATCCGAACGGGTGCGAGCCGTACTTCGACGCGCCCGGCTTTTCGAAATGCGGCGCCGGCACGCTCGACATGTACGCGAGCGCGGTCGATGCGTCGTCGTCGAAGAATTACGGGATCACCGAAAAGGATCTCGTGGTGCGCGCGCCAACGTACACCTACGTGCCGCTGTCGAGCTCGACGCGCACGACGCCGATCAACAAGAACGCCTACGGCACCGGCGGCCCCGGCGACCCACTGACCACCGGCCCGTTCTCCGACGGTGATTCTCAGATCGATGCGACCACCGGCAAGGAGATCAACTGGAAGGCCAACGGCGGCCTCTACTGGTGGGTGCGTGGCGTGAAGGTGAAGGCTCCCGCCGGATCCAAGCTCGTGCCGCGCGCGGTGGTGATGCAGAATAAGCGCAACGCCGGCGACACCGACGCGAGCGTCCTCGTCGCGATCAGCGCGCTCACCGACCCCGAGGCCGTCGAGCTCGTCGACCCCGCCGCGGGCGGCTCGGGTGTCACGGTCAAGGTCGATTGCAACGCGGTGCAAGCGAAGGATTCGACGTTCACGTGGGATCCGTCGAGCGGCGGGTTCTGGCGGCGCATGAAGGCCGGCGAGACCCGCAACCTCGGGCCGTGCGCCGGCGTGGACACGAGCTCGACGAGCTCGACCGCGACCAAGGCCGGCCTCATCGGCGGACAAATTTTCGGCACGTCGATCGGAACGTAGGAGCACCATGAGTCCAACCGCGAAATATTTGCTCGTCGGCGGTGCCGTCGCCGGCGCCGTGTTCATCATCGCAAAGGCGGTCTCGCCGGCGGCGCCGACGACCGCGTCGAGCGTTGCCTCCGCGATCGGATCGATCGGCTCGACCATCTCGAGCATCTGGGGAAGCAAGACCCCGCCCAAGACCGAAGCCGCGGCCGACGCGGTCTCCGGCGCCGGCGGCACGTCGATCGCGCGCACCGCGAATGACCTCGCGAGTTACAACAGCGATGGCTCCGCGACCGCGTGGAGCTCGGTGGGTGACGCCGCGATGGTCGACGGCGCCGGCTACTCGAAACTCTCGGGCCGCAACCAACAGCCGGCCGACATGATGTCGAAGGCGCAGATGGCGCAGGTCGGCAACATCCCCGGCTCCTACTACGCGTTGAAGGCGAGCTGATCGGTGAACTTTCTCACCGCGCAAACGGCGAAGCAGGCGGCGGTCATCACGATCGCCGTGATGCTCGCGTCGAACCTGACTTCCACCTCGAGCTCGCTGGTGCGCGGCGGCGCGATGTTCGGCGCCGCGCTCGGTGGTCTCTACCTCGCGACGAAAGTCTGATCGATGAAGCTTTGTTTCATCGACGCATTTCTGACCCGCGGATCCGCGAGCATCCCGGCGGGCGACTGGGTCGCGGTCGGCATTCATCCGAGCTCGGAGGTCGACCTCTGCGACGTTGGAAACTACCGGCTCGGCGTCAACGCGATCGTGCCGGTCAACACCGGCGACTCGGTGCGCGCGGTGCGCTCGCTGAAGAACGTGGACAGCGCGGCTCTCGCCGCGCTGTTGAACACGACCGGCGGCGGCCCCGCCGACGGAAATAAAGCGCCGAGCGACAAGCTCGTGCTGCAACTGTACGAAGCGTGTGACGAGTGGCAGCCGCCGGGGCCCCGCGTCCCTTACGTGACGCAAGCGTTCGTGCCGACGACCCAGATGACGACGACGCAGGCGACCGCGAAGTTGATCGCGCGCGTTCCGTTTTCGGGGCGAAAGACGCTCGCGGTGTTCGTGCAGCCGGCGGGGCCGACGAGTCTCGTCGTCATCGGCCTGCGCTATCCGCTGCCGGCCTCGATCAGCGGCTTGTTGCTTGGCGAGGAATCGCCGGTGACCGTCGTGCCGGTGAACTTAATGACCACCGGTGCCGTGATGGCGGGATCCACGAACAGCGTCGGCGTTTACTACACCGAGAACTTCGACGAGATGCTCGTCTACGTCTGGACGCCGGGCGGCGCCGCCTCCGTGTCGGTGGCCATCGAAGCGTACGGAGAGCGATGAGCTTTCGTCTCGCATTCGCTGCGGGCGCGTCGCTCGCGTTCGGCCCGAGCTCGGGCGCGGGCTCGTTGCTCGCGGTCCAGAAGTTCACCGCGAGCGGTAACTACACGCCGACGCCCGGCACGACGAAGATCCGCATTCGCATGTGCGCCGGCGGCGGCGGCGGCGGTGGTGCACCGACGGGCTCCGGCCCGGCCGTAGGCGGCGGCGGCGCTGCCGGCGGCTACGGCGAGTTTCTATTTCCGGGCACGGCGGGCGCGGCGCCGCTCGGCGGCCTGGTGACCATCGGCGGCGGCGGCGCGGGTGGAGTTGCAGGAGTTGGCGGCGCGGGCGCGCCCACTTCGATGCATTGCGGAATCGAAGTGTTTGCGTGCACGGGCGGCGCCGGCGGCAACAGCACGGGGTCGGTGGCCACGATAGCGTCCGCGGATCCGTCGCTGGCCGGCGTCGTGACGAGCGCATCAGGATTTGATCTCTTCGACGTGCTTAGCGGCGGCGGCGCCGGTGGCGCGGCGCAAATCACGAGCACCGCGCCTTTGAGCGGTTACTCGGGCAACGGCGGTAGTGGACCGCTCGGCGGTGGTGGCGCCGGCCACGCATTGGCGGCCGGCGGCGGCGGCGTGGGCGGCGCAGCGACGGGATTCGGCGCCGGTGGTGGCGGCGGCGAATCGACATCGGTTGCGTTTGCGGGCGGTGCAGGTTCGCCCGGCGTCATCATTATCGAGGAATACGCGTGAGCCTCGACGCGCGCACTGCATTCCTCGTCGGGACGGCGATCCTTTCGCCGTACTTGCTCGACGGCCTGCGCGGCGTGGGCGTGCCGATTCCGGTCTACATCACCGCGGGTCAGTCGGCGGCGATCGGCGCGTTCCCGCAAATCGTCCTCGGTGTGCCGACGAACAATCCCGGCACCGACATCGCAGACACGCAATCGTTTTTCGCGAAGTGGAACGCACTGAACACCGCGTTCCTCGCGCAAGACGGCTCGCTGTCGACGCAGCTGTACACCAATCCGAAATGGAACCCGACGAACTTCGCGAAGCTCACCGGCGAGCAAGCCACCGAGCTCGCGCGCGCGTTTCTCGCCGCGGCCGACGCCGGCGCGGCCGCGCTGACTCCGCAGACCGGCGGATTCGATAGCGCGTCGGGCCTCGGTCAGCTCGCAACGCAGTCGACCGCGGAGTCGTACACGATCAAAGACAGCGACGAATACAAAACGCTGCAAGGGATGCTGTCGACCTCGGATAACTGGGGCACCGCCGACGCCGACGACGCCGCGGACATGGTGCCAGTGATCCTCGCGCTCGCGATCGAGATGGACAACGAAGGCTATCTCGCGAGCGGCAAGCCGTTCATCCCCACGGTGAGCGGCGGGCTGTCGGCCGCGAGCTCGGCGGTCGAAGGCTTCGCGGTCGGCCTGGTCGGCAACACGCTCGGCGCGGCCGCCGGCCTTATCGCCGACACGTTGCTGTCGACGCCGGGCCTGATCCTCCTCGGTGGTCTCCTGATTTACAAGGTGGCCTATCGATGAGCCCGTGGCTCGCATTCGGCCTCGGCGTGTTCGGCGGATTCATCCTCGTGAAGGGGACGTTTCCCGTCGAGTCGTCGTGCTGCACGCGCGTCGCGAACGCGGGTCGCGATGAGATCGCCGGCCTGTTCGGCGATGCGAAAGGTCCCGTCGCGAGTTTTCTCGACGGGAGCGGACTCACGAACGCGATCCCCGGTTGGCTCGACGCACTCGGGGTTTCGAAAGGCTGATATGGACCTCCACCTCGATCGAATCGGAAACATTCCGGCCACTGGCTGGGCGCTCGTGATCGCGGGCGCGGCTTTCGGCGGTGCTGTGTTGCACCAGAGCCGGGTCGTGGGCGGTCTGATCGTCGGCGGTCTCGCGTTCGCGTTCGAGCTCTCGCAAGCGCCGTGCTGCGCGGCCTGCGCGGGCGGCGCGAGCTCGTGCGCGGACAGCACTGTCGCCGCGCCTGCGGCCGCAGGCCTCGCCGGCGCGAGCTCGGGCGCGAGCTCGGGCATTACCGAGGTCACCGCGACCGGCGCGCTCACGACGCAAGCCACGAAGGCCACGGCGCCGCTGTCGAACGACTACGTGGGCACGGCGCCGGCGGCGACGATCGATCCCGCGAGCGTCTGGGGCTCGCCGACCTACACCGCGCCCGCGGCCGCGGCGCCGGCGCCGGCGCCGAGCTCGACCGCGTGTCGGGGGTGCGCGTGATTTCCCACAACATGAAGGTCGCCGGCGTCGTCGGCGGCGCGGCGTTGCTGATCTGGTTCCTGATGCGCGGCAAGCCCGACGCGACCGGAACCGTCGGTCAAATCGTCGTCGTGAAAACTTCGGACGCGTGCGATCCGTCGAGCCCGAACTACAAAGGCGCCGACGCGTGCACCGCCACGGGCGATGGTGGCAGTAACCCGCTCGCGCAGATCGCGAGCTCGGTCAGTGACGCGTTCTCGAGCGTCGCGAGCTCGCTGGGTTCGTTGCTGACCAACGTCAGCCCCACACCGAGCGGCACCGGCGCCGGCGTCGCCGACTACGTTCCGCCGCCGGATAAGAAGCAAGAGGATGAAGTCTCGCCGACGCCGACGCCGCGGATCGCGGTCGCGAGCGCGCCCGGCAGCGACGGCCCGGCGACCGCGCGGCTGCAAATGCTCGGCGGGCTCGGCGCGCGAATCGATGACCGCCTCACTGCACACAACCAACCCGCGAAAGTCGGACACCGATGAGCAAGAATTTCAAAATGGCGATCGCCGGCGCGCTCGGCTACGCCGCCGGTTCGTACTTCACCACGATGCAGCCGGCCGCGACCGCCGCGATCGGCGGCGTCGCCGCCGGCGCCGCGCCCACATTCTCGGCGGCGCTGAGCTCGCCGGGTCTCTACAACCTCGGCGCGGCCGCGGCCGCGGGCCTGATCGCGTGGAAGTTCTGCTGAAATGATCGTCAAGGACTACACCACGCCGTATTGGAACGATCTGCTCGACCAGCTCGCGTCGGATCTCGATCGCGCGAAGTTGCTCGCGTGGATCGACGAGGAATCGGCGGGCTTCCCGCAAGCGCTCGGCGCGGTGACCGAGGTCGGTATTTTTTGCATCGATATGCAGGACGGCGGCAAGTACGGCGGCACGACCGATACGCTGCACACGAACTTTTGCGCGAGCGCGAGCTCGCAGCAGCGCGTGCGCGACCTCACCGACGACGAGGAGCAGCTGCAGGTGACGTGCGGTGTCGCGATGGTGCGCGACTACCTCTCGACCGCGCAATCGCAGCTATCGCGTAGCAGCCTCTCGTGGGACGACGACGACACGTGGTGCCTCGTGAAGCTACGGCACGCGTTGCCGACGATCGGCGCGAACATCTTGCCGGCCGCGGCGCAGAACGAGCAGGCGGCCGATTGGGGCACGTTTCGCGCGTACTGCGAAGCGATGTCCGTCGAGACGATGAGCTCGCTCGTCAACATCCCCACCGCCACGCTGACCTCGCGCAAGTACTGGCCGATGGATCGTTTTTTCGTGAACGCCGAGCGCGTTGGCTACGCGGACGGCGCCGGGCTGGTGTCGTCGAGCGGCGGCCTTTCAACTCTCGGCAAAGCGATCGTGTCGATCGCGATCCTTGTCGGAATTCTTTACTACGGAGGTCGCAGTGGACTGGTTTAGCAAGATCGACCCGAACGCTCTCATCGCGATCGCCACCGTGCTCGGCACGTGGATCTATCACAAGGTCTCCGGACAGAAAGCCGCGAGCTTCGACGACACGATCCGCGGCATCGGCAAGCAGGTCGTGGATGCACTCGTGAAGGCCGGCGACCTCGACACCGATAAGATGGTGCTGCTCGGCAACAACCTGATGACCGACGCGATGACAAAGCTCGGGATCCCGCTGAACGCGGTGACAAACGCGCTCGTGAAAGCGACGGTCATGCACGCGGTCGGTGACGCGCTCGCCGAGCTCCGGCAGCTCGACGCGGACGCCGATGCGAACATGGCCAAGATGCAAGCCATCGCGAGCTCGATGCCCGACGTGATCGCGAAAGCGCAGGCCGACGGTCTCGCGCGCGTGAAAGACCTCGCGGCGCAAACCGTCGAACGTGTCGACGAAATCCCGGCGCCGGCGACGCCCCCACCGATTCCGTTTTTGCAACCTCCAACGAAAGCAGTGACCCCGTGAACGATCCGATCGAAACCCCGATCCACGCGGCCGAGCAGGCCGACAACAACAACGAGCTCGCCGAGCTCGAGGCGCAGGAAAAGGAGCTCGCGGCCGCGGCCGCGGCGCTCGCCGCAAAGAAGGCGGCGGTGCAGCAACGCGCGCAAGCGCCGCGCGATCCGCACGCGCTCGGCCTGAAGGCGCGCGATGCGATCGTTGAGATGCTCGCGCACCGCAACGGCTCGAACCCCGCGGCCGATCCGGAAACGCGCGCGTGGCAAGCGATGGGCGCGTTCTTCGAATCGCTCGGGAACTGAGCCGGTGGAGTTGTCCCCCACGATGCTCGAGCTGCTGAAGGCGATGCCCGTCCTCGCAGTCGCGTTCATCGTGTGGGTGACCCAACGCGACATCTTGCGGTCGCAGCAATCGACAAACCGAAAGCTCGCACGCATCGAGTCGCGCCAGGTCGGCGACCGCGTTCCGGTTCGCTCGCCGGCGTTCGGCGTTCCGATTCCTCGTCAGGACATTCGCGCGCGCACCACCGCGGACAGCGACGATCCTCCGAACGTGCCGCGCACGAACACCGAGGATCTCGACGGTGGCGGCTAACGCGAACCACCCGCCGGATGGTTCGTTCGGGCTCCTCCTGCCTTCGCAGGTCGACGATCTGACCGCGGCGGTGCGAAAGCTCGACGCCGGTGTCCGCGAGCTCACGCGTGCGCTGACGAATCCCGACGGCGTGCTGTTCCGGTTGATGAAGTTGCTCGAAACGTCGCGCGACGAAAACGCACCGACGCAAGAGCGGCCGCCCGTCGATTTCTGACCTCTCACAAACGTTCGTTTCTGCGAGGTCGATTTGCCGGCAAATCGACACCACGATTCCGGGGCCTTACGAGAGAGCGCCGGCTACCGTTTTTGAGAGTCGCGAATTCGCTCCAGGTCGAGCTCGACCGCGCGCGGGAGGTTCTTGCCGACGTAGCGCGAGCTCGTGCGGCTGCCCCGGGTCCAGAACGCGTACCAGTAGGGCCCGTGCGTCGCACGCCGGCGACATCGGTTGCAGCGCTTGTTCCCGCAACGGATCAGCTTGAGTTGATACGTCACGCCGGCGAGATGCTCGACCTGATGGATGGTCGTCTTGTCTAACTTCGCCGGCGAGCTCGAGCTGCTCGCCGGCGGCGACGTCGCCGGCGCCGCTCTCGTCGAGGATTTTCGGCGCGCCCTGCCCTTAGTGTTTTTCACAATCATGGTCTTATCTAATTTACGGCCGCAACGCAACATCGACACAGAATTAGATAAGACCCGGCTTTTCGAAATCGGGCGATTGGCGAACCGACATCAATGCTCCTCGGAAATCGCGAGCTCGCCGGCGCCGTCGACGTCGGGCTCGAGCCCGCCGGCGTCGTTAGACAAGGCACGGTAGAGCGTCGCCTCGCTGATCTCGAGCTCGCGCGCGATCGCGCGGTTCTCCATGCCGGTCGCGCGCATGCGCAGCACCAGGCCGACGTCGACGACGCGTCGCGGTCGGCCGAGCGTCGCGCCTCGCCGGCGCGCAGCATCGAGACCGCTCTTGGTTCGTTCGATCATCACGTTGCGCTCGAATTCGGCGAACGCGCCGCAGATCTGCAACAGCAACCGCCCCGAGCTCGTGGTCGTGTCGAATGGTTCGGTCACCGACACGAAGCCGATGCCGAGCTCGGCGAGCTCGTCGATCGTCGTGACGAGCTCGGTCAGCGATCGAAACAACCGATCGCTGCGATAGACGACGAGCACGTCGAACGTTCGCTTGCGCGCGGCCGCGAGCATTGACTTGAATGCGGCGCGGTCACCGTGGCTCCCGCTGACCCCGTCGTCGGCGAAAAGAAGCGAGGAGCTCCAGCCCCTCGCGATCACCAGCGAGCTCGTCTCGTCGGCTTGAAGGTCCGAGCTCTGATCCGATCGAGACACTCGTAGGTAGGTCGCGGCGCGCTTTTTCACGGGCGTGATGATCGTACGGCGCTTTCAACCAAACACGTGCGCGTTCGAACGCGTTCGCCGCTTCGAGCCATCGCTCGTCGTCGGTCTCGACATTGATCGCCGAGCAGAGGTCGATCATGTGCGCGAGGAGATCCACGAACACGTCGAGCGTTCGGTGCGCGAACAGCGGGCGGCCGCGGTCGGCGGTGTGGAGGTACCCGCGGCCACCGGGGCGGACGTGCGGGTTCCGATCCACCATCCCCCCTTATCGACCGTGGGGCGTGTTGGTTGCGAGAAGTCTATCCTGTACGTCTGACCAGTACCGATCTCGTTCCAATCCGGATTTAGGCCATGTTGTGGACACAGATGGATCCGCGTGTGATCGTCAGGGGTGGTGGTCGTGGCTACGGTCAAAAAGGAACGGGCGAATCGGGACATCTCGGTCTCGATGTCGTTCCGCCTCCCGCGCGTGCTCGTGGCTGAATTCCGCGCGGCCGCACAGCGCGAGCTCGGGGACATGCCGTACGGCGGTGAACGCGATCGAGCGAGCCGGGTCGTGATCGAACGGCTGATCCGCGAGTACATCGCCGCGAGGAGCACCCCCAAGTGAGGCCGAGCCCATGGACTCGGTATTATGTCAACTCGCGCAAGCGGGCTGAAAATACCAATTCTCCGACGAGGAATCGGTGAGTCGGAGCGATCGCGAACGCGCCACGCCTCAAGCGCACGA
>Ga0193726_1001908_pt1 | contig 15109 bp, 11 predicted proteins | sample H2c1metaG_FD_144928 | JGI IMG/M metagenome (GOLD analysis project Ga0193726, IMG submission 144928) | Soil microbial communities from a riparian zone of the East river system, Colorado, United States - H2c1 | ecosystem: Environmental > Terrestrial > Soil > Riparian zone | place: USA: East River... | reverse complement strand
GAAATGGGTGAGCGAGGCCATCGGCGAGGTCGAAGTCGAACGCCTCCGGGAAACGCACTATGAGGGATCGCGGGGCGGCAAAAACTTTGCCCTCGACCGGCAGACCGAGCCTCTGGTGATGCCATCGGAAATATCCGGCCTCGATGACCTTCGCGGATTTCTGAAGCACGGGAACCATGTGGCCCGCTTCTCGTTTCCTTTCATCGCGCTTGAGGAAAAGCATCCGGGATTTGCCGAACGCGAAATGGACGACCTGATCGTTCCCAGCACGCCGAGACCTCCGCAGGCAGATCCCCAGGCTGGACATCCCCCCATTTCGGAACAAATCGGGGTAAGCGCGGCGCCCGGTTTTGACGAGGGAGTGGAATAGTTGCTGACCATCTCCAAACCGCTGTCCGAACTGCAGGCACAGACCTACCATCGGAAGGAATTCACCGCCAAAGAGCAGAGCTCATGGTCGCAAGGTGATGCTGTCCGGAGCGAATGGCAAGGCCGATTGGCGGCGCAATTCGGTTTAGTCGGGGCCGTCAGTGCCGAAGATTTTGCCAGGTTAAGCCGGGGGCAGCACCCGCAGACCGGGGACCAACTGGTTCAGCACCGCATGTCGCACGCATACAAAGACGAGACCGGGAGAAGCATCAAAACCATGGAGCACCGAGCCGGCTGGGATGCCACCTTTTCCGCTCCAAAATCTGTGTCCCTGACCGCGCTGGTAGGCGGGGACCAGCGGGTCCGCGAAGCTCACCGCGAGAGCGTGCGCATCGCACTTGACGAACTGGAACGGTACGCCCAGGCGCGGATCGGCGGTAATCATCCGGCGGAAACTACGGGCAAGTTCGCGGTGGCGAAGTTCGAACACGATACTGCAAGGCCCGTCGACGGCTATGCCGCCCCACAGCTTCACACCCATGCCGTCATATTCAATGTAGCCGAAAGGACTGACGGAGAGCCGCGTGCGATGCAGGAACGAGCGCTGTTTCAGTCACAACAATTTGCGACTGCCGTCTATCAGGCCGAGCTGACCTTTCGCCTACGCCAGCTTGGCTATGAGATTGAGCGCGGGCGGAGCGGCGCCCCTGAGATCAGCGGATACACGCAGGAGTATCTCGATGCCTCCAGCCCACGCCGTCAACAGATTCTCGAATACCTCAACAAGATCGGAGTCAGCAGCAAAGAATCAGCGGAAATCGCCGCGCATGCGACGCGCGACGGCAAGGAGATATTGAAGCCAGGCGAAGTCTTAGCTGCTCACCATCGCCTTGCAGCAAACTTTGGAAACCAGCCTGACAGAGTTGTTCGCACTGCTCGCGAACGCGTCCAACAAATGCGCACGCCGGCAAATCCGGAGCAACGTGCCGACCAGGCTGTAACTTTCGCCCGCGACAAGAACTTCGAGCGTGAAGCGGTCGTCGATGAACGACTCCTGGTGCGGGATGCGCTCCGTCGCGGGATGGGAGACGTCAGGTACTTCGAGGTTCGCAGCAGCCTCGAGAGCCGCAAAGCCACCGGCGAGTTTGTCAGCCTCCACGGAAGGCCCGAGCAGACAGGCCGGCTGTTGACAACAGCCAGGACCATCTCTTCTGAACGCGAGATCGTGAACCGGATGCGCGCAGGGCAGGACCAGATCGAGCCAGTGATGTCCCGTCAGAATGCCGTCATAACTGTGGATCATTACTCCCACCATTCCCCTCTGAACCGCGGCCAGATGGCGGTGATCGAAGATGTACTCGGTACCTCCGACCGCATTCAGGGGATTCAAGGCGTGGCCGGCGCCGGTAAAACCGCAACGCTCCAGGTCATCCGTGGTGCGGCTCAAGCCAGGGGATATCAGGTGGAGGGATTCGCTCCCACCTCCCGCGCCGCAAAACAACTGGAGCAGGCCGGTGTGCCGGCGGGAACATTGCAGGCTTTTCTGGCACGCGCGCAACCGGTGAAAGGCGAGCCACAAAATAAACGATTTTTCTTTATCGACGAATCAAGTCTCACAAGCACCAATCAGATGCGAGAGTTCCTCGAACGGATGGGCTCCGGAGACCGGGTCCTGCTGATCGGCGATACGCGGCAGCATCAGGCCGTCGAAGCGGGACGTCCCTTTCAGCAATTGCAGGAAGCTGGTATGAAAACCGCGAAACTGACGGAAATCGTCCGGCAGAAAGATCCAGCATTGAAGAGGGTCGTTGAAATGCTTGCACACGGGCAAATTGCAACTGCTATCGAAGCACTTCAAAACAGCGGCAAAGTAACGCAGATCATCGATCCACAGAAGCGTTTTGAAACCATCGCGCGGAAATACGTTGCCAACCCAGAACGCACACTCATCGTGTCTCCCGACAATGCCTCACGTCACCAACTGAATCGGGCTGTGCGGCAGGAATTAAAAGCAATGGGCACGCTGGGAACCGAAGATCACCGCTTCCGCGTTCTGGTTCCGCGCCAGGACATGACGGGTGCCGAGCGTGCTTGGGCTCCGCGCTATCAGATGGAAGACGTCGTGAGGTACGCCAAAGGGAGTAAGCTCGCCGGAATCGAGCCCGGAATGTACGGAAGCGTCGTGGGCGTGTCTCCGGTCGAGAATCTCTTGACCATTCAGAAGGCAACCGGCGATCAGGTCTGCTACGACCCGAAACGGCTCTCTGGAGTAAGCGTCTATCGCGAAGCAGAGCGAGAATTCGCCGCCGGTGATCGCATTCAGTTCACGGCGCCAAACAAGCGACTCGGCGTCGCCAACCGCGAACTGGGGAGGATCGAGAAGATCGACGCCCAGGGCAACATCAACCTGCGTCTCGAAGACAGCCGGACTGTTCATTTCAATGCCGCTGAAGATCGGCATTTCGATCACGGATACGCCGTCACCAGTCACAGTTCACAGGGTCTGACCGCCGCCCGTGTCCTCATCAACATCGACAGCACTGCCCATCCTCAGCTCATCAATTCACGTTTCGCGTACGTTGCCGTGTCGCGCGCGAGCCTCGACGCCGAAATCTTCACCGATAACGCGTCTGATCTTGGGCAAAGAGTGAGCGGGGACATCTCCAAAACTGCTGCGATCGAGTTCTCTACGGCAACGATCGAGCTCTCGCCCAACCTCGGTCTGGGACACGGCTTCTGAAGCAAATGTCTGCAGCGTTCTGCCAACCATCATCCGTAGGTCTGCGCACAGGACGAAGCGCGCGCAAAGCCCGCGTAACCAAGGGCTTGGGCATCGCCTTCTCAAGGGATAATTCAATTCGCGCGACACCAGGCTGAAGCGGAACCCGGCTGAAATGCTGGCATAACATCTGCCGACGCGAGTGGCCGCCGGGAAGCAGGGATTTCTACTTGTGAGGCTCTTTCACCGATGACAAGCCGATCAACGCGTCCAGTTCCTTCCCGCTTCTGGATCACATGCCGAGCTTGAGGCCATAAGGGGCGGTTTGGCCGGCATAATGTCGCGATCAATGACAGGCATCGCGGGTGCCTATGACGAGAAACAGGATACACATGGAAAAGTCCGGGCCTCAAAATCGCTAGCGGCACCGCATCGGGAAAACGGGGATCAGGAGCCGTGTCGTCGGCGGCGCTGCGGTGGGGCTGGGCGATGAGGATGTCCTCCAGCCTGTGGCCGAGAACGTGGGTGATGCGATTGCCATTGCCGTCACGGGGCGTAATGTACACGTAGCTTGGACCAAAATGAGTGATGCCGGTGGCCTCCACCTTATCGGCAGCCGCCATCATCATCACCCGGAATTCGAGGATCGTGAAAAATGTGCGTCGCTTCGCCGAGCTTAATCGGGAGGCTGTCGTCGGAGGTCTTCTTCGTACAGGGGTGGTTTTCTTCAGTTTTCTACAGCTTAAATTCGGCTTTCAGTTGCCGGAGGTCGGCTTCAAACTGGTCGGCCATAGCATAGGTGTAAATGCGCGTGATGTCGCCGGCGTTCTGGTATTCGACAATCTTACGCAGATCGCTCTTGCGCTGCTTCCAGGTCAGCCCATCCGTAAAAAACAGGAACGCGGTATCAGGCCGCTTGGCGGCGATGATTTTCTCGATATCGCCGATGATGTCGGTCATCTTGGATCCTCACATCATCCAGCGTATAAGTCTTCTTGACCGGCATTGCTTCGATCTCGGCGATCACCCGCCGCGAAATGTCATCTTGCCAGTCGACGATCAGAGGTTGAAGCTCAGCAAGAATATCGTCGAGATTCTGCGCGACAACCTGCATCAGCGTCCCACCAGAAGGTATTCCCGCACTTCCGCACGCTCCACGCCCTTATGCGTTCCGAAATGGTAGCGGTGGGGCTTCTCATAGGTAACGATATTCTTCTTGTAACGGCGCATGAGGTTTTCCAGCACTTCGAGATCGGGATATCCATTGGAGCTGTACGACAAAACGATCGTACTATTCCGGTAAAGCCGGAACATCCGGTCGAAAGCTTCGGCAGCCGTCCGGCGATAGCTGAACGGCGTAAAACGCTTCTCTATTTTTTTCACCTTCGTGTCATGCATGATGTCGAGGCCTCGCCAGTAGCAGGACAGGCCTTCCAGAAAGTGATAGCGCTTGATGTAGCAATTGTCATCTGACCGAGGCACATAGGGAGGATCCAGGTACACAAGATCCACGCTGCGCGGCCGCAGGTCGAACACATCGGCTCGCTTTATCGTGTGTCTGCGGCCATTGTCGAACACCACGCGATTGAACTTCTCAACCTGCTCAAGGAAGTGTTCCTCGATGGAAAGTTTGAGGTCGCGCCGCCCATCATCGTAGCGGTTGCTGCTGATGGTGAAGACACCGCGCGTCTGTTTTTTAAGGCACGACCGGATGAGAGCAGCGCGGGCGAGCGCCTGCTGGTCGGGGATCTGAAGCTTTTCCATGTTGTGAGAAACACGGTCAAGGAAACGGAGATCCTCTCGCTGATAAAAGATCCCACCGAAGGTTTTCTCAATGAAATCGGGAGCATTCTTGGCAGGTGCTAGGATCCTCTTGAGAGCCGGCCCGTCCAATTGATGGTGGCTGTTGCCTATGGTGGCCTGGGCGATTGTTGCAGAGAAATTCAAGAAGTCTGACGCGATCACCCTCTTGCCCATCCCTTTGAGCAGATAGGCAACACAGCCGCTGCCGGCGAAAGGATCGGCCGCGGTTTCGAAATCAAGCGCACTGAGGACGCTATGAATCCAAGGGAGCAGGCGGTTCTTGGAACCCATGTAGCGAAATTCGGGATACTCCTTCACCCGGTCCGGCAAAGGCGCTGCGATATCGTCTCGGCTGTAAATGATGCGGATCGGAGCTTTGAGAGATTTCTGAACGATAGTGCTTGGAAGCGTGCTCAAGGGCGGCTCGCGAACAGGGGCCATTGATCGGCCACATATTTTTCAGCAGCATCGCGCACGATCCAGGCGATGAAAACCTTCTTCTTTTTTGCCAGGTCTTCGAGTGTCTGGTAAAGGTCAGGAGGGGATGTAACCGACGCACGGGGCGACTGGGACGCTTTGATCTTCTGGTCTTTTCGCTTGACTGAGGGCATGGGGAATCTCTGATAAACTTTCCCGATTGCACCACCTTACGCCACCTTGCTGCAAGCGGCGATAGACGGTGAATCGCGGCGCTTCCGAATTGTGACATAGAAGAAGTTTGATATTGGCCGCGATCGCGGGAAGATGAGAGGGTCATGAGCTGCACCATCCGCAAGTTATCCGAAATGACCCACGAAGCCGCTCTTGAGAGGCTCGCAACCGCCATCCTTCGTGAAGCACGGCCGGAATTTGCCTCTTTGCTTCATCCTGGCGCCAATTCAGCGGGTAAGACGGTCAAAGCGCCCGTGATTCGGATCCGCAAAGCTACGGAACGATCACAACAGCACCGTCCACGCGGTCGCTCTTGACGGCAGCAAGTGCTTCGTTCGCCTGCTCCAGGGGATAGGCCGTCACCTTTGGCTGGAGGCCGATCTCTGCCGCAAGATCAAGAAAGTCACGCGCGTCCGACCGAGTCATGTTGGCCACACTCCGCAATTGACGTTCGTTCCACAGCAGCCGGTCGTAGTCGAACTCTGGAATTCGGTCAAGGTGGATGGCGTTGATGGCGACCACACCGCCTTTCCGCACACTCGCAAGCGCAGCAATCACCACGTCGCCACTGGGAGCGAAGGTCACAGCGCGGTCGAGTTCCACCGGTGGCTTCTCCGGCGCTTCCCCAACCCATACAGCACCGAGCGATTCCGCCAGTTTGCGATGGGAGGCTCCTCGAGTCGAGACGTACACCTCGCACTTCCACGATCGCAAGACGGCAATTGCCAGATGCGCCGATGCGCCAAAGCCAAACAGTCCTACGCGCTCACCCCTGTCGACCTCCGCCACCCGCAGACTTCGGAAGCCGATGATCCCGGCGCACAACAGCGGCGCGGCATGTAGGTCGTCCAGTGTTTTCGGCAGCGGGAAGACAAAATCATTCCGAGCCACGGTATATTCCGCATAGCCGCCATCGACCGTGTAGCCGGTGAATGCCAGTGCGTCGCAGAGGTTCTCACGGCCGTGCCGGCAATACCAGCAGTCGCCGTCCGTGCCTGCGATCCAGGAAACACCGACTCGAGTTCCGAGGGGAAGGTCGGGTGTAGCGCCCCCAGCAACTTCCCCCACGATCTGATGGCCGGGGACAAGTCTTGGCAGGCGTTGTGCCAGTTCGCCTTCGACGATATGGAGATCAGTTCTGCAGACGCCGCAGGCGCGAACCCGTAGAAGGACTTGGCCAAGCGCCGGGAAGGGTTGAGAAATCTCTTCGATCTGCAGTGGGCGGTGCGAAATTTCCTTCGGTAATGTAAGGACGGTCGCTCTCATGGGAACCCCTGATACTATTATCGAATACGAAGGGGTACATGCGAAGGTCCGTGCATCGGTGATCGATTCGCCATAAGGCCCGCGCAGTCTTCCCCACCTCCACCATGGCTATTTCGCTATCGGCCTGACCGAAAGCTCCCAACCTGGATGGATTCCTGCACCCGAGGGCACTATTTGATCTGTCGGGAAGCTGCATCTTTCGATTGATATCCTTCTTTCGCTATCCACATGGTCACCGCGGTGACCCGGCCGACAATATCCGCTTCGCTCGGAAATCGGAGTTGGCGTACCCGACCTCGGGACTGCGGGCAAGGAACGAGGATCAGACGATGATTGTCCAGTTCGCACCAACTACACGCATACCCTTTCCTGACCTCGATAAAGAATATGGGACGGTCAAATTCGTTCTGCCAACTGCCGGCCGTCACCTTGTTCTGCCGGGCATCAATCTCGACGAACGATCCCGGTCGGATGAATGGATAAAGTGTGTAGTCCTCCAGCCCGATGTATCCGCAGAGGGAATGCTGAAGATTTATTTGCTGCAGGAGTGCAACTGGGATTTCGCCCCAAGTTTCAAACATGCGCGAAACCAGGTTCGTCCGCGCAAATTCCACATTCTTGCTGAGCTCTACAGGAAGCTGGATCGTCTGCCCCGGAGTCTCGATCGCCGATCCAACCAGATGGGTATGCGGCAGGCTGACCGACCGCTGTTCCCGGACGATATCGAGAATGTTGATTCCGAAAAATCCTACGATTTCAAGATAACTGCACTTATAAATGAGACTCAGACTGTAGAGCTTGTAGATGTTGGGAGTAAACTTCCCGTGCTCAACGTCCGTGAGCCAGCCGTGGGAAATATAGTAATCATGGTTGTTCTTCTCTTTCGCAATCTGGAGGCTCAGCGTCTGCACGTCGCGGGTCGACAGGCAGACGCGCAGACGCTCGGCTCTGAGCCGCTTCCCTGCTTCCGGGTTCTGCGTCGACTCGAACATCGGCGTCGCCATGGTACGGCGGAATTTCCCTGTCGTGTGCGCAAAGGTACCGGGGTGAAAAAAAACGACAGAAAGCAGACGAAGCGTTTCGCGATACCCGACGAGGGAGTGCATATTCTGATCAATTTCCAGAAACAAATGATTGCTTTTCTGTTTGGTGGCCCGGATTCGGGACAGAAACAAGAAAGGGCTGAACCTACGGGATACCTGACCAAGGACTGGCAGTCCAGAATGGTCAGTTACTGAACGAGTCGGCGTTGTTCGGAAGGTCTTCTGAAACTGCAAGAATGCAGGATTGACCGTCGAATTGAATCTTATCTGCGGAATACGCGGTGACCTTGACCTCTCCGGATTTGGTCCGCAGGCGGGTGATGACGTTTCGAAGAGGCCCCCGCTGCTGCAGTTGCGCGATCATCAAGGCTCGATCTTTAGGATCTTCCCAAATCCCAAGTTCGCCGACCGTGCGGCCGATCACTTCGGCGCGGGAATAGCCGTACCTACTCTCGAATGCGGCATTCACATCGATGAACCGCCCTTCGTTGACTGTCGTGATGGAAAACGGGATTGGACTGGAACGGAAAACCTTTTGAAACTTGTCCTCGGACACCCTGCGTCCTGCTTCTGACTGTTCCAGCGCTCTCTCGGTTTGGCGAAGATCTGTGAGACGTCGCTGAAGTTCGGACCCAAATATCTCAGCACGCTCGTAGAGGCGGGAATTTTGGATCGCCGCCGCGGCGGGTATCGCTAATAACTGCGTCCGCCGGAGGTGGTCTTGAGCAAAGGTGTTTGGCTGGCTGTGTCCCACTGAAAGAAGCCCCAAGGTCTGCTGGGACGCAACCAACGGGACGCACAGCCATGACCGCAAGTCGATATGGCCCTTGAAACTGGGCCATTCTTTCTCATGTTGGGTGTCAGCCAGCAAGGCGCTGGTCTGGGCCGTTAATATGCGCAACAGAAACGGGGAGTCTGCTGCATCGAGAGTCAGCGGATATTCCGGCGCTTTCTTAGGAGCCTCGTGACGCAGCTTTTCTCGGGCGACAAGAAGGCGCGAGTCGCCCTCCAATAGCAGCACACGTGCGCACTCACATGGGACTAGTTCCATCAAAGATTGAAGCAATGTATCCAGGACAAAGTCCATCCGAAGATCTGCGGTCAACGCGAGGGTGGCCTTGCTGAGAGCATCGGATTCCGCCCTTGCGTCCTCGGCTGCGGCCAGGTGCTCGGCAACCTTTTCCTCTGCTTCCTTCTGTGCCGTGACTTCCTGAGCGCTCCCGACAAGACGGTGGATTTTGCCGGCGGCATCCCTCACTGGAAACCCATGCACCGTGACCCAGCGCACTTCGCCGCTGGGCCTTACGATCCGAAACCGCTCATCAAGCTGTCCGTTCTGTGCTGCTTCGTAGAGTTTTCGAAGGACGTGAGTACGGTCGCCCGGGTGGATGACTTCTTTATGAGAAGACGGATTCTCCATCAAAGACTGGCCCGAACGCCCGGTGATGGTCTCATAGGCCTGGTTGACGTAAAGAGCCTTCTTGCTGTCGGCATCGATCATCCAGAATACTTCCTGGATATTACTCGCCATCTGGTGGAATTCATGCTCTGCGGTTTGGATGACGCTGGCTGCCCTGCGTTGGTCACGGTGCAGGTGGAGAAACACCCTGGCCAATAGAAGACTGAAAATGGAGAAAGCCGCGGTCATCGCAACCAACAGCACGATGGACACTTTTGGGTTTTGAAGATTGGATATCAGTACTGCAACGAAGAGGATGACCGAGACCACCATGAGAGTGATCGTAGCGACCTGCCAAGCGCGTCGCGGCGCCCACTTAGAAAAAGGTTCACGGCGGAGCGGGTCGACTTGATCCATGGCTTTACCAAGGATGAACTTCTGGACTCGTGGCTATCAGGTGTCCTGTAGTGAGACCGCATTTTGCGCTCGAACGGTCTGCTCGACCACGTTTTTCGAGCCAATGCTACCACAACAGTTTGCGGCCGCAGCGTCTTTAGTCCGGCTAGTCCAGCATGGGGCAAACAGATAGTCGCGAAGCACGCGAATCTCCTAGCCGGTACGGCATGAGTTATTCAAACAGGCAGAGTGCAAGGATAGACTTGCATCATGCCCAGTAAGAGCAACCGTCGCCCCGCAAACTCCGCCGCCGGGGTCTGAAGAACTGGCTGGCCCAACAGGAAAGAGTCCGCCGCAAGGAAGCCATCGAGAAAAAGGTAATAAGGAACTCGATTCCATATTTTCGAACCTTCCCAAGAATCCGTTTGGTCGCGTCTAAGAACTAGGCGCGCATGGTAGGAAATCGGGTCGCAGTAAATTGTCTTATTGCGGTAGGCGCGAGAAATTGATCGCAAAACTTTGCGCAAGAATCTGGCCTGAATAATTGCGCGGGAACGGAAATCGATACCAGCTATCGCCGTACACGCATCTGCCACTTAGTACGTCGTCATACTTTGCGGCCACGGTAGATTTTCGCCCCAATGCCAATCAGGAACATGGGCCAGGCAACCCAATTCCAAATCACAAGGAAAAGCGCGTACATCTCCGCCCGGACGTACAAAATCGGCAAGCGCTGCGAACTAGCCTCCCAGCGGTTATGAGTCAGACTCTCCACGATGGGAACCTGATATCGAATTGACATTGCAAACCCATCTCGCCAATTCCAATTCTTGGCGATTTCCCTGAGCCCTGGGTCGCTCGCCAGAGTTCGCTCCAGTTCGATGGTGGTTTCAGCCGGACCGGAGGCCGGGTCTTTGTCCTTGAGAATGTCAACGACTTCTGGAGTCGCCCGCACAAACTGCGAGCGCGAGAAAATGCAAGTCGATAGAATCAAAAGCAATAGAGAAACCTTTATCGGCCAGAAAATCTGCGTCCCGTAGCCGAATAAGAGGAAAATGAAATCCTTGAAACTGGCCCACGTCCTATGAATCCACTCCCCGGTCCCTCGCGGCTTGGATGTTAAATCCTTCAGTCGCAGCTTCGAATCGCCGCGCTGCTTCGCGCGCATGGCGCGATAGAGGCGGTCTGCATCCCGGTCTCGGCCTTCATTGCGCAAATTGGTTTCAAGCTCGATCCAGACGGAACGATCAAGCGGGTCCATCCTGTTCAAGACGTCAATGTTACCTTTCAGGCTTTGATCGTCATCCTTTTTGTCGTATGGATCGTTGACTTTCCAACGCACATAGGAAACCTTCGAAAGGTCAATCTTGGCCTCTTCAGAGGTGAGATTTTTCACTGAAAGTGCAAGATCCCCTACTTCGACCTCCGCCAAGTCCAAGTTTCCCTTCAATTGAGCACGCGCTGAAACGGAGCCACCTTGACATCGCGAAGAGGTCTCTTTCGCGCCTTCCCGTTCAGGTGCAAGTGTCGGATCGTCGTCAAAATATTGAAACAGCAGATTACCTTTCACTTTAGCTCCGCGTAGCGAGACCTTTTCTCGAGCGACAAGGCCGGTCAACAGAAAGTCGCCGTCGCAACGTAATTTGTCGCCGTTGAGATTCGCGCAGCTCGTCTCAAGCCCCGAGACCCACGGTTTCTCATCGCTCTCGTTTCGGCAGCCCATGTGGAGATCGAGACCGACAGATGTGTCATTCAAGTAAATGTCACCAGCGACCCCGACATTCCTTAGATCCAAATCTCCCCCGACCGTGTTCGCTTTCAGATTTAAAGGACCAGAAATATTGGCATGGCAATTGCAGGGCGTGATGTCATCCCAATTGATAATCACTTCATGCGCCCGAGAGTCTTTGCTTTCCCAGCGGTTCTGCAAAACTTGTCGGGTGTCTGGCATGAAGAACATGACGTTCCCACCGATTCGAGAATGGGCGATCGTGGCTTTCGTTGGCGCGCTTGAGTTCGTCTCTTGGACTACTTGCAGCCCCGACAGGTCTAGAGATTCATCCACAGAAACCGCGCTAAAATTGAGACTGCCGATGCGGCATGGTTTGGGCTGAAATTGGTTGGTTGGGTCTTGGTCTGGCTCAAGGCCCAACGTGAGAGAAACACGCCCAAATCTCCCAGTCACGGCCAGAACTTCACCGACAATCCGAGCACCGCGCAGTTCAATAAGAGAAATATCTGCACCGGAAAGCAGAAGATCACCGCCCACAAAAAGGCTGTTGGGTCGTCTCCGGGACTCCTCTCGCGCCCTACGAAACGCGTTAACAAAGCCGCCTATAGTCGCAAACGTGAGAATAAGGTCGTTCCGGACCCACAAGGCCAGAAGGTTGACATTTCCACGAACCGTGGATCTGTAGAGATTAACGGTGCCATCGATTCGGGCCATCCGCAAGCTAAGGCCTCCCCGTATGGTGGCATTTTCGAGTGAAAGGATTGCCTCCTCCTTGTTCGCACTGCGGCAGTGGAATTGCGTTCCCGTGTCAAGCGACCCCAACTCATCACAGAAAAGAGAAAAATCTCCGTGGACCTGGCTTGCCCTAAAGTCCATCATGCTAGAACAAACGGTGCCAAAGGCCCGGATCTTCCCCTTTATGACCGCTCCCTGAATGCTTATCACGCCATTGATGACAGTTGCTTCCCCATCGAGCACAGCTGGGCCGATGTCGCGGGCTCCATGGCCAATGCTTGCAATCTGCTGTTTCTGATCGAATGCCACCGTGATTTCCAGGTCGCCTTTGATTAAGGCCCGGTCCAGATATACAAGTGGGGTGTAGCTAGTCGCCGCCGGTCCAAAGTTGTAGTTGAGTTGACCAGGAATGCCCGAATCAATGTTCTTAAATAAAATTGGTCCTACCATTTCGGCGAATGATCCGGCCACACGGCAGCCGTAGACTCGGAGATTGGATGCCATCAGATCAGGAGCAAAAATACGGCCACCAATACGGCACGCGAACAGGTGAATGTCACCCGCAACCTGTGCATGGTCCAAATCCAGGGCGATCCTCTCATGCGCCCCTTCGTCAGGAGCCCTGAGGCTACAGTTCACTAGAAAGAGAGACTGTCCTATTCGCGCATGGTTCCCATCCAAGCCCATATCGAATTCGCAGTCAATAAAGGAAACATGCAAGCTATGTTCGAAATCCGTTATCCGAACGGGATCAAGGAAGTGGCAATACTGGACCTTCACTTCGCGGCAAGCATGGAAGGTAGAACCGCAAAACTTCACCGCTCCTGTGACTTTCAAATTCTTTGCAAATCCATCTTTGGCTAGGGTTTCAAGAAACTTCTCCGAAGCGACTTCGATTGGCTCGTGAGAGAGATCGAGTTCGTCCCGTTTGTAATGCTTGAAGTTTTGACCCTCTTTTTCTGGACGAAGGGACAGAACGAATAAGCCATCCTGGCCGTACCGTTCGATGTAAATATTCAAATCGGACAGAAGTGGTTTGTCATCAACCATCTCGACTTTGCCAACGAGCCACATTGCGAAAAACGCTTCCCAAAAGTCCGTGCCGTAGCTAACACAAGTCTTCAGTCGAATGAGCGCGGTATCGGACAAGTCGTAGCCAACCTTCTCCGCCTCTTCGTTGCTCACGGTCTGGATGGAAAACTTCACCTCCGAGAGTTCGGCAACTTTGTTGACACTGGAAGCATCCCGGAACGGAATCTCGCGGAGGGAGTTCGGGATTCGGAAAGGCCCCTCTTCGGCGTGGACGGCCCAGCAGAAAAAACGCAGATAATCCTCCGCACTCCGTTTGTCCAGCGTGAGTTCCCCTTTTTCAGCGTTAGCGCCGTGGATAATGGAAGAGGTCCCGTTTAGGGGACGAATATCAAATTTGCCTTCCAGAGGCCTGAATAAGACGTAGGTCCGGCGGTGATCCTGGTCGCCCATGGGTTTAAAAACTTCCAAAATGCGAAACGATTTGTAAAAGGCGAGGGTTGCTTGGCGAAACACACAATCGTCCGGGACTTCGTAATCACGAAGAATTTTCTTGCCACGCTCCATAGGGACCGTCTCCCATTTCAATCCAAACGGCGTGGCGGCGCGGATACGATGGGCAACGCAAGCGATCGGGAAGTGGGAGTGCGAAAGGGATTTCCGTAAAGAGATAGGACCTTCGTCAATTGGACGGACACTCGCAAGAGTCCCATCACTCGCCACATCGGCGGAGACACGAACAAGTCGTGGTTCCGCGGCCGACCCGAGGAACGAAACGACAAATGAAGCGAAAACGGAGAACATCCCATCTCTTGGTTCGCCTTCTCGTGGCTCGTTAATATGAGGAGTGGAAAGAAATGCCGCCACTTTTTCCTTGCTGGCATCGGGAACATCGTAACCATGGGTGTATAACTCCTCCAGCGATCCAACGACATTGGCCAGTCGCCACCGATGGTTAGCAAGGTTGTGCCCGCCCCTAACAATGCTCGGAAGGACGAAGCTCAAGCGCAACAAAGCAAAGCTCAAAACGTTTTCGGCGGTCAGAAGCACGGGCGCAATGGCGTTCACATGGTCAAACGCGTGGCCAGAGGGATCAATGGGATGAAAGTCACCGGCGGCGTACAAGCCGTAAACGACATCGTTACCGCTCCCGGCGGAGAGGCTCACCAAGGTGTAGTCGGAGTAAAAATCGAGCACGGCTTGACTGGTATTTTCCGGCTGGAGATCAAGGGGAAGGTCTGGAGAGTAACGACGCGCCTCCTGAAGGATGCTTTGAGCCACGGGCGTATCCGCCTTGAGCCAAGACAGCATATTGAAGGGTTTCGCGTCAGCAAGATCGGCCATATTAATCTCCACATGCCATATATCACATATCGCGACTATCCGGCTAAATGTCGAACAGAATCAGTTAGTTAACGTTTTCGGGCGAATCCGCTCATCTGCTTCGGGGCGCTGCTGCCACTCCCGGACTGTCGCGAATCCGGTAACTATCCAAAACGGGCATCTGGGAGGTGACGGCTTGCGTGCGATCGAAGACGCGGAGCAAGGCCTCTCTTTGTGCCTCTCAATGTTCATTCTCCTGCTTGACTGCTTGATTTTCTGACCCGACAAAATGCATTCGCATCGACCATCTGACTCTTTATTCAAGGGCAATATGGCTCGGTGCCGGCAGGGATCATTCGTGCTTGGCGTGCGCAAGCACAAAACTCCGGAGGCGGCCGAAAGGAGCCGCTTCCTATGTCCAAGAAACTTCAACGCAAATCAGTCGGTCGCGGCCCTTAGATTGTCGGGATGACGGGCCAACGGACTGACCGATGGCCGACGCTTCCGGACGCTCTGCCCTCACCTCGCGCCCAAGCGGTTCCGATGGGGTGGGTTTGGAGGGTAGTCACTCGGCGGTAACGAAAAACGCGAGAGTCTTTCCATAAATTCGCGCCAGTAGCTGCAACTCAACAAAATCTACCCGT
>Ga0193726_1001907_pt1 | contig 15113 bp, 12 predicted proteins | sample H2c1metaG_FD_144928 | JGI IMG/M metagenome (GOLD analysis project Ga0193726, IMG submission 144928) | Soil microbial communities from a riparian zone of the East river system, Colorado, United States - H2c1 | ecosystem: Environmental > Terrestrial > Soil > Riparian zone | place: USA: East River... | reverse complement strand
CGACTTCGTCGATCGCCGGGACGTTCTCGGGGACGTGCGCCGGTGGCGTGCAGATTAGCGGAAATGCCACCGGCAATCTGAACGGCACGGCGGTGACGATCGCGGTCAACGGGAGCGCGACGATCGGCGGGATCCTGCCGTGCGCTTTTTCGCTGACGGGGAACGGGACGGTCGAGGACAACGGCAATACGCTGCGCCTCCCGTACTCCGGCACCACGTGCTTCGGACCGGTGACTGGGACGGAAGTTCTGCACCGGCCGCAGGCGGCCGCGCCGCCCGCCCCGACGCCGACACCCGCGCCGACGCCCGAGCCGCCGCCTCCGCCCGCGCCAACGCCTTCGACCGGCGATCAGATGGACCTGGGTCAGGCCGCGGTCTACAACTCGCCGCGCGACATGGACCCGTCCGCCGGCCTGAATCTCGAGTTCACGACGAAAGACTCGTGGCCGGACTACGTGCCGCCCGGGTTCGATGGTCCGCTCGAATACACCGTGTGGGCGGTCGTGAACATCAACGGCCAGTGGTACACGTCGGGGTTCATCCAGATGTGGAGGGGCCGCTCGAGCACGGGCGCGCCGATCCTCTCGAACTTCGCCATCAACTGGGCGTACGACTCGCGTTGGGGCCCCATGGCGGGTTACCAGCCGCACGCGGGGGAATTGATGGGCTTCTTCGTCTCGGCGGGCAACGCGCGCAACTTCACCGAGGTCAGCTCGCTGCGCGAGCGGTCCAACGTCGTCGTGCTGCCGCTGCCGGGCGGCGATGCTGGCTCATTCGGCTTCTCGCTCGCCAGGCTGCCGCTCCTCCGGCGCTGACCGCGTCTTGACGCCGCTCGAAGCCGAACGGTACCATCTGGGCTCAGGTTTGTTCCGAACCCTTTGGACCGTTCGCGGCGTCATTTCAGCGGTCGCGAGCGGTTTCCTGCTCGCCTCGTGCAGCAGTTCCAGTCCCGTTCAGTCGACCAAGGCCACGCCTGATCCGCCGAAGATCTCGTGTCCCACCCCGGTCACCGTGAAGTCGAACACCGGTCCTGCGTCAGTTGTGTACGGCGTGGCGACGTCGTCCTTTGGATCGCCGCCCGTCAACGTCGTCTGCACACCGGCGAGCGGTTCAATATTTCCGGTGGGGAGCACGACGGTGTCGTGCACGGCGACGGATCAACTTTCGCGAACCGATGCGTGCTCGTTCACTGTGACCGTCACGGCGCCGCCGATCATCAATGCGACACAGTTCCTGGCGTGGGGCGACAGCATGACGGCCGGCGAGGTGGTGTCGGAGGGCCAGGGACTGACTTCGCACGCGCTACGGGTGGATGCGGCCGTCGCGTACCCGACCGATCTCCAGACCCAACTGGCGAACCGCTACACGTCGCAAACGATTGCTGTTCTCAATCGCGGCGTGAAGGGCGACACGACGGCGCAGATGCTGAGTCGGTTGACGGGCACCGCGACTGCGAGCGCGCAGGCGTTCCTGCTGCTGGGCGGCGCCAACGACTTGCCGAAAGCGGAAACCGACGCGACGGCAATTCCAGCCGCGGTCAACAACATGCGCTCGATGGTCGAGCAGGCGAAGAATGCGGGGATGTCCGTGTTCGTCGCCACGCTGCCGCCGGAGATCGCCGGTGAATCCTGCCTTGGGGAGGGCCCGAGCGGCCATCCGCTAGTCGTCGATCAGTACAACGCGGCGCTGCGAACGATGATCGCGAGCGAGAATGTCACCCTGGTGGACGCGGCGCAGGCGTTCGGCCCCGCGAACTCGACGCTGATCGATTGCGACGGGCTTCACCTGACGCCCGCCGGGTACCATCTGCTCGCGCAGACGTTCTTCACCGGGATCGTGGCGAAACTTGAACGCCCGGGAACGAGTCCGCAGCGGACGACGGCGCTGCCACTTATCGTGCCCGGGCGCCGGCGATAACCCGCAGCCGCCAGACGGGCGACATCTTGACCCCTGATGTTCGGGGACGCTACCATCCGGCGTCAGGCTTGTTCCGAACCCCTTTCACCACTCGCGGCGTCCTGGCACCGGTCGCGAGCGTGCTCCTGCTCGCGTCGTGCAACGATGCCAATCCCGTTCAGCCGCCGCCCGTCATCCAGAATCCGCCGAAAATCTCGTGCCCAGCGCCGGTAACCGTCAAGTCCAACGGCCCGCTGCCGTCAGTGGTCTACGGATCGGCGACCTCCTCGTTCGGGTCGCCGCCGGTGAACATCGTCTGCACGCCGGCAAGCGGATCCGTGTTTCCGATCGGGACGTCGAACGTGACGTGCACGGCGACCGATCAACTCCAGCGAAGCGACACGTGTTCGTTCACGGTGACGGTCACCGTGCCGCCCCAAATCAGCCTGACCTCCTTCGCGGCGTACGGCGACAGCATGACCGCTGGGGAGGTCATTTCGGAGGGTCAGGGCATATCGGCGGGCGAGGGCATTCTGCAGAAGGCGAGGCCATATCAACTGGACAAAGGGGTCGCGTATCCGGCCGATCTGCTGGCCGAGCTCACAGCGTTCTACTCGGCCCAGACCATCAGGGTGGATAATCTTGGAGTAAAGGGACTCACCACCCAACAGCTGCTCGACAACATGCCGAGCCAGATCCCCGCCGGCGTCTATCAGGTGTTTCTGTTGATGGGCGGCGCGAATGACCTGCCAGCAGCCGAGGCTGGCGACCCGACGGCGATTTCAGAAGCGGTCGACAACATGCGACAGATGATCGTGCTGGCGCGTAACAAGGGCCTTCGTGTGTTTGTCGCGACGATACCGCCGGAGGTGCCGAACATGTCCTGCTTTGGCGCGGACAACGGCGGAGACTTCGATCAGGTGGTCCCGTACAACAACGCGCTGAAGGCGATGCTCGCGTCTCAGAACGCCGTGCTAGTCGACGTGTACTCAGCGTTCGTGGGTCGGGAATCAACGCTCATCGACTGCGACGGACTCCACCCGACGAAGCTCGGATATCAGGTGATCGCCGACACCTTCTTCGCGTCGATCAAGCAGACGCTCCAGGTGCCCTCGACGCCGCTGCGGACGCTGCCGCCGCCATCGTTCGTGCCCGTTCCCGTTCGCCGGCGATAAACCACAGCAGGCAGCAGATCCAGATCGCCGCGAGCGGCGCGAGGCTCGCCTTGCCAGTCAGCCCCATTTTCATCCCGAGATTCCAGCTCGCCTTGGGAACGGTGCCGTCGGCCTGGATGTTGGAGTCCGGACGCAGATCGATGAAGCGTTGCGTATTCAGCGCGAGTTCTCCCGCGCGCAAGTACGGCAGAAACAGTTCCGTCACCGGGTGCTGATAGTCCGCAGGCGGCTGCGGCGTCGTCGCCACGGCGGCGAGCGTCAACGACGCTCCCCAGATCCAGCCGCCAACGAGCGCGGCGCGCGCGATCCGGGGCCAGTGATCCCACAGCGGCGCGAGGCCGAGTGCCAGGAAGGGCAGCGCGGGCGTCATCTGCCGCGGCCCGAACGCCCATCCGCCTTCCCAGTAGAAATACGACGCATTGAGGAGCAGGTAGAAGACGGCGATGGCCGCGGCGACCAGCGCGGGGCGTGCGCTGTCGCGCGAACGCGCGAGCGCCTCGGTAGCGGCCGACGAGGAGGGCTTGAACACGCCACCACTGCGGGTACGTGATGCCGAAAAGGCCTTTGTGGAGCTCCTCGAACCCTTCCTCGCTCGCGTAGCCGACATGAAACGGCGATCCGAACGCGGCGGTGTCATACGCCATCAGGAGCACGGCGGCGATCGCACCCCCGGCGACGATCCGCAAGGCGACGCCGGCGATGGAGCTCTTGTCGGCGCGATACGCGGTCGCCAGTGCCAGCGAGACGATGAAGATCATCGGGACGGCCGCGGGGAACTCCGAGAGGACCGCCCAGCCGCAGAACACGCCGGCGATCCACGCGAGCCGGTGGATCCGCGCCGGCGCCGTCCAGCGCGCCATCGCGACCGCAGCGCTGAACGCGATCATCAGGCATCCGGCGGTGACGCCGTGGCCCTGGAAGAGCGTAGCGTAGGCCCACGCCGGCGTGGCGACGCCGTACGCAGTGGCGGCGAAGATCGCGGCGCCGCGTGAGTAGCCCAGGAACAGCGCCAGCCACATCACGCACAAGGCGGCAGCGATCGTGAAGAGCGCCGACGTGAAGACCGTTGCGACGTAGGACAGCCAGGCGATGCCCGGCGGAGAGTCTGGAGCCACGCCCGCCATGACGCTGACGGCGCGCGCGATGTCCACGGGAATCAGCGCGAGGAACGACGCGCCAGGTGCTTTGTCCGAGTAGTAGTGGCCGCCGGAAATGGCGCGATCCTGCGTCGCATCCTGGTATGCATCGATCCGCAGCGTTTGCTTCTCGACCATCGCGCGGACCAGCGCGAACCGCGAGTTCTGATTCCAGCCGCCCGCCTGGTAGAAATAGGCGTACGACACGAACAGTGCGACGCCGACGATCCAGAACGGCCGGCTGAACCCTCCGCGCCCGATCATGGCTCGGAAAGGCGGCGCTGCAACTGCACGAACAGCAGCACGACCGTGATCCCTTCGGCGACGACGGTGGCCCAGGCGGCGCCTTCGATGCCCCAGCGCGGAATCATTACGATGTTGAGGGCGACGTTGCTGACGAGTCCGACGACGGTCGTCAACAGCAGGCGGCGATCGAGATTGGTCGAAATCGCGGCGGCGTGGAGGATCCACGTGCCGAAGACGAGAAACGCGCCGCCCGCAAGGACGCGAAACGACACCGCCGCGGGCGCGTAGGCGCTCCCGAAGAGGAGCGTGACGAGTGGACCCGCAACGAGAATCGCAAGGCCGCCCAGCACGACGCCGAGCGTCATCGATCCGGCGAGGCCGAGCATCAGCATCCGCCGGTGCGCGGGGCGATCGTTGACGAACAGGTACGAGAGGCGCGGCGTCAGCAGCGCAGCGATGATGGATGGGGGATACGTGAGGCCATCGTAAATCCGATACGACGCGGCGTACCAGCCGACTTCCGCGTCGGGTCGCATCACGCCGAGTATAACAGTGTCGATCAGCGTGTACGCGTTCAGCGCGATCATGAAGAGGCCGAGCGGCAGCGCCGCCGTCTGCAGATCGCGCCAGCTCGCGCGATTGAACACCGGCCTGACGTGCCCGATCACGGTGCGCAGCAGAATCGTGACGGCGACGAGCATGATCAGGCGAGCCCCGACGAAGGCGAACGCCAATCCGAAGAGTCCGTATCCGAACCAGAGCGCCGCGGTGCCCGCGACGAGCAGCAGCACGCGATCCGACACGACGGCGAGCGCTTCGAGATCGAATCGCCCGAGGCCCTGGAGCACGCCGCGCGCAGTGAGCAAGTACGAACGAACCGCGGACGAGATGCCCATCAGATAACAGAGCTTGATGATCCGCGGGTCGGATTTCAGGATCGGCGTGACGATCACGAGGATCGCCAGGCCGACGACGACCCAGACGAGCTTCAGCCCGAGGACGTTGCCGAACGCGCCGCCCGCCCAGTCCTTGTCGCGTCCGGTCGCGCGCACGGACAACTGGCCGAGGCCCGCATCCATCACGGTCTCGATGATCGTCGTCAACGCGAAGGCCCATGCGAACCGGCCGTAGTCGTCGGCGGAGAGAAAACGCGCCGCGATCATCAGCAGGACGAGCAGCAGCGCCGCGCTGCCGGCGGTCAGCGTCGCGTAGGCGGCGTTGGCGAGTGAGGGGTATCGTGCGCGAAGCCGCTCGAGCATCAGCGGTGCGCCTCCGCGAGCTGGCGGAGCAGCGTGCCGAAGCGCGAAAAGACCGCGCGCTCGTCGTACTCGCCGAGCACGGACGCGCGTGCGCGTTGAGCAAGCCGCTGACGAAGGCCGGAATCCGCGATCAGCGCCTGGATCGCCGCGGCCAGCGCCGGCGGATCCTGGGCAGGCACGAGCGTACCGTTGTCGCCGTCCACGATGAAGTCCAGCAGGCCGCCGACGGCTGACGAGACGACCGGCACGCCGGACGCCAGGGCTTCGATCGCGGAGAGTCCGAGCGCTTCGAAGTGCGAGGGCTGAACGAACACGTCCGCGACGCGCAGCAACGAGGCGACGTCGGTTGTCGATCCGAGAAACCGCACCGATCCCGTGAGGCCGTTCCGCTCGACGAGCTCGCGCGCCTGCGGACCGACGTTCCAGTCGTGACCGACCATGTCAGGTCCGGCGATGAGGAGCACGGCGTGGGCGGGACGAATCCGGTTCCACGCGTCCATCAGCTCCATGAGCCCCTTTTCGCGGCTCAGCCGACCCACGTACAGGCAAACGACGGATCCGGCTGGGATGTCGTGCTGCTGGCGCTTCACCGCGCGCTCCGCGGAATCCGGCGGATGGAACTGCGCCATGTCGATCGCGTTCGGCAGGTAGTGAATCCGGTCCTGCGGAATGCCAGCGGCCTGCGTCTCACGCTCGATGTCCCTGGAGATGCAGGCAAACGCGTCGGCGCTTCGATACACCGCGAGCACCGGCCACTTCAGCATGCGGCCGAGCAGCCCGGCAGGCGCCACGCCGGCACCGCGGAATGCCGCGTCGGCGTTGCTCCCGGACAGGACGCCAGTCGTCTGCGCCTGAACGACGACGCGCCGGCCGGTGAACGCGCGGGCGACGATGGCGGCGATCCCGATGCCGCGGTAGTCCACGACGCAGACGACGTCGTAGGCGGCGCGATGACGAATCAGCCAGACGATGGTGTGGGGCAGCAGGCGCCACTTTCCAGCGCCCGTCCGCTCGCCGAGCGGACCGATCCGGTCGATGCGGACGCCGTCCAGCGTCTCGGTGTCTGGCAGGGCGCGGGTGACCCGCTTGGTCAGGACGCGAGCCGGGAATCCGTCGTTCTGCAAATATCGCGCGAGCCGCTCCGCATTGCTCTCGACGCCGCCGACGATCGGCCGGAAATACGTCGTCAACATCAGGACCCGCGGATTCATCCGCGGTATCATATCGCGCAATGGTTGAGATCGAGGGCGGCGCGGCGCCCGATCCAGCGGTGCAGGACTGGGGCGCGCTGCGGATCATCGTGGCAGCTCTCGCGTTCCGGCTGTTTTCCGCGGTGCTCGCGATGTGGACGAACATCGTGTTTCCCCTGGATCAGCCGCTGCAGTTTTCATTCGGTCCGGTAAGCCCGTTCTGGGACACGTTCGCGCGATACGATTCCGGCGCGTTCTATCAGATTGCGCGGTACGGCTACACGGAAGGGCCGAATGCGTACGTCGCTGGCGGCCGCAGCACGATCGCGTACTTCCCGGTGTACCCGCTGCTCATGCGCTACGTCGGCCGGCTGTTCGGCCGCGCGCCGGCGGATTTCTTTCTCGGCGGTGTCATCGTGTCGTGGGTCGCGTTCGCGGTGGCGATGGTGTTCCTGCTTCGGCTCGCGAAGCTCGATCTGCCGACGCGGCTCGCGGGCCGCGCCGTGCTGCTGGCCGCCGTCTTCCCATTCGCGTTCTTCTTCGGCGTCGTCTACACGGAGGCGACGTTTCTCGCGTTCGCGACTGCCGCGTTCTACCTGTTCCGCACCCGCCGGTGGGTCGCGGGCGGGATCTGCGGCGGCCTCGCGACGGCGACGCGGGTGAACGGGATCCTGATCCTGCCGGCGCTCGCGTGGTTCGCGTGGCAGGCCGCGGAGCCCACGCCGCGGCAGCGGACCTGGGCCGCGGTGGGCCTTGCGCTCGTCGCGAGCGGCTTCGGCGCGTACTGTTTCTACATCTACACGCTGAGCGGCAATCCGTTCGAGTGGGCGCACGTGATCACGCTCTGGGGCGACACCGGCTACAAGCCCGGCGGTGCGCCGTGGCTCGTGCTCGTGCGGATCGGCCACACGCTGCTCACGCATCCGTACGCGTTTCTGACGACCGAGCGCCTGGCGCCGTACGATTCGCTGAACGCGTTGGCAGCGATAGCCTTCGTGGTTGCAACGCCATTCGTCTGGTGGCGCTTCGGGACGGGCTACGGTCTCCTGATGGCGGCGAATCTGTGGCTGCCGCTGTCGTCGGGGCAGGTGGAAGGGCTCGGGCGCTACTGCGCGGTGATGTTCCCGTTCTTCATCTGGCTCGCGAGCGTGCGGTCGCGGACGGTCTTCTTCGGCGCGCTGATTGCGTTCGCGATGCTCTACACCTCTGCCTCGCGCTCTTCACAACAATCCACCCGCTGTTCTGAGATTATGACAACCACATTCATCCGTCATCCCGGTTTGTCCGGCCCGTTCGGCGCGCTGATGGACGAGTACGCGCGCGCCGCGGAGGACTTCTGCCGCGTCGTCGAGGGCCTCGATCTGGCCAGGTTCGACGTCGAGCGGCCGTCGGACAATCCGAACACGGTGTCGCCGCGTGCGATTTGCCTGCACGTGATCGGCGCGGCGCATCGATACGCGCACTACATCCGGAAGGCGCGCGGCGTCGATTTCGTTGAGCGATACGAAGCGGATCCGGCGCGGCTGCATTCCCCGGGGGATGTCCGCGCGTTGTTAACGGAAGGCATCGTGTTGACGGAGGAGACCGTCGAGCCGCTGCTGAAGGCCAGCGAGCCGGACATCCAGGCGCTGTCCTTCGCGGTGCGCTGGGGTCCGCAATACGATCCGGAAATGATCCTCGAGCATGCCGTGTGCCACCTGCTGCGGCATCGCCGGCAGTTGGAACGCTGGTAGGCCCGTCCGCGCTAGGGCGGGAATCCAACGATCTCGTACAGCTGCGTGAAACTGTCGTCGTACAACGGCTTCAGGTATTGCGAAAACTCCTTCAGCCGCGCGAGCTCCGCCCGCCGATCTTCTTCGTTGTATCCGTACAGGTGAATGACGGCGTAGCGGACCTTGTTCGGCTCGAGGATCTTGAACGCGTCACGGCGCGGAAAGAACTTCAGCGTTTCCACGTTCTGATCGAAGTCCGGCGGGATGTAGTCGCTGTAGCCGTTCACGAGCGGTTTCCAGTGCGTCGTGGACGAGAGCATGTACCGCGTGTTCTGGTAGATCCCGACCTCGTGGAAGTAGAACGGCATCTCGATAACGGCGCCGTCTGGGAGTGCCGCGAGGGTGCGATAGACCGGCTCGAAGGGCTCGACTCTCGGGATGTCGAGCGTCACGAACAGCTCGCCGATGACGGCGATCGTCAGCGCGGCCGCGAGAACGTTCGGATGCTTGACGCGTCGCAGCAGCTCCGCCACCGCGAACCCTGTCAGGACGGACAGCGAGAAGACGACGAGCAGGCCGAAGCGCGCCGGTGCGCGGAGCCACGCAAAGAACGGGACGATCCAGTACAGGACGGCGTATAAGCCGGCCGGCGGACCGAAGGACGCCCAGAACGCGAGGACGGCGAGGCCGGTGTAGAGCCACGTCACCTCGCCGCGCAGTTGGCGCCTGGCCACCCACGCGCCGGTGACGCCGAGGATCAGCGCACAGAAGCCCGGAAACAGGACGTCGCTCCAGCGGGGCAGGTACTTCAGCATCCACGCGTGCGCGACCGCGGAGCTCGCGAGATACGAGCTCCAGTTCGCCCTGAAGCTGCTGGCCTGCTCGAGCGTGCGGCTGGCCCCTTCCAGATTCGCCAGCCTGACGTACGGGACGAAGGCCGGCAGGACGGTGCCGATCGCCACGACAGCGGCCGCGCCGATCGCGATCCAGAACGCTGGCGCCTTCCACAGCGAGCGGTTCGTCGCGACCACGAGGACGGCGTAGCCGACGAGAAGGACGTCGAAGACGCCGTAGTAGCCGCAACAGTACGCCTGCGCGGCCATGACGAGGCCGAGCGCGGCGCCGCGTCCGGGCGTCGGACGATCGACCAGCCGATGAAACGCCAGCATCGTGAACGGCAGCCCTGCGGTGAGCAGCAGCTGAATGTGCGCGGTTCGCGCGAAGACGTACGGGCAGAAGGCAAACGCGATCGCGGAGACGATGGCGGCGCGGCGATCGCCGGTCAGGTGCCGCACGAGGTAGTACATCCCGATGAAGCTGAGACAGAAGCCGAGGAGCACGACGAAGTTGAGCGCCGCGTACGGATTCTTCGTCGCCCAGTAGACGGGGACGGCGAGGACACCTGCGCCGAGGTTGTTCTCCGAGTACGCCAGCGTGCCGCGATGCGGGTAAAAGATGTTCGCGTCGAACACGTGCAGCGGATCGACGACGAGCGTGCGCGCGACCCACGAGACGTTCCAGATCGAGAACTTGCCGTCGCCGCTGTCGACGCGGCCGATGCGGCCCATCTGGAAGGCGATCGGGTAGGTGAGCGCCACGGTCACGAGCGCGCTGGCGGCGAGGACCAGGGCCAGCTCGCGCCTGAAGGTCATCGAGGCGCCTGAACAGCCGTGAAGCGCAGAAGGACGCCGAGATTCCGCGGATCGTTCGAGTGGGGATCGCGCATGGACGGCGTGAAGCCCTCCGTCGACCGCGCCGAGAGCAGACAGGCGTAACTGCCATCTCCGCGGACGCTCACGGCCGGCACGTCGATCGTCACCGGCTTGTCGGGCTCGAGCGGAATCCGCGATTCGTCGCCGCCAGCCGACACGATGAACAGCGTGCGGATCGGCGACACGACCGTCATCGTGAAGTGGTGAATCGGTCCATCCGATCGGACGAGGATGTCGGCACGGCCGTCGGCGGCGATCCAGACGCCCTGATGGCCCTCCTTGTCTATTGCCTCAGGAATATAAGCGTGCTCGTCGAGGAAGTAGAGCAGCAGGTCGCCATACACAAGGCGGCCGCGCTGCGACTCCAGCATCATCGGCAGGTCCTGCCACATCGTCAGCTCGACGGGGAGGCGCCGGGCCAGCCCGCGTTCGACGAGCTGAATCGGATGCTTGGCGACGGTGAACGGATTGACGAGGATCTTCACCGTGAACAGCACGCCGCCGGTGAACGCCAGCAGCGCCGGCGCCATCCCCGTGAGGGGCGGCGTCAGGAAGAACAGCGCGGGGTAGATGCTCATGAAGTAGCGGTTGCCCGGGGGGCCTCCGCCGCCGCTCCACGTGTAGGGGAAGAAGACGAGCAACCCGGCGGCGGACGCGACCACGCTCAGAAACGTGAGCATCCGCCAGGGCCGGAATCGCTCGCGCGAGGCCATCCACATGGCGATGGCGACGAGTCCCGGGAAGAAGTACGGCACGAAGCCGAAGTGCCGGCCGATCAGAAAATACTCGACGTTGTGCGTGAACCGGTTCGGAAGGTCGGTCAGGACATTGCCGGCATCCGAATCGTTCGTGGCCTTCTCGATGCCCTGGCGGTCCCACGCGGCGTTCTGCGAACCGTCGAACGGATAGCTGCCGAGAAACGTCTTCCGATCGCCGCCCTGATAGTTGAACTCGCCCGCGTTGATGGCCGTCGCCGCGAACAGCACGGCCGCCATCGCCACGGAGACGACGCCCGCGAGGATCGCGTGTGTCGGCCGCCGCCGCCACCAGAGCCAGAGCACGATCGGCACGATGAGCAGCGCGTGGCTCGCCTTTGAATACGTCGCCGCGCCGATCAACAGGGCCGCGCAGATGTCGCTGCCGATGCCGCGAAGGAAGTGGAATCCCTCGGGCGGCGCCACTTCCTTGTACAGCCAGAGAAAGTATGCGAAGAAGACCAGGGAGAAATTGAAGATCTCCGGCGTCAGGAACACCAGGTAGACGGGCACGCACGACGAGAAGACGAACGCGAGCGTAAACGCCAGCGCCGACCCCGGCCTGGACTGCGCCGACAGGAACACGTACCCGCATACGCCAGCGAGAAAGAGCAGCAGCACGTTCAGGACGAGGAGGCCGTTCAATCCGAGGAGGCGGACGAAGGGCGCCGCGACGAGCGGATAGATCAGCGCTTTGCCGAAGTAGAGGCGATCCGTGTGCGTATCCGGCACTCTGCCAAGGTGAAGAAACGGCGGCGTCCGGTCCACGCGCAGGTGCAGCTGCTTGCCGCGCTTGAGGAAGATGCCGTCCGGACCGGAGCGGTACAAGGCGACGTAGCGCTCGAGATCGCGGCGCTGGAACGTGAGGTCGTGATCGTAGGCGAGGCTGAGCGCCATCGCGACGTAGGTCGCTTCGTCGCTCTTCACGCCCTGGCCGGTCTTCACCACGTCCACGGAGATGGCCGCCGCCAGTCCGATGACGAGGAGCACCGCGGCGATCGTCCTCACGCCGGCGCCGGCGGCGCGCCGAGGCGCAGGCGGGGGCGGAGTCTCGACCGAATTCAGCGAGAGCATGCGTCCATATAATAGGCCAGCCGCGCGGGCGCGTGCGGCGGGCGCCGCGTCAGCGGACCGTGTTGAAAAACCACTGACGCCCGGATTGGCCCGGCAGGCAGGTGAGGAAGCGGCCGTTCAGCCGCATGAGGCCGTGTCGATCGTCGCCGGCCCGTACAATCCGGCGGCGCAGGGGCCGTTCCGCGTAGGCGGTGACGTGGCCGGTGTCGGCGACGGCCCGCCTCGCGACGTCGCCGGCAATGCCCCACGGCAGGGCGACGTGCTTGACCGTATTCGTCTTCAGCTGCTCGTTCAGCATCGCGCGCCCCTCACCCAGCTCCTGACGAATCACGGCGGCTCCCGCCTGACCGTCTTCGAATTGGCCGGTGCTGGACTGCGCGAGTCTGGCCAGATCCTCTCGCCATCCGGGTCGATCGAAGAACGCGCGGCCGCCATTCCTGGCGACATGGGCGCGGCAGCGGTCGGACACGGCTGCGTCGTGCAGAAACCGGCGGGCGTCGGACATTCGCGAGCGCCGGACATACAACGGCGCGCCGAGTGCGTCCGCGTCGAGCGTCGCGCCTTGCACGTCAGCGATGACCGGGTGGTTGAGGATCGATTCGCGCGCGTAGTCCGGCGTCACGAAGTCGACCACGCCGGGATCGCTGAACATCATCGCGTGCGAACGCGTGTGCGACTGGACGTCGGCGACGCCGCTCTCCTGCATCGCACGCAGCTCCGGCCACGTGGCGAAGGCAGGCCCTTCATGTTGCTCGATGGGCGAAGACTCCTCAGGGTTGATGGCGGGCCGTACGGCTGCTGCGTCCGGCACGCGGTTGGGGATCGCAAACACAATCGCGCGCTGGTTGAACCGGCGGAGCAGCGGCGCCGCCACCGTCCACACGCTCGCCCACGCATCGTCGAACGTGAGGCCGACCGCGCGATCGCCGGGGCTGACGCCGTCGATCACGAACCGGGCGATCTCGTCAGCCGTCAGGGTGCGGTAGTGGTTGTCGGCGAGGTACTGAAGCCGAGGCTCGAGCCATGCGCGCGAGACCTCGTGGAAGTGAAAGACCGGCACCGCCCCCGCGATGGAACCGCCGAAGAGGAACGCGGGGTAGGCGCCGGTCGCGACGTCGAGCGCCCCTCGCAGAGCGCCACCGCGCTCTGCGAACGGCACGCGCGCTGTCAGAAGCGGATCCCGACGCCTGCCTGGATCCGCTGCGTCGAAATGGCGACGTCGTCGGCGATCAGATCCGTCTTCGGGAAGATGCGCCCGTATCGATAGGTGACGTCGACCACGAGACGCTTGCCGTAATTCGCGCTCGCGCCTCCGCCGATGGTCAGCAGGAACTTCGTCGTGCTGCCCGACAGATCGGCGCCGAGCTGCACAGGCGGCTGCAACTGGCCCAGCTGGCTCGTCACGTCGTTGCCGCCGACGATGAAGTTCGACGACGTCTTCACTGTCGCGGCGCCGAGGCCAATCAGCGCGTAGGGATGCCACGGCCCGTGCGTCATCTGCATGATGCGGAACTTGAGGCCGACGTCGAAGAAGTTGACCTCCTGCGTCGCCGTGCCGCTGGCGCCGATGAAGTTGGCGATATTCTGGACCCGCGCGTCCATGTCGGACGTGGCGACGTTGCCCATGCGGCCGCCCTCGACAAAGACGAACACCTGATCGACGAACGGCGAGTTGATGTCCATCAGCTTGTAGCCCACTTCGCCGCCGACCGACGAATCGGACTTGTGCCCGAGCGTCGCGGCCACGTCGAATACGGCGTAGGCTTTCTCGCTGGATGCGGGTGCCGGCGTCTGAGCCTGAGCCACCCCTGCGGCGCACACGAGCGCCAGAGCCATCAACGTCGGGAATCGAACGGAACGGGTCATCGAGTTTCCTCCGTGCAGCGCCGCCACGTCGCGGCAGCCGCGCGCGCACTCATTAAAGTACCGTTGCGAAGTATATCGCCCGGCTGCAGCCCGGCGCAACGAAAACGCTGGGCTCGCCGGGGCTCATCGTGCAAGGACCGTATGCGTCAGCAGGCGCCAGTACCCGCTGAGAAACCCCTCGTACGCGCGCTGGCCCAACTTCACGAGCGCATTCTGCGCGAGGTCGCCCCTGATGATCAGGTGATCGCTGCGCAGCAGCCGGCCGTCCGGTACTTTCCTTATGCGATTCGCGACGGCGCGGTCGCGAGGCAGAGCCGGCAGCAGCGCGAGCAGGCCGCCGACCGCCTTCCAGTACACGCGCGCGTGCCCCTTCAGGTGGAGCACGATGAGCTGCAGCGGCTCGTGGATCGCGAGGCACGGCAGGATACAGACGAGCGTCCGCCACTGGTAGTTCTTCAGCATGAAGTGCCAGCGGTTGCGGATCTGGTAGTAGAAAAGCCACGTGCCCCGCGGGCGGCTGCGGTGCAGCACGAGCGCGTCCGGCAGCTCGAGGATCCGGTAGCCGGCGAGGGCGACGCGGTGCGTGAAATCGCCGTCTTCCTTGCCGATGAAATAGCGCTCGTCGAACAGGCCCACGTCGATGGCCACCGCGCGATCCAGCAGCAGCCCGCACGTGGACGCGACGCCGACGTCCTCGGGCCCAGCGCCGCGCTCGGCCAGCGGGCGATCCATCAACTATCCATCGCGGCGCGCAGCCGCTGAATCGTGTCCGGGCGCACCTGGACGTCCGCGTCCATGAGGAAGACGAACGGCTGCCGCGTTTCACGGATGCCGACGTTGCGCCCCGGCGACGGTCCGTCGTTGCGATCCAGCGATTCGATGCGCACGCCTGGATAGCGCTCGCGCAGCCACGCGACGGTTTCATCGGTGCTGGCAACGTTGACGACGAGAATCGCGGAGTGAGGGCAGCAGGCGGCGTCGAGGGAGGCGAGAGCGGGTTTCAGTGTGTCGAGATTGTCATGACACACAATCGCGACGCCGACATCGTCCGGAAAGGGCAGGGCTGCGTTCAGCGCGCACCACGCCCGTTGG
>Ga0193726_1001906_pt1 | contig 15114 bp, 10 predicted proteins | sample H2c1metaG_FD_144928 | JGI IMG/M metagenome (GOLD analysis project Ga0193726, IMG submission 144928) | Soil microbial communities from a riparian zone of the East river system, Colorado, United States - H2c1 | ecosystem: Environmental > Terrestrial > Soil > Riparian zone | place: USA: East River... | reverse complement strand
TACGAGGGCACCGAGAGTGTCCATACCCAGGTACGCGACCGCACGATCGGTCGTCGTGATCGGTCTACGAGAACCGAAAAATGCGGAATTGACCAACTTCATGATGTTGGCAACCATCGCCACGTCGCGGCCGATGATCTGAGCAGCGTCAGCAAGCGAGGCCGCCGGATTCTGCAAGCACGCCAATATCTCTTGGAACGCAGACGGGGCGCTCGGCAACATGCCGACTCCTCCGGCCAGCAATGCCAGCTGGTCGCTGCTCAACAGCTGCCTCAGCATTTGAGTTTGAACCAGCGCGGCTTTGAGGGCGCCGCTTTCACACGGTTTGGCCAGATACAGTTGCGCCGTTCCCACCGCGCGCATCACTGAACTGGGGTCGGCGTGGCCCGATAACACCAAGCGGACTGTCTGGGGATATAGTTTCTTGACCTCGGCCAACAGCTGCCAGCCATCCATGCCCGGCATGCGCATGTCGGAGACGATGACGTCCGCGGGCGCCTTGGCGAGAGATTCCAGCGCAGCGGCGCCGTTTGACAGGAACTCCATGCTCCACTCTTCTCTCATGTTATGAAAGGAGCGGCACATCGCCTGCAGGATGTTGAGTTCGTCATCGACGAATACGATACGGATGCTCATGCGGCAATCTTGTCGGGCAGCAGAGCGGTGTCGGTCGTGCCTACCGGCAGCCGGATGAAAAAGGTCGTACCCTTGCCGCACTCGGTCTCGAAACGCAGCGTGCCGCCGTGCTTGTTGACGATGACGCTGCGCGCGATCGCCAGACCTTGCCCCGTACCCTTGCCGACTTCCTTGGTCGTGAAGAAGGGATCGAAGACTCTGGCCCGCACCGCCTCAGGGATGCCCATACCCGTGTCGCTAATCGAAATCTCAACCTCCTCACCGTCGAGGCGGCTACGGACTGTGAGCTTCCCGAGACTTCCCGTGTCCTTGACGACATCCGATATGGCGTGCGAGGCATTCACCAGCAGGTTGAGTATCACCTGGTTAATTTCACCCAAATAGCATTGCACGAGCGGCAGATCGGCCAGCTGTGTGTCGATCTCAGCGACGTACTTGTATTCGTTGTGGGCAACGACGAGCGTGCTGCGAATGGCTTGATTCAAATCCGCCGATTGCTTTACGGCCTGGTCGGGGTGCGCAAACTCCTTCATCGAGCGCACGATCGTCGCGATTCGCCCCAGTCCTTCGATGGAGCTGTCAATTGCCAGCGGCGCATTCTCCAGAATGTAGTCCAGATCCGCCGCTTTCTCAGCGTCGACCGTCCGCTGCACCGCCGCCACGATGTCGCCTGCCGATTGCACCGCGTGCTGCAAACCTCGATAGGCGAGCGCCACTGCGGCAATATCGATCATGGATGTGCGCATGAACTGCACATTGTCGGTGACGAACTGCACCGGCGTGTTGATCTCGTGAGAAACGCCGGCCGCAAGGCGTCCAACGGATTCCAATTTTTGCGACGCCGCGTGCTCGAGCCCACGGCGTCGCACCTCGGTAATATCGAGCACGAGACCGCGCAACACCTTTGCGCCCTCCACCCACTCACAGGTACCCGTCCAGCGCACCTCGGTGCGGCGGCCGTCGAGGTGGACCAGCGGCGTCAAGAATTCGAATGAGCCGCCTTCGCATTCGTCGAACCGTAGCCGAACCTCGTGGTTCGAATGCCGGGGGATGATCATGTCCAACGCACCCGGCTCTTTCCACCGGGACTCGGGGACACCGAACGCGGTGATTCCCTGAAGCCCGATGTACGAGAAGCGGTTATGTGTGACGTCCAATATGAAGGGAATGGCCCTGGTGCTTTCCGCCATGAGCCGATACATCTCGAGGCTTTGCTCCAGCGCGCGGGTCCGGTCCAATACCAGATGTTCGAGCCGCTCTCGTTGCGTCGATTCCAGCTGGTCCCGGTCCTTGGATAGGCGATTCAATTCTTCCACCATGGCGTTGAACGAGTGCGCGACCGCGCCAATTTCGTCCTTGGCGAAATCATCGAGAGAGATCTGCGATACATCGCCGGCTGCCATGCGATTGGCAGCCTCCGCGATTCTCACCAAACGACGCGTAATGCGACGTGATATTTGAACTGCCAGGATCAGCGCACACAGCACGACGCCGGCACCCAGACCGCTCGCTATCCACACGTCGTGGCGTTGTAACGCATCATTGGCGCGGGTGGAAAAACTCAGGTACAGACGGGCCAGGGGGACTTGGCGAGACTTCACATCGGCGACGGCGATCACGTGGCGGGCGTCGGTTGCGATGTCGGCGCCGTTGGGCAAGCGCTCGGGTCGAACACCCGTTCCCTCGATGAGCGCGCCATCGGCCGCGTACACACCAATTCCATCGAGTTCGCGATCGCCCGAGTACGAAGCGAAGATCGTATGAGCGGCCAGCCGATCATTGGAGGCCATGACCGGCTCCAATTGCAATTGCAGTCGCCGCGCAATCCGGTCTGATCGTTCACGCAGTTCTGCGTGCATCCGATTGCCGGACATGGTTGTCAGTGTGACCGTCAAGACGATGGTGGTAGTGATCGATAGAAATGCGAACACCAGCATGAGTTTCACGCGCAGCGGCAGGTCCCTCAGACGTGTCGCGATGATCACTCGCGCCCCGACCCTGGCAACGCCGGGCTTGGAAGCTCACTCATGCGCGCCGCTCCTGCCGTGCCGGCATTGGAATCGGTGGTCCCGTCAACCGCGCCTCGCGCAGAAGCTGGGCGCCTTGGTGGAAATCGAGATTTTCAATGGCGTCGCGAAGTCGATCAAAGCGCAGGGCGCCAAGTGCTTCGTTCAGCGACGGCGATAATATTTTGAATTTGTCCAGGGCCGCGAGATCCTGGCTTTCAAACAGGGCGCACAGCTCGCTGAGATGCGCGGCGTCGGCATCCGGATGGAAAACCGCCTCGGTGGCGGCTCTCGCTTCCCATTCTACTTGCTGTTTCAAGTAGAGGCGGGCCTCTTCGCCCAGCGTGGTAAGGGCCGACGCCAGTTGCCGCAGCAGCCCCTCCACGGCGTCAACTGACCGCCCTTGATTCAACGCCTTCTCAGAGGCGCCCGCCAGCCGCATGATTTCGGTCGCGCCGATCATTCCCGCGCTACCCTTCAGCTTGTGTACGCGCCCCGTCAGTTGGGCTCGCAGGGTCTGATCTTCGGCAGCAATGCAGGCCGGAACCGCGAGATCCGTATATTCATGTAGCAGCCGGGCCAGAAGTGACTTGAACAGGGTCAGGTCGTCTCCAAACATCTGCTGGACAGTGCCGGCATCGATGGACGGCATCAGCTTAGGCCTGTCACCGGAACCGGGGGTGAGTTGTGTGTCGAGGATGACCATCGGTATGGGTTCGCCTCGTGCCTCTTCCACCAGCCGCCGCACCTTTCGGATGAGTGCCTGGGGATCAAACGGCTTGCTGATGAAGTCATTCATTCCGGCCTCGAGCGCGCGCTGCCGCTCTGCAACCAGCGCGCCGGCCGTCAGCGCAACGATGGGGAGCGTTTTCAGTTGCAGCTCGCCCCGGATGCGCCGCGTGGCTTCGTTTCCATCAAGAGTGGGCATCTGCACATCCATGAGCACGATATCGAGTCGCTGATGATGCAGCCGCACGTGTTCCAGCGCTGCCAGGCCGTCGGAGCAGGTTGCAACGGTGGCGCCCTGTTTTTCGAGAATGCGCTGCGCAACCTCCAAATTGATGTCGCTGTCATCGACCACCAGTACGTAAACACCAGCCAGCCATTGCGCATGTAGCTCGTCGAAATTCGTGGATTGCAAGACGCGCTCAAGACTGTCGGGCCGCTTCGAAACCGTCGCGTTGACCGAATTGAACAGCGCGGAACTGGTCAACGGCCGAGTCAGCAGCACATCCGTGGTGCGCATGAGCTGCTCGTGATCCAAGTAGGATTGAGCAAGGTCGGCAACGACTATCACCGGCGGCAACTCAGCCTGATCGCATTCTTTTTCAAGACGCGCAATCAGTTGGTGTGCATCCATGTCATGCAGGTGCAATTCCAGAATGAGCACATCGGGCCACGCGTTTGCCGGCGTGTTGCGCATGATTGCAAGCAGTTGCTCGCCGGTTTCGGCAACCTGAGGACTCCAGCCGAGGGCCCGCGCCATGGGGACCAGGCGCTCGGGACCGTCGCTGTTTGAGTCAGCGATGAGGATCCTCAAACCGCGGGCACTGAGCGCGTCATCGATGTCACGCGCGATTCGAAGGGGTATCTCGATCCAGAAGGTGCTGCCCACTCCGACGCTGCTCTTGACGCCGATTTCGCCGCCCATCAATTCGATAAACCGTCGCGCAATGGACAATCCCAGCCCGGTACCGCCAAAGCGGCGCGTTGTGGATGCATCGGCTTGCGTAAATGGCGTGAACAGTCGCTCGAGGGCCGCGGGCTCTATACCAATGCCAGTATCCTGCACGGTGCAGCGCAGACGGAGTCGATCTGAACTTACCTCCGTGCAGAATACCTGCAACTCAACGTGTCCGGTCTCGGTGAACTTGATCGAATTCCCGACCAAATTGGTGAGGATCTGGCGCAGACGCGATGCATCACCCTTGACCATGCGAGGCAACGCAGCCGCAGCCTGAACGAGCAGTTCGATGCCCTTTGCGGCCGCCTGGGGCGCCAGCATCTGGCCGAGGTCCCGCACGAGCTCCGGCAGATCAAAGGGCTCGTCCTCCAGCGACATCTCACCCGCCTCGATCTTCGACAAGTCCAGCACATTGTTGATGACACCCAGCAGAGCCCGGCCGCCGAATTGGATCTTGGTCAATAGCTGACGTTGGTCTTCGCTCAGCGTGGTGTGCTCGAGCAGATACCCGAGACCGATGACGGCGTTAAGTGGGGTGCGGATTTCGTGGCTCATATTGGCCAGAAACTCGCTCTTCGCAGTGCTCGCATGCTCCGCTCTATACGTAGCCTCGCGCAGCGATCGCTCGTACTGCTTACGCTCGGTAATTTCACGCACCGCAGCGAACACGCCTTGGAGTCTGCGATCGCGATCGTACAAGGTGGTCGCGTTATAGGATACGACGGTCTCTTTGCCGTCCCGGTCGCGCGCGGTCAGCTCGTAGTCAGTGACTTTTCTTTTGCTCAGAGCGAGCTTTATGCCCGCTTCAGCTCGCTCAGGTTCGGTAAAGAAGGTTTTGAAGGGCGCGCCAATCAGCTCATCGCGTGTGCAGCCGGTCAGTGCCTCCATTTGTTTGTTGACGTCAGTGATGATGCCGGGCGCGTCAGTGGTCATCAATGCGTCGACGTTCGATTCGAACAGGGACCGGGTGTAGAACTGGTGGTCGCGAAGCCGTTGCGCGAGCAGCGCCTGTTCCGCTTCGATCTGCTTGCGGGCCGTGTTATCGGTGCCGATCAGCAGGTAGCCGATGATCGCGCCTTCCACGTCGCGCAATGCCGTGACCGAGACGACGGCCGGGAAGCGGCTGCCGTCCTTGCGGATATAGGTCAACTCGTAGATATCCTCGATGCCTCGCGAGGCCTTGAAGACCAGCGCCTCGAATCCGGGCGCGATCAACGTGTCGAGTTCCGCGGTAAGCGCCTCCGCGCGCGCTATGATTTCCTGGGAATCGGAGATGTCGGCCGGGGTGATCTTGTTTACCACCTCCTCAGCCGTGTAGCCGAGCATGCGTTCGGCGCCGACATTGAAGATCTGAATGACGCCCTTGGCGTCGGTGGCAATACTTGAAAAATTGGCGCTGTTGAAGATCGCGCGTTGCAGGGCGCCTGCCTTGAGCAGCGCATCCTCGGCGCGCTTGCGGGCGGTGTTGTCGGTGCCGATCAAAAGATACCCGATGATCGCTTCGCTTGCATCGCGCAATGCGGTCACCGAGACAACCGCGGGCAGGCGACTGCCGTCCTTGCGGATATAGGTCAGCTCATAGATATCTTCGATGCCTCGGGACGCCTTGAAGACCAGCGCCTCGAACCCGGGTGCGATCTGGGTTTGGAGTTCGATGCTTAGAGCCTGCGCGCGCGCTATGATTTCCTGGGAATCAGAGATGTCCGCTGGAGTGATCTTGTTCAATACTTCCTCAGCCGTGTAGCCGAGCATGCGTTCGGCGCCGACGTTGAAGATCTGAATGACGCCCTTGGCGTCGGTGGCAATTTTGGAGAAATTGGTGCTGTTGAAGATCGCGCTTTGCAGGGCCCCTGCCTTGAAAGCAGAGTCCTCGGCGAGCTTGCGAGCTTGTAGCTTATGTTTGTGCGCGCGAGAAGTGAGCGAGATTCGTGTCATAGAATGCCGGTGGTTCTTGAGCCGAGATGATCAGTTCTGGGAGGACGCGACTTGGGGGCTGATGAGGTCGGCGATGTCGATCACTCTGGCCTGGCCGTCACCGGCACGCCGCGCACCCCTGAGAGCCTTCTCCGCGGCAGAAATCAGATCATTCGGCACCGCGCCGGTGGCGTCTTTCCAGGCGCTCGACCGCGTTGAGTCGCGGCAGCCGCCGCCTACGGACAATCTAACCCGGGCTTGACCCCCCGAAGCGCTATGCAAAATCTGCAGGGCGTCAACCGCATCGATCGCGCGTTGCGCGACAATGCCTGCGCCCCGGGCATCCGTGGCGGGTAGGAGCACTGCAAATTTCCCGCCAGCATAACGGCCCAATACATCGGTGGGCCGCTGTGCGGCCAAACGCAAAACATCGGCAACGGATTTCAGTAAGTTATCTGCCTTTTCCTCGCCAAATTCGGCGTTGTACGCGGTGAACCCTTCGATGTCCGCAATCAGAAACGCCAGTGGTGCTGCGGAGCGCTGTGCGCGCAGCCATTCTTGCGTCAGGGCCTTCTCGAGCTGCCGGCGGGTGGTGGCGCCCGTCAGGAAATCCATCTTCACGGCGCTGCGCACAGTTTCGGAAAGCGTCTTTAGGCGTTGATAGGTGCGCACCCGCGCCAGTACGAGAGGCCCGTGAGGCGGTTTACTTATAAAATCCGCCGCGCCGAGCTCAATTCCTTTCGCCTCCAGCTGCGCACTTTCATGACTGGTGATAAAAATGATGGGCACTTCCGCGAGCGCCGGATCGCTCTTGAATGCCTTGCATACTTCGAAGCCGCTATATTCCGGCATGTCCACATCCAACAGCACCAAGTCCGACGTCGATTCACGCACCAGCTTGAGCGCCGCGCGGCCGGAAGATGCGAATCGCAGCGGCGAGAAATCGATCAAGATGCGGTTCAATACGCGAACCACCATGAGGTCGTCATCGACCAGAAGAATGCTGAAGTTCTCTCGTGCTTGCATACGTTGTCCGAAATAGCTGAGCCTGCCGGGTGTGCCGCAGCGTGACGTTTATGCTTCCTTGGCTTGGGGTTGCCAGGCATCCACCGGCGACAGCGCCGATTCGATGGCGTCAGCCAAGGTTGTGGCATCGAAGGGTTTCGTCATAAAAGCCACGGCGCCTAGCTTCATCGCGCGCTCGCGCAGCCCATGTTTTTCACTCGCGGTGACGAAGATAATCGGCGTCGTCGCTGACGAAATGAGCGTCTGAAGACGCTCGGCGACCAAGAAACCGTCTCCAGCGGGCAACGACACGTCTAGTACGATGACGTCGGGACTGGTTTTGCGGACGACGGAAATAGCGCTCGCCGCATCCTTCGCCGTACAAACGGTGTATCCCATGCTCTTGAGGCGCACGCCTACGGAGAGCAAAAAGACGTTGTCATCATCGATCAATAAGACGGTTTTCATTAATTTGCTTCCTATGGCTACTCCCGATCGACAGCTTAGCCAGAGGAAAATAGCGATGATGTAGGGCAAAACTCGACATATCGCTCAAACAAACGGGATGTCCGAAGTTGGGGCGTGAAACTGCGAGGTGCGTCACGCGGCTGGGAGCCCCGGCTCGCAGCGAAGCCGCTGCCTAGTCGACTGTCAGGAACGGCTGCTTGAGGCGAGCGGTGTTTGTAGCTTAACTCGTCAACTGGGCGCAGAACGGCGCATCGGGCTTCGGCATTTGCTCGGTCCGCTCGAGCGAATTCTTCAGAGCGTGTTGGTATGAAAGGATGCGTTGCGCAGTATTTAGCCGCCTGATGATCTGAGCCTTTGACGTGCCTTTACAAAGGTAGTCGTCCGCACCGGCATCCAGTCCTTCGAGAATATCTTCATCCGTGTACTTTGAGGTGTGCAGCACGATGTACACATACCCGGAATAGGTCTGGCGTCGAATGGCGCGGCACAGCGTCAGTCCGTCCATGCCCGGCATGCTGATATCCAGCATGACGATCTGCGCAAAGTCTTGTTGCATGGAAGCCAGAGCGGCCTCGCCGTTTGTCGCCGTAACGATGTCGTAGCCGGCAGCGGCAATGAACAGGCTCAAGTAGTCGAGCACGATCTCATCATCATCAACGAGCAAGACTTTTATTGTCATTAGAGGCCGCTCAGTGATGCAAGAAGGCACGAATATACCCATTCACGCCGCCGCGTTCTGTTCGCCAACGCGCTTAGCGAAAGAATGTCGGATCCAAATCCAGAAAGGCTCCTTTCTGTGATGGACCTCGCATTTTCCAGCTTGCCGCGCTGAGCGTCATCCTCCTGCGCGCGCGCCCAAAAAGCGTCCGCCATTCCAGCTTCGATGAGATGGGGCGTACCCTGCATCTTCGCGAGGCGTACCCTGCATCTTTGCCAGACAAAGAATTCATTGCGGCATTGCACCAGGAAGGTATGAAATGACCGACTCTATTTTTGGACGGCTCCTTTCCGCGGACGGATTCATGCCCCACGGCATGTGCTATCAGTGGCAGCCTGACATACTCGCACTCCATGTCTTCTCCGACGGATTCACCTCTCTAGCGTATTTTTCGATTTCCGGCACGCTGCTCTATTTTGTCCACAGGCGTATTGATCTGCGGCACAAATGGATATTTCTGTCCTTCGCAATCTTCATCATCGCCTGCGGTTTTACCCACGCAATGGAGATTTGGACGATCTGGCACCCGACCTATTGGCTTTCCGGCGGGATAAAGCTAATCACGGCATTGGCGTCGGTCTCCACTGCAGTCCTCCTCATCGTGTACTTTCCCAGCGCTTTGCGCCTTCCGAGCCCCTCGGCGATGGAAAATGCAAAATTGGACGTGGCGCGCGAGATCGGCGAACGCATTCGTGCGGAGGAAGATCTCCGGCGTCTAAACGGCGCTCTCGAGGTCGGTGCAACCGACCGCATAGTTCGGCTCGAAGCACTCAATCGGGCTCTGGTGGAGGACAGCGCGCGTTCCGCGATTGCTGCAGATGCCGCGGGCCTGGGCTTCTGGACTTTCGACGTCGCTGCCAACGCCCTGCACTGGGACGAATCGACGTTTCGACTCTATGGCGTCTCGGCATCGGAGGGTGAAGAACCCGAAGTCCTGAAGGCAAGCCGCGCGCACCTTGAAGATCGCGCCAGGATTGAACAGGGTGCCGGCGATACGATCAATGGCGGACGCGACTACGACACTGAGTTTCACGTCGTGCACCCGAACGGCGTCATACGGCATTTGAAAGCGGTGGCCCGCATTACGCGCGATGCGAAGGGGAGCGCAATTCGAATGCTGGGCGTTACCTTCGATATTACCGAACGCAAGCACGCCGATGAGCAGTTCCGTCTGGCGATCGAAGCGGCGCCGACAGGGATGCTATTGATGGATTTCAGCGGACGCATCGTATTGGTCAATGTCCAAATCGAAAAACTGTTTGGTTACCCGCGCTCGGAGTTGTTGGGCCAGCCAATCGAGCTACTGGTGCCGGAGCGATTCCGCGCCAATATCCCGGACTTTCGCAAGGGATTATTTAGCGTCCCGATGGCGCGCGCCGGGGACCTTTACGGCCTTCGAAAGGATGGCTCTGAAGTGCCGATAGAAATCGGGCTCAATCCTTTACGCACGTCCGAAGGGGAGTTCGTTCTCAGTTCGATCCTGGATGTTTCACAGCGCCTCGAAATAGATCGCATTAGAGACGAATTTGTATCGACAGTCAGCCACGAGCTTCGGACACCCCTGACCTCGATCCGCGGCTCTTTAGGACTACTTCAGGCCGGCGCAATGGGTGCACTCCCGGAAAACGCCGCCGCGATGGTGGCTATCGCATATAAGAACAGCGGGCGCTTGGTGCGAATCATCAACGACATCCTGGATATCGGCACGATTGAGGCGGGAAGACTAACGCTCAAGATGAGTATCGTGCCCTTGGCTGAACTGCTTCAGCAATCGGTCGAGGGCAATGCGGGCTTCGCCGAGAAATGCGGGGTCCGTTTTGTGCTTGAGACGGTGTCCTGCAACGATCGGGTGATGGCAGACCCTGATCGGCTCATGCAAGTGCTCGCGAATCTTTTGTCGAACGCTGCCAAGTTTTCCCTGCCGGGCGCTGAGGTGCGGATTCGCGTCCGACCCGGCTCGACAACGATGCGCGTGGAGGTGGAGGATTCAGGTGCCGGGATTCCGGAAGCATTTAAAGCCCATATTTTCGAGAAATTCGCGCAAGCCGATGCTTCAGCGACACGCCGCTTTGAGGGAACCGGTCTCGGACTCAGCATTGCACGCAAACTCATGGAGGCGATGGGCGGGAGCATTGGATTTGACTCCATAGTCGACCGGGGGAGTGTCTTTTACATCGAGCTGCCGCGAATGGACGCAGCGCCCGCGAAGCTCCGAACGACTCAGCTGTCCGAGACTGCGGCCTATAAGGTGCTGCTTAACTTTGCCAGCGCAACGGAGGTCGATTCGAGCTCCATCCTGCCGAGACTATTGTATGTGGAAGACGACGAGGATTTGATCAGCGTCACCCGTGCAGCACTTTCCGACAGGGTAGAAATCGTTCCGGCGCGTACGCTGCGGGACGCGGAACGACTGCTTCGCGAAGAGGTATTCGGATTGGTCATTTTGGACCAATCGCTGCCGGACGGAGACGGACTTACGTTGGTGGATCTAATTGCGGAATACGCCGGACATTCGGTGCCGATAATAGTTCTCTCCGCGGCCGACGTGCCTCATGACGTATACCGGAAAGTGGCCGCGGTGCTGATAAAGTCTCAGGTGTCCGCCGCGCAGGTCGCTACCACGATTTTGTCCTATCTCGCTCCGACGGAATCTTGAAACATTGCGGCGCTCTGAGGCGCAGTTTGCCAGGCAACTTCCACCTCTTGTGCGAGTTGTTTGCTGAATTCCAACAATTGTCGCAGCACCGCCGGTTCACGGGCGGAGCCGGGTGCTTCGGCGCCCGCCACGAGTCCCTCGACCATGCGCGCCATTGTTCCACCCAGGTCGCTTATCTTGGGAAAACCGAACATGGCTCCGGCACCATGGAGGGAATGGGAGACTCGCTCGATCTCCTTGAATACCGATCGGTTGCCATTTTGCGCGCGCTCAAGCATTTTCGCCAGATTGATGACATCGGTCCAAGCACGCTGAAGGAAGTTGATGGTCAATGAATCCACTTGCGCCTGTGCTTTGGAGACGCCGCTGCGCACGATTGAGCTTTGGCGCGCGGCGTCTCCGTCGTTCCACAAAGCAAACAATTCACCGTAAAGGTTCAGCGGATCGAATGGTTTGACAATGACGCCGATCGCGCCCAATTGATGAAATTGAGAAATCTCCACCGGCAAGACTTTGGCAGTCATGAAGATGACCGGAATATGCGCAAGCAACGCGCTCTCGCGCATTAGCCTGAAGGTACTGGGACCGTCGAGGCCGGGCATCATCACATCCATCAGCACGAGGTCCGGCCGGAGCTCGTAGGCAAGATCGATCGCACGTTCGCCGGAGTCGGCGGTTTGCACACGTAGACCTGGAACCAAGCGAAGCGTCGCTTGCACGACGCTGCAAATATCCGCGTCATCGTCAACGTATAGAACTGATTGGAAGTCTCGCGTTGACATGCTTCGGCCAACGACGGCCGGCTCCTTGGGATTAGGGACTTAGGATCGGGCGTCGACGCCCAGTTGTTGCGTGGGCGGCCTCGTAGGAGCTCATAGTGGACCTTTTTGACGATGCGGCACTGCGATCAATATGCTGCGATTCTCTGACTGCACAGCCAACGCGACCGCGGAGCGGGATGGCGCGATTGCCCCACGTCTTACCGAGTGCCACCTGGGCTAGTTCCGCCGTCATTGGGCGCCCCAGCAAGTACCCCTGAGCCTGTGGACAGCCGAGATCCGTCAACATCTGCAGCTGCTCTTCGGTCTCCACGCCCTCCGCAATGACTCCCATGTCCAGTTCCGCCCCCAGTGAAACGACCAATCGCATGATGGCAGCGCCCTTTCTATCCAGCGTCATCCGGTGCACGAGGGACCGGTCCAGCTTTAAGCGATCCACGGGCAGTCTGGAGAGAGAACTTAAGCTCGAATGCCCGGTTCCGAAATCATCCATCGCGATTCGAACGCCAAGTTGCTTCCACGCGTTGAGATGCTCGATGCTGAGGGCCAGGTTGGCAATGAGGGCACTTTCGGTGACTTCCAGTTCGAGCTGTTTTGCCGGGAAGCCGGTTTGCTTCAGCGTTCGCTCAATGACGCCAAAGAACTTCTCGTCAATTTGAAGTGCCGACACGTTGACCGACAAGGTCGTCGGCTGCGCGGCGCCGCTGCACCACGCGGATGCCGTCGCGCATGCGGAATGGAGTGCCCACGCGCCGAGGGCATGAATCATGTCGGCCCGTTCTGCGATGCGAATGAAGATCGATGGCGCGATGACCTCGCCGGTTGATCGAACCCACCGGGCAAGCGCCTCTACGCCGCAACCCCGGCCGCTGCCAAGGTCGAACTGCGGCTGAAAGTCCATGCGCAGCGTGCGCAGCCGTAATGCTTCGGCGAGTTCCAGTTCGAGTCCAAAGGAGGAATCCACCAATTGCCGCGAGTTGCCGCACTGGGGGCTGAAGTCGAGGTCGTTTTCCGCGACCCGCTGCGTTTCGATCCGTTGTTCGCCGCGCTGGCGCTCGGCGACGAGAAGTCTGACTGGCTCGTCCATTACCTTACTCCCTGTGGTACTCGGCGCTGACAGCTTAACCAGAGGAGAGTAGGGCGGATGTAGGGCAAAACAATACACATCGCTTCGGCGAGCGGCCTGACGGCGCCCCTGCGTGAATCTGTGGAGGCTGTCACACCAGCGGCAGTTCGTATTCCAGGGCAAATCGAATCAGCGCCGACCGATTGGCCACACCCAGCTTCACCATGATTCGCCCGCGGTACGTGTCGACGGTTTTGCGGGACAATGACAGATGCAGCGCAATGTCTGAACTCGTGGATCCGGCAACGATGAGTTGCACCACCTTGCGCTCGCGGCTGCTCAAGCGCTCAAACGGGCTTTTGGGGATGGGCATGCTGAGCGCACCGTCGGTAAACAACGCGGCGATGGCCGGGCTAATGTATTGGTTGCCGGCGCTCACCACCTGGACAGCCCGCAACAACTCCGTCGCCGCCGCTGTTTTCAGCACAAAGCCAAGCGCGCCAGCACGCAGTACGCGGCACACCTGTTCGGGTGTATGACATGCGGAGAGCGCAATGATCCGGATCCGAGGAAATTCAGAGATAATGCGCTGCGTCGCGTCGATACCGTTGAGGTCCGGCAACATGAGATCCATGACGATCAGGTCCGGCTTCAGGCGCTGCGCTACCGTCACCGCTTCCTCACCGCTCCCGGCAAATCCCACGACTCTCATGCCGGGCTCGCGCTCGATAAGCACGGCCAATCCGTCGCGCACGATGCTGTGGTCATCAACGATCAGAATACGGACGAGCGGCGTCGCCAGTTCGAGGCTCATGCAATGTGACTTTTCAATGGCAATATGCGGAGCAGTATGCGCGCTTGCGCCGCCAACTCTACGCCTTAAAGTCTCAATTCGGCACCGATCCGGAATGGTGCGCTGCATCCCTGCGCTGCATCCCAGTGTACGTGAGCGTACAGACGCATTGAGATGCTTCCGCTACATTGCGCTGTGCTACACGAATTTCTCTCCCGCAACCGAACCGCATTGATTGATCGGTGTGGGACTATGGTTGCCGGTAGGTCCGGACCAAAGCTGCCGCATCCCGAGTTGGTTCACGGCGTACCTATCTTTATCGATCAACTCATCAAGACCCTGAAGATCGAGCAAAGTCCCGATTCCCAGCACGCCCATCTCGAGCCGGATCACGAAAGAAATGGCGCCGATTCAGACGTTGGCGCGACGGCGATACTGCATGGACGCGACTTGCTCGAAGAGGGGTTTACACTCGAACAGGTTATTCGAGACTACGGCGATGTTTGCCAGGCGGTCACGAGTTTGGCCGCGGAGGCCGGAGAGCCGATCTTGGCCGAAGAATTTCGCACGTTTAATCGCTTGCTCGACGACGCGATGGCCGCGGCGGTTACCGAGTATTCCGAATCAAAAAAAGGTGCCGTGCCCGTTGAAACAGGTCTTCCCGCGACAGTTGGCTTGGCGCTCGGGACTGACGATCTGGATCACTTGGAAACTGCGTTGACTCAATCGCAACTGGCGTTGGCTTCCACTGAGGTGGCATTGACTGCGGCACATCTCGTGGCGCGTGAAGCGCAGATTCGCTCCCTGCATGATTCATTGACAGGGCTTCCAAATCGCGAATTGTTCGACGACCGATTGGCCAAGGCGATTGCGCTGGCGCATCGTCACAGCTGGACGCTCGCCGTGATGTTTCTCGATCTGGATCAGTTCAAGAGCATCAATGACGCTCATGGACATGCGGCCGGCGATGCGGTGCTCAAGGAAGTGGCAGAGCGCCTCTTAAAGCGTGCCCGAGACGAAGACACCGTGTGCCGAACCGGCGGTGACGAATTTCTGTACTTGCTGATGAATCCCGGCGCAAAGGAGAATGTTGAAAGTATTGCCGGCTCAGTATTGCGGGGCATAGCCCAACCGTTGGCCGTGGGCGAGATTGAATTCGTGGTCAAGCCGAGCATCGGCATCGCCATGTATCCCAACGACGGGTCCAGCGGCGATCAACTCATCAAGAATGCGGATGCCGCAATGTATCGCGCCAAGAAGCATCCGCGCGGCTTCGTCCTCTTTGGGGAATCAGACATGGATTCGACCGAGGCCGCGTGATTTGGACCCTCACTGACTACCAAGGCGCCGGCTTGTAGTCCTTGAGAAACTGTCCCCACACATGATCGT
>Ga0193726_1001905_pt1 | contig 15118 bp, 21 predicted proteins | sample H2c1metaG_FD_144928 | JGI IMG/M metagenome (GOLD analysis project Ga0193726, IMG submission 144928) | Soil microbial communities from a riparian zone of the East river system, Colorado, United States - H2c1 | ecosystem: Environmental > Terrestrial > Soil > Riparian zone | place: USA: East River... | reverse complement strand
GCGGATCGAGCTGTTCACCGCCGCGCTCGGGAAGATGGTCCAAGTCGCCGCATCAGTCGTCTCGACGCTCGGTGCCCTCACCGACCTCGGGCGTCACCTCGGCGGTGGCGATACCCAGGACGAGCAGCAGAAGAAGGCGCTCGCGAACCGCCGCGAGGAGCGGCTCGGCGTCCTTCGCGGGCAGATCATCGCCGAGAACCCGGGCCTCGCGGGCGGCGACATGGGCGACGAGGTCGACAAGAGGGCGCACTTTCGCATGGCGAACGAGGACGCGATGCGCGACGCAATCTCCCAGGGCAAGCGGATGGGCGGCGCGCGCTACGTGCCGGAGGTCCGGATTCCTGTCGTCGAGCGCAACGCCAAGGGCGGCTACGGGGTGAACTCGAAGGTCCTCGTCCCCGGGCACAAGATCGAGGGCGATGATCCGTACTCGATCGCCGAGCTCGTCGCGCTCAAGCGTCAGGCCAAGGGGACCTCCGACGAGGGGACGATGAACCAGGCGATCAGCAACGCGATCGGAAGGGCGGTCGGAGACCAGATGAAGGCGATGGCCAAGACCATCGCCGACGCGGTCGCCAAGGTGCAGACCAACGTGAAGGTCGGGTCCAGCACGGTCGCCGAAGCGAACCGCGGCGCGCCGTCGCACGCCCGGAGGCCGGGCCCATGAAGCCTGCGTACTACAAGAGCAGCTTCGGCGGCCTGCGCCTCTGGCTGTCGAAGATCACCACCGACAAGTCGCGTACGCAGGTCGTGCACGATCCCTCCGCCGGCGACGACCACGTGGTGCAGGACCGCGGCGCCGTCGTGCTCAAGTCGAGCTGCACGATTCTCTTCGACTACATGCTCGGCGACGACCTCGAGCCGATCGAACGCCTGCAGGCGTTGAAGGCGTTGATCGACGACAAGTCGCGGATCCTCACGCACCCGACGGAGGGCAGCTTCCAGGCGCGCGTCGGACCGTTCCAGTACACGATCGACGAGAGCGGAGTGATCTCGGCCGACGTCGAGTTCACGGCCGTGTCCGATGTTCAGGCGGTTTCGGTCGCTGGCGCCGGCGGGATCCCCGCAAGCGGCGACGGCGCCGTCCAGGCCGCGGCCGCGGCGCTCACCACCGAGCTCGCGGCGATCGCGCAGACCAGCACGCTGCCCCAGGACGCGTCGGACGCGTCGGACGCCTGGTCGTCGGCCGATGCCATCAACCCGCGCGACGTGCTCGCGCAGACGGGCTCCTTGACCGCCCAGCTCGGCACGCTCGCCTCGTCGCTGCAGGACGATCTCGACACGTGGGCCGCCTACAAGGCCGCGGTGCTGCTCTCGGACGCGGTGCTCGCCTCCGCCCTGGCCGTCACCTCCGACACGGCGCAGACCTTCTCCCTGTTGGTGGGCACGTCGATCGCGCTGCGAGCCCTCGTGGCGAGCATCTACGGCGCCGATGAGGCCGACCAGCGCTACCAGCAGGCGATGGCGCTCAACGACATCCCGTCGCCGGCGTGGCTCGAGCCGGGCTCGCTGCTGACGTTGCCGACGCCCACGGCCACGGCGAGGGCGTCGTAGCCATGGCGCTCGAGCTCGGCGACCTCACCAGCGCGTTCTCGACCGGCACGCCGCGGCCGCCGCAGGACGGCACGCGCGCGCACCGCATCACGATCACGATCAGCGGCCAGCTGATCGACGGGTGGACCGAGTACGAGATCACCTCCTCGATGGTCGAGCCCTCCGACGGCTTCCGCCTCTCGCGGCCGTTCGACCTGCAGGCATGGAAGCTCTGCACGCTCGACAGCAAGGTGAAGGTCGCGATCGACGGCACGGTGATGCTCGACGGCTTCATCGACGCCCGATCACGCGGCGCCGCCGCGGGGACGATGGAGATCTCCGGGCGCGACAAGGCCGGGCGCCTCGTCCAGGAGTCGATCCCGTCGGTTGCCGGCTTCGACGGCCTGCTGATGACCGACGCGATCGCCAAGCTCGCGACGCCGTGGTTCACCACCGTCACCCTCAGCGACGCCCGCAACCGCAACATCCGCCGCGGCAAGGGCCACCGCGCGCCCGCCGCCGGCGAGCCCGCCCTCTTCACGGTGAAGAACAAGCTCGACGAGGAGCACTCCGGCCGCGTCGATCCGGGCGAGACCCGCTGGAACGTGATCGAGCAGCTCGTCTCGAGCGTCGGGATCATGTGCTGGTCGTCGGCCGACGGGCGCGAGCTCGTGATCGGCAAGCCCAACTACAACCAGGCGATCCAGTACCTCTTCCGGCACAGCGTCGAGAAGGGCTCGACGGTGAAGGATCTGAAGTACGACGAGAGCGTTCTCGACGGCTACGCGCTTATGGAGATCCACGGCGCCGGCGCCGGCGACGCCTCGAACTACGGCGACGACGTCACCAGCTACATCGGCACCGCCAAGGACGGCCCGAACGCCGACGGGACCGGCAAGGACTTCCAATTTCCGAAGCGGTTCGCCCACTACCAGCGTGCGGTGCAGGACAACGCCGAGGCCGCTCGAGCGGCGGCGCGCGAGATGACGCGGCGCAACTTCAAGCGGCGCCACGTCACGGTCAGCGTCCCTCTCCACGGCCAGGTCGTCGCCGGCACGACGATGACGCTGTTCGCGCCCAACACCCTCGCGCGCGTGATCGACGACGACCTCGAGCTCGACGGCACCTTCCTGCTCTACGCCTGCAGCTACCGGGGCAGTCGCGACGGCGGCGAGACGACGGAGATCATGCTCGTTCCACGTGGCACGGAGTTCGTCGCGTGACCTGGAGGGACCACAAAGACCACGCGGCGCCGACCGGGACGATGCTGCGCCTGCTCGGAGGCCTGGTCCGTCGCATGGCGGTGACGCTCACCGATTCGACGCTGTGGCAGGTGCTCGGGCAGCGCGGCGGCGCGGGCGGCGACGAGACCGCCGACGTCGAGAACTTTAGCGGGATCGGCTTCTTCTCGCGGCCGCCGAGCTCGGGGAAGCCCGAGGTGATCACCGTGTCCGTCGGCGGCACGAAGGCGACCGTGATCGTCGCGACGCGCGACGAGGCGACGCGCGCGGCGATGGCCGGCGGCGTGAACGAGGACGAGACCGCCGTCTACAACTCGAGCGTGATGATTCTCGTGAAGGCCGATGGCACGATCGAGATCGGCTCGGGGATCGGCATGGAGTCGACGATCATGGCCGACACCTACCGGGCGGCCGAGGACACGTACCTCTCGGCGATCGTGCTCGCGCTCGAGACGGCCCTGGGTGCGGTCGGCGCCATCAACACGTACGCCGCGGCGATCCAGCCGGTCGCCGACCCAGCGACGGTCCCCTTCCCTGCGGGCCCGGCAACGACCGCCCTGAAGACAGCGACGGTTGCTATCGTCACAGCGGTCGATCTCGCGAAGGCGGCCTTCAGCGCCGGCACCGCGGACTACAAGACGACGATCGCCAAGGTCCGCTAGCTCGGGCCCGACCCCCGGTGATCCCGAGCGTCGCCCGGGTGATCCCGGCGCGCGTCGAGACTGATCGACGTGACCCTGCCCGTCGCTTCGAAGGTCTGGACGTTCTCGCTGAACAACCGGATCACGTACGTCTCCCTCAACGATCTGAGCGCGTCGTACCTGTTCGGCATCAAGACCTTCTTGGTGGCGAACGGCTACACGCTGAAGGGCTCGTGCAACGGCGCCGTCGGCGCGATGGACGGCGTCGACCGCTGGCTCACGAAGGCGAACTGCACCACCCGCGGCGCCACCGCCGCGACCGCGCAGTCCTGGTGCGCGCTGACCGACAAGAGCGGCTTCGACATCCTGCTGACCTACCTCGGGGCCACCGACGACGTGTGGTCCTATCAGGCGTCCCCCTCGGGCGTGATGGTGGCCGCCGGGACGCCCGCCCAACAGCCCACCGCGACCGATGCGATCACCCTGCTCTCGGGGATCACGGTCGTCGGCACCGCGACGACGGGCGACCGGATCTGGAACGGCTGGGTCGACTCGACGAGCAAGCTCTGTCGGTTCGTCATCATGCGCGCCGGGCTGGCGATCTCGATGTTCGGCGCCGAGCTCATGGTGCCGGCGGTGGTCGCGCCCTGCGTGCTGCCGGTCCCGACCGCCGGATGGGCGCTCGCGCTCTCCGCGTCCAGCCTCGTCGTCGGTAACTACTGGCAGGCCCCGCCGGCGAATCGACTCGCCGCAACGCGGGTGACCGTCTCCGGCACGCCGGTGCTCGTCACCCTTGGCTCCACCGGCGAGTTTGGAAGCATCGGGCCGACCGTGTGGCAGTACACCGCCCCGGTCACCGCCGAGGCGCAGGGCTCGACGGGCCCGATCATCTTGCCGATGGGGTGGAACACGGCCACCGCGGGGGCTCGCGGCAAGATCGGAAACCAGATCGACCGCTACTACTCCTACGACGTCCAAGCGGACGGCACGTTGACCGTCGACAAGAAGTGGATCTTCTGGACGGGGTCCGCAACCGTCGTCCAGGGCGGCGTGCTGTTCCCGTGGGACGGCGCGACCGCTCCTGTCCTCTCGTGAACCATGACCACGTCGGGAACCCTCTTCTCTCCGAGCAACGTCACCGACCTCGGTGTGTACACGACCGCGAGCTGCAGCACCGGCGCGCTGCTCCCTTACAGCGTCGGAAACGGCGGCACCTTCGATCCGCCGGTGATCACCGTCGTGTCTCCCACGCCCGGCGTCGCGCCGGGGATGCCCGGCGGCTTCCCGCTCGACCCCGTCGCAGCTGCAGCCACCGAGATCGTCCTCCAGGTCACCGACATCAACCCGGGCCTCGCGCTGGTCGTGGTCTCCGCCTCCTTCCTCGGCAACACGATCGCCGAGACGGTCTATCGCCGCGGCGCGTTCCGGGGCGTCTACGCGGCGAGCTCGTACGCGCTCCCCATCGCGGCCGGCCTCGAGCTCCACTGTCGCCGCACCGGCGGCTGGCCGGCCGGCACGTCGACGATCGGTGACATCGAGTTCGACGTCGACGCGATCGATCTGATCGGCGGGCTCACCCCGTGACCACCTTCCTCTGGAAGCTGCCGCCCGGCTCGTCGGGATCGTCCGGCGGCGGGGCGAGCTCGCCGGACATCGTCGGCCAGTCGATCGTCGCGACCGGCGGCCTCGACCTGGTGTTCGATCCGATCACGCGCGACCTGATCGACGCGACCGATGGCGGCTTCGTCGAGAGCACGGACTCGCGCACCGCGGTGCTGCTGCAGATGGAGAGCGAGTACCTCGCGTGGTGGGGTGATCCCTTCTCGGGATCGCGGATCGCCGACATGCTCTCCGGCGAGGATCCGGCCGACATCAACGACGTGCGCGACGAGGTCCTCCGCGTGCTGCAGCCGCTGGTGACCGACGGGATCCTGTCCGACCTCACCGTGACGCTCGACGTCGACGAGGTGGGCCGGCCAGTCGTGCTCCTCAACTACACCGATCGCTCGAGCGGCCGCCCGATCGATCTCGCCTACGTCCCCTTCGGAGGCTGATCATGGCGTACCAGGTCCCGTCGCTCGACGACATGCTCGGCTTCCTGACGGCCCTGTTCAAGGGGCTTCTGCCGACGCGCAACGTGGGATCGCGCTTCGTCTTCAATTGGAAGTTGCTCAAGGTGATCGCCGGCGCGGTCACCGACATCCACGCGAACGTCGCGTCGGCGGTGAAGGACGTCATGCCCGACACCGCGCTCGACGCGGCGCTCGATCGGTGGCTCGCGATCTTCTCGCCGGGAGGGAGCGGGCTTCGGAAGGGCGCGACGCCGTCGCGCAAATCGTCCGCCGGTCGCGTGCGCGGCGCCGTCGCCGCGACGACGGTGATCGGCGATCTGCTGGTCCATCGCGCGAGCGGCCTGTCGTTCCAGGTCAACAGCAACGCTACGATCCCGGTGGGGGGCTTTGTCGACGTCGACATCCTCGCGATCGACAAGGGCTCGAAGACCCGCCTCGAGGCCGGCGAGGTCCTCGAGTACCTGTCGACGCCGGCGGGGTTGAAGACGCAGGTCGAGCTGCAGCTCGCGCTCGATCAGGACGGCTTCGACTCCGAGCAGAACGGCGCCGCGCGATCGCGCCTGCTCGCGGCGCTGTCCTCGCCGACCGCCGGCGGCAACCAGTCCGACTACGTCGGCTGGGCGCTCGCGCAGATCGGCATCGCCGCGGCGTACTGCTACCCGAACCGCGCGGGCATCGGCACCGTCGACGTCAGCGCGCTGCACGCCGGTACCGGAACGGCGCGCATCCTCAACCCGAGCGAGGTCACCGCGCTGCAGGCCGTGATCGCCCTGCTCGCGCCCGCCCAGGTCGGCGGCACCGGCGGATCGCTGCGCATCCTCACCTCGATCCCGCAGACCGCGAACGTCGAGATCACGCTCACGCCCGACGGCTCGCCGCAGTACACGTTCGACTGGGACGACACCGCGGGCCCGGCGACCGTGCTGTCGTGGACGCCGGCGACGCGCACGCTGCAGTTCTCGGCTGCGCGGCCGTCGACGATGCAGGCCGGTCACCGCCTCGTGTTCGGTGGCGTCGCGACGCTGCAGGACGGCGCGCCGTACGTCGTCGAGGCGCTCGCGATCGCCGGCGACTCGGTGATCCTGCAGACCGCGCCCACCGTCGCGCCGGCGAACACCGACCTGGTCTACGCCGGCGGGCCGCTCACGCAGCCGGTGCGTGACGCGATCCTCGCGCACCTCAACGGCGACGTGCTCTACGCCGACGCGAGCGGCCCCCTGCCCGGCGCGATCGCGGAGAGCACGACGAACCTGCAGATCCTCGCGACCGGCATCGGCACCGCCAACCCCAGCGGCGTGTACGGCTCGTGGGTCGGCTCGCTCGTGCGCGGCACGCTGCAGAAGATCGCGATGTACACGCGCGGCGTGCGCAATCAGAACGTGATCACGCCGGCGGCCGATCTCGACGCGACCGACTACGCGATCCCGAACGACGCGCAGATCGGCCTCCTGAACCCCGGCTACGTCCTGGTGCGGAGGGGCTGATGCCGCCCGTCGGCTTCTTCGCGAGCTCCGTCGGGACGTACTCGTCGGCGAACGGCACGGAGATCTTCCTGACGCCGGCGGCCGCGCGCCCGAACGACGTGCTCCTCGCGGCGATCGTGGCGCCCTCGAGCTCGCCGATGGTCGCGCCGTCTGGCTGGTCGCTGATGGCGAGCGATGCGGCGGGCGCGCCAGTCAGCATGACGACGTACCTGTTCCGTCGCACGGTCGCGCAGACCGAGCCCGCGCAGCACAGCTTCGGTGTCGGGCTCGGGCTCGGGCCGCAGCCGGTCGGCCTGCTGATGGCGTGGCACAGCGTCGACAACGGCGCGGCGATCGTCGCGCACGGGCTCGCGCTGGTGTCGCCGACGTCGACGGCCTTCCCCGCGCCGTCGATCGTCCTCGCGCACTACAGCGACCTGACCCTGCTCGTGTACTACGCCGAGAGCGGCGCCGGCCTGACGCCGACGTTCGTGCTCCCCGCCGGCGCCACGCAGCTCGGCGCGACCGTGTACGCGGCCTCGGGCGGCGGCACGCTCGTCGTCGCGCAGTACCTCAAGGAGGCGGTGGGCGCGACCGGCGCGCTGTCCGCGACCTGCAGCGCCACGAACACCGGCCTCGCCGCGCAGTACGGCGTGCAGGCCTACCCGACGCTCCTTGCCCCCTCGGTCATCCCGGACATCCCGGGCGCGATCGGCTTTCCCACGATCGGGGTGTGACCCATGACCGTGCCCGCCACCCTCGTGCTCTTGCGGTTCGACGAGCCGAGCAACGACGTCGCGCCGAGCGATCAGATCGGCTCGCTCTACGACCTGCAGATCGACACCGGGCTCGCATTGCCCCCGGTCGTGTCGGCGTTCTGCGGCTTCGGGCGGCAGTTCTCGGCGGGCTCGGCGCTCGATGCCGTCGACGTCGTCCCGGGCGCGTCGCTCACCACGCGCGACGTCACCGTGCAGGTGCTCCTCAGCTGGGACGTGTTCAACCAGAACGTCGCCGGGACGCTCGGCACGATCGTCGCGCGCGGCAAGGGCAACGCGATCGCCGAGTACGTGGCCTACGGCGTCGAGCTGCGCGTCGTGAACGCGGCGCTCGCGATCGGCGAGATCCGCTTCTTCTGGCAGGACACGGCCGGCACCGTGCACACCGAGGCCGGCGGTCAGTTCGTCGTGCCGCCCGTCGGTCAGTTCGTCATGCTCACCGCGGTCCGGCACTGGGTGTCCGGCACCGACGTCGAGCTCCGCTACTACGCCGGCGACCTGCTGATCGGCGAGTTCCTCACGATCGACGGCGACATCGGTGGCGGGACCACCGGCACGTTCTGCGTGGGCACGCGCTACACCGCGGGCGCGGCCGGCAACTTCCTCGTCGGCACGATCGACGAGCTCCGCGTCCTCAACTACGAGCTCACCGCCGAGGAGATCTCCGCGACGTGGGGGCGCATCGCGAAGCTGCAGCCTCGAGGCTATCGCGCGATCCGCGACCTGCTGCCACCGGGCTCGCCGATCAGCGACGATCCGGCCTCGAGGATCCAGAAGCTGTTTCGGATCGTCGGTCACGCGATCGGCTACGCGGCCGCGCAGGTCGAGAACGTCCGCAAGAACCAGATGCCGGATCGCGCGTACGGTCCGGTGCTCGCGCAGTGGGAGGGCATCGTCGGCGAGGCGCCCAAGGCCCCGGACACCGTCGTCACGCGCCGGCGCCGCGTGATCGGTCACCTGCGCCAGCACGCGGGCACGTCGGTCCCCGGCGTCCAGGCCGCGACCGCGGACCTGCTGCAGCTCGCCGCGAGCCAGGTGCAGGTGATCGCATTCGACAACACCGTCCGCGAGGACTGGTCGCTCGGGCTGCGCGCCGAACGGTGGTGGGCCGACCCGACCGCGAAGTGGACGATCGCCGCGGCCGCGCTGCGCGTGCAGGCGCTGTCGACGGACAACATCCTCTTCGACGGCACCACGCGGCAGTGGTCGACGTGCTTCACGTCGGCGCCGGCGACGCGGCGGAGCTTCACAGGCCAGGTCCTCGACGGCCTGCAGGCCAACCTGTTCGTGAAGGTCGTCCCGACGTCGCTCCCCGACAAGGCCGAGGTCGGGATCGCGTTCTACGACTGGGCCGCCGGCAACGCGCTGCTCTTCGGGCTGCGCAACAACGCCGGCGTCTACCAGCTCGTGACCGAGGGCTTCCGAGCGTGGGTGAGCCAGGGCGTCACCGTCCAGGTCGTCAGCGCGCTCGTCACGCAGTGGCTCAACCTCGCGCAGCTCGCGCCCGCCGGCATCCTGCCGGCGAACATGAGCCACTACCAGGCCGCGTGGTCGACGACGAGCGAGCTCGCCGGCTACACGAACTCGGCGGCGATCACCCACCCGACGGTCTTCCAGTACGCCGGCATGTACGCGCGCGGCTTCTCGGCCACGCTCGCCGGCGCCGTCGACGTCGCGTTCGACGACGTGATCCTGCGGACGCCGTTCGGACCGCGACCGTTCCGCTGGTACGTCTATCGCGATCCGACGCTGCCCGGCACGCCGGACCTCGTCGCCGCGCACGCGCAGATCCAGCGGCTCAAGCACGCCCACACCGCCGCCACGGTGATCACGACGAAGTCGCTGCTCGCCGATTCCCCCAGCTCAGGAGCCGACCGCGGCCCCTGCGGAGCCCTATGACCCTTCCTCTCGCACGCCAGCTCACCATCAACGCGACCGACCCGATCCCGAGCGACCTGCTCAACAAGCTGCAGGACGCGATCGTCGGCAACAAGAAGCCCTCGCTGACGCGCGTGGTCGCTCCCTTCACGATGGCCGCGCTCGGCAGCTTGGTCGCGTGGACGACGATCGGCAACGGCTATGTCCAGTCGACCGGAGCCGCGAACGGCCTCATCCCGCTCTACATGGAGACCGGGGATCGCATCACCGGGGTCACGGTCTCGAGCTGGGGCACGGGCGCCGCGGACGTCACGCACCAACTGCACCTGACCACCGCAGCGATGGCGCACTCCCTGCTGTCCAACGTCGTCGACAGCAACCGAGCGGCCGCCTGGGGCGACTTCGTCTACGGCGGACCCTTCGTGCCGTATCAACTCAATGCCGGCGACGTGGTCTATCTGAGCATCGGCGTCACGGGCGTCACGCCGGCGGGCTGCCGCATCGGAAACATCCGCTACACCTACGACCGGCTCTAGGCTGATCCCGGGTGATCCCGCGCCGCTCGTAGAGTGGTCGGCATGAGCACCACGCGCCGGCGCACCGACAACCTGGTCCTGCTGCACGCCAACGTCGCAGCGCTCGCGTTCCCCGGCGCGGTGGGAACGCCGCTCCCCGAGCGAGCGCGCGCGCCGGAGGGAAGCGCCCCGCGCTTCGTCGAGATCCGGATCATCGGTAAGGCCGCCGGCCCGATGGTCATCCCGGGCCCGACGTTCCTCGTCGGCAACGAGGACCTGCTCGCGAGCCAAGGCGGCGTGGCGGCCGACGAATGGAACCAGCTCGGCGCCGCGCTGAACGCCGGCGCGGGGATCACCGTGACGAACAAGCACGGCTACAGCGAGGTCCGCGAGCTCGTCGGGGCCTACCGCGCCCTCGCGCTCTTCAACAGCGGCAGCGCGATCACCGGCGGGTCAATCGACGTGCAGCTGATCCCGATCGACGCCGACTACCACTGAGAAGATCCCCGAGATCACCACGACGCACCCCGGCGCGCCCGGCTTCGAAGGGCCTCGGAAGCCGCCAGACATAGCATCGAGCGGTGAGCGACGACCGCCCCCCGCTGCCGAAGCGGCGCCTGAACCCACAGGAGATCGCCGTGGTTCCGGCGCGCGTCGCATCGCAGATCGCAGGGCCGGTCATGTGGGAGGGGTCCGATCAGAAGACCAGCCCGCACGCGATCCCGATCCCGCCGATGAAGATGACCGAGACCGACGACCGGATCAGCCGCCTCAGCAAGCAGGTCCCGGTCCTCGGCCAGGAGCTCGCCGAGCTCCGCTCGAGCCAGCGCAGCCTCGAGGACGGCCACCAAGAGCTCAAGGCCGGCCAGAGGGAACACGCCGGCGCGATCGCAGAGGTGCGCGTGGCCGTCGCGACCGTGGTCGGCGGGCATACGGCGCTGTTCAGCACGATGGCGGCGGACCGCCTCGAGCGCGAGCGCGTCTTCGCCGCCGACCGCGAGGAGCGCAACCGGCGCGCGCTCGAGGCCGCCGACCTCACCAAGATTCGGATCGCCGCGTCGCCGCGGTTCTGGAAGACCGTGATCACCGCCGTCGCCGCCGGCATCGCGATCATCGTCACCGCGATCATCGCCCACGGGTGCAGCTGATGCCGAGGAAGTACAAGCCGGTGGGGTTCGCCGACGTCACCGACGAGGCGCTGCTGCCCAAGCGCTTCGACCGGCTCTCCTCCGAGGTGCACGACCTGATCGACGAGATCCGGACATGCGTCATGCCAGGCATCACCGCCAACACGATCGCGATGCAGGAGCTCCGCAGCGAGGTCGGCGACGCGATCACCCAGATCAACGTGCTCGCCGGTCGCGTCGACAAGCTCGAGGTCACCGACAAGTCGCTCGCCACCGAGCTGCGCACCACGGAGGCCGAGCTCGCCGGCCGCGTCGCGAAGCTCGAGGCCGGCCACACCCGCATCGTGAAGCGCCTCGCCGCGCTCCCCAGGTCTCGCAAGCCGGCCAGCAATCGCCGCGCTCGTCGCAAGTAACCCGCTCGAAAGGCCACGTCATGCGTCACCTCTTCCTCGCTCTCCTGTTCGCGCTCGGCATCGCCGGCATCGCTGTCGGCTTCACCGCGCCCGTGTACGCGCAGGGCGTGGCGCTCGTCGACGCCGGCGTCGACGCCGGCGCGGCATCGTCCACCGCGACCTCAAGCCCGACAACGTACGCCATCGATCCGCTCGTCAACCCGACCGGGTACCTCACGCAGCTCGAGGCCGCACGAAAGGCCGGCTGGCCGCTCGCCATCCTCGTCGGCGTCTTCGGCCTCGTCGAGGTCCTCGCCGCGGTCGGCAAGAAGGCCGCCGACAAGAACGCCACCGGGAAGATCGCGAAGCTCGCCTGGCTCGGCCGCGGCCGCATGTCGGTGGTCATCGGCGCGGCGGTCGCGATCTCCGCGGCCGCGATCCATTCGCTCGCGACCGGCGCCACGTGGATCGCCGTCGCATCGGCCGCGATCGGCTCGGTGCTCTTCTACCTCGCGCCCGCCGGCATCGATCCGGACAAGGCGTGATCACTCTCGTCCTCTGGATCATCGCGGCGGCGCTTGTGGCGATCGCGGTGCTCCTCCTCCTCCTGTTCCACAAGCTCGACACGTTCACCACTCGGAGCAACAAGCACATGGGCCAGATCGAAGACACCCTCTCCTCCATCAACGACGCCACCAACAGCCTCGCGAGCTCCGTCGGCGCGATCGGCACGGCGACCAGCACGGTCGGCAGCGAGATCTCCGCCCTCCGCGCGCAGCTCGCGACCGCGCCGACCGTCACGCAGGCGCAGCTCGACGCGCTGTCCGCGGCCGCGTCGAAGCTGTCGTCGACCGCCAGCGCGGCCGCGGCGGTGCAGACGCAGCTGACGGCGATCGCCGCCGACCCCGCGAACCCCGTGCCGGCGACGCCGAGCACGCCGCCCACCGCGTAGCACCACCACGACCAGGAGCTCGACATGCGCCTCGCCCTCATCGCTCTCATCGCCGCCACGATCGCGTGCGCGTCGACGCCGACCACCAAGGCCGTTACCAACGACACCGTCGCTGGCCTGGTCTGCACCGCATCCGACGCGACGGGGATCACCGCGATCTTCGAGACGTCCGGTCTCACGACCTCGCAGAAGTTCGCGAAGGCCATCGAGACCTACGGCCTGCAGATCTTCGTCTGCGTCACCTCCGCGCACGCGGTCAGCGCGGCAACGCCGGCCGTCGCGAAGTGAGCGACGTCGCGATCATCGCGTCCGCCGGCGCCGGGCTCGCCGCGCTGATCATCCTGTTCGTCTTCGGGCTCAAGCTCGTCGACGCCAAGGATGCGGCGAGCGCGGCCGCGGTCGACGCGGCCACCAAAGCCGGGACGATCGCGATCCGCGACGCGACGGTCGCCACGTTGACGGTCGCGCTCGCGACCGAGAAGGAGAGAGCCGATGCGATCGATGCCGAGCTGTTCAAGGACACCGACCCTGGCGACGCTGCTGGTGCTCGCGAGCGCGTGCTGCAAGCCTGGCGCGATCGCGCCGCCGCAAGCTCCACCGCCCGTACAGGTCCGATCCCCGTGCCTGTCGCATCCGCCGCCAAGCCCACCTGACGTCGACGCGATCGGCAAGCTCGCCGGCGCCGCGCTCGAGACCGCGCTGTGGGCGCGCCTCGAGGTCGACGAGCGCTGGGCGGCCGCGGCCTGGGCGGAGTGCCACGTCGCGCCATGACGCTCGCCGAAGTGGTCGAGGCGCACATCACGAAGACCCTCGAGGAGTGCGGCGGCAACATCACGAAGACCGCCAAGCAGCTCGGGCTCTATCGAGCGACGCTGCAGCGCAAGCTCCGCAGGATGCGACCGGCGACAGCGAGCAGCTCACTGTGAGCCAATGCCCGCACGCGAAGTTCGGTCGACCCGAGGACTGCTCGCAGTGCCTCGGCGCCGCCGTGCGGCGGATCGCGATCGTCGGCCGCGGCCTGACGATCGACGGCGAGCTCGCCGACCGAGAAGCCGCGATCGAGCCGTGGTCACCGGGCGTCGAAGCAGCACGTAGACGCGGCGGCGCAAGAACCGCCGACAAGACGAAAGGCCAGAAGCGATGACGAGACTCCCCCGCCCCCTGTTCACCGCCCGCGAGGCCGCCGCGCGCGCGCGCGCCCTGGTCGGCCACAGCATCTACAAGCTCGGCACCGGCAACGCCGACACGCCCGACGACGAGCCGATGGACTGCTGCGGCTTCGCGACGTGCAAGTGCTTCGGCATCGTCCGCCACCGCATGCTCTTCAACAAAGGGGTCTGGGCGACCGTCGAGGACGACATCAACTGCAACAGCTCGATCGAGGACGCGCGCCACGAACAGGACCTGTTCGAGCCCGCGACCGGCGATCCGCAGGAAGGCGACCTGCTGAAGTGGCCGACGATCCGCCTGCCGGGGCACGTGTTGCCGCTCGAGGAAGGGCACGAGTGCATCGTGGTCGGCGTGTCGCGCGCGATCGGGAAGTGGGACCCGGCGAACCCGGACTACCGGCTGCTCGACGTCGTGCAGTGCGAGGGGCCTCACGGCCGCAAGCCCGGGATCGTCGCGACCGACGGCACCTACTGGTACGAGCACGACAAGAAGTGGCCGAAGCCCGAGCATCGATCGTGGATGCTGCGCGTGAAGCCCTAGTCGGCCTCGAACGTCGCGAGCCCGAGCGGATCGAGGGCGTGATCTCGGATCCAGCTCGAGACCGTCGCGGTGGTCGTGTCGCCGTCGGTCTTGGCCTCCGCGTTCTCTTTCGCGACGGCTCCGGCGATCGCCTCGTACTCGATCTCCGACAGCTTGATCGCGACGACCTTGGTGCGGCCGCGATCGCCGAGCGACGGACGGCCGCGGCGCGGCTTACGCGTCGGCATCCTCTTCCTTCAGCAGGTGCACGCGCCAGGAGCGATCGTCGTCGTCGGTGCCCCAGAATTCATGCGTGTCGCCATTTTCGGCGTTGTCCTCGCTGCGTCCCATCAGCTCGGCCTCGAGCTCCTCGCTGTGGTCGAGGGTCACGATCTCGTTGTGCGAGACGCTGCGCGCGATCGCGTGGTCGACGTCGACGGAGGCACGGTGCACGGCTACCGGCACCGTCGTCCCGTCGGCGTAGGTCACAAGTTGAGGCGCACCGGGCAGGTCGTTGTGGTAGCCGGTGCTGTGGGCTTGCTTGGTCACGAGATCACCGCCTCGGTGGCGCGAATCGCGTCGAGCTCCGCGAGCCGGCTATCGATCGCATCCGCGGTCGCATCGGCGGCGAGCTCGTCGTTGACGATCTTGCCGCGGCGAGCCTGCTCGTACGTCGGATAGACGATCGCCGAGAGCTGTAGACCCCCGCGATTGACGACCTGACCGCCGAGGCTGCCCCAGACGGTCTCGCCGGCGATCTCGATCTTGACGATCCCGGCGACCTCGTGCGGGCCACCGAGCACGCGGGCGGAGTTGAGCTGCTCGTCCGTGAGGCGAGC
>Ga0193726_1001904_pt1 | contig 15131 bp, 13 predicted proteins | sample H2c1metaG_FD_144928 | JGI IMG/M metagenome (GOLD analysis project Ga0193726, IMG submission 144928) | Soil microbial communities from a riparian zone of the East river system, Colorado, United States - H2c1 | ecosystem: Environmental > Terrestrial > Soil > Riparian zone | place: USA: East River... | reverse complement strand
CCTCATCGGCTATGCCTTCATGGGCCGCGCGCACAGCAACGCGTACCGCCAGGTGTCCGCGTTCTTCACGCCGAAGCTCACGCCGCGGATGAGGGTGCTGTGCGGCCGCACGCGCGCGAAGGTCGAGGCCGCCGCACAGCAATACGGCTGGGATGAGGCGTCGACGGACTGGCGTGAGGTGATCGCGCGTCCGGACATTCAACTCGTGGACGTGAGCACGTCCGGCGACTCGCATGCGGAGATCGCGATCGCCGCCGCCGAAGCAGGGAAGGCGGTCATCTGCGAGAAGCCGCTCGCGCGCACGCTCGACGAGGCGGAACGGATGCTCGCCGCCGTCCGTCGCGCCGGCGTGACGAACATGATCTGCCACAACTACCGGCGCGCGCCGGCCGTGATGCTCGCGCATGAGCTGATTGCCGCCGGCACGCTCGGCACCATCCGGCACTTTCGCGGCACGTATCTGCAGGAATGGCTCGTCGATCCCGCGCGGCCGCGGACGTGGCGGCTCGATCGCACGAAAGCCGGCGCCGGCACGCTCGGTGACATCGGATCGCACGTCATCGATCTCGCGCGGTTCCTGGTGGGCGAGATCACGGACGTCACCGGTGCGCTCAACACCTTCGTCACCGAGCGGCCGCTGCCAGACGATCCGACCACGATGGCGCCCGTGACCGTCGATGACGCGGCGGCGGCGGTGGTGCGGTTCGCAAACGGCGCGCTGGGGACCATCGAGGCCACGCGCTACGCCACGGGCCGGAAAAACTACAACCGCTTCGAAATCAACGGCAGCCTCGGCAGCGTCGCGTTCAATCTCGAGCGGATCAACGAGCTGGACGTGTACCTCGCCTCCGATCCGCCGGCCGTCCGCGGCTTCCGGACGATTCTCGTCACCGATCCGGCGCATCCGTACATCAAAGCGTGGTGGCCGCCCGGCCACGTCATCGGCTGGGAACACACGTTCACGCACACGGTTTACGATCTACTCGAAGCGATCGCGGCGGGTGTGCCCGCGTCGCCGAGTTTCGAGGACGGCGTCGCGAATCAGCGCGTGATGGACGCCATCGAGCGCGCCGCGGCGGCGAAAACCTGGATCACTCTATGAAAATCGGCGTGTTCGCGGTCCTGTTCGGAGACAAGCCGTTCGAGGAGACGCTCGATTACCTGAAAGACGCGGGCGTCGAGGCGGTGGAGATCGGCTGCGGCGCGTATCCGGGCAGCGCGCACTGCCAGCCGGCGGCGCTGCTCGCGAGCGACGCCAGGCTGAACGCGTTCAAGCAGGCGGTGGACCGGCGCGGTCTCGTGATCAGCGCGCTGAGCTGCCACGGCAATCCGATCCATCCGCAGAAGGCGATCGCCGAGGATCATCATCGCGCGTTCGCGGACACCGTCCGCCTCGCTCGCGCGCTCGGCGTCGATCGCGTCGTCACGTTCAGCGGCTGCCCTGGCGGCGATCCGAAAGCGGAGCAGCCGAACTGGATCGTCGCGCCGTGGCCGCCGGAGTACCTTGAAATGCTCGCGTGGCAATGGAGTGAGCGGGTGCTGCCGTACTGGAAGGACGCGGCCCGTCTCTGCAAGGACGCAGGCGTCCGGGTCGCGATCGAGATGCACCCCAACTTCGTCGTCTACAATCCGGAGACGATGCTGCGCTTGCGGGACGTCTCGCGGGGAACGATCGGCTGCAATTTTGATCCGAGCCACATGTTCTGGCAGGGGATCGATCCCGTGGCGGCGATTCGTGCGCTCGGCGACAGCATCTACCACTGCCACGCGAAGGACTGCCGGATTGACGCGACGAACACGGCGGTCAACGGCGTGCTCGACGCGAAGCGGTATACCGACGAAGCAAAGCGATCCTGGATCTTCCGGACGGTCGGCTACGGCCACGACGCCGGCGTGTGGAAGGACATCGTCAGCGCGCTGCGGCTTGGCGGCTACGATCACGTGCTGAGCATCGAGCACGAGGACAGCCTGATGTCCGCGCCGGAAGGTTTGCGAAAAGCGATCGCGTTTCTGAAGAGCGTCGTGATCGCCGAGCCGGCCGGCCCGGCGTACTGGACCTGACCAGCTAGTGTTGCCGCGGATCCGGGTGGCACGCCATGTCGATGACGACCGTGCTCGCGAGCAGCAGCACCGCGTCTTCCTTGTCGTCGATGTCCACGCCGTACGTGTCGGTCCACGCGAACCACTGTTTTGACACGCTCGCGACCTGACGTCCGCCTCTGGTGAACGCGTACTCGTGATCGACGAAGTCGCCCTCGGCCTGAAGATCGTCCGGGCCGGGGACGTCAACGCTGAATCTGCAGTTGAAGAACGTGAACAGTTCTTTCGTGACGACCGCCGCCACCTGCCCGTTCCGGTAGATTTCGTACGTCGCTCCCCACGCGAGCAGCTTCTGTTTGATGTAGGCGAGCTCGCGCTTCTGCATGTCCTGGAACGAAAGCTGATGCCCGAGCGAGAACACCTTGCCGTCCACGAAGAACGCGTCGCGCCCGTCGGCGTCCTGGATTGTGAAGTCGTCGCCCAGCGCGAACAGCTTCTGCTTCATCACATAGCGCATCGACAGGTCCTCCGGTCAGGCAGCCGCGGCGGGCGGCGGTGCGAAGAGCGGCTCTGTCTCCTTCGACAGCAGCACCCACAGCCCGTACACGCCGAGCAGCGTGCCGAAGGGAAACATGATCAGCTCGAGGATGCTGAGGACGATGCCGCCGATGCGGCCCCACGTCCGCCGCTGATACAGCCCGATGCCGACGATGACGCCCGGCAGGGAAGAGATGACGAGAAAGGCGACGATGAAGAAGCCGACGGCGCCGACGATCGGCACCGCCGTCGCCGCGTCGGGATCGCCGGACGCGCCGACGATGCCCGCCGCGCCGCCGAAGACGGCCAGACAGACCAGCGCGACCAAGAGGCCGATCGCGCCGAAGACGATGTGCAGCACTCCGAGCACCTTGACGTGCGTCTCCATCCCGCCTCCCTCTGATTGTCGATCTACTTGTCGACCGTCACCACGGTGAACGCCTGCGCCGATCCGATCGGCGTCACGTCCGTGCCCGTCATCTTGCCAAGCGTCGCGTGATAGCGTCCCGCCGGGACGAGCGGCGCCTGCTGGCCGCGTCCGCCGCCGAATCCGCCGCCGGGGCCGCCGGCTGCGCCCGCGCCGCGTCCGCCCGCGGCCGGCGCCGGCGGATCGGTCCGCAGATCCCACGCGACGCGGTGAATCCCCGCGCTCTTCGCGAGCGGCTGATTTCGCTCCGTCTCCATCCGCCGGACTTGTTTGCCGGCGTCGTCGGTGATCGTCACGACGATCTTCGTGTCCGCCGGCAGATCGGTGTGGACGCTGTAGGTCAGCACCGCGCCGAACGGCGGGTTCGGCGCTTCCCAGTTGCCGGCCATCGGCCCGGTGCCCGCGGCGCCCGCGGGACTCTGCGTGCCGCCCGCCACCGCGAAGAGCGCCGCGTCGCGCAGCGGGTAGAGATGCGCCTCGTCGGCGAGCGTCTGCGCGGTCATCTCGCGCAGCGGGCTGTAGTCGTCGAGGACGTAGAAGCCGCGGCCGAACGTGGCGAGCACGAGATCGTTCTCGCGATGCTGCACGGTCATGTCGCGGACCTGGATCGGCGGCATGCCGCCCTTGAGCTGCACCCAGTGGCCGCCGCCGTCCACGCTCGTGAAGAGCCCGGACTCCGTGCCGGCGAACAGCAGGTTGCCGTTGACGTGGTCCTGCACGACCGACCACACGTCGTGGCGCTCCGGCAGGTCGCCGGCGATCGACGACCACGTGCGTCCGCGGTCGGTGCTCTTCAGCAGGTACGGCTTGTAGTCGCCGCGCTGCCAGTTGTTGAACGCGGCGAAGACGACGTTCGCGTCGCGCGGCGAGGCGAAGAGATCCGACACGTAGGTCCACTGCGGGACGCCCGGGAACTCCTCGATCTTGCGCCAGTTCTTCCCGCCGTCTTCCGTCACCTGGATCAGCCCGTCGTCGGTGCCGGCGTAAATCAATCCTTCGAGCGCCGGCGATTCGTCGAGCGACACGACGTTGCTCAGCGCCGTGGTGGCCTGATCCTTGAACACGGCGTCGGCCGGCCAGATCTTGCCCATGATCGGAATGTCGTTCTTGTTCAGATTCCGGGAGAGGTCCCCGCTGATTTTCGTCCAGCTGTCGCCGCGGTCGTCGCTGCGATAAAGGAAGTTGGTCGCCCAGTAGAGCCGCTTCGACGAATGCGGGCTGACGATGTACGGCGCGTCCCAGTTGGCGCGATCGCCGGCACCGCGTCCGCCCCCGCGTCCGGCGCCCCCCGCCTGTCCCGCCCGACCCGCGGGCTGGTCCGCCCGTCCCGCCGGTTGATCGGCCCCTCCCGCCTCCTCCGCGGGCGGCTGCCCGCCGCGCGACGCCGGCGGACGAATGCCCTTCGATTCGTAGGTCCGCAGATCGAGGCGCGAGATGTTGCCGTCCTGCGACGAGGCGTAGACGATGTTCGCGTCTTCAGGATCGTTGCGCGTCTGGAATCCGTCGCCGCCGCCGACGATGTACCAGTCGCTCGTCCTGATGCCCCAGCGGTTCGCGGTGCGCGACGGTCCGCAGTGCGACCAGTTGTCCTGCGCGCCGCCGCAGATGTGGTAGAACGGCTTCGCGTTGTCGGTCGAGACGCGGTAGTACTGCGTGACGGGGATGTTCGCGAAGAACCGCCACGACGCGCCTTCGTCGTACGACTCGTACAGGCCGCCGTCGTTGCCGATCAGCATGTGACGGCGATCCTGCGGGTCGAAGATGACTGCGTGATGATCGACGTGCATGCCCTGATTCTCGAAGTTGACGCGCTGAAACGTCTTGCCGCCGTCGGTGCTGCGTTCGAGATTCGTGTTCACCGACCAGATCGTGTCGGCGTGGTTCGGATCGACGAAGATCTCGAAGTAGTAGTTCGGATCGCCCCCACGGTAGATGTCGTCGGCCGGGCCGCGGCCTCCGGGAGGCGGCGGCTGCGCGCCTTCGCCTCCTGCCCCTCCCGCCTGTCCTGCCGCTCCCGCCGCCGGGGTTCCGCGTCCGCGTCCTTCCTGCACGATGTGTCCGATCCGCGACCAGCTCCCGCCCGCATCGTCCGATCGATAGAAGCCGGCTTCTGCAGGCTTCGCGCTGATGAGCGCGAAGACCGTGGCGGGGGACTTGCGGCCGTCGATCGCGAGCGCGATGCGGCCCGTGTCTTCCTTCGGCAGCCCCTTCGACAGCTTCGTCCACTTGGCGCCGCCGTCCGTCGACTTGTAGAGCCCGCTCTCGGGACCGCCGGCGATCAGCTGGCCGACCGCGCGGCGGCGCTGATACGCCGACGCATACAGCACGTCCGCGTTCTTCGGATCGAAGACGACGTCGTTGACGCCCGTGTCCGGGCTGATCGCCAGCACCGCTTTCCACGTCGTGCCGCCATCGGTCGTCTTGAACAGCCCGCGCTCGCCGCCCGAAGACCACAGCGGCCCCTGCGCGGCGACGAAGACGACGTTCGAGTTCCGCGGATCGATGATCACCTTGCCGATGTGCTCCGACGTCGCGAGGCCCATCCGCTTCCACGTCTTGCCGGCGTCGATGGACTTGTAGATGCCATCGCCGAAGTGCGCGCTGCGCTGGCTGAGGTTTTCACCCGTGCCGAGCCACACGACATCCGAGTTCTTCGGGTCGATGACGACGCAGCAGAGCGTGAACGAGCCGCCTTCGTCGAAGACCGGCGTGAACGTGATGCCGCGGTTGACGGTTTTCCAGAGGCCGCCGAACGCCGACGCGACGTACCAGGTGCTGGGATTCTTCGCGTCGATCGCCACGTCGGCGATGCGCCCGGTCGCGAGGGCAGGCCCGATGCTCCGCAACTCGAGGCCCTTCATCGCGTCGGCCGTCAGGCGATCCGCGGTCTGCCTGGCGCTGAGCACGCCGCTCGCCGCCACAGCCACAACCGCCGCCATCAACAGGATCGATCGCTTCATCGATATCACTCCGGGAAAAAAAGAACAGTGAAGACGGGAAGATTCTCGCAGCTATTGCGGATCGGCGCAATCACCTGCCGCGCCGCGTCCGGAGCAGCGCATCCAGCGAAAACGCGTCGTCGTCGGGAGGCAGGAGCAGGACGAACAGCAGCAGCCCGAGGCGAGGTATGACATGTTCGTGAAACGCGTAGAGCGGTTCTTTCAGCAGGTGCCCGAACGTCACCAGGACGAGGACCCCGCCGAGCGCGACGAGCGCCGCGCGGATCTGCCAGCCGAGGATCAGCAGCGCGCCCCCCAGGAGCTCCACGAACGGCACGACGACGCCCGTGGCCCACAGCGACCAGACCGGCAGGAAGGTGTCGGCGTACGGAAGGAAGTACTTGCGCGCGTGGCCCAGCGGCCCGAGGTCGAAGACTTTGTAGACGCCAGCCATGAAGAAGATCAGGCCGAGGATCTCGCGAGCGAAGAAGAGCGCCCACGCGCGGCCGGATGCCGTGCGGGAATCCGTCACGCGGCCTTCGCGATCGGATCCGGGCCGTCCGTGCCCGGCCGAAAGAAGAGCGCGAACAGCACGAGGACGATCGCGGCGCCGGCCGCGGGCACGAGCCAGATGCCGTGCCAATCGTGCGTGCCGTTCGTCAGCGCGTACGCGTCCACGACGCGGCCCGACACGAACGCGCCGATGTAGTAACCGACGCCGTTGGTGACGAAGTTGAGGAAGCCCTGCGCCGCCGCGCGGACCTTCGGGCCCGCCCGCTCGTCGGTGTAGATCTGTCCACTGACGAAGAAGAAGTCGTAGCAGACGCCGTGCAGGATGATGCCGAGGTAGATCAGCCACATGCCGGCGCCCGCGTTGCCGTACCCGAAGGCGAGGTACCGCACGCTCCACGCGAGCATGCCGGTGAGCATGATCATCTTGATCCCGAGGCGCGGCAGGAGCAGCGGCAGCAGGAGCATGAACACGATCTCGCTCATCTGGCCGAACGTCTGGATGAAGGCCGGGTCCGGCGCGCCGATTTCGTTCAGGAACGGATTCGCGAACGTGTAATAGAACTGCAGCGGGACGCACAGCAGGAACGATCCGATCACGAACACCGCGAACGACCGATCCTTCAGCAGCTGCAGCGCGTCGAGTCCCAGCGCGTCGCGCACGGAGAAGCGCGTGCCCGCGCCCTTCGGCGGCGTGTGCGGCAGCGCGAGCGAGAACACGCCCATCACGATCGACGCGCCGGCCGCCAGGCGCATCGGCAGCGCGAGCGCGTCGGCCTTCAGCACCTTGCCGACGATGATCCCCGCGGCAATCCAGCCGATCGTCCCGAGGACGCGGATCATCGGAAAGTCGCGCGACGGATTCTCGATGTGGTGAAACGCCACCGAGTTGGTGAGCGACAGCGTCGGCATGTAACAGAGGGAGTAGAGAATCAGGAGCGGATAGAACGTCGCCCAGTCGGTTCGCGTGGAGACGGCCCACATCAGCACGCCGCCCGCGAGGTGCAGCACGGCGAGCAGCTTTTCAGACGCGAAGTAGCGATCGGCGACGACCCCGAGGAAGAACGGCGAGACGAGCGCGGCGATCGCGGTCGCGCCGTACGCGAGGCCGATGTAGGTGCCCGAGAAGCCGAGCGTCTTCCCGAGATACGTGCCCATCGTGACGAACCACGCGCCCCAGATGAAGTACTGGAGGAACATCATCACGGAGAGCCGGGCCTTCACGCTGCTCATTGGAGCTCACGCACCCGGATGTTGCGGAAGGCGAGCGTGCCGTCGTGATCGCCCTGCAGCGCGACGTGTCCGTTCCGCGCGCGTCCGTAGTTCGGCCACACGGAGAACTTGCTCGCCTTGACCTTCGCTTCCCAGTCCGGGCCCCAGAGCTCGTACTCGAGGAGCTTCACGCCGTTCAGCCAGTGCTCGACGTGCGCGCCCTTCGCGACGATCCGCGTGCTGTTCCACTGGCCGACCGGCTTCAGATGTCCGGCAGGCGATGGATACAATCCGTACGCCGCGCCCGCGCACGTGAGGCGCGTCTTGTTGTCCGCCGCCTTCTCATCGTCCAACAGCTGATACTCGGGCGCCGTCCAGTAGATATGTTCGTATGCTTCCGTGCCGCGGTAGAAGATGCCGCTGTTGCCGGCTTCGCCGATCTTCCATTCGAGCTCGAGCTCGAAATCGCCGAATTCGTCCTTCGAGACGATGTCGTCCACCGGGACCTCTTTCGCAAGCGCGCCGCCAGTGATGTGCCAGGCGTCGGGAATCGTTTCGCTCTTGTAGCCGCGCCACGCGTCGAGCGAGGATCCGTCGAAGAGCGTGCGCCACGGCGGCGGCTGTGAAACGGATGGGGCGGCTCTCTCCGCCGCGCCGGCCGCGAGAATGACCGCAAGGCAGAGTAGGATTCTCATGGGCAGGGTATTAGACATAACGGCAGGCGCAGGCTAACGTGTGAAGCAGGGAAGGTCAAGCCGTATGGCTCGCATCAACAGGCGTGAATGGCATCGGCTGGCGCTCGGCGGGTTGACCGCCGCCGCGGCGTCCATGGCGGGAGTGCGCGCTGGCGGCGCACAGAGCGTCCCGGCAATGCGCCATCCTGATTCGCGCGTCCGCGGCGTCCTGATCGGCGTGCAGAGCTACAGCTTTCGCGACCGTCATCTCGACGAGATGGTCCAGGCCGTCGAGGCGGTCGGTGTCAGCAGCTGCGAGCTCTGGCAGGATCACGCGGAACCCAAGATCCCGCGGGACGAGCTCCGCCAATGGCGCCTGTCGGTACCGTTAGAGCATTTCACATCGATCCGGCACAAATTCGATCGCATCGGCGTCGATCTCTTTGCGTACAACCTGAGCTTCAGGGACGATTTCACCGACGACGAGATCCGGCGCGGGTTCGAGATGGCGGAGGCCCTGGGCGCGAAGGTGATCACGGCGTCTGCGAACCCGAGCGTCGTGACGCGGATCGCGCCGTTCGCGGAGCGCTTCAAGATGCGCGTCGGGATGCACAATCACTCGAACATCTCGCCCAGCGAATTCGCGACGCCTGATGATCTGACCCGCGCGATGGCGATATCGCCGTTCATGGCGACAAATCTCGACATCGGCCATTTCACGGCGGCGAATTTTGATGCCGTCGCGTTTCTCGCCGCGCATCACGATCGCATCGTCACACTGCATGTCAAGGATCGCAAGCGCAACGATGGCGACAACCTGCCGTTCGGCGACGGCGACACGCCGATCGTGGAGGTGCTGAAGCTGCTGCGCGATCGCCGGTGGGCCATCCCCGCCAACATCGAGTACGAGTACAAAGGCGGCGATGCGGTCGATGAAGTGAAGCGCTGTCTGGAGTACTGCAAACACGCTCTGCATTTGTGAGTGGACCTCGGCCCTAGACGTCGATGAATGGCTCTGGCGGCGGGCTGGAGAGGCTCGCCTGTTGTTGCCGCTTGCGGAGCAGGATCACGATCGCGACGCAGCCGGTCCAGGTCGGGAGCATGTCGGCGACGGGCAGCAACTCGAGGACGAACGTCGGCAGCAGCAGCGGATGAAATCCGATGAGGCGCCACGTCAGCGCCATCGCGGCGACATCGAGCAGTTCGTCCGCCAGAAACCATCCCAGCGGACCCAGCACCCACTGCAGGACATCCGTCGCGACAGCGACAGCATACGCGGCATACACGCGCGTGCTCGTCAGCTTCGGCTCGATCCACACACTACGATTATCTCGGATTTCGGATTTCTGATTGCGGATTGCGGATTACGGATTGAAGAATTTGCGATTTGCCGTGGGTGGCCGGTTGTCAAACCTGCCACGGCCCCAAGACTGCGCCGTAGAACGTGGAGAAATTCAAGGGAATCGTACGAATCCTCGTGGCGTCGATCAAAACGAAAAAGAAGTCACAGCGGGTAGGCGTTAATCCGCCTTCCGAAATCCGAAATCCGCACTGATCACGGCTGCGAGATAAAAGGCCGCGACGAGGATCAGGAGAAACCGATAGCCCTCGAGCAGCGAAAGGTATTCGCCGACGCCGCCGATCATCGCGCCGAGGAGATTCGCGCCGAAGTCGATCGCCGCTGACTCCGATCGCTGGAAGCTGCTGCTGAACAGCAGGCCCGCGCAGAAAACGGGACTGAACACGAGCAGGCCGTAGAACACCGATTCGGCTGCGCGGCTGCTGAAGCTGACGCTGCCGATCGGCAGCGCGTAGTTCACCGCCAGCAGCGCGAAGAGCAGCGCCGCGATCGCCCAAGGCCGCCGCAGTTCGACGCGCGCGGCGACCACCGTGCTCGCCAGCGCCATCGTCAGCACCGACGCGATCGCCAGCGACGCGGACGACCAGGTGGATCCCCACAACAGCGCGAACTGCACGATCGACTTCGTCTCGAGCAGCATGAAGCCGGCGCCGAGGAAGAAGAAGTGCCACGACCACCGCGCGGTGCCTGACAATAGCGATCCGCCGAGCGCGCCCGCGACGGCGAACGCGGAGATCACGAGAATCACGGCGAGCGCAGAGAGATAGTGGCGCGGCAGCTCGGGCGCGCGCATGTACAGGAACGGCCAGTCGTCAGTCGCCGGGATGATCGTGGGATCGCGATCCAGGATGCGCGCCGGGCTCGGGGCCTGCGGCTGCCCGTACGCGAAGAACTGGCTCGGCGGCGTGGGAATCGACGGGATCTCCTTCAGCCGCGGCCCCGCGAGCATCACCGCGAGATAGGCGCGATCCTGATGCACGTGCGCGTTCGGTGCCTCGCCGAACGCCTGCGTCACGGTGTTCGCCAGCCGATCGACCAGCCATTTCTCGCGGAAGTAGTTGTAGAGCGCCATCACGCCGTGCGGCGTCAGATGGTCCCGCACCGCGCGCAGCGATTCCTCCGTGAACATGTAGCTCTCGAGGCGCACGCTCGAGAAGCTCGACTGCAGCGTCAGCGAATCGATCAGCGCGAACACCACCAGGTCGTACTTCTTCGTCGTCGTCCTCAAGTAATGCCGCGCATCGTCACAGATCATCGTGACGCGGGGATCCGAGTACGGGTGATCGGGATGATGCTCGAGGCCGAGGCGGAGGATCACGGGATCGATTTCCACCGCGTCCACGTGCTTCGCGCCGTGGTGGAGGGCGGCGGCCACGTCCGTGCCGGTGCCGGCGCCGAGAATCAACACGTTGTCGAACGTGTCGCCGAACACGGCGTACGGCCACTGGTAGAAGTATTCCTTGCGATCGACCGGCGCCATCGACTGATGGAAGATGTTGTTCACCTCGACGACCGTGTCGGTCCGATCCTGGTGCACCGTGATGCGGTAGTACGGCGACCAGAGGCTGCCGCGCTCCATCTGATAGACGACGGCGACGGACGCGATCAGCAGCGCGACGTTCACCGCCGCGACGATGCGCCGCTGGTCCGGCTCGATGAGGAAGGGCAATGCGGCCGCGAACGCGATCGCGAACCACGCGGCCGGCGGCAGCTGCAGCCATGACGCGACGGCGAACGCGGCGACGCCCGTGAGGCTGCCGAGCAGGTTGACCGTGTACGCGCGCAACGGCGGCTGTGCCGCCAGCTCGCGCCCCATGCGCTGCGCGACGGTGACGAACAGCGCCGCCACGCCGACGAACAGCAACGGCAGCAGCATGGTGCTTTCGACGGTCGTGACTTTCTCCGCCGTGCCACTCGAGAAATAGATGCTCGATGAGCTCGGGATGGCCACCTCGAGCCGCAGGCGATTGACCGCCACGACCAGCGCGAGCTGAAGGGCAGGGAACAGCGCGAACAGATTGCGCCGCCGCGCCGCGACGAGGCAGCCGACGCCGATGCCGAGAAAGCTCGCGAGCAGGATGAAGTTGGAGAAGTACGACAGCAGCCGGATGTACGCCGGCATCCACCGGATCAGCGCGACTTCGAGGAAGAGAGTGAGGAACGAGACGAGAAACAGCCGCGCTGTCTTCATTCGCGATCCGGCCCGTACGCGACGCCCAGCTTCTTCAGCGCGGCGTCAGGACACCCCTTCCACGTCCCGACGAAGGTGTTGCCCTGATACCCCAGATCGTCGATCCCCATCTTCGTCGTCCAGAATCCGCTGGCCGTGAGATCGCGGAAGCTGCCGAAGAACGCTGCGGCCTGCCTGTGTGCGGGTGTGACGCGTCCCGTGAACGCGATGTCGTCGAGGATCTCGTGGCGTTGCGCGTCGGTGCAGTCCACGAACATCTTGTCGAAGCGCTCCTCGCACATGTGATCGATGAGCGCGAGGCCGCCCCGCATCGCGATCTGGCGCCTGGGCTGATCGGTCATCATGAAATCCATGAACGCCGGCACGCCCGCGTCCGTCGCGCTGCCCGAGCGGTCATCCTTTGGAATGATGAGGTCCACGAGGATGACGACGGTCGCGTATTCGTGCGCGGTGAAAAACGCCGGGGTGAACGGCGTCCCTTGTGTCGCCGCCTGACGCGCCGCCGTCTGCGTGCGCTCGCGGGCGCGCTCGGCTTCGAGGGGCGTCCACGACATCACGGCCGCCGCAGCCACGGGCACCGACGTGAACAGCTTCAGCGCCGCCCGTCGCGAGATCTGGTGCGTAGTGGCCGAGCTTGCTCGGCTATTCCGTTTGTTCATCACAGATTCCCCTGGTTCCGCTGCTGCGCGATGTACTCGCTGGTGCGCATCGACAGCGCGAGAATCGACCACGTGATGTTCTTGTCCGCGTTGGACACGAACGGACCGCCGTCCGCGACGAACAGGTTCTTCACTTCATGCGCCTGGCAGTACTTGTTCAGTGCCGACGTCTTCGGATCGTCGCCCATCCGAACGGTGCCGGCCTCGTGAATGATGCGCCCGCCGTTGTCGAGGTTGTAGCCCTGCGCGCGAGTCGGCATCGGCGAGAGCGGCGTGCCGCCCAGCTCGTGGATGATCTCGCGGAAGGTGTCCTGCATGTGCTTCGCCTGGTTGTACTCGTAGTCGTTGAACTTCCAATGGAAGCGCAGCACCGGAATGCCGTACGTGTCCACGACGCGCGGGTCGATCTCGCAGAAGCAGTTCTCGTTCGGCACCATTTCGCCGCGTCCTGAGAAGCCGACGACGGCTCCGTAGTACGTGCGGTAATCGTCTTTCAACTGCTTTCCGTACCCGCCGACGCCGTTCAGGTGCTCGATGCCGCCCATGATTCCGTAGCCGGGCTGATCGCGGCCGCCGCCGAATTCGATGTGGTAGCCGCGCGGGAAATCGAGCTTCGCGTTGTCCAGCCACCACGGCATGTACAGATGCATGCCGCCGACGCCGTCCTCGTTGTGCGGCACGCCGTCCGCCATCTTCGGAATGTAGCCGGCGACGTAGCTGCCAGTGGAGTCGGTCAGGTACTTGCCAACGACGCCGCTGCCGTTCGCGAGGCCGTTGGGGAACCGCGGCGACGTCGAATTGAGCAGCAGCCGCGCCGACTCGCACGCGCTCGCGGCGAGCACGACGATCCGCGCGCGCACGGCATACTCGCGGCGATCCTGCGTGTTGACGTACGAGACGCCAGTCGCGAGGCCACGTTCGTCGGTGGTGACCTCGCGGGCCATTGCGTTCGGCTGAATCTTCAGCCGGCCGGTCGCGAGCGCGGGCGGCAACAGGACGGAGGGCGTCGAGAAATTCGAGTGCGTCGCGCAGCCGCGCCCGCACTGCCCGCAGTAATGACACGCCGCGCGGCCGTTGAGCGGACCCGTCAGGATCGACAGCCGCGACGGAATACACGTGATCTTCAGACGATCCGCCGCCTGTTTCACGAGCAGCTCGTAGCAGCGCGGCTTCGGCGGCGGCTGGAAGATGCCGTCGGGCTCGTTCGGCAGCCCTTCCTTCGTGCCGAAGAGTCCGACGAGCATGTCGAGCTTGTCGTAGTACGGCTTCAGCTCGTCGTACGTGATCGGCCAGTCGTCGCCGAGTCCATCGAGGCTCCGCCGCTTGAAATCGCTTGGCCCGAAGCGCAGCGAGATGCGTCCCCAGTGGTTCGTCCGTCCGCCCAGCATCCGCGCCCGCCACCAGTCGAACGTCGTCCCCGGCGCCTGGGTGTACGGTTCGCCCTCGATCTCCCAGCCGCCGATGCAGCCGTCGAATTCACCGAACGGTTTCGTCGGCGTGGACGCGCCCCGGCGGGGCGACTCGTACGCCCACGTCATCATTTTGGAGTCGGTTTCGCTGTTCCACATCGGTCCAGCTTCGAGCAGCAGGACGTCGGCGCCCGACTCGGCCAGCACCTTCGCGGCCATTCCGCCGCCCGCCCCGGATCCGACGATGCACACGTCGTAGATCTTGGGCTGTCTGATGATCTGCATGGAGGTGTATTATCCGCGCACTCGAGGTGCGTGACATGAAAACGACGACGTTCGCTATTGTATGCGTTCTGCTGATGACCGCGGCTGGATCGTCCCAGCAGCCGCCCCAACCGGTGCCCGATTGCGCGGATCTCGCGCGCGCCCTGCAGGCGGTCGTGCGCGCCGATGCGCGCTTCAAGGACTTTCCCGAGCTGCAGCGCTACCGTGAAGAGAACCGCGGCGCGAAGGCGCGCGTCGTCTTCATGGGCGACTCCATCACCGATTTCTGGAATCGGCCGCAGTTCGGCGGTTTCTTTCCGGGCAAGCCGTACGCGGACCGCGGGATCAGCGGGCAGACGACGCCGCAGATGCTGATCCGGTTCCGTCCGGACGTGGTCGCGCTGCACCCGGACGCCGTCGTGATCCTCGCCGGCACGAACGACATCGCCGGCAACACGGGACCGATGACCGATGAAGAGATCGAGGGCCACCTGGCGTCGATGTGCGAGCTCGCGGACGCCGCGCACATCCGCGTCGTGCTCGCCAGCATCACGCCCGTGGGCCAGGCGCATCAGCGGCAGCCGTCGCCCGCGATGACGTCGCTCCGCTCGCCGTCGCGGATCATCGCCGTGAACAAATGGATCAAGGCGTACGCCGCCGAGCATCATCACGTGTATCTCGACTACTTCAGCGCGATGGTGGACGAGAACGGGATGCTGAAGGCGGAGCTGAGTGAGGACGATCTCCATCCGAACGCGAAGGGCTACGCGGTGATGAACCCGCTTGCGCAGGCGGCCGTCGATCAGGCGCTCAGCGGATCGAAATGATCCTCACCGAGAACCTCTCGCGTGACTACGGGGCGAAGGTCGCGCTGTCCGGTCTGAATCTGCGCGTCGAGCCCGGCGAGAT
>Ga0193726_1001903_pt1 | contig 15136 bp, 14 predicted proteins | sample H2c1metaG_FD_144928 | JGI IMG/M metagenome (GOLD analysis project Ga0193726, IMG submission 144928) | Soil microbial communities from a riparian zone of the East river system, Colorado, United States - H2c1 | ecosystem: Environmental > Terrestrial > Soil > Riparian zone | place: USA: East River... | reverse complement strand
TCAATACCAGTCTGAAATTCTTTCTTTGCCAATGTACCCCGAGTTGCGTGAAGAGATGATAATATATATCGCCGAGAAGATAAAATATTTTTTTAGTTCCAATAATTGATTCACTTAAGAAAATTTCCTGCCACAGATAAATAAATGCGCAAGAAAAATCCTTTTTACAATTCCTGGATTGCTTTAATCGTCTTCGTTGCGTTAATCATCTTCATACCTTATAAAGTTTCATTTTTGAGCTTTAAGGTATCGGATTTCTGGCTGGTCCTGTGCCTTGTTTTGCAACATGCGAACGGCTTCAACCGCAAATTGGATTTCAGGAACAGGGGCTTTCTTAAAAATTTTGGATTATGGATGGGGTTAATTGCGTTAGCCGGAACTCTTTTCCAGGCATTGCAGGATGAAACGCCGTTGAATCCTGTTTTCCTTAATGATTTCTATCGTTTTTTCAGATATTTCCTGATTTTTAAATTCGTCGAAAATATTATATCAGGGTCTAACGGGCGAGACCTGGTCAGATATCTTTCATGGTATACAGTATTGGGAGCGATCGCGGTTGTTTTTGCCTTCCTGGAATTCTATTCCGTGGGCGTGTTTCAGAATATGATTTTGAATTTTTATTATGTCGTTCCTGATCAAACCTTTGATGAGTATATTAAAGAATTTGGCCGCCTTTTGGGAGTGATGGGAAACTCAAATACCACAGCAATATATTTGACAAGCACAATGGTTTTTCCGGCTTTCAGTCTCGTAACAAGGAGGACACATCTATTGAACAAACTACTATTCGTATTGTACCTGCTTCTTACTTTATATGTCGTAATATTTATGACGGCTTCGCGCACTTCTATTGTTATTAGTATATTCCTGTTTATTTTTCTGGTTGTGCTATCCTTTTCACGGATCAAAATATTTTTTCGCTTTCTCTTTGTCGTGACCCTTTCGGTGATACTGGGCATATATTATTTTATTCAATATGACTCGGATGTCGTAATAGCCGACAGGGTGGTTTATTTTTTTGAGGGCAGGAGCACACAGGGCGAAAAGGTAGGATTTATAGAATCTTTAGGGAGGAATGAGCTTTGGAAAAACAGGTACAACATTTTTGTACACCACGCTCATCCCTTAGCCATTTTAACGGGTATGGGATATACAAAAGTTTATAAAGATTATTCCGATAATGGAATGCTTTCTGCTTTTTTTAACGGTGGTTTGCTCTCATTGTCGCTGAGGTTAATCCTGTATTTCATAGCAATCAGGTATGGATTGCTCGCCGCATTTTCAAGGTATTGGCGGTCAAATAATCAAAGTCTTGGTTTGATCCTGGCAACTGTTTCAATTGTATTCCTGTCATGGGAGTTGACGGCTGATTCCATAGAACACGTCAAAATCGGGCAAATATTTTATTTGTTCTTCAGCGCAACATTCATAATCGCATGTAAACAGAAGAGGATAGCGCATATGGAGCCACGAGTCAGTGCAAAACCTTTACTGTTACCAGGCTAATTTATAACTCGGGATAATTGGATTATTGGAATGAATAGTATTCTGGTCAATGGCATTTCTGCAAAATGGGGTGGTGGCAAGAGCATTCTCGTCAACTTTCTTTCATTGCTGAATAACACCAATAAAGACGATCAGTTCATTGTGGTGGTCCCTGCAAATGCTGACTACTGCGCATATGCCAAAAAAAATATTATTATCCTTCCTGTAAAAGGATCTTCTCTCTCCCTCTGCCGTTATTATTTTTTTACGATCAGGAGAATTATTAAGAAATACAACGTGTCGCTCATCTTTAACCTTTCAGATATAATAGTCCCTGTTTCGACAAAACAGTTGTATTTGTTCGACTGGCCCTATGCTATTTATCCTGAAAGTATTGTATGGAAACGAATGGGAAGAAAAGAATGGCTTTTCAGAAAACTTAAATTATTCCTGATAAAGCGCTTCATCCATTTGCCAGTTTTGTTCATCGCTCAAACAAAGGTTTCCGAAGTCCGTTTAAAAAAGAGGTTCTCTATCGAAAATGTTGAGGTGGTTCCCAATGCCGTTTCGCTTGATAATTTAACGGGCGGTATCCATAAAGATTTTTATCTTCCTTCCAAACAATTAAATTCCTGTACTTAACAAAATATTATACCCACAAGAATATTGAAATTTTCCTATCGCTTGCTGAAGTTATCCGGAAAAAGAATTTGCCTTACAACCTTGTAACAACAATTAGTGAAGACCAGCATGCTAATGCTAAATTATTTCTTGAGACCATAGCGAACGAAAAGCTTGATGATATTGTGATCAATGTGGGACCTGTGTCAATGGAAAATGTTCCTTCTTTATATCAGCAATGTGATGCCTTATTGATGCCTTCATTATTAGAGTCCTTTTCGGGAACTTATGTGGAAGCCATGTATCATGGCAAACCAATTTTTACATCGGACATGGATTTTGCGAAAGTTGTTTGTGGAGATGCAGGTTACTATTTTGATCCCCTGAAGGCAGATTCTATCCTTGATTCAATTGTAAATGCCTACAAGGATCCAAACCTGTTATCAGCAAAAGTGACTGTGGGTAAGGAACGGTTAAAGACTTTTTTAAGCTGGCAGGAGGCATTTGATAAATTTATAACAGTTATCAATAAATACCAGGTAAAATAAAAAAATTGGATCCGCGAATATGTACAAATTGTGTAATGGATACAACCGACTCCAAAATAATTTTCGATGAGCAGGGTGTATGCGATCATTGTAATGATTTTTATAAGAACGTCCTTCCGAATTGGTATACAGATGAACGGGGACGTGCTGAACTGGAATCCATTGTTGAAAAAATTAAAAGGCAGGGCAGGGGAAAGGAATTTGACTGTATTCTTGGAATGAGTGGTGGAGTTGATAGTTCCTATCTCCTGCACCTGGCGGTAACTGAATTAGGTTTGAAACCGTTGGTGTTTCATGTGGACGGCGGATGGAACTCAGAAATCGCTGTAAACAATATCGAGGTGCTGGTGGAAAAACTAGGACTGGAACTGTACACGGAAGTTATCAACTGGGAAGAAATGAGGGACTTCCAATTAGCATTCTTTAAATCCGGTGTTCCCCATCTGGATCTTCCCCAGGATCATGCATTCATTGCCACCCTCTATAATTTTGCAGAGAAATACAAGATCAAATACATCCTTAATGGTGGTAATATTTCAACGGAATGTGTAAGGAACCCAATGGAGTGGCTTTATTATGGAACTGATATGGTCCAGATAAAGGACATTTTCGGAAGATTCGGCACGATCAAACTAAAAACTTACCCTTTCAGTCCTATACTAAGGCATAAATTATATTTGCGCTATTTCAAGGGAGTTCGGGTTGTAAAGCCTTTAAATTATATGCCATATATAAAAGCGGAAGCTTCAAAACTTCTGGCTGACAGGTATGCCTGGAAGCCTTATCCGCAAAAACATTTTGAGTCCAGGTTCACTAAATTTTATGAAGGCTATTGGCTGCCGGAACGATTTGGGTTTGATACAAGGAAAGTTCAATATTCCAGCCTGATACTTACCAAACAGATGAAAAGGGAAGAAGCCCTGGAAAAATTGAAAAAGCCTGCTTATGATCCGGAAACAATTGATGATGAATTTAATTATGTGGCAACCAAATTAGGGATCACCAGTGAAGCGCTTCGGAAATATTTCACGATGGAAAAGAAATTTTATTTTGATTATAAAAACCAGGTTTCCATTTTTAAGACCGGGGCGAAAGTGCTGAAATATCTTGGTGTGGAAAGATCAATAAAAAGATGATAACAATAATAGACTATGGCTCGGGAAATATAAATGCCATTGGAAATGTTTATGAACGCCTTGGGATTTCATTTAAAATCACTAATAAACCTGGAGAATTAAATGGATCAGACAAAATAATTTTGCCTGGAGTTGGCGCTTTTGATGAAACCATCGCGATGCTCGATAATTCTGGGTTCCGGGTGGCCCTGTATGAAGAAGCATTAGTTAAAAAAATCCCGGTATTGGGAATATGTGTAGGAATGCAAATTCTTGCTGAAAAAAGTGAAGAAGGCACCCTACCCGGTTTGGGTTGGATAAAGGGCGAGGTAAAAAAAATTGACAAAAGTCTTTTGCCCTTTAAGCCGAAAATTCCTCATCTTGGGTGGAACTCTGTAAAAAGTTCCGGAACTAATTCTCTTTTCCAGGAAGTTGATGAAGAACAGGGGTTTTATTTTATGCACAGTTATTATTTTGATTGTGTGGATCAGAACGATATTCTTTCCACCACTTTTTACGGAAAAGATTTTGCTTCTTCAGTGCATCATAAAAATATTTACGGGGTACAATTTCACCCTGAAAAAAGTCATCAAAATGGTGTCAATCTCTTAAAAAACTTTGCAAATCTGAATGCTAAAAGCTAGAATAATTCCCTGCTTGCTGGTCCATAAAAAAGGTCTTGTAAAAACAGTTGAATTTAAAGATCCAAGATATGTGGGTGATCCCATTAATGCAGTAAAAATATTCAACGAAAAACAGGTTGATGAATTGATGGTATTGGACATTGATGCTTCAGTGGAAGGGAGAGAACCTGATTTTGAGTTAATACGAAACCTTGCTGTGGAATGCAGAATGCCTTTTTGTTATGGTGGCGGTGTAACAACGGCACAACAAGCAAAAAAAATAATAGGTCTTGGCGCTGAAAAAGTGGCTTTAAGTTCAGCAGCTATTAAAAACCCTGATCTGATTATGCAAATGGGAAAGGTTGTAGGAGTTCAAAGTGTAGTTGTGGTTCTGGACGTAAGAACTAACGTACATAAAGGGGACTATGAAATATTCATTCATAACGGCAAAAAAGCTACTGGAATAAAATTGAAAGATTTTGTACAACGCCTGGATGAAATGGGCGTTGGCGAAATTGTAATCAACTCCATCGAACGGGATGGTAAAATGACAGGGTATGACTTTGCCATGATTGACATGGTGAGGGAACTCACAGACACGCCGGTAACAATTTTAGGTGGTGCGGGTAGTATGAGTGATATCCAGGCGGCCATATCAAGATATAAAATAATTGGAGTAGCCGCAGGAACTATTTTTGTCTTTAAAGGAAAATATCGTGCTGTATTGATTAGCTATCCAAATGGTCCAGAAAAAAAAGTCTTAGTAGATAGGATACCAAATGAAACAAATCATCCAGTCCTTTAAAACCGGTAAAACCATCCTGGAAGATGTACCAGCACCCCAGGTACGGAAAGGAACCGTATTAATTAAGACCTCCAGGTCGCTCGTCTCGCTTGGAACAGAAAAGATGCTGGTTGAATTTGGAAAATCAAACCTGGTCGCTAAGGCCCGTCAACAGCCGGATAAAGTAAAACAGGTCTTAGATAAAATAAAAACGGACGGACTTGTTCCAGCCTTAAACGCCGTTTTCAATAAATTAAGTGAGCCTTTACCTCTAGGCTACTGTAATGTTGGAAAAGTAATAACAGTAGGTGAAGGGGTTTCTGAATTTAAGATCGGGGACAGGGTTGCTTCCAATGGTCAACATGCAGAATTTGTTTGCATTCCAAAAAACCTGGTTGCTCATGTTCCTGATGAAGTAAGTGATGAAGAAGCAACCTTTACAGTTATCGGATCTATCGGTCTGCAGGGAATGCGGTTATTGCAGCCCTCATTCGGTGAAACAATTGTTGTATTCGGAATGGGATTGATTGGCTTGTTAACCGCTCAACTTCTTCTGGCAAATGGTTGTACCGTAATTGGGATTGATATAGACGATCAAAAACTTGAGCTTGGTAAAAAATGGGGAGTCATTCCTTTCAATGCAGCAACGGGCGACCCGGTAAAATTTGTGGAAGTGCTAACCAATTTCATCGGTGCAGATGGAATAATCATAACGGCTTCTTCAAAAGCAAATGATATAATCTCCCAGGCGGCAAAAATGAGCAGGAAACGTGGCCGTATCATACTCGTAGGTGTAATTGGTCTGAATATGAACAGGGCGGATTTTTTTGAAAAAGAATTGCGATTCCAGGTATCGTGCTCATATGGACCAGGACGCTATGATGAGGACTATGAGCAGCGTGGAAATGACTATCCCCTGCCTTACGTAAGATGGACGGAAAAGAGAAATTTTGAAGCTGTTCTTAATTCTATTGCGACCGGCAGATTGCAAGTCAGGGATATGATCACCGAAGTAATTCCTATCAACGTTTATCAAAGTATTTATAATGAAATAGGTAGCAGGAGGTCCATTGCTTCAATTTTAAAATATGAAAGTGATGAAAATATACCACCTGCAAACCTCATTAAATTAAAATCTTTAAATTTTAATGGTTTAAAAGGAGTGATCGGCATTATTGGTGCAGGTAATTTCACTAAAATGACCATGCTGCCCGCATTGAAAAACAGTGGCGCGAATAATAAATATATTGCAAGCGCAGGCGGCATAAGCGGAACATCCCTTGCCAAAAAATATGGCTTCTCTTATTCCACAACTGATTACAAAGAGATTCTGAAGGATGCTGAGGTCGATTTGGTTTTTATCGCGACCCGGCATGATAAACATGCCTGCATGGTCGTGGAAGCTTTGTCAGCCGGAAAGCATGTGTTCGTTGAAAAACCTTTAGCATTAAACAATGAGCAATTGCAAAAGATTGTAGATACCTATAGTCAAAGCAATGTAAGCCTCACTGTAGGGTTTAACCGGCGCTTTTCACCGCATGCCATAAAAATAAAAAGCCTTGTAACAAAAGGACCGTTGAATATGATTGCAACCATAAATGCCGGTTACATCCCTGAAACTATGTGGGTTCATGACTTGAATATCGGCGGAGGAAGAATTATTGGCGAAGCTTGTCATTTTATAGACCTGTTCAGTTTTTTCACGGGTTCCAGGGTTATCGGGGTCTGTGTGAATGCCATGGGGAAAAATCCAGCGATGAATGCAGATAATGTATCTATTTTCTTAAAATATGAAAATGGATCAACAGGGGTAATTAACTATTTTTCTAATGGCGCAAAGGCCTATCCTAAAGAAAGAATAGAAATTTACTCAGAACAAAGAACTGCTGTTATTGATAATTTCAGGAAAACCACAGGCTATGGATTCAGAAATTTTTCCAGCCTGAAAACACGTTTGGATAAAGGACATAAGAATCAATTTAATCAACTTATAAATCGGATTAAAACAGGCGGCGTTGCTCCCATTTCTTTTGATGAAATTGTAAATACTACAAAGGCAAGTTTCGCTGCTCTTGAAAGTTTGCAGACGAAAAGCTGGATAAAAATATTGTAACTCATGGTCATTAGTATTATTGCGGGTGCCAGGCCCAATTTTATGAAAATAGCTCCTATTATCGAAGCAATAGAACTGCAGAAAAAAAAAGGCATAGAAATTAACTACCGACTTATCCATACCGGGCAGCATTTTGATAAAAACATGAGTGGAAGTTTTTTTGAGGAATTAAGCATACCTGAACCTGATTTGAATTTAGAATGTGGTAGTGGGTCGCACGCAGAGCAAACATCACAGATTATGATGAAGTTTGAAAAAGATCTTCTCGAACATAAAGCAGATCTTGTACTGGTGGTTGGTGATGTTAATTCTACGATGGCTTGCGCTATAGTCGCTAAAAAACTGCAGGTTAGAGTGGCTCATGTGGAAGCAGGATTGCGTTCTTTTGATTTTTCCATGCCCGAAGAAATTAACCGTATCGTGACGGATTCAATTGCAGATTACTTCTTTACAACATCACAATATGCTAATGAGAACTTGAGAAAGGCAGGAATTAAAGATGATGTAATTTTCTTTGTAGGTAATACGATGATAGATACTCTGCTTAAAAACCTTCCCAGGCTAAAGCAGCCCGATATATGGACAGGCGTCGGCTTACAAGCAAAACAATATTTTGTTATCACCCTTCATCGACCTGTCAATGTAGATGAAGAAAGCAAACTGAAGGAGTTATTGACTGAGATCGTTAATAACGTAGACAACCTTCCCATTATTTTCCCGGTTCATCCACGGACAGCAAAGATATTGTCTACACTGGGGTTAGATGCGCCAAACTTGTACCTCATAGAACCAATGGGGTATTTAGAATTTAATCATTTGGTAAAATATGCGAAGGCAGTTATTACAGATTCCGGCGGTATAACAGAAGAAACAACTGTTATGGGAGTACCCTGCTTTACTTTGAGAGATAGCACTGAACGACCCGAAACCATAACGCAGGGAACCAATAAATTAATTGGCACCAACCCCAAATCAATAAAGCCCGCTTTGGAAAAATTATTTGATGGCAAATGTAAAAAAGGAAGCATTCCGGAGCTTTGGGATGGCAAAAGCGGGGAACGAATTATAAAGCATTTATGCGAAATATTCAGCATTGAACATGCAAATGAGAATCTTTTCAAAGACCTGAGTTTAAGACATTAACAGGTACCTCAGAATATTTGGGTCTTTTGTCACAATTCACGTTAAAGCCTTTCCAGATGAATAGGCTGTTAATATTTCCGCGGGAGTTGATTAATTACACATTTATATATCAATTGACCACCATATTCATGGTCTTGTTATCACTGTGAAAGTGTTTCAAAAAATAAAAGACAGCATCAACCTGGTTCACAATATGGGCTGGAAATATGTTTACTTTCGGAGTAAATACGAATTACTGCTTCGTTCCGGTTTATTAAAATATAAATTCCCGGTAAACCCTCCCCAGAGAAATTTTTTGAGTTTAGAAGAATGGAAGCAATTAAAGGTTCATTTTCTTTTTGAAAATAAGGATAGTATAAAGCTCTGCAAAAAACCCGGGCCGGAGTTAAAACAAAAATATCTCGACCTGTCAAATGGTAAATTTATTTTTTTTGGCTCCATTCATTTTGATCTGGGAAAAGATTATAATTGGGTCACTAATCCGTCAACAGGATATGTTTACGATACTCAAAAGCACTGGACCGAAATAGCTGATTTTTCCAAAGAAGCAGGCGATATCAAATATGTTTGGGAAAAGTCAAGATTTTCTTTCATGTATGATATTATCCGGTATGATTATCATTTTGATTGTGACTGTTCTGAAATTGTTTTCGATGAGATCATTTCATGGATCAGGCACAATCCAATTAATTGTGGTCCCAATTACAGGTGTAGCCAGGAAATTTCACTCCGTATTTTAAATTGGACATTCGCACTTTATTATTATAAGAATTCTCCAGCTCTAACTAATGCTGTTTTCCAGCAGATCATAAACAACGTTTATTGGCAGCTTAAACATGTGTACAACAACATAAATTTTTCCCGCAAATCAGTGAGGAATAATCATGCAATCACAGAAACGATGGTGCTATATCTTTGCGGTATCTTCTTTCCCTTTTTCACGGAAGCGTCTGCGTGGAAAAAAAATGGCAAAAAATGGTTTGAGCAGGAAGTGGCTTACCAGGTTTATGCGGATGGAACTTTCCTGCAGTATTCAATGAATTATCATCGTGTTGTGATTCAACTGCTTACCTGGGGTATCAGGCTTTCCGACCTAAATGGCGAAATTTTACATAAAACAGTTAAGGAGCGTGCGCTTGCTTCGTTGTACTTTTTGTTCAATTGTATGGATCTGTCAAGTGGGTATCTACCAAACTATGGCGCAAATGATGGGGCGTTATTTTTCCCATTAAATGACAGAGACTTCAGAGATTATCGTCCTCAGCTTCATGCATTATCCATGACTTTATCGCAGGGTATCATTGACAATCAAAGCGAGGATCAATTTTGGTTAGGTGTTCAGGGAAAGATAAAAGAAAATTTAGCACAAAAAGAAGGCATACTGACTTATCCGCTAGGTGGATATTATTTATTGAGGGAAGAAAATACTTTTAGTTTTATCCGGTGTGGCAACCATAAAGACCGTCCTTCACAGGCAGATAATCTTCACCTTGACCTTTGGGTAAACGGAATGAATATACTTTGCGATGGAGGTAGTTATAAATATAATACTACTGAAGAAATGCTCCGTTATTTTTTTGGAACTGCATCACATAATGCAGTCATGCTTGGGCCTTATGACCAGATGAAAAAGGGAAAAAGATTTATCTGGTATAATTGGACTCAATCAATAAAAGCAGGCTGGACAGAACATGAGGATTATTTCGAATTTAAGGGAACCATTAAAGCATTTCAACAAATCAGTCCGAATATCGTCCATAGCAGAACAGTTAAAAAATATAAATCTCAATTGAAATGGGAGGTCATAGATGAAGTGGATCATCATACTGCCATGGAGATATCTCAGCTGTGGCATAGAATTCCGGAAGAAAATATTCAAACAACCTTTAGTGCCTTCGACAGCTCTGGAATACCATTAAAAGGTAGCGGAAAAGTGGGCTGGTATTCTCCAAAATATGGTTTAAAAGAAGAAATAGAAATGCTTGTTTTTAAAACAGGAGGCAAGCAAATCAGGACAATAATTGATTTAAAAGTCAATATGAAATGAAAATTCTGTTGATGCATCAATATTTTTTAGAGGAAGATGATTCAGGTGGTTCACGGTGGAATGAAATAACCAAAGTGTGGGCTGAACTTGGGAACGAGATAACAGTTATAGCTGGAATGCTGCATGCTAATAAAATGGAAAAGCGCCAGGAATATAAAGGGAAATATTTCAAGGAAAAACAACAGGGAAAAGTAAAAGTGTGGCGCTGTCACGTGTCAGAAGCATATAATAAAAGTTTCACAGGGCGTCTTTGGGGATATTTTTCCTTTATGTTTTCTTCATTGTGGGCCGGTCTTTTCAAAGCAAAAGGCAAATTTGATGTGGTCATCGTGACTTCTCCACCTTTATTTGTGGGTTGTAGCTGCTACCTTATTTCGCGTATTAAGCGGGTACCTCTTGTTTTTGAAGTCAGGGATCTGTGGCCTGAATCCGCAATTGATACAGGAGTGCTTAAAAATAAATTGATCATTAAAATGGCCTATTGGTTCGAAGGTTTTATTTATAAAAAAGCGAAACTAATTAATGTCCTTACTCCCGCATTCAGGGATACACTGATTGAAAAAAAACATGTTCCCGCAGAAAAAATAATTTTTATTCCCAATGCGGCAGATTTCAGGTTGAGCGAAGAATTGTTACAACACTTTGATTCTGTTCAATTTCGTAAAGAGCATGACCTGCAAGAAAAATTAGTTTTAACTTATGTGGGAGCTCATGGTGTTTCTAATCATCTCATACAGGTTATTGAAGCGGCGGTACTGATGAAAGACAAGCCGGTATTATTTCAATTAATTGGAGATGGAATGCAAAAAAAAATGCTGCAGAGAGAAGTGGCTATAAAAGGATTACATAATGTGCGATTTGTAAACTCAGTACCCAAAAAAGAAATTTTCAAATATATTCTTGCTTCTGATATTGGAATGTCTGTACTTAAAAAGGTAGATGCCTTTAAAACGGTTTATTCCAATAAAACCTTTGACTATATGAGTTGTAAGAAACCGATATTAATGGCAATAGATGGCGTCTCAAGAAAGCTGGTGGAAAATGCAAAAGCAGGGTTTTATGTAGAACCTGAAAATGTCCAAGAGTATGTAAAGGTAGTGGATTATTATCTTGATCATCCTGAAACCATAACAGAGCAGGGTGAAAGTGGTTACCATTATGCTAAGAAAAATTTTGATCGCCATGTTTTGGCGAAACAATATTTAATCTATCTGCAAGACACAATTAAACGATCCGGGAAAAGTCATCAGCAGAAAGATGATTAAACAAAATTGAATGATTGTTACTTTTCCAATTATCGGTAATTTTGGTTTTTGGACAGTATTCAGAATTAAGAAATCAAAATTGTATAAATCCTTTTTAAAACTCTTTCTGGATTTTTTTATCGCATTCATTGGCATTTTATTATTTTCTCCCATATTGTTGATTCTAACCTTATTATTATTTATAGTCAATAATGGCAAGCCGTTTTTCTTTCAAAAAAGGATCGGCAAAAATGCCAGAATCTTTAATGTGATTAAGTTTAAGACGATGAGTGATAAAAGGAATGAATCAGGGGATTTATTATCTGATGCTGATCGTTTAACAAGTCTTGGCAAACTTATTCGTAAAACATCGCTTGATGAGATGCCACAATTGGTGAACGTGATCAAAGGTGACATGAGCCTGGTTGGTCCAAGGCCCCTGCTCGTCGAATATTTACCTTTATACAATGAGCATCAAAGAAGAAGACATGAAGTAAAACCCGGCATCACCGGCTGGGCCCAGGTAAATGGGCGCAACGCAATTAGCTGGAAACAAAAATTTGAATTTGATGTTTGGTATGTGGATCATTTGACTTTTTTGCTTGACCTGAAGATCCTGGGATTCTCTGTGAAGAAGGTATTGAAATCAGAAGGCATTAGTTCGACAACGGGTGCCACCATGGAAAAATTTACCGGGAAATAATCAATGACTTAAATGCAAATAAAAACATCACATTCAATAGCTTTTCGTCAAAGTGTTACTATATACTTTTATTCTGACTTCACAACAGGACTAGAATTTTCGAAGATATTATAGTATTTAGCACAAAAAAGGCTTAATAGAATGATCTATAAATGAAAATATTAATAACTTCTGCTGGTCAAAGGGTTTCTTTAGTAAGGGCGTTCAAAAAAGAATTAACAAAGCATTTTAATGACGCGAAAGTATTTGCAACGGATATGAATCCAGGACTAAGCCCTGCCTGCAATATTTCTGATAAATATTTTAAAGTCAAAAGAGTTATTGACCCCCAATACATAGACGAGCTATTATCACTTTGTATAGAGAATGAGATCAAAATGGTTATTCCTACAATTGATATGGAACTTCAGGTCCTTGCTGATCATAAACACCTTTTTGACAACATAAATGTTCATTTAATAATCAGTAGTTCTTCGTTTGTCGCCACTTGTGGAGATAAAAGAAAAACAAATAAATTATTTCTGCAAAATAAAATTCCAATACCGGCTGAAATAGATAAAAAAAATTTATCATTTCCTTTATTCATTAAGCCGTTTGACGGCAGCTTAAGTTCCGATACTTATCTTATAAGAAGGGAGAAGGAATTAACTGATTATCATTTGGAAAATGAAAAATTTATGTTTATGGAATATCTTGACAAAATAACGTATCAGGAATATACCATTGATATGTACTATGGAAGAGATCATTTTGTAAAATGTATTGTTCCAAGAAAACGAATTTTAGTCAGGGCTGGAGAGATAAATAAAGGGTTAACGTGTAAAAACTTAATTGTTACTTATTTAAAAGAAAAACTTGCAAAGATTGAGGGTGCTGTAGGCTGCGTTACTACACAACTATTCCTGAACAGAGAAACACAAGACCTAAAGGCTATTGAAATAAATCCACGTTTCGGAGGAGGTTATATTTTAAGTTATTTAGCAGGAGCCAATTTTCCAAAATGGCTGATAGAAGAATATCTCCAAAACAAGGAAATAGATTATACGGATAGTTGGGAAGATAATCTGCTCATGCTACGTTATGACGATGAAATTTTAATTCATGACTATAAAGATTACTGAAAATCCTATGGTGATTTTTGATCTTGATGATACATTGTTTCCCGAGATAGAATTTTTAAAGTCAGCATTTAAAGAAATTTCAACCTATGTATTTGAGAAAACCGGGTTTGATGTTTATGACAACATGTTGAAAGTATATTTTCAGAAGGAAAATGTTTTTGAATGGCTTATTGATCGATATAAAAGCCACATACCTGAGTGCGATCTGAATTTTTTACTCAACATGTATAGAAACCATGTACCAACACTAAAATTGGTAAAAGAAACATCTGGGTTCTTGGAAAAGCTCCATTATAGAAAAATTAAAATGGGTTTAATAACGGACGGCAGAAGCACTAGCCAGCGCAATAAATTAAGAGCATTAGGAATAGAATATTATTTTTCTGATATAATTATTTCAGAGGAGTTTGGATCTGAAAAGCCAAATGCCAATAATTATCTTTTTTTTGAAAAAAAAAATCCAGGGCATACCTTTTATTTTATTGGTGACAATACTTCAAAAGACTTTATAATTCCTGCCGAATTAGGATGGAAAATGATCTGTGTAAAAGATAATGGGTCTAATATCCATAAGCAGGATTTAGATCCTTCAATAAAAGATATTAAGCTTATCTCTTCATTTGACGAAATAAGGATCTATTAAATAAGCTTTTTATTTATTGAACTCAAAGCATTTTGCATAAGATCAAATATCTTAGAAACCTATTTATTCCTTTATTTAAAAAAGTAAATCCTGGAATAATTTCTATAAAACATCATTATTCAGAAGCGAGATTTTTCCTAAATGTCTTTATGCATAAATGGTTGAAATAACTCAAACTTGGGACTCTATTTTGATTACTATTGAAAATGAGGATTATACATATTTCAATGACAATTTAATAACTACCAATAAAAATACAGCCATGTTTGGAAAAGTATTCTGTTTACATAGAATAAAACATATTTAATTAATAAATGCACTTAATATCAAACATTAATAAATATATCCTGATACTTCAGTTAGCATGATAAAAAAAATATGGCTCTCTTCTCCCCACATGGGCAACAAGGAAATGGAATTCATAAAAGAGGCGTTTTCTGAAAACTGGATAGCTCCCCTCGGCCCCAACGTAAATGGTTTTGAAACCGATTTGGCAATCTTCTTAGGCGAAAATTCCTTTGTAGCAGCGTTGAATTCCGGTACTGCAGCCATCCATTTAAGTTTGATTCTTTTGGGTGTGCAGCCCGGAGACGAAGTAATATGCCAAAGTATGACCTTTTCAGCATCAGCTAACCCAATTGTTTATCTGGGTGCCCGGCCAATATTCGTAGATAGCGAAACCGATACCTGGAATATGAGTCCGATATTTTTAGAGGAAGCGATTAAAGACCGTATTAAAAAAGGGAAAAAGCCAAAAGCAATCATAGTCGTTCATTTATACGGAATGCCTGCAAAAATGCTGGATATCTCGGCTATTGCAAAGAAATATGAAATACCAGTGATAGAAGATGCCGCCGAAGCTTTAGGTTCTTCCCTTAACGGACAAAAATGCGGCACGTTAGGCGACATAGGAATTTTATCTTTTAATGGAAATAAAATCATTACC
>Ga0193726_1001902_pt1 | contig 15138 bp, 13 predicted proteins | sample H2c1metaG_FD_144928 | JGI IMG/M metagenome (GOLD analysis project Ga0193726, IMG submission 144928) | Soil microbial communities from a riparian zone of the East river system, Colorado, United States - H2c1 | ecosystem: Environmental > Terrestrial > Soil > Riparian zone | place: USA: East River... | reverse complement strand
CGAGCTGACCCACTTCGCCGTCATTCATCTTGAGCACATCGGCACGTCTGGCCAGTTGAAGAACGAGCGGCGGATCAGCGAAAGGCGGACGCAGGTTTACGTCGAAGAATTTTAGGGGGCCCTTCACCGCGAGCAGGCGATCCAGCTGGTCGAGGTTGTAGGGCGAGCGGCCTGCGAGAGAGCCGTAGATCAATGCGCGTGCCTTCGCGATCGCTTCGAGTGCTTCCGCGGAAACTCTGATCTCGTCCCAGGCCGCTGGTTGCACGAGCTCGTAGGTCGCGTTGCCGTTGGCATCCACCGTTACGAGCACGGTCCCTGTGTCCAGACCGATCCGAGCCCGCGTTACGAACTGCGTATTGACCCCTTTGTCCTGTGCAACTTTCAGAATCTCGTCGCCCAAGACGTCACGGCCGATGCAGGAAATGAGCGACGCCGAGACACCGAGCTGCGCCAGGTGCGCGGTGACATTGAAAGGAGCGCCGCCCGCGTGTCTTCCCGATGGCAGGCAATCCCAGAGAATCTCTCCGAAGGCAAAAAATTCCGTGTTCACGCGGAGCCATCCGGTTCGTAGATGAAGATCAGATCCTGATCCATGCCTTTCGGATCAACCGAGCTCTCGAAAACGAGCAGGTTCTCGGTCCCGATCAGGCAGTGCTCCGCGCCCGGCTTGAAATGAAATTTGTCCCCGGGCACGAGCGCGGCCACCGCCAGCGTCTTCTCGTTAGGCCGACGCCACAGGATCAGTCCTGCGCCCTCCTTGACTTCGAGCCGTTCATCCTTTTGTTCGTGCTTCTCGAGGGCGAGATAGCCGCCCTCACGAATCACCAGAAATTTCTCCACACACGGTGGTTCATGGAGCGTGACAACCACGCCGCCCCAATCCGTTTTAATCACTCCTTCGCCGCGGCATTCGATTTTTTCCAGGAGTTCAGCGAAACGCGGTGAGGTTTCTCCCAGTCGCTTTCGAAGGTGGCTGGCCCAGAGCCGGCAGGCTTCCCGACAGTAAAGGTTGAACGTCTCCTCAGAATCGATCGGCGAAAGCTCGCTCAACGCAGCACCGATCTCCGCGAATCGCGGATCGTTCACCAGTTTTTCGTGATCCAAGTCAAAGGCCCGATTCATAGGATTGGAGAGATGGAGTGTTGGAGAAATGGATTAGTGGCAATTGTTCGATCCCAATCCCGAGTGCGATTCCGATCATTACTCCACTGCTCCTTTACTCCATTTCTTAATGTCCGCGCGAAATCGACACACCCTGCATCCCTTCGGCGCCGCTCAATTTCGGCCACAGGAATCCGTAAGCCGCCACGAACGCGAAGCAGAGCATCGGCACGATAAAGCCGCGAGACAGATCGTAGGAATCAGCCACATGACCCATGACCTTGGGCAAAACGGCGCCACCCATAATCGCCATGACGATAAACGAAGAAGCTTTTTTCGCCTTTTCGCCGAGACCAAAAATGCCGAGAGCAAAGATCGTCGGGAACATGATGGACATGAAAAAATAGGTAAGAAAAACGCAGGCCACCGACACCCAGCCCAGCTTCAGAAAGATCAACAGGCAAAGAACGACGGCCGCAGCGGAATAGAATCCGAGCACTTTGTGGGCGGCAAATTTCTTCAAAATGACGCTGCCGGTGAAACGGCCAATGAGAAAGCAGAGGAAGCCCAACGAGGCCAGGTTGGAGGCCGCCTTGTTGCTGAATCCCAGCGCTCCGTTTTGGTGGGTTTCAAACCAGCCGTGGAACCAACCGGCGGTGGCGCTGGGTGGGTCCCACGACGCGGGAACCGGCGGGACCTGCGAGGTCATGTAGTTGATGAAAAAGCTGAAGATGCCGGCCTGGGCCGCCACATAGAGAAACTGGGCCAGCACAGCCATCCAGAAGTGCGGATGCGTCCAGATGGAATGCGAGACGTTGGGCGCGGCATCGTCGCAGTGATACTCGTCCTCCATTTTGACTTCGGGGACGTTGGCAAAGTAAAAGATGATCGCGAGAACAATGACCACGCACCCGATGAAGGCGTAGGGAATCCAGAGGTTCGCGCTGCCAGTGCTCTCGCCGGCCGCGTTCTTGGAATAGAAAAACATCCCGCCCGCGACCGGCCCGAGCAGCAAACCAATGCCGTTGCACGACTGCGCGAGATTGATGCGGGTCGCGGCGAACTGGATCGGTCCCAAGACGGTCGTGTAGGGATTGGCGATGGTTTCAAGAAAGGTCAGGCCGGCGGCGATAACGCAAACGCCCAGCAGGAATGCCCAGAAGGAAGCAATGTGCGTCGCCGGGATAAACCAGAATCCGCCGACGGCTACCATCAGGAGACCGGTGATAATGCCGCCTTTGTAACCCAATTTGGTCGCGAGCCAGCCTGCCGGCAGGGCCATGAGGAAGTAGCCGAGGTAATGCGCGAACTGCACCCAGGCGGATTGGGCCAGGCTCAGGTGCAGCTCTTCCTGAAAATGCTTGTCCATCACGTCGATCATCCCGTTGCAAAATCCCCAGAGGGCGAAGAGCAGGATCAGAAGCGAAAAGACGAACAGGACGTTCCTGCCGTCCTCCAAAACGAACATGCCTTTCTTCGGGGCCAACTGCGGATCCAGCGGCGCCCGGCGGTGTTCGGAAGGAGAAGTATCCATACGCTTGGTGTCCCCGGCTTAGAACGTGAAACGCATTTGTGCACCAATTACAACCGCATCAGGAATGTCGCCGGTGCCACCCGGATCAATAACATATTGAATATCGGGTTGAAAGTAACTCCATCGCGTCAACTGAAAGCGATGCGCGATCTCGACCACCTTTTCCGATTCAGCCAGCCGGCCACCCGGAATACGCACACTGCGCGCGTAATCGCGGCTGATGTCCCCATAAATGAAATGCAGCATCGTGTGGTCGTGGTCCCGGCATGGGAACAGGCCCTGGTAATTTAGTCCGACGTTCACCTGAAATGGAACAATCGCGATCTCGCTTTGCGGATAATAACCTGCGGCAACAAACACGGTCAGCCCCTGATCGCTTCCCGGCGTTTCCTGATAAATCATCTGGTCGGCATTCGCGTAGAAGCCGTAGGAGTGGTCCTCGAAGCCGCCTTCAAACCTCGGATACAAATCCCACTCCGAATAGGTGAATCCAATCCAATAGTGACCAGGTAATCCTTTCAGCACGGCCGGGTTTTTCTCTCCGCGCGCTACGTCCACAGGCCGTTTCCAAAATTGCGGCGACCAGCCGATCTGCGCGATGGCCGTGTAACCGTCACTTCCCTCGATTCCCCAGTTCAAGCCATTGTCGTCATTTTCGAACATGTCGTCGGAGGTCTGGTAAACGCCCACTTTCAGGTGGAACTCCGGCGTCGGATCGTAAAACAGCGCTGCAGCCCAGACGGCGAACGGATAGGCCGAGAAACGCGTATCGAAGAGAACGTTGCGTATGTCCCCGTTGATTCCGTTGTTGAGCGAATACCCATAGAAGGGCGACGCGTTGAAATCGTCCGACGCGCCGAAGCGGCCGAGCTTCACGGTGACCTGCCGGTCGAAGAGCTGCTGTTGCAAGAAGACCTGATACAGAAACGGTCGCTGCCCGCCGACCGATTGCTGCGTGGAAAAAATGCTGCCGATGTATTTGGTCGTGAGATCGTCGCCGTTCCGATTGATCCCGCTTACGACAAAGAGGCCGCCCTTCCAGCCGGCGAGTTTCTCGAGATCGAACTTAAAACCCAGCCAGATGTCATCGACATAGGTCCCGTGCCGCGGATGAGTTCCGCCGCTGACGTTGCCGTTCAAGATGCTGTTGTAGAAACCGAACACCTCGACGCCAGACGCGAAGAGCCGCTCACGATAGCCGCCCCAGTCGCCCGTGATGTGGTCCTCTTTCTTGAAACCACCTGGCTCTGCAGCCGGTTGGTCCTGGACGGGGATGATGGAACGGTTTGTTCGCGAGAGTGGCACTGCGTCCTGCGCGGCCATGTTGCCCGCCAACACGAGCGCACAAATCAGGACAATGTGCAGCTCCTTCATCGACGCCTCATCCGGACGCCAGCCTAACCATCTCCCCAACTCATTACACGGGAAATTTCCACGACGACAAGGCTGTGCGCTTTCTATGAAACGAAGTCGCATTTCAGTCTCGCCTTCGATGGGGCAACCACTTAGAAATCGCGTCAAAGGGACTTCGAAAACTCTATGAACACCATCTCCATTTCTCGACGTAATTTTGCACGCTTGCTTGGCGCCGGGGCGGTCGCCGCTGTGGCCCGACCCGCGCTTTCGTTCGCCGCTGCTCCGCCCGCCGCGGAATCGGCGACAACCGCCATCGTGCGCCTGAGCTCGAACGAGAATCCCTACGGACCTTCGTCGAAAGCGCTGACCGCAATGACCGATGCGTTCGGGCTCTCGTGCCGTTATCCCGATGACCACGAGGGAGCGTTGATCGAGGCGCTCGCCAAACTCAATGGCGTCGAGCGCGATCAGATTATGCTCGGCGATGGGTCCGGCGAGATTCTGAAAATCTGCGCGGAGACCTTCACCGGGCCAATCGGGAATGGAAAGAATGGAACGTCCGGCCGCGGTAAACTGATCGTCGCCGACCCCACGTTCGAAGCGATTCTCGCGCACGCCAAGGTCTACGGCGCGGAGACCGTGAAGATCCCACTCACCGCCAGCTTTGCCCACGACCTTCCCAAGATGGCGGCCGCGGCCAAGGAAGGACTCATTTACATCTGCAACCCAAACAATCCCACCGCCAGCATCACGCCAAAAAATGAATTGAGCGCCTTCATCGCGAAGACTTCGCGCCAGACGACGATCCTCGTCGACGAAGCTTATCATCACTACGCCGACGGTCCTGACTACGAGAGCGTGATCCCGCTGATCAAGGACAACCCAAACCTGATCGTCGCGCGCACTTTCTCGAAGATTTTTGGCATGGCGGGGCTGCGCTGCGGTTACTGCGTGGCACACCGCGAGATGATCGAGCGGATGCGCCCGCATCAATCTTGGGACAGCGTTAATATCATGGCGCTGGTCGCCGCGACTGCCAGCCTGAACGACCCTGATCAAGTCACAAACGGCCGCCGGCTGAACAGCGAAGCGAGAGCGTTCGTCATCGGCGAACTCGACAAAATGGGCTACAAGCAGATTCCGTCCCAGGCCAACTTCATCATGTTCAACCTGAATCGCCCGGTCGTGCCGGTGATCCAGGCGCTGAAGCAACGCAACGTGAATGTCGGCCGGTTATTCCCTACCCTGCCGAACCACATGCGACTGACAATCGGCAAGAAGACGGAAATGGAAGCGTTCCTCACCGCCTTTCGGCAGGTAATGGTCTGAGGCTGGATCGAAGACATCGCATCGATCCCCCCAAATTGAAATAGCTCCCAAGAGCGGATTGCGACAATCGGCGTTGGCATGGAAGGTTCTGCCACTGCGGTATGCGCGTCCTGATTGCCGACGACCAAAAAAGCGTGGGAACCTCGCTGGCCGAGCTCGTTCGCCGCTGTCAGCATGAAGTGGTGGAGGTCGTCAGTTCGGGTCTCGAGGCCATTCACGCCTACGATCGGCATCGACCCGACGTCGTCCTCATGGATTACCAGATGCCGAAGCTCAACGGCGCGACCGCCTGCCGTAACATCGTGGCCAAGTATCCCAACGCGCGCGTCATCCTTGTCTCCGGCTCACCAAAAGAAATCGCAGACTCCGGCGCCCTGGCCGTGTTAATCAAGCCTGTCAGCTTGGATCAACTTTACGCCGCTCTTTACGATGCGGCCTCACCGCCAAACTGAGTTTGCATCACACCAAGTCCACGAAGATCACAACGTCTGACCCAATAGTACCGAATCACCTTCGTGCCCTTTGTGTTCTTTGTGCGAGCTCTTCTCCAGCCAGGGTTACACGATCCAGCCTTTTCCCTGGTACTCCATGTAGGTCGCCGTCGTTTGCGCAACCTCGCGCCCGAAGTACCGCTCGACCACCCGCAGCGCCAGGTCTGTCCCTGACGTTAATCCGCCGGCCGTCGAAATCTTCTCGCCTTCCACGAACCTGACTCCGCGCTTCACCTGGATGTCGGGATATTTCTTTTGCAGCTCATCCAGGAAGTCGTGATGCGTCGTCGCGGCTTTCCCGGAGAGTAATCCAGCCTTCGCCAGTTTGAACGCGCCAGTACAGACCGACATCGTGACATCCGTGTTGGGCGTCGCCTTGCGCAGCCATTCAATCATCGCGTCAGAGCCCTTCTGCGCCGGTATCACTACGACTTTCATCTCGGGCGCATTTGCGAACGTGTAATGCGGCATGAGTTTCAAACCGCTCCCGGAAATGACCAACTCCGCCTTTTCCGAAACCGTGAACAATTGAAACGGCGCTTCGGTTGCGTTCGGGACCGAGACGCTTTCGAAAACGCCCCACGGTCCCGAGAAATCGATCACGTTCAGGCCTTCCGAAATCAGGATCGCCACGGGAATACTGCCCTTGGCTGGTGGCGTCAGTTTCGATTTCCCTGTAACCAATCCTTTCAATTGCGATGTGTTTGTCTCCTCAGCTCCGAGGAGCGCGCGTCCGATTGGTAATGCAGTTAAAGCCGTGCCGACAGTGGCCGCGGAGGTAAGGAATTTTCGTCTGTTCATAGTTTGATTTTGGTTTTGGGATGTTTGCTCGGATGCGGGATTAGGTTTGTTGTCTGGAGCGTTCCGAAGGCAGGCCGAAGCTGCGCCGGTATTTGCTCGGCGTGACGCGGAATCGGCGCTCGAAGGCGCGGCGGAACGAATCAGCGCCTTTGAAACCGACTGATTCGGCCACTCCCTCGATCGAAGATTCGCCTGCCGAAAGTCGGCGTCGGGCTTCGTTGAGCCGCATCGTTTCGACAAACATCGCGGGCGAAGAACCGAAATGTTCCTTGAAGCGGCGGAAGAACTGTCGCGGCGAGAGGGACGCGCGCCGCGCGAGAAATTCCACCGACATTTGCGCCGTCGGATTGTTCGTCATCCAGGAAACGAGTTCCGCGAACCTGTCGCTGGAATTCGTCTGGAACTGCAACGGCTCGGAGTATTGTTCCTGCCCGCCGGAGCGTTTCAGGTAGACGACCATCTCGCGTGCGACCGAGAGCGCGACCTTGGATCCGAAATCCTCCTCGATCAGGGCCAGCGCCAGATCGATTCCCGCGGTGACGCCGGCGGAGGTGTAAAACTTTCCGTCCTTCACGAACAACGCGTTCGACGCCATCCGCAATTTCGGGAACCGCTTCGCGACATCGCTGGCAAAGCGCCAGTGCGTCGTAGCGCGTCGGCCGTCGAGCAATCCCGTCGCCGCCAATCCATAGATGCCGGTGCAAACAGAAGCGATCCGTCGCGTTCCCTTCTCTCGTGCAATGATCCAGTCCGCCACCTTGCGATTAACGTCGGGCAAACGAAGCCCACTGCCTCCCGGAACGATGAGTGTATCTAGCCTCGGCGCGTTCTCGATCGTGACCGTCGGCTGAAAAACAATGCCCGACTCCGCAGCGAACGCTCGCCGCGTCAGACCGATGATCGAAACCTCGTAACATCGCTCGAGCTTCCCTTTTCCACTGTCACGAAAGGCCGACGCCAACGCCTCGGCCGGCCCGACGAGGTCCAGTGCATTCGCCTGTTCGTATCCAAGAAACCCAACCCGAAGCGGTGCCATGAAGACCACCATACACGCGAAATTCGCTATGGCGGTATGACGAAGATCCGACACATCGCGCCATCTCCCTACCGCCTTCCTGCCGGGGCTGCGAAACAGTTAAGCTTCAAGGAGCGGCGGTTTGAAACCGCCGTTCTTGTAGGTCGGCGATTGAAAATCGCCGCTCCTTGACGCTTTTCGGACGTGCCAGATCGCCCGTCCGGATGTTAGTTCTCGACCGTTCTACCTCCCTCAGGGCACCGAATGAATCCAGCGTCAGCTAAACCAAAGATTCTGATTATCGGCGACGCGGTCATGCCCACCGGGTTTGCGCGCGTGATTCGCAGTATCTTTGAGCCGCTCCACGGCGAGTACGAGTTGCATCAGCTCGCCACGCGTTACGATGGAGGCCCGCACAATTATCCATGGAAATTGTCCGCGGCTAATAAGGGCACGAGCAGATACGGGTACGATCAAATCGTGCCGCTGATCGAAGAGATCCAAGCCGCCATCGTTTTCCTTTTGTATGACATCCCGTTTCAGATTCCTTATCTGGAGCAACTGCGGAAGGCCGTGCCGCAGCCGAAGATCGTGTTCTATTCGCCCGTTGAATCCGGTCCGATTGCTCCCGAGATAATGCAGCGGCTGCACGGCGTTTCGCGTTACGTCCTGTTTACCGAATATGGGCGGAGGGAAATCGAGGAAGCGTTGAAGCCGGTTCGCGAGCAGGATCCGGCTTTCAAGTTTCCCGACCTCGAAGTCATTCCCCACGGAGTCGCGCGCGATAAATTTTTCCCGCTCGGCGACGATCCTCATTCTGCGAAAGAAGCCGTTTCCTTGCGGCGCCTCGAGGCCCGGCGCCAGATGAAGCTGGACGACGCGGAGCATCGGGACGCGTTCATCGTTCTGAACGCGAATCGAAACATGCCGAGAAAACGCATCGACCTCACCATGCAAGGCTTCGCGGAGTTCGCGAAAGACAAACCGGCCAACGTTAAGCTTTACCTCCACATGGCGACCGAGGACACCGGCTGGAACGTTCTGATCCTGGCGAAGCGTTACGGCATTTTCGATCGCCTGATCATGACGCAGGCCGACAACTCGCGGCCGGCATTTTCAGATGAGCAGCTCAACACGCTTTACAACGCCTGTGATGTCGGGATCACAACCGTAACCGGCGAGGCCTGGGGCATGGTCAGCTTCGAACATGCGGCGACCCGGGCCGCGCAGATTGTCCCGCGGCACACTTCACTCGCGAATCTATGGGAAGGCGCGGCGGAATTCATTGAGCCGGTTATGAACCTCACCTATCCGGGCAATCTCACCCACGCCCACATCGTGACCCCGGAAGGCGTTGCCGGCGCGTTGCAGCGGCTTTACGAAGATCGAGAACATCGCGAGGCGCTGGCGGAAGCTGCCTACCGAAATGCCACCCGCCCCGAACTGAATTGGAACACGATCGCCGGGCAATGGCGCCAGCTGTTTAACGAGCTGTTGTAGCGCGAATTTGTAGGGCGTCTGTGTCAGACGCCGCTTGGTTGAGACCGGACGGCGTTTCACAGAAACGCCCTACAATGAAAATCCGCCTCCCTATTGCTGAAACAACCCAATTGTCACCGTCATGCCCTTTCCGGATTTCGGGATCGTGACGGAGAATGGCGCAATTTCACCGGGCGGAGTTTTAGGAACAACTGCGTTTAAGCTTATCGTTACGTTTTGCTTATTGTCGTACCAGGGAAGATCGACACTTCCGTTTGCTGGAATGTTGCCGCAATTGGCGCTGCCGCCGCCATGTATTCCGTAATACGCGGCTTGCGGTGTGTTATTGCTTATTTTCATAAGTTTTATTTCCCCTGCACGACTAACGCCAGCTGGACCTCTTCACCCTTGCCGCTGTCGGCGCAGGTAATTGAGAACGCCTGCTTGGGAAGGATTGGTTTGAAGCCCACGTAAACATTCGTTTGGTGATCGTACTTCGGAAGATCCGCGATTCCGTCCACGTCGATATGCCCGCACTCCGGTGACCCGCCGTTAGCGCTGATCCAATAGGCCACGGGCTGCTTGGTTTCATTCACAAGTATCATCTGATTGTCCTCTTAAGGTGTTTGAGATGCAGTCGTAATTGGTGTGCAGCCGGGGTTTTAGCGATGCTGCTCTTCGTCGACAAGGAAATTCGCAGGAGTCCGATCCCTTGTGTTCGGCCTACTCTCGAGTCGTCTCGCCTCACTCCCGTTATCGGGCCGATTGGACCTTGATCTCTGTTTCTCTTTCCCACTTCTCCATTCCGCCTTCTGCCACATTGCCGATCCGCGCCGGATCGCTATTCTGTCCGCTTAGCTTCACTTCATCATGAAATACCGCGTCTGCTTCGCTTTCCTGTTTTTGATCGTCGCCTCCCCTTTCCTCGCGGCGGAATCACCAACGCCCACTCCCACGCCGCCACCCGCCCTCATTCTCATCAAGGCCGCGCATTGGGTCGATCCCGTCGCGGGCGTCGTCCGGGAAAATCAAGCCATCCTCCTCGAAGGGGACAAGGTGAAGCAGGCCGGCGCCACGGCCGACGTTGCGAAAGTCGCTCCGCTCGAAGTGCGCGTAATCGATCTAGGTGACGCGACAGTTCTGCCCGGCTTGATCGATTGCCATACCCACGTCACCGGGCAACCGGAGAATTATTACGAAGACATCTTTCGCAAGTCGCCCATCGACGTCGCCACGACTTCGCACATTTACGCCCGCCGTACTTTGCTCGCTGGTTTTACCACCATTCGCAATGTCGGCGCGGATGAATATACCGACGTCGCGCTCCGGACCGCGATCGAAACCGGAAAGATTCCCGGCCCGCGCATGCTCTGCGCCACTGTCGCGCTCGGATCCACCGGCGGCCATGCCGATCTGAACGGCTTCTCGCCTTACCTTGAATTCAAGCTGATCGCGCCCGGCATCGCGGATGGGCCCGAGCAGGTTCGCGCGGCTGTTCGCCGCAATGTCAAATACGGCGCCGACTGGATCAAAATCCTGGCCAGCGCCGGCGTTCTTTCGGAAGAAGAAGCGGTCGGCGCTCCCCAGTATTCCCAGGAAGAAATGAAAGCCGCCGTCGACGAGGCTGCTCTCTGGGGTCGCAAAGTCGCCGCGCACGCCCACGGGACGGAAGCGATCAAGATGGCGGTGCGCGCCGGCGTCGCCTCGATCGAGCACGGCAGCCTGATTGATGATGAAGGCATTCGCCTGATGAAAGAACACGGCACCTGGCTGGTGTCCGACATCTACAACGACGACTACATCCTGGCTGAATACTCTCGGCTTGGTTACCCGCAAAAGATCATCGACAAAGAGAAACTGGTCGGCCGGTTGCAGCGGGAGAATTTTCGCAAAGCATTTCAAGCCGGAGTGAAATGCGCCTTCGGCACCGATGCGGGCGTTTACCCGCACGGCTGGAATGCGAAACAATTCGCCAAGATGGTCGAATGGGGCATGACCCCGATGCAAGCCATCCAGTCCGCCACGACCAGCGCCGCCGATCTGATCGGCTGGAAAACAAAAGTCGGCCAGCTTGCTCCCGGCTTCTTCGCCGATTTCGTCGCCGTCAAAGGCGATCCGCTCAAAAATATCAGCCTTTTGGAGAAACTGGATTTCGTGATGAAAGGCGGAAAAATCTACAAGAACGGCCTAACGAACGATCCCGTGACTGTAATCGAATAATAGCGCTTCTTCGCAAGGGCGCCGTAACGCAGCCGAGCGGCGAGGGCCGGGCTTTCAAACTCCATCGAGCGCGATCCTATCGCCAGCAGTGAAACAGTTTGAGAGCTTGGAGCAACGCATCTGTTTAGCGCCAACGGTGCTTTTTATTGTCAACGTGGAGCAACGCATCTGTTTAGCGCCAACGGCGCTTCTCATTGTCAGCCTGGGGCAAAGCCCCAGGATATGGATCGCGTTATGGCTTCAGCGCTGAAGGCGCGTTTCATTCCGGCGCGAAGCGCCGAGCGATTAAGAGCGAGCCGTAGATTGCCGTTCGACAGGCTCAGGCCCTGAGCAGAAGCCGAAGGGAAACGCGGTTTCAGCGCTAATCAACGATCCAATCAAAAATCCTGGGGCGTTGCCCCAGGCTGAAGTGAAGCCGCGCCGTTGGCGCTGAGCAGATACGAAACACCGAGCACAGCCTCTCCCTCCCAGCTAAGATCTCATTTCGTCCCCCGCTTGCCCGCCATAGCCTCGGCGACGGCGGGCCATCTACCCTCGCTTCTGCGCCAGCTCCTCGACCTTCTTCCAATCATCCGCCGAAAGCTCGATCTTCGCCGCCGCCACGTTCTCCTCGAGATGCGCGACCGATGACGTGCCCGGGATCGGCAACACCACCGGCGATCGGTGCAGCAACCACGCGAGCGCCAGCTGCACGACCGTTGCGTTATGACGTTTCGCTTCCGCTTCGAGAGCTCCGCCGGCCTTCGTCAACGAACCTTTCCCGCTCCCGCCAATCGGCGCCCAGGGCAGGAACCCCATCTTTTCCTTCTCGCAATAATTGAGCGCCTCCTCGGAGTCGCGGTCCTCGATGTTGTAGCGGTTTTGGATGCTGACGATCGGCATAACCTTTTTCGCCTGCTCGATTTCTTTCACCGAAACTTCCGATAGCCCGACGTGACGAATCTTTCCCGCCTCCTGCGCTTTCTTGAGTGCGCCTAACGACTCCTCGACCGGCACATTCTTGTCGATGCGATGCAATTGATACAGATCGATCCGCTCCAGTTTCAATCGCTTCAGACTCTTATCGATGCATTGCGCCAGATATTCCGGGTGACCATTCGGCACCCATTGGTTCGGTCCGGGCCGGGTGTGGCCACCCTTGGTCGCGATAACCAATCCTTTCGGATAAGGATGCAACGCTTCGGCGATGAGCAACTCGCTCACCTCGGGGCCGTAGGCATCGGCGGTATCGATGAGATCCACGCCCAGCTCGACCACGCGCCGCAAAAGTTTCTTTGCGTTCTCGCGATCTGCCGGCCAGCCCCAGATCCCCTCGCCCGTGATGCGCATCGCGCCAAACCCGAGCCGGTTCACCGTCAGATCGCCTCCAAGTTTGAACGTCGACTGGCCCGTGGTCGTGCTCGCCGCTCTCACAAGATTCGGTAACTGTCCCGCCAACACCGTAGCGCCGCCCGCAATCGTCGCGCCAAGAAAGTTTCGTCGCGTCATGCGTGAAACTATGTCGCCATTCCACATCTCTCAACTGGTAGGGCGAGACTCTGTCGAGCCGCGCGCTTACCCTTTGAACAACCACGAACCAATGTCGCTCAGCTTCGTGCAGCCGCAGAGCAGCATCGCTTCGTCCAGTTCGCGCCGCAGGATCTCGAGCACCCGCAACGCTCCCTGTTCGCCGTCGACAGACAATCCCCACAAAACCGGCCGCCCCACCAGGACCGCTCGCGCACCAAGCGCAACCGCCTTGAGCACATCGCTCCCGCGCCGGATCCCACCATCGACATAGACCTCGCACGAATCGCCCACGGCCTCGACCACGTGCGGCAGCACTTCACAAGTCGCGGCCGCCGTATCAAGCTGGCGTCCGCCGTGATTGGAAACCACCACCGCTTTCGCACCATGCTCCGCCGCGCAGCGCGCGTCGTCACCGCGGCACACGCCTTTCACCACCACCGGCAATCGCGTCGACCGGCACAACCAATCCAGATCATCGAACCCGAGATCTTCCTTGAAATTCTCTCGAACGTAAGCGGCCAGACCGGAACCTTGCACGTCAGGAAAGTTGCCCTTGCCCAGCGGCGCCAGATTTGCGACGGCGACGCCGTCCGGCAATCGAAAATTGTTTCGCGCATCGCGCTCGCGCGTGCCCAGACCGGGCGCATCGACGGTCAGAACGATCGCCTCCGCTCCGGCAGCCTCCGCTCGCTTGACCAAATCGAGCGTGATCTCGCGGTCCTTATACATGTAGAGCTGGAACCAGCGCGGCGTCGCCGCTCCTGTCACGCCGTAGCCTGGCGAAGGCGGATCAGCGAACACAGCTTCCATCGCTGTGTTCGAGAGCGAACTAAGAATGAACAACGTCCCCGCTGCTTTGGCGGCTCGCGCGGCCGCAACCTCTCCCGCTTCGCAAGCCAGCTTATGAAACGCCGTCGGCGCGACCACGATCGGCATCGAAATGCGCTGACCGAGGACCGTCGTCGCCAGGTCGCGTTTCCCCACCCCCGCGAGAACCCGGTAGAAAAGCTTCAGCCGTTCCCAACCGGCAGTATTTTCCCGCAACGTGATCTCATCCAACGCTCCACCGGCAAAATAGTCCAGAACGTCGCGCGGCAGGCTTTCCCGCGCCGAACGCTCATAGTCGGCGACGCTCAGCAGTTCATCCTTCATCCCTCTTCCTTCATACTTTTCCCTCGCGCCCCGCCCTCGAAGTAATCGCAGACATCCTTCGAAAGCTTGCTCCGCGCGGTCCGCGCGTAATCGGCAATATTTTGGAGCAGATCCGGATCCACCATTCTAGCTCGTTGAAATTCTCGCGACGGCAAGAGAGCCACTTTCGATCGGACGATTCAATGCTCGTCGTGATACGCCATATTATTCTGATACAACGCCAGTCTTTCCCGCATCCCGCGCTCATTCGGATCAGAGGGTGCAATCGTCGCCAGCGTCTTTTCCTGCCAACGGATTGCCTCAGCAAAGTTGCCGGCCTCGGCGTAGGCGGCGGCCAGCGTATCCAGGAAGGCGGGATTGGACCATCCGGATAGCTCGCACGCCTTGGTGGCCAGAGTGACAGCTTTGGGCCCGTTGCGCAGACCTGCGTCGGGATTCGCTGCGAGCAGCCACGCCACTGAATTGCAATTTTCACCGTTGTCGCCTGCGATCCGCAGGACCGCATCGTAATCGAGCAGCGCTTTCTCAGATTCGCCGACAGCATTCAGTGCCCGAGCCCGATCGATATATGCCTCGGTGAAATCCGGCTTGCGTCTGATCGCCTCGTCCAGGTCGGCAATCGCATCCGCGTAGCGGCCAAGTGCGATGTAGGCAACTCCGCGATCACGATAGGCCGCCTCTATGTGCGGGTGAGTCAGGCGAATGGCCTCCGTGTAATCCGCAATGGCAGTGTCAATGTCGCCTTGCATCTGATGAATAACTCCGCGGTTCAGAAACGCCACCTCCGCCCGGGGCTCCAAACGGATCGTTTCGTTGAACTCCGCCAGCGCTTCATCCAGCTTGCCCAACTCTCTGAAAACGTTGCCTCGTCCGTAATGCGCCTCGGCTAGATTGGGGTCGATTGCCAACGCTGTCTCGTATTGCTCAAGCGCTTTTCCATATTCCTTTCTGTCGCCATGCGCATGTCCAAGCTTGACCAGAAACGTGGGTGATCCGGGGCCCAGTTGGAAGGCCTTCTCGAAGTCGGCCAGAGCCCCGTCGGGATCATGCTGCCTGAGGCGCAACACGCCGCGATTGAGGTAGGCAACCGCATTGGAAGGATCCAGGAGAATCGCTTTTTCAAAGTCGGCACTCGCCTCTTTCAGGTTCCA
>Ga0193726_1001901_pt1 | contig 15139 bp, 13 predicted proteins | sample H2c1metaG_FD_144928 | JGI IMG/M metagenome (GOLD analysis project Ga0193726, IMG submission 144928) | Soil microbial communities from a riparian zone of the East river system, Colorado, United States - H2c1 | ecosystem: Environmental > Terrestrial > Soil > Riparian zone | place: USA: East River... | reverse complement strand
TCGCAGCCTCGAGAACGCCGCCCACGGATTCCGGAACGCGAGGCCGCTGAAATCCTTCAGCTCGTCGCCGACGACGTCGCGGCGGCGCATCAGCACGATGATCGTGAAGGCGCCGAGCTGCATGAAGGTGTAGACGAAGAGATAAATCATCATCGCCGAGATGCCGCGCGGCGTCCCCGCGACGAGGCCGATCATGATGTAGCCGGCGTGCGCGATCGACGAGTACGCGAGCATGCGCTTCAGGTTGCTCTGCGTGAGCGCCGCGAGGTTGCCGACCGTCATCGTGATGATCGCCAGCGCCTCGAACAGGATCTGCCAGTCGTGCATCACCGCCGGCAAGCCCTCGACGAAGATCCGCAGGATCATCGCGAACGACGCGGCTCTCGATCCCACCGACAGGAACGCGGTGACCGGCGTCGGCGCGCCCTCGTACACGTCCGGCGCCCACATGTGGAACGGCACCGCGGCGATCTTGAAGCCGACGCCGGCGACGACGAGCATCACGGCGAGGATCAGCCGCGGATCGTGCAGCGTGTCGGCGCCGAAGAACACCGGCGCCATTACGCGCAGGTTCGTCGTGCCGGAGAGGCCGTACAGCAGCGACATCCCGTAGAGCAGAATCCCCAGCGAGAACGCGCCGAGCAGGAAGTACTTCACCGCCGCTTCGTTCGACCGCTGGTTCGGCTTGATGAACCCCGCCAGGATGTAGAACGACACGGCCATCGTCTCGAGGCCGATGAAGATGGTGATGAGGTCGATGCCGCCGGCCATGATCATCATGCCGAGCGTGGCGCAGAGGATCAGGAAGTAATACTCGCCCGGGCTCGCGCCTTCGATCTCGAGATAGCGGATCGACATCAGCACGGTGATGGCGGCCGACACGAGGAAGATCACCTTGAAGAACAACGCGAACTGATCAACAGCCAGGAGGCCGTGCGCGACCTCGACGTGGGTACTGGCGAACGGCACGAGCGAGCCGAGCGTCGCGCCGATGATGATCAGCGTGATCCACGCCAGCGCCTGATGCCGGCGCGGGAGCAGCACGTCCGCGATGAGCAGCAGCAGCGCCCCGCCCGTGAGCACCAGCTCCGGGAGGATGTAGTAGAAGTCCGTGATCGAAACGCCAGCGGGCATTACTTGGCTGCCCCGGTCAGCGGCTTCCCATTGGCATCGCACGGGACCGACGCGAGGAACTGCGCGCCCGGAATCTGGGCGACGTTGTCCGGCACCGCGGCAGCCAGCGTCCCGCCGCCGGCCGGCAGCAGCGTCCCGCAGTCCGCCAGCTTGGCCGTCGCGTATTCCGGACTCACGCGCGCGATCACGTGCGCGACAGACGACTCGAGCCGGCGCAGGAACGGCGCGGGATACACGCCCATCCAGAAGGCGAGGATCAACAGCGGCGCGAACGTCGCGAACTCGCGGTGGCTCAGATCCAGCAGGCGCTCGTTCTTCGGATTCTCGATCTTGCCGAACATCGTCTTCTGATAGAGGTTCAGCATGTACGCGGCGCCGAGGACGACGCCGCTCGCGGCGAACGCCGCCCAGACCTTGCTGGCGACGAACGCGCCCTGCAGAATCATCAGCTCGCCGATGAAGCCGTTGAGCGTCGGCAGGCCGATCGACGACATCGTCATGATGAGGAAGATCGCCGCGTAGACCGGCATCACTTTCGACAGCCCGCCGTACTCCGAGATCTCGCGCGTGTGGCGCCGCTCGTACACGATGCCGACGATCAGGAAGAGCGCGCCGGTCGAGATGCCGTGATTGAGCTGCTGGATGATGCTGCCGGTGATCTCGTCCGGATTCAGCGCAATCATCCCCAGCATCACCATGCCCATGTGGCTGACTGACGAATACGCGACGAGGCGCTTCCAGTCCTTCTGCGCCAGCGCGACGAGCGCGCCGTAGACGATGCCGATGATCGACAGCGTGACGACCATGGGGACGAAGTGCCGCGTCGCCTCGGGCAGAATCGGCAGGCTGAACCGCAGGAAGCCGTACGTGCCCATCTTCAGGAGGACCGCCGCCAGGATCACCGAGCCGGCCGTCGGCGCGTCGGTGTGCGCGTCGGGCAGCCACGTGTGGAACGGGAACATCGGCACTTTGATCGCGAAGCCGAGAAAGAACGCGAGGAACACCCACCACTGCAGGCCGTACGCGAAGTTGTAGTGATGGAACTTCGTGATGTCGAACGTGTAGATGCCGCCGTTGGCCGGATCCGCGTGATACGCGAAGTACAGCGCGAGGATCCCGAGCAGCATCACGACGCTGCCGACCAGGGTGTAGAGGAAGAACTTGATCGCCGAGTACAGGCGGTTGTCGCTGCCCCAGATGCCGATCAGGAAATACATCGGCACCAGCATCACTTCCCAGAACAGGAAGAACAGCAGGAAGTCGAGCGACATGAACGCGCCGAGCATCCCGGTCTGCAGGATGAGCAGGAAGATGTAGTACTCCTTCACGCGCTCGGTGATCGCGGTCCACGACGACAGCACCGCGATGAACCCCATCATCGTCGTCAGCAGGATGAGGAGCACGCTGAAGCCGTCCACGCCGAGGAAGTACTCCGCGCCGACCGACGGGATCCAGGGCAGACGCTCGACGAACTGGAAGTCGCCGCTCGCCGGGTTGTACCAGAACCACAGCGGAACCGAGACGGCGAAGCCGACGAACGCCACGATGTTGGCGATCCACCGGATGGCGTTCGCGTTCTGCTTGTTGACGAACAGCAGCAGAAGCGCGCCGGCCAACGGCGTGAAGAGAATCAGCGATAGGTAGTAGTGAGGCGTCATCTTTTGGTTTCTCGAGCTACCGCACGAACAGATAAATGCTGACGAACGCGAAGATGCCCGCGAGCATCCACAGCGCGTAGTTCTGGACCAGGCCCGTCTGGACCTTGCGGAACCAGAAGCTGCCTTCCTCGCACGTGCGTCCGATGAAGTTCACGAGACCGTCGACGACGTGTTTGTCGGTGAGGCCCGAGAACCACGAGCTGATGATCGTCGTCCAGCCGGCGCCGTTGACCATGCCGTCGACGACCTTGCGATCGAAAGTCCACAGGCCGCGGCCGACGGAGTACGTGCCGGAAATCACCGTCGCGTCGTACAGCTCGTCCACGTAGTACTTGTTCGAAAGCGTCCGGTGCGCGCCGGCCCAACGCTCCGCCAGCTGATCGGAGATCTCCGGGCTGGCGACGTAGAACTTGTGCGCGAAGAAAATGCCGACGCCGGCAATCAAGACAGAAAACCCCATAAGCGCGAGTTCCTCGGCGCGAGGAATCTCCGCAGGTACGGGTTCTTCCGCAATCCGCAATCCCGAATCCGTAATGGACCGGGTCGCGGTGAAACTGGGTTCGAGAAACGATTCGATCGCGTTGCCGCCGCCGAGCGCGGCAGGAATGCCGACGAAGCCGGCGACGATCGCGCCGACGGCGAGCGCCATCAGCGGGAACGTCATCGGCGACGGCGATTCATGCGGGCCATGCCACGCGCCGTGGCCATGCCCGCCGCCGTGATCGTCCGCGTCGGCCGGGCCGTGCGCGACTTCGTGGTCGTCTTCGTGCGCGTGGCCGTGCGCGTGCGCGTCCGTCGGATGCGGCGCGCCGTGGCCGGCCGCGACGCGGATGTCCTTCGGGCTCGCCACCGTTGGAATCGCCGGCGCGTGCCCCGCCGCATCCCACGCGGGACCGCGGTAGCCGCCATCGAACGTCATGTAGACGAGGCGGAACATGTAGAACGCCGTCATCAGCGCCGTCGCGGCGGCGATCACGTAAATCGGCCAGCTCTTTTCGAACGCCTTCAGCAGGATCTCGTCCTTGCTGAAGAAGCCGGCGAGCGGCGGGATGCCCGCGATCGCCAGCGTGCCGATCATCATCGTCGCGTAGGTGACCGGAAGGTATTTCTTCAGCCCGCCCATGCGGCGCATGTCCTGCTCGCCCGCCATCGCGTGGATCACGGATCCGCTGCCGAGGAAGAGGAGCGCCTTGAAGAACGCGTGCGTCATCAGATGGAACGCGCCGGCGGAAAACGCGCCGACGCCCATCGCGGTGAACATGTAGCCGAGCTGCGAGACGGTCGAATACGCGAGCACGCGCTTGATGTCGTACTGCACGAGGCCGATCGACGCCGCCATGAACGCGGTGAGCACGCCGACGATCGCGATGATCGTCAGCACTTCCGGCGCGTGCGAGAAGAGGACGGCGTTCCGGCCCACCATGTACACGCCCGCGGTGACCATCGTCGCCGCGTGGATGAGGGCGGAGACCGGCGTCGGGCCCTCCATCGCGTCCGGCAGCCAGACGTACAGCGGAATCTGCGCGCTCTTCCCGGTCGCGCCGACGAAGAGGAAGAGGCAGATGAACGACAGGACCCCGAAGTGCGCCGCCTCGATCGGCATCGTCGCCGCGGCATTCTGGATCGCGCGGAAGTCGAAGGTGCCGAACACCGTGTAGATGAGGAACATCCCGAGGATGAAGCCCCAGTCGCCGATGCGGTTGGTGATGAAGGCTTTCTTGCCGGCGTCCGACGCCGACGTCTTCTCGTACCAGTAGCCGATCAGCAGGTACGAACAGAGGCCCACGCCTTCCCAGCCCACGAACATCACCAGGAAGTTGTTTCCCAGGACGAGCATGAGCATGAAGAAGCAGAACAGGTTCAGGTAGCAGAAGAAGCGCGCGACGCCGGCGCGCGGCTCGTCGGCCATGTACGCCGTCGAGTAGACGTGGATCAGCGTGCCGATGCCGGTGACGACGAGGATCATCATCGCCGACAGCGGATCGAGGCGGAAGCCCCACGGAACCTGGAACGCGCCGATCGCGCCGTTGTGCGTCACCAGCGGGATCGCGGGGATCCACTGCGCGACGACAACGTCGAAGGCGCGTGCGTCCGGCGGCAGCGCGAGCAGCTGCCAGACGGCGAACAGCGCCACGCCGAGTGCAGCGGCCATCGTCGTACACGCGAGAACGCCTGCCGTCCTGCGCGAGAAATACCGGATCCCGGCGAGGCCGTTGATGGCCGCACCGATGCCCGGGAGGAGAGGAATTAACCAGATGTATTTCATGCTTTAGAGCGCGCTATCTTTTCTTACTGCTCGCGGGGCCCCACCCCCGCTCGCCGGTCACGCTGCATTCGAGTCCCTCGGCCTCGAGCTTAGACTCTCGGCCTCGGGCTGTCTCTGACTCTTCCTGCGCCTCCCGCCCTTCCTGCCTGTCCTGCCCGTCCCGCCCTACCACTTCAGCAAGTTCATCTCGTCGATGTTGACGGTCTCTTTGTTGCGATAGAAGGCCAGGATGATGCCGAGCCCCACCGCCGCTTCCGCCGCGGCCACCGCGATGACGAAGATCGCGAACACCTGGCCGATGTTGTTCTGCAGCTGCGCCGAGAACGCGACCAGGTTGATGTTGACCGCGTTCAGAATCAGCTCGATCGACATGAAGATGATGATGATGTTGCGCCGCACCATCACACCGATGACACCGATGATGAACAGCGCGGCCGACAAAAGCATGTAGTGGGTCGGTGTGATCATGATGCGTGTAATGCAAAATGCACAATGCGAAATGCATCCGGCGGACAGCAGAATGCCGTTTGCATTCTGCATGCTGCATTCTGCATTCTCATAGTTCTCGTTTCGCGAGCACGATCGCCCCGATCATCGCGACCAGCAGCAGCATCGACGCAATCTCGAACGGAATCAGATAGCTCGTGTAGAGCAGCCAGCCGACCTGCTCGGTGTTGCCCGCCATCGGGCCGACGACGCCGGGGACGACGAGCGCGGGGCCTGGGCGCGTCATGCCATACCCGGCAATCACGCCGAGTTCCAGCAGCACCGCCGCCGCGAGGCCGAATCCGAGCTTCGTCCGCCGGTGCGGATCCTGGTGCGCTTCGGGCGGCCGCTTCAGATTCACCAGCATGACGACGAACAGGTACAGGACGACGATGCCGCCGGCGTAGACGAGCACTTGAATCACGCCGAGGAACGGCGCGCCCATCAGGACGTACAGCGCCGCCACGAACAGGAAGTCCAACACGAGGAACAGCACGCTGTGGACGGTGTCCTTCGTGCTGACGACCAGCACGGCGAAGCCGAGAATGAACGCCGCGAGCGTGTAGAACGCGATGGCGTACATCACGACAGCAGCACCTTGATGATTCCCGTGACGACGAGATTGGCAATGGCCAGCGGGATCAGCATCTTCCACCCGAGCCGCATCAGCTGGTCGTAGCGGTACCGCGGCAGCGTCGCGCGGACCCACACGAAGATGTAGAGGAACACGAACGACTTGATCAGGAACCACGCCCAGCTCGGGACGATGTCCAGGAAGTGCAGGAAGGCGATGTTGGGAAACGGCCGCAGCCATCCGCCGAAAAACAGCGTCGTCGCCACCGACGAGACGACGATCATGTTCGCGTATTCGGCGAGGAAGAACAGCGCGAAGCGCATGCCGCTGTATTCCGTGTGGAAGCCGCCGGTCAGCTCCTGCTCCGCTTCCGGCAGGTCGAACGGCGCGCGGTTGGTTTCCGCGAGCCCGCCGATGAAGAAGATCACGAACGCGACCGGCTGGACGAACGCGAACCACAGGCGCGAGTTGTACTGCGCGTTCACGATGCCGACCATGCTGAGCGTGCCGGCCATCAGGATGACGCTCACCAGCGTCAGCGTGACGGCGACTTCATAGCTGATGAGCTGCGCCGACGCGCGCAGGCTCGCGAGCAGCGGGTACTTCGAGTTCGACGCGTAGCCGGCGAGGATGATGCCGTAGACGCCGACCGACGCGACCGACACGATGTAGAGGAGGCCGACGTTGACGTCGGCGATGAACAGCGACACCGGGCGGCCGAAGAGATGAATCGTCGGGCCGAACGGAATCACCGCGTAGACGATCAGCGCGGGCACCATCGAGATGATCGGCGCGACGGTGAACACCCACTTGTCGGCGCGCACCGGCGTGATGTCTTCCTTGATCATCAGCTTGATGGCGTCGGCCACCGGCTGCAGCACGCCGTACGGGCCGACACGCATCGGCCCGAGGCGCGACTGCGCCCACGCGATAACCTTGCGCTCGAGCAGCACCATGTAGGTGACGCCGACGAGCGTCGCGTTCAGCACGACGACAATTTTCAGGAGCGGGATGACAAATTGATCAATCAACGGTCGACTTCTCCGAGGACGACGTCGAGGGAGCCGATCAGCGCCACGACGTCCGCGACGAGGTGGCCCTTGATGAGCGTGCGCAGGCCCTGCAGATTGCAGAACGACGGCGGCCGCACGCGGAAGCGGTACGGGTTGGTGGACTTGCCGTCGCTGACGATGAAGTAACCGAGCTCGCCCTTGGGCGACTCGATCGCGTGATACGTCTCCCCCGCCGGCGGCTTGATCAGGCGCGGCACCTTGCCGACGATCGGCCCTTCGGGAATCCCCTCGGCCGCCTGCTTGACGATGCGCAGCGACTGGCGGAATTCCTCCATGCGGACCAGATAGCGATCGTAAGTGTCGCCGGCGGTGCCGAGCGCGATGTCGAACTGCATCTCGTCGTACGCGGCGTACGGTTCGTCCTTGCGGATGTCGCGCGGGACACCCGATCCGCGCAGCGGCGGTCCGCTGAGACCGAGCGACACGGCGTCGGCGCCGGAGATGATGCCGATGCCCTTGGTCCGCTCGAGCCAGATGCGGTTGTGCGTGAGCAGCTCTTCGTATTCGTCGATCTTCGTGCTCATGATCTCGACGAACTGCAGGACCTTCTTGTCCCAGCCCGGCGGGATGTCGAGCGGCAGCCCGCCAATGCGCATCGAGTTGTACGTGAGGCGCGCGCCGCAGAATTCCTCGAACAGATCGAGGATCAGCTCGCGCTCGCGGAAGGCGTAGAGGAACACCGTCATCGCGCCGATGTCCATCGCGTGCGTGCCGACCCAGAGGCAGTGGCTCGCGATCCGCTGCAGCTCGCACAGGATGGTCCGGACGTACCGCGCGCGCCGCGGCACGTCGATCGCCATCAGCTTCTCGACGGTCTCGCAGTAGCCGACGTTGTTCGTCGCGGCGGCCACGTAATCCATCCGGTCGGTCAGCAGGATGATCTGCGTCCAGTTCCGGTTCTCGCTCAGCTTCTCGATCCCGCGGTGCAGGTAGCCGATGACGACGTCGGCGTCGACGACTTTTTCGCCGTCGAGGCGCAGCACGACGCGCAGCACGCCGTGCGTGCTCGGATGCTGCGGCCCCATGTTGATCACCAGCTCGTTGGTGTCGAACATCGCGCCGTGATGAATTACAGGTGTCTCCATCAGAAACTCTGACCGGCGTTGGTGCGTGGGTGCGTAGGTGCTTCGGTGCGTAGGTGCAGCACGCCGCATAGGTGCGGCACGCGACGCAACCCAAGCACCCAAGAACGCAAGCACCCAAGCACGACGTTATTCAATATCCGCTTCTTCCCTGGCCTGTCGCAGCTTGAGCCAGTCTTCCGGATTCTCCATCAGCAGCTCGCCCGGACCCTCGAGGGGATAGTCCTTCCGCTGCGGATAGCCCTGCCAGTCGTCCGGCATGAGAATGCGGCGGCGATCAGGGTGCCCGGTGAAATTCACGCCGAACATGTCGAAGACTTCGCGCTCGAGCCAGTTGGCGCCGCTCCAGATGCCCGTGACCGACGGCACCGGCTGCACCTCCGCCGCGCGGACCTTGACGCGCACGCGGTGGCGGTGCCGGATCGAATACAGGCAGTAGACGACGTCGAAGCGCTCGGCCCGCGGCGGCCAGTCGGTCGCCGTGACGTCGGAGCAGGTGTCGAACGCCGCGTCGGGCGCGTCGCGCAAATGCTTCACGACGTCGAGGAGCTTCTCGACCGGGACGACGATCGTCCAGTCGCCGACGAAATAACTGACCGCGGTGACGCTGCCGGGGATCGCGGACTGGAGCGCCGCGATGTACGCCGGCTGCGCGAGATCGGCGGGCGGCGGCGGCTCGGTCGGTCCGGCCGGAGCGGCCACCTTCGGGACATGTGGTTTGGGATCCTCAGCCATCTACGCCCATTATGCCCATTCCAGGGCACCCTTTTTCCAGGCGTAGTAGTAGCCGACGACGAGGATGAAGATGAACACGAGCATCTCGATCAGCCCGAACAACAGCAGCTTGTTGAAGATGACCGCCCACGGAAACATGAAGACGGTCTCCACGTCGAAAATCACGAACAGCATCGCCACGAGGTAGTACCGGATGCTGTAGCGATCGCGGGCGTCGGTCACCGGTTCGATGCCGCACTCGTACGGCTCGAGCTTGACCTTGTTGTACTTCTCCGGATGGATCAGGCTCGTGAACACGAGCGTGAACACCGCAAAACCGGTTGCGATGACGATGAAAATCGCGATGGGGATGTAGTTTGAAAGCATGTGTCGCGCGACGCGCGCGAACACGCGCCTCGTGAGAAAAGTCGTTGGTTTATAACATGCGACCTGAGGGGTGTCAAGAAACCGGGCGCGGACGCCCTTGATCGGGCAGGCTTGCCGCAACCTACAGATTTCAAACCAGTTTTGGGATTTGGTTGCTTGACGCTGCCGAAAACCGAGACCTATACTCAGATCATGCTCGATCGTCGCCTCCGGACGGCCGTCACCACGGTCGCCGCGCTCGCGGTGCTGACGCTCTCGCCGCTCGGCGCGCAGCCGAGCCAGCCGAACCAGCGGTCGATGTACGTCAGCGTGCTGAACGACGCCGGTGCGCCGGTGCCGAACCTCGGACCCTCCGACTTCATGGTCCGCGAAGACAACGTCGCGCGCGAGGTCCTGCACGTCGGCCCCGCGACCGAGCCGATGCAGATCGCGCTGCTCGTGGACAACAGCCAGTCCGCGCGCCCGTTCATCATCGACATCCGGAACGCCCTCCAGGAATTCGTGACCACGATGGGCGCGCCGTCCGACGCGGCCGGGGCGCGGAACGAGCTCGCGATCATCGCGCTGGCCGACCGTCCGACGACGCTGACCGACTTCACGGTCAGCCGCGCGCAGCTGCTCAAGGGCATCGACCGCATTTTCTCGGTGCCGCAGGCGGGCACGCTGCTGCTCGAGGGCATCATCGACACGTCGAAGATGCTCAAGAAGCGCGACGCCAGGCGCCCGGTGATCGTCGCGGTCACGACCGACGGCCCGGAGCTGAGCGATCGCTACTACGACCTCGTCCTCGGACCGCTCAAGGAATCGGGCGCCGCGTTCCACGCGATCACCATCGGCGGGCTCCGCGGGAGCCTCGGCGAGGGCGCGCGCGACCGCGACATGGTGCTCGACCGCGGCACGAGCGACTCGGGCGGCCGCCGCGACAACGTGCTCTCGGGTATGGCGCTGCGGCCGAAGTTCAAGGAGCTCGCCGACGAGCTGACGCATCAGTACCGCGTGACCTACGCGCATCCCCAGTCGTTGATTCCCCCGGAACACGTGACCGTTTCCGCCACGCGTCCCGGCCTCACCGCGCGGGGTACGCTCGCGAAAGAACCGCGGCTGGTCGCGAAGCCGTGACGCGCACGTGCCTCCTCGCCTGCGCGCTCGCCGCCTCGCTCGGCATCCTCGCGTCCGGACAACAACAACCGCCGGCGTTCCGCACCGGCGTCGAGCTCGTCTCGCTCAACGTCACGGTGGTGGACGGCAACGCCCACTACGTCACCGACCTCGACATGGCGGATTTCAACGTCTTCGAGGACGGCGTCAAGCAGGACGTCACGTTCTTCAACAAGACGAACCTGCCGATCGCGCTGGCGGTGCTCCTCGACACGAGCGCGAGCATGGAGAACAAGCTGCAGACGGCGCAGGACGCCGCGGTCGGCTTCGCGAAGCGGCTCCGCAAGCAGGACCTCGCGGAAGTCGTCGACTTCGACAGCCGCGTCACGGTGCTCCAGAACTTCACGAGCAACGCCGCCGACCTCGAGCAGGCGATCCGCAAGACGTCGGCGGGCGGATCCACGTCGCTCTACAACGCCGTCTACATCGCGCTGAAGGACCTGAAGAAGATCGTCGCGAAGAACACGGAAGAGATCCGCCGCCAGGCGATCGTGCTGCTCTCCGACGGCGAGGACACGTCGAGCCTCCTGCCCTTCGAGGAAGTGCTGGATCTGTCGAAGCGCTCCGAGACCGCGATCTACACCATCGGCCTGCGCGCGCAGGACGGGCCGGCGACCGGCACCAAGGGATTCAAGGAAGCCGAGTTCGTGCTGCGCCAGCTCGCGCAGGAAACCGGCGGCCGCGCCTTCTTCCCGGCGCAGATCGCCGAGCTCAACGGCATCTACTCGCAGATTTCCGACGAGCTGTCGAGCCAGTACACGATCGGCTACACGTCGAAGAATCCCCGGCGCGACGGCGCGTGGCGCCGGATCGTCGTGCGCGCGAACCGCCCGGGCGCGAGCGCACGCACCAAGACGGGGTATTTCGCCCCAACGAGCCACTAATGAACTTCGTGCCGTTGGCGCTCTACTCGGTTGCGCTGGTCGCCTACGTGTGGCACTTCTCCACTCGTGACGGCGCCTCCGGCCGCGTGGCGACGACGCTCCTGGTCGCCGCCGCGCTCACCCACACCTTCGTCATCGGCATGCAGACGATGGAGGCGGGGCACATTCCGATCGCGGGCGCGACGTCCGCGATCTCGACGTTCGTGTGGCTGCTGGCGCTCTCGTACCTCTACACCGAGATGACGACCGACGAGCGCGCGATGGGCGTGTTCATCCTGCCCTTGCTGGTCGCGCTGCAGGCGATCCCCGCGTTCCGGCCGAGCGTCGAGACCGCGTCGCCCGTGCTGAAAGGGCCGCTCTTCGGCGTCCACGTGTCGTCGCTGCTCTTCGCGTACGCGAGCTTCGCGCTGGCGTGCGTCATCGGCATCACCTACGTCCTGCTCTTCAAGGAAATCAAGGCGAAGCACCTCGGCTTCTTTTACGCGCGGCTGCCGTCGCTGCAGGTGCTCGACCGCATGAACCAGCGCGCGATCGCGATCGGGTGGTTGTTCCTGACCGTCGGGATCATCGTCGGCGTCATCTGGGCCGGCGAGGCGCGCGGCTACGCCGGCAGCGATCCGCGCGTGCAGGCGATGTCCCTGGGGGATCCGAAGATCTTCGCGGCGCTGATCTGCTGGGCGGTGTATTCCTTCGAGCTGTTCGGCGCGCGGCGGATCGGCTGGGGCGGGCGGCGGGCGGCGTACCTCTCGGCGCTGGGCTTCGCGATCGTGCTGCTCAATTTCGTGCCCATCAGCTATTTCCTGACGAAGAGCCACAACTTCTAACGTGCGCCTGCTCCTTGTCGGAATCAATCACCGCACGGCACCGGTCGAACTGCGCGAACGCGTCGACTTTCAGACCATCGGCGTCGATCGCGCGCTGCAGGCGCTGGCCGCGCGCGGGCTGACGCACGAAGCGGTCGTACTGTCGACGTGCAATCGCGCCGAGCTGTACACCGCGTGCGAGGACGTCGGCGCCGCGCGGACGGATCTCGTCAGCTTCGTCAGCGAGTTTCACGGCGTCGGCCGCGACGATCTCGCGCCGCACCTCTACGATCTGTCGGACCTCGACGCCGCGCGTCATCTGTTCCGCGTCGCCGCCGGCCTCGACTCCCTCGTCGTCGGCGAGCCGCAGATTCTCGGACAGGTGAAAGAGGCGCACGGCGTGGCGACCGAGCAGCGCGCTGTCGGTCCGCTGCTCAATCGCCTGTTCCATGCCTCGCTGGCGACCGGCAAGCGCGTCCGCACCGAGACGGCGCTGGCCGCGGGCGCGGTGTCGGTCAGCTTCGCGGCCGCCTCGCTCGCCAAGAAGATCTTCGGCGACCTGCAGGGGCGCAACGTGCTTGTCATCGGCGCGGGCGAAATGGGCAAGCTCACCGCCCGGCACATGAAGTCGCAGGGCGTCCGCCAGGTCACGATCATCAGCCGGACGATGGCCCACGCGGCGCGGACGGCGGAGGCGATCGGCGGCAGCGCGGCACCGTGGGACGCGATGGACACGGTGCTCGGCGCGAGCGACATCGTCATCACCGCCACCGGCGCGGCGCAGCCGATTCTGACGAAGGCGCACATCGAGACGGTGATGCGGCCGCGGCGCAACCGCCCGCTCTTCGTCATCGACATCGCGCTGCCCCGCGACGTGGAGGCGGCGGCCGGCGAGATCGAACAGGTCTTCCTGTACAACATCGACGACCTGCAGGCCACGGTCCGCGAGAACCTCGCGCGCCGGACCGGCGAGGTGTCGCGCGCGGAAGCGATCGTCGGTGAAGAAGTCGACCGGTTCGGCGCGTGGTTCCGATCGCGCGGCGCCATCCCCACTGTCGTCGCGCTCCGCCAGCGGTTCGAGACGATCCGGCGCGCGGAGCTCGAGCGTCTGGATTTCAAGATGTCCTCGCTGCCGCCCGACGCCCGCGCGCGCGTGGACGAGATCACCCACCTCATCGTCGAGAAGCTGCTGCTGACGCCGACCGAGCAGCTCAAGTCGCTCGGCGATCAGGAGACGGTCGGCGCGTACGCCGAGGCGATCTCGCGGCTGTTCGGACTGGCCGAGCAGGCGCAAGAGCAGACGGACGAGCACACGGACACCGGGCACACGCCCGGATCCGGCCGCGTCGAACCGTTCCGGCGCCCGCAGAAGCGGTAGCGAGAGATGCCTGACGCGCGCGAACTACGAATCGGGACACGCGGCAGCCAGCTCGCGTTGTGGCAGGCGAACACCGTGGCCGCGCGGATTGCCGCCGCGGGCGGACCCGCGTGCCGCATCAACGTGATCCGAACGTCCGGCGATCGCCTGCAGGACGCGCCGCTCTCGGAAGTCGGCGGCAAGCGGCTGTTCGTCAAGGAAATCGAGGACGCGCTGCTGCGCGGCGACGTGGATCTCGCCGTGCACAGCAGCAAGGACATGCCGGCGCGGCTGCCGGCGGGGCTGGCGATCGCCGGCGTCCTGCCGCGCGAGGATCCGCTGGACGCGGTGATCCTCGCGCCCGGCCGCGCGCTGTCCGTCGCGCATGCCGCCGTCGACGGCCTCGTCGCCGCGCTCGGCCAGACCCCGACGATCGGCACGAGCAGCGTGCGCCGCGTGGCGCAGCTGCTGAGAATCTTTCCCCGCGCGCGCTTCGTCCCGATCCGCGGCAACCTCGACACGCGGCTTCGCAAGCTCGACACCGGCGAGTACGATGCGATCATCCTGGCCGCGGCCGGCCTGCGGCGGCTCGGCTTCGCGTCGCGGATTTCGGCGACGCTGCCGGCTGACGCGTGCGTCCCGGCGCCGGGCCAGGGGATCGTGGCCATCGAGATCAAGGAAAGTGACGACGCAGTGCGGAAGATCGTCTCAGCCGTGAACGACGCCGCGGCCGGCGCGGCACTCGCCGCGGAGCGCGCCGTCGTGGACGCGCTCGGCGGCGGATGCCAGACGCCAATCGGCGCGCTGGCGCTGCCCGTGGGAGCCGAAGAAATCGATTTGATGGCCGTCGTCGTGTCGCTCGACGGCTGCCGCGCGGTGCGGGCGCACCTCCGGGGCGATCGCCGCGACGCGGCCGCGCTTGGCGCGCGTGTCGGCGCGGATCTGCTGGCCGACGGCGCCGGCGAGATCCTCGCTGAAGCCGAGCGTGCGCAGGCGGCGAAGGAAGGAACGCACCGATAGTGTCTGTTGTGTACCTCATCGGCGCGGGCCCCGGCGATCCGGGCCTGATGACCGTCCGCGGGATGCAGTGCCTCGCCGAGGCGGACGTCGTCCTGTACGACCATCTCGTGCATCCGCGCGTGCTGCGCTACGCGCGCGCGGACGCGGAAAAGATCGACGTCGGCGTCGCAGCGCCGCAGCCGCTCGAGCAGGAAGCGATCTGCTATCTGCTCGCGGAGAAGGCGCGCGAGGGGAAGATCGTGGCGCGCCTCAAGTGGGGCGATCCGTTCGTGTTCGATCGCGGCGGTTCGGAGGCGCTCTTTCTGCACGAACAGGGCGTGCGCTTCGAGGTGATTCCCGGCGTCCCCGCCGGCATCGGCGCGCCGACCTACGCCGGCATTCCGATCACCTATCCGGGCGGCGGCGACACGCTGACCTTCGTGCGCGGCCACGAAGACGAAGGCAAGACGCGCGCGTCCGTCGACTGGGCGCACCTCGCGAAACTGGACGGCACCATCGTCTGCTACACGGGCGCCGACCAGTTGAAGCACATCCTGAACGAGC
>Ga0193726_1001900_pt1 | contig 15145 bp, 10 predicted proteins | sample H2c1metaG_FD_144928 | JGI IMG/M metagenome (GOLD analysis project Ga0193726, IMG submission 144928) | Soil microbial communities from a riparian zone of the East river system, Colorado, United States - H2c1 | ecosystem: Environmental > Terrestrial > Soil > Riparian zone | place: USA: East River... | reverse complement strand
TTGATCTCCTACGCCATCGCCGGAGATGACCGGCTCGCGCGCCAGGCCATTCAGTCCTTCAACGACTCGCGCATTCCGGAGGGGATCACCCAGAGCCGCTACCCATCGTCGTTGAGCCAATTCATACCCACGTTCTCGCTGCTGTGGGTGGGCATGGTGCACGACTTCTGGCTTTATCGCGGCGACCCTGATTTTGTGCGCGCACAATTGCCCGGCACCCGCAGCGTGCTGGATTGGTTCCTCGCCCACCGGAGGCCGGATGGCTTGATGGGGAAATTGCCATGGTGGATGTTTGTCGACTGGGCGAAGGACTTCGACGCCGGCGTTCCGCCACAGGACGACAACGGTGGTTCGGCGGGAATCACGCTGCAGTTTGTCGAGGCACTGCGGTATGCGGCCGATATGGAGGCCAGCTACGGTGATGAGAATCGAGCGGGAATCTATCGCGACGCGGCGGCGCGTTCCTCGCAGGCCACTCGCGCCCTCTGCTGGAACCGGCAATACGGACTGCTCGCCGACACACCGGCGCAGACGCACTACAGTCAACATGCCAATATTCTTGGAGTCTGGCTCGACGTCATCGCGGCCGGGGAGCAGCGAAATGTGCTCACCAAAGTTCTCTCCGCCAGCGAGGCGGGAATCAAAGTTGAACCCGCACCCCCGGCCATGTCGACGGCCACTTACTATTTCCGCTTTTACCTTGCGCGGGCGGTGCAGCATGCCGGCATGGGGAACCGGTACCTGCAACTGCTCCAACCCTGGCGAGACATGGAGGCTCTTGGGCTCACCACCTGGGCAGAGCAGCCGGAACCGACCCGGTCCGATTCCCATGCCTGGAGTGCGCATCCCAACTTTGACCTGTTGACGATCGTGGCCGGGATTCGGCCTAAAACTCCGGGATTCAAGACCATCACCATTGAACCGAACCTTGGTCCGCTGCAGCACGTCCGCTCGGTGATGCCTTGTCCGCAGGGTGAGATCGAGGTCGAGTACACGCGCGAAAATGACGGCCTGCAAGCGCAGATCCGCTTACCTGCCGGAACGTCGGGCGAATTCATCTGGGAGGGGAAAACCTACGCCCTCCACCAGGGCCATCAGCAGATCATTCTGCCGCGAAGCGGGCAGGATGCCCGCAACCCCGGCTGAGGCCGGCCCGGCCTTTCCGGCACGGTGGGCAGGCGGTCTCCCCCGACGAAGCTGGGAAACCCCGTCTTCCACTAGAATTGTTCCCGATCTGATTTCTTACGATCAGTGTCGGGCGTTGGCTTGCTCTTGCTGACGCTGAAGTCTTCCACGCGGTTCAGGACGAAGGACGGGTTTGCAGTTTCCGGCAGCTTCATCCGCGAGAAATCCGCCTCTTGAACGTCCTCTAACACCAGCGCGGGGCGGGCATCTTCTTTCGCGCAACTGATCTTGATGTCGTTCATCTCCAAATTCTTTACGTGGCGGATGAAGAATCCGTGGGCGGGGGTAATGCCAAACATGGTCGGCTCGGGATAGTCTTTCTCTTTTTCCGGAAGCCGAAGGCCGGCATCGGCTTTGCTGCCTCCGCCGCGATGCTGGAGAACGACGTTGCTTATTTTCAGGTCTTCGATTTCGTGGCCGGGGATGCCGGTGATGCTCGAGCAGATCCGCGAATCCGCATTCGAACAGACAATGTTGCTGATCAGGACGCGCCGCAGCCGCCCCACCGGAAGATTTGCCGGGCCGCGCATTCGGGCACCCAGGCGCAGAAAGATTGCTGGTCCGAAGAGGTCGCGCATGGTGATGTTGGTGATGCTGACATCTTCGAGCAGCGCACCGTCCACGGTTTCGAGGGCAAGGCCGCTGCATCCATCGAAAACACAATTGGAGATGGTGACGTTGTTGAAGCCCCCGTTCGATTCGGTCCCGAACTTGATTCGTCCGGTGCGCGGCACTTTGGAATCAGCGGCAAAGTGCCTGAAGGTACCGTCCAGCAGCGTTCCTTCTTCGTAGTCACCGGCAACCAGACAATTGGTGACGGTCACCATTTCAGTGGCTCTCGCGTATCCCAGGGCAAACGAACTTTTCAGGCAGATGCCATCGTCCCATGGTGAATTTACGCTGCAATTCGAGACCCTCACGTTGCGGCAGCAATCGATGTCCATGCCATCGCGGTTGGTGTCGATGGTCAGATGATCGATGGTGAGGTTATCGACGCCGGTTGCGAGGATGCCGAAGTGTCCGCCATGCAGGATGGAAAAATCTCGCAGCAGAACATTGCGGCAGTTCTTCAGAGCGATGGCTTTATTGGCCGCGCCGGGAGTTTCTGCTTGGGGGCCTGTTCCCCATCCCCGGCTGAGTCCCTTGCCCCAGATAAGGCCCGGCCCGAGGATGGAGACATTTTCGAGTCCTTCGCCCCAGAGCAGGCTGTTGTGCCAGTGATTGTGGCCGAAATCCTGATAGGCGTCCCAGGGCGCGTTCGACTCAGCAAGATCGTATCCGCCGCCGCTTCCCGAAGGCGGATCGGCAGCCAGGATTGTCGATCCCGGAGACAATTGCAACCCAACCCTGCTCTTGAGATGGATCGAGTAAGAAAGATAGGTGCCCGCCGGGAAGGTCACCACGCCGCCACCGGCTGCGGCCGCCGCGTCGATGGTTTGATTGATGGCGGCGGTGTCGAGAGTTTTTCCATCGCCCTTGGCGCCAAATGCCGTCACATCGTAGGAAGCGGCCTTGGCCTCGCTGGCGGCGCCGTCCGCTCCGTGCGACGGCAGCACAACGAACGCAGCCCCGGCCATGCCCACTCCCGCGTTCTTCAAGAATCTTCGCCTTGCGTTCTTCTCGTCCGGCATGAGCCTTCCTTTGACGGTGCGATTGGTTGCGACTAATGTAATTGAGGCGCGCAGCAGCGCCAAGAGCCGGTGCTAGACTGTCATTCCGGTGTTCCGTTTCTGGAGGGAGTCTGGTTTTGCCGATTGATCCGGTTCTGGTCGTTCATGGCGGCGCCTGGGCCATTCCAGATGACATGGTGGAACCCCATCTTAACGGCGTGCGCAACGCCATGGCTGCGGGCTGGGCGGTGCTGGAGCGTGGTGGCAGTGCGCTGGACGCCGTCGAGGAAGCGGTCGTCATTCTCGAAAACGACGAGACCTTCGACGCCGGCCGCGGCAGTTTCCTCAACCGTGAGGGAAGAGTGCAGATGGATGCGCTCATTATGGACGGCGCGACCCTGCGCGCCGGGGGAGTGGGCTGCGTTGAGCGCATTGCGAATCCCGTCCGCGCCGCGCGCAAAATCCTCAGTGAGAGTCCGCACGTGTACTTTGTCGCTGAAGGTGCGGAACGATTCGCCGCCGAACACGGCGTACCGCTGTGCAAGAACGAAGATCTGATACTTCCCCGTGAGGTCGAGCGTCTGCGGGAATTTCAGGCGCGTCCCGAAGATCAGAAAGCGGATTTGTTCGCGCCGGCAATTTCGCATGACACCGTGGGCGCGGTGGCTCTCGATCGCGATGGTAATATCGCAGCCGCAACCTCGACCGGCGGCACATTGGATAAAGCCCCCGGGCGTCTCGGCGACTCCTCGCTCATCGGATGCGGCTGCTACGCCGACAACAAATCGGCCGCTGCTTCCACCACCGGATGGGGCGAGCCGATCATGAAACTGGTGTTGGCAAAATGGGCCGCCGACCGCGTCGCGGCGGGAAACATGCCCGGGTGGGTGGCGGCCGAGGCGATCAATTATCTCGAGTCTCGCTTGCAGGGACACGGCGGCATGATCCTGCTCAACGCCAGCGGCCACTTCGGCATCTTCCACAACACCCCGCGGATGGCATGGGCGGTCCGCACTCTAAAACAAGAGGACTTCGGCATCGAACGCAAGCTCTGAGGTTCGGGCCATCTCTGCCCCCCGCGCAGGCTTGCTCGACCGGCTCAGAAGCGCCGGATCTTCGGGATGATTGCCGTGGGGCCCTCCTGCCCCGGCTCCCTCCGGCACTAACTAAGCCAATTCCCCTCAGCAATCTGGCTTGATTCCAGGCCGCATTCCGGTATACAACTTGCGGGCTGTACCAAAACAGAATATGCATGCCGTCTGGACGCTCGCCACAGAATTCGGTGCCGGCGTCGGTCCCTTCGCCTCCACCGGGCCATTTCCACGGAGAAACTTTATGTCCATGCGACAGCTGGCTTCGCTTGCCGTTTCGATTTTGCTGCTGACTTCCACGGGATACACCCAGAGTGCGGCCACCGGCGACTTGCACGTTACCGTCAAAGATCCCAAGGGCAATGTGGTGACGAGTGCCACGGTCACAGCGCGCGACGACAGCAAGGCCTTTGAACGGGCGGTTACAGGCAGTCCGGACGGCGAATATCGCGTCGTCTCGCTGCCACCCGGCACCTATGTCATCACCGTGGAGACCCAGGGCTTTGCGAAAGCCACCGCCAGCAATGTGGTCATCACCGTGGGCGGCATGTCGGAACTGCCGGTGACGCTTACGGTCGCAGGCGGTCAGGAAGTGGTGAACGTCAGCTCGTCCGCGGAACTGGTGGAAACGACCCGCAGCTCCACCACCGACACAGTCGATCAGAAACGCATCGACAATCTGCCCATCAACGGCCGCAACTACATCAACTTCACGCTCACCGATTCGCAAGTGGTTCGCGACAACGCGCCCAACACCGGCGCTGCGCCGACCTCCGGCCTGAACATCAGCGGTCAGCGCGGGCGCTCCAATCTGGTCAACGTGGATGGCGCCGACGCCACCGACAACTCGGTCAATGGCGTTCGTTCCACCGTTTCCCAGGAAGCGGTGCAGGAGTTTCAGATCATCACCAACAGCTACGCCGCCGAGTATGGACGAGCCTCGGGCGGAGTGGTGAACATCATCACCCGCTCGGGTTCGAACGCCTTCCACGGCGACGTCTTCGGATTCCTGCGCAATCGCAACTTTCAGGCGGTGAATCCATTCAGCACCACGCCCGATCCGGCCTATACCCGGGTGCAGGGAGGCGTGGCCTTTGGCGGCCCGATCAAGAAAGACAAAACCTACTACTACTTTTCTTACGAGGTCACACGACGCCACGAGACGGGATTCTCCAGCATCGGCCAAGGAAATTTTGGCCTGACGCCATTCGACACGACGGCGGTGAATCTACCCTTTGGCACCCTGCAGTTGACCCCCGGCCAGGTCGGATTCCTGACCGATGCAAATGTGCTGGCGGCGGAGGCGGGCAATGCTGCGTTCGCGCAGGAAGTCGGCCAGTATGCTTTTCTGGCTGGAGCTTCCTCCGGGATGGGGGTGAACGGAGTATGGCCAACGGGGTTGACAGGCTTTCCCGGGATCAGCGGTTTCGCGACAACCTGCTCGGCGCCGCCGTGCTTTGTGCCGGCGTCCTACCAGACGCTGGCTTCGCAGGAAGGCAACTTCCCGGTTTTTGAAGGAACCAGCCTTTACTCCCTTCGCATCGACCACAATCTGAACAACAACAATCGCCTGACGTTTCGGGTCAACGCCAGCCCGAGCACCGTCACCGGAATTGAGGTTAGCGGCCAGGACCAGCCTTTCGGTCAGAACGCTTACTCGCGCACTTCGCAGCAGACTTATCGTGATGTCGCGGGCGTCGCGCAGGACACCTGGACCCTCGGCAACAACCAGGTCAACGAGTTGCGTTTCCAGTTCGCCCGCCGCGGACTCTCCTATTTCTACAACACCGAGATCCCGGGGGGGGCCGATCCGGCGGTCAACATTCCCGGCTTCGCCTATTTCGGGCGCGAGCCCTACTCCTACATCCAGCGCGTCGAAAAGCGCTATCAATTCACCGACAACTTTTCGTGGACGATTGGCCGCCACGACACGAAGTTCGGTGGAGATTTCAACTATCTTCCGATCACCGCCACGTTCACCGTGAACTACGGCGGTGTGTACGACTTTGGCAGTTTCAGCTCGGGGAATCTAGGCTTTGCCGCCCCCGCCGGATTGCCGGCATTCCCCGAGCTTTCGGCCGTGCAGGCATACGGCGCGGGCTTGCCCGGAGACTTTATCCAGGGGGTGGGGAGCCCGAGCGATTCATTCACCAACAGGCCATTGGGATTGTTCTGGCAGGATTCATGGCGCGTGCGCAAGAATCTGACCTTGAACTACGGCGTGCGTTACGACGTGGAATTCCCTCCGAAGTTCAAGGCCCCGCAGGGACTGGCGCTTCCCGCCTATGCAGGTTTGGGATTGCAGAAGGGCATTCAGACCGACAAGAACAATTTTCAGCCTCGCATCGGGCTGGCGTACGACCCCAAGGGCGACGGCAAAACGGTGATTCGTGCGTCCTACGGAATTTTTTATGATCACCCGTTGCTGGGACTCTATTTCCTGGGCGACGCCTCCGATGGATCGACCAGCGGCCAGTTAGCCTTCGCGGGAACCGGAACTTGCAGCGGCGCTGGAAGCCCAGGAAATTTGAACGCGATTCCGATTTTCCAGGGAATTCTGAATCAGCCGGAGTGCGCGCCTTCGCCGTTTCCGTTGGCGAACAACAATCTGTTCTACGAGCCGAACCAACAGCAGTTTCAATCGTTGAACGTTCCACAGTCAGTTTTCCTCAACCAGAACTACCTCAATCTGAACCTCGCGGATCCGTCTCAATCGACATTCCTGCCACTCGGCTTCCAGCCGTTCGGTTATCCGCAATCCAAGGATTTTGTCTACGCCTACTCACAGCAGGTGAACCTGACGGTGGAGCGGGATCTCGGCAACGGCTTCGCTTTCAGCATTGCCTACAACTTTAACGGTGGCCGCCACATTAATCGTCCGATCAATGCGAACACCATTCGCGGAGATTTGATGACGGCGAATTTCTTCGCCGCCAACCTGGCCGGCGCAGGCGCGAGCAGCCCCTTCACCGTGAGCGGTTGCGGAGCCGGCTACGTGGACCCGTCCTTGGTTAACTTCTTTCGGCCGTCAGGGCTGAATCCCTCGATCGCCGCGGCGTTTTATCTGAGCGGCGATCCTGCAAAGGTCGCATGCGTGGCGCAGGCGCAGGCCCTTCTTGCTACCCTGCCGGGCTTCAACACCAACTGCAACCCCGTGCCGCCCACGCCCGACTACACGGGTTGCGTTCCTTTCGGCGACATGGACGCAAACTTCTCAAACGGCAGCTCGGTCTATCACGGACTGACTTCCAATCTTCGCAAGCGCTTCGGGAATCACTACGAATTTCTCGCTTCCTACACCTGGTCGCACGCGATCGACGATTCCACGGACTTGCAGTCCACGCTGACGCCACAGGACAGCTACACTCCGGCCGCGGATCGCTCTACGTCCACCTTCGATCAACGCCACCGCTTCGTATTCAGTGGCGTGTACCAGACGGGCAAGCTCAGTGGCGATGGCCTGGCGAGCCGGATCTTCAGCAATTGGACATTTGCTCCGCTGATCGAATTCAGCTCCGGACGCCCCTTCAACATCCTTACGGGCAATGGCGACAATCTGCAATTGTCTTCGCTCACCGGGCGGCCCAACACTTTCGAAAATCCCGCATGTACAGCGATCGGCAACAAGCCGGTCGCTTCGAAGTTCTCCCCCACGGGAATTTTCCAGGAGCCCTGCATCCTCAACTTCGACGGAACGCTGGCCTCTCTCGATGGCAACCTCGGACGCAACGCCGGCGTTACTCCCTGGACGGCATTCAACGATCTCCGCGTCGCCAAGCGCATTTATTTCGGCGAGCGTTACAGCCTGGACTTGATCGCCGATACCTTCAACCTCGCGAACCGCTTCAACGTGGCAGCCGTCAGCCCGCTCTACACCAACGCGGGAACGCCCACGTCGTCCTACGATCCCCGGCAATTTCAGTTCGCCGTGAAGGTGAACTGGTAGGTCGGAGTGCCCGGCCAGCGAGCCGGGCTGATCAGAACGGAAACACCAACCCAGCCACACCTGGACGAAGAAGTTGGCTGCCCTGGGTTCTTGGTCCGGACCGGGGTTCATTCGAGCTGCTCCCCGGCTTGCTCTAGTCATGGCCGTTTCGAAACCCAGCCCTGCTTTGCCCTCCTCCAGGGCCGTTCCAGTTTCGCGGCCATGCGGAAGCGGCAGAAGCATGGGTTTGCCAGGTCGAACCCAAGTTCCTGAAACCAGGTTCCTGAATCCCATTGACTCCTGCTCATTCCAGAGTAGAATCCCGCCTCTGGAGGCTGGGATGCCCGAGCTTTGGCAGCCGCTGCTGGAACGTTGGAGCAGCGCCGGACTGATTGACGCCTCCACCGCGGAGCGCATACGCAATTACGAATCATCCCATGAAGGACCGAAACACCTGCGCTGGCCGGTTCTGCTTGCTGTCGCCTTTGGCGCGATCATGCTTGCCGCAGGGGTTCTGCTTTTCGTCTCGGCGCATTGGGACGAACTTTCTCCCCGCGGACGTTTTTCGCTGGTTCTTTTTCTGGTGACCATCTTCCATGTGGCGGGAGCGGTTGTTTCAGAGCGCTTTCCGGCACTGGCAACCGCGCTTCACGGCGTAGGGACGGCGTCTTGCGGCGCGGGAATCTTCCTGGCTGGGCAAGTCTTCAATCTGCAGGAACACTGGCCCGCAGGGGTCATGCTGTGGGCGATCGGAGCCTGGATCGGCTGGGGACTTCGCCGGGATTGGGTGCAAGCCGGGCTTGTGGCGGTGCTGACTCCCGCGTGGCTGGCCTGCGAGTGGATCGATCGAACCCAACGCTACAACTGGGAGAGCGGACGGATCCTGTCGCAAGGTCTGTTGCTGTTTGCCGCCGCTTATCTGACTGCCTACTTTGGCACCCGGCGCGGAAACACCCGCGCTTGCCTGGCTTGGATCGGGGGACTTGCTCTGATTCCCTGCGCGGCTGCTTCCCTGCCGGAGGGCTATACTTATGGCAGCGTTCCGGACGCCCCCGCTCATTTGATATTTTGGGGACGAACCCTGGGCTTCGTCCTTCCTCTCGTGTTAGCTCTATGGTTGCGAAGAAAAGCAGCGTGGATGAATGTTGCCGCTGCACTTTGGGTGGTTGTGCTCATTTTCCTTCCCGGTAAATCCGATCCGCTTGAATCTTTGCTTCATGAGAGCCTGCGCACTCTCGGCCCATACCTATGGTGCGCGCTGGCTTCCTGGGGGCTGATTGCCTGGGGAATCAAAGAAGCGCGGCGGGAACGGATCAACCTTGGCATTCTGGGTTTCGGTATCACTCTGTTGGCTTTCTACTTCTCGAACGTGATGGACAAGCTGGGACGCTCGGCCAGCCTGTCCGGCCTTGGCCTGGTATTCCTTGTACTGGCATGGGGACTGGAACGCACGCGTCGCCGATTGGTTCGAAGCGTGAAAGGCGCCAGCGCATGAAACCTCTCTACACCGGCCTCCTGCTGGCCCTGCTGCAGGTTCTCCTGGTTTGTACACTGGGAGTGAAGCTGCTCTATGATCGCGGCCATCGCCCCCGTACCTGGATCAAAGTGGCGACCTACGATCCAAATCTCCCCATCCGCGGCCGATATCTCGCCATTGCCCTTGAAGTTCCTGCGGAGGGATTCACCAGCCAAATGGAGAGCATCTACGACAGGGAGGGGAAGCCAACCACGCACGAAGCGTTCGACCCCCGCAACTGCGACCTGGTGTTGCGGGACCGCCAGGCGATTGCGGTGGGAGACACGATGGGGGAGTTTCACGCCGCTATACGTCGGCAGGATGACAAGCTGATCGCCACGCTGAATGGCGACATGACCTTCTTTCTTCCCGAACACGCGAATGTTCCTTTTTCCTTCAGCCATCCCGGCACCGATGAACTCTGGGTTGAAGCGACCATCCCGCGCAAAGGTCCGCCTCGTCCCATCCGCCTCGGAATAAAAAGGAATGGCGTACTCACCCCATTGGCGATTGACTGACCCGAATCGTGGCTCCGCCTGCTACACTTTGCTTTTCCATCCTTGGCGATTGCCGGAGCTTCACCCTTCATGTCAGACCCTTGCACTCCCACTCCGCGGACGCGCCTTGTCCGCGAGCCGCAACGTGGCGTCTACGATCGCGCCGCCGCTTACAGGATTCTCGATGAAGGTTTCATCTGCCACGTCGGCTTCGTGCTCGATGGCCAGCCGTTTGTCATTCCCACAAGTTATGGCCGCGCCGGCGACGTCATCTACATTCACGGCTCTTCCGCCAGCCGGATGTTGCGCCATCTCGATCAAGGCATTCCCGTTTGCCTTACGGTTACGCTGCTCGACGGACTGGTCCTCGCCCGTTCTATTTTCAATCACTCGATGAACTACCGGTCGGTGGGTGTACTGGGGACAGCAGTCGCCGTGCGTCATCCGGAAGAAAAGCTGGAAGCGCTGCGTTTGCTGTCGGAGCACCTCATCCCCGGCCGCTGGGAAGATTCCCGCAAGCCGAACGAGAAAGAACTCAAAGCCACCCTGGCCCTGCGGCTCCCCATCACCGAGTTCTCCGCCAAGGTCCGCGAAGGCGGCGTGATTGATGATGAGGAGGACTATTCGTTTCCCACCTGGGCGGGAATTGTTCCATTGAGCACGTCCGCGGGAACACCGGTCGACGACTCGCGCTTGCCGCCCGGACAGCAAGTCCCCGACTACGCCCGGAATTACAGACGCAAGACATAATTTTTTCCCGTCACGGCTCGCGTGGTGACAGGCCGCCCCGGCGGTCCCGCCACGCCCAAGCACGAGCCAGGTTCTGCGGCTGCGAGCAAGGCATGCAGCATCGCCCAGGAAGGGCCTCAAGAGGTTGCAGACGGGTGGGGAAGAACCGGGCTTTCCATTTTTCTGTGTCTCGGTGGCAAGGGCCCCTAAGGAATCAGCAGCAGCTTCCCGGCCGTCTTTCTTGCTTCCAAATCTCGATGCGCCTGCTGCACTTCCGCCAGCGGATAAGAACCAGCAATCCGCCGCTTCAGTTTCCCTTCGGCAATCATGCTGAACACCGCACCTGACCGGGCCAGCAATTCCGGACGTGTCGCGGTGAAGTGGGCGATCGAAGTGCGTGCCATGTAGATCGACCCTTTTTGGGCCAGCACCTGCGGATCCACCGGGGGCACCGGTCCACTGGAGGCACCGTACAGCACCAACATACCGCGCGGGCGCAACACGTTCATGCTTTTGTCGAAGGTGGCCTTGCCGACGCTGTCGTATACAACATCCACTCCCCTGCCCCCGGTAAGGCGTTTTGTCTCGGCTTCAAAATCAGTTTGCGTGTAAAAAATCACTTCATCGGCGCCAGCTTCGCGGGCCAATTTGGCTTTCTCTTCCGAGGAAACGGTGCCAATGACCCGTGCACCCAGATGATGCGCCATCTGCACCAGCAGCAATCCCACCCCGCCCGAGGCCGCCTGTATCAACGCGGTCTCGCCCGGCCTCAAAGGATAGGTGTCGTTGCACAAATAGTGCGCGGTCATGCCCTGCAACATGGTGGCCGCCGCATCGCGATCGCTGACCCCTGCGGGGACGGGAACCAACGCCTCGGCAGGCGCCGCCACATACTCCGCATAGGAGCCCAGCACACCGCTCCAGGCCACCCGATCCCCGGCCTTGAGAAACTTCACTTCATCCCCAACCGCCGTGATGACGCCCGCCCCTTCTTGTCCGGCGATGAATGGCAAGGGCGCCTTGTAAGCGCCGCTGCGCATATAAACGTCGACGTAGTTCACGCCGGAGGCGGCGATCTGCACGACCGCAGCGTTGCTTTTCGGTTGCGGAAGCGGCAATTCCACGAGCTCGAGGACTTCCGGACCACCGGTTTGATTGACTTGGATGGCTTTCATGTGTGCCTTGAATTCTACTTGAGTTCGGCTGATTCTCTTTCTATGATGGGTTGCGACCGACAAACAATCTCAAAGTTGTACAGCATGGACCCGATTCCCTTGTGACCCGGGAATGGTGAAAGTGGTTGCACCGGTTCGACCTCGGCAGAAAAGCATGCCGGGAAGAATTTCTAGACCGTCAACCCATGGAAAGGCCGCACCAGGAGTGTCCAAAACGCGGAAGTCCCGATTGGCCGAGTTCCTGCTTCTGAGTCTTTGTTTTTTCCTCGCGCCTGAGCGTGCAACTGCAGGGGACAACAAGGTGATGGGAGAAGTGCGGTTTGAGGGAGCCACAAAGCTGGAGAAGGATTCGGGGGTTTGGGTCGATGGCGGATACGTCGGATACCTGAAGGAGTTGAAGGGAAACAAGAAAGTGCTTTTGCTGCCAGGTGAACATCGGATCGTGGTACGCCAGTCGGGATTCGATGACTTTACGCAAAAAATCGTGGTCGAACCTGGGCAAGCACTGACCGTGCGAGTTGTTCTGCACCTGATGCCGCGGGCGCGGGCTCCGGAGGTAACCGCCACTTTGAAGGTCTCGGTTCAACCAGGACGGGCGGCGGTATTTCTCGATGACAATTACGTCGGACACGCCAGTGAACTGGGTGGCGCGACTCATTCTCTGTTGATCGGACCCGGAAAACACCGCATCAAGGTGGAACTGCCGGGTTATCAGACCTTTGAAACGGAAGTAAATTTGCTCGCTGGACAAAAATCGGAAGTAAAGACCAAGCTGGCCAAGGGCAGCATCCAGCAGGCCAGTCCCAACATCAAACCGCCTCAATAGACCCGAGGCGGGACCCTGTTCCTCCAGACACTTGGCGTTTGCCGCCCGCTCCACCGGCCAGGACTCGCCTTTTCACCGCTTTCATGGAAACTTTGCTTCGCGTCGCACAGCGAGGGCTCGTCGGCATCTTCCCTTCTCCCATCTTCCCTCTTGACAGTCCATTCTTTTATCTGTTACATAATGTAACGCTACAATGATGAACACATCGAAAATGCGCCTGAAGAATCTGGGTGAAGTGGAACAGCTCGTCATGGATTACGTTTGGAGCCATGGCCCGTCTACTTCGGAGGCGTGCCGCGAGGCGCTGGCCTCGTCCCGTCCGATGAAGGATTCCACGATCCGAACCGTCCTGCGCCGGCTCGAACAGAAGGGCTATCTCACCCACGCGGTTGAAGGCCGCACCTTCATCTACCAGGCCTCGGACGCGCGACAGAACGTCGCGGTCCGCGCGGTGAAGGGGATCATCGACCGTTTCTGCGGCGGATCGGCCGAATTGCTGGTTCTCGGTATGGTGGACAACGCGGTGCTCAACCGGAAACAGCTGGAACGGCTGGCCCGCAAGATCGCTGAAAAAAGGGAAGAAAAACCATGACGCCTGTCGCTGCCCTCGATGTGTCCACCAGCCTTCTCCTGCCGCTTGCCACTGCTGCCGCACGCGCCCTGGCGCTGGCGGGCGCCGGCGGGCTCGGGTTGGCTGCCTTTCGGGTGAAAGCCACTTCGGTGCGCCTCCTCACTTGGACCGCGGTGCTCTATGCGGCCCTCGCCATGCCGTTGCTGGCGCGGATGCTGCCGCCGCTGCCAGTGCCCATGCCGGGATTTCTTCAATCCGAAGGGGCACCGCCTGCGTCCAACGAAATGCAGGTTTCGCGGCCGGCTGCAGCCGCTCCGATGAATCTGCATGCAACTCCGCGCCAGCAAGCGGCCCTTGCCTTGGTGAGCCCGGCCACCCCCGCGAGGATCTTGTGGTCCACGATGGGGTGGGATGTGGTCGCGGCGGGAGTGTATCTCGCGATCGCTTTTTTTCTTCTCGCGCGGCTGTTCGTAGGACTGGCGCTCGCCCGCCGGTTGAGGCGCGCATCGCAAAGGATCGACGAAACGCGCATCACCGTCAGGCTTGCATCCCGCGCTCACGCCTCCGGGCTCGCCTCCATTCCGCGGGCGGCTGAATCCGAATTCATTTCCGTACCGGTCACGATGGGCGTGTTGTGCCCTCTGATCCTGCTGCCACCCACCTGGCGAGAGTGGGAAGATCGCAAGCTCGACGCCGTCATCGCGCATGAGGTGTCGCACATCGCGCGGCGTGACACTCTCACCCAGCGCCTCTCGCTTCTGCATTGCGTCATTTTCTGGTTCAGCCCCCTCGCCTGGTGGCTCGGCAGGCATCTGGCGGATCTGGCGGAGCAAGCCAGTGATGAAGCGGCGCTGTCCTGCGGCGCAGACCGCACGGATTACGCCCGGACTTTGCTCGGCTTCTTCGAAGCATTGCAGGGCACGCCAGGCCGGGTTTGGTGGCAGGGCGTCTCGATGGCCCACGCGGGGCGCGCCGAACAAAGAGTAGAAAGAATTCTCGCTTGGAAGGGAGCTGTTGCCATGAGTCTCAAGAAATCGATTGCTGTCATGGTGGTCACACTGGCGGTCCCGCTTGTCTATCTGGCTGCCTCCGCCAACCCGGCCAGCGGCCGCCGGAGCCCGCAGGGCTTAGAGATCGCCCAAGCGCCGGAGCAGCCCCCGGTACCGCCGGCTTCCCATGCTGCGCACGCACCCAAGAAGTCTTCCAGCCACAGCTTCCGGGCTTACCGATACGACGACGCGCAACGCTTCGTGATCGTGACGGGCAAAAGCGATTCCCTCACCATGTCCGGCACCACAGAAGATGGCATGCGGGTCGAAGAGCTTCGGGAAAAAATCCCGGGAGACTTCATCTGGTTCCGGCGTGACGGGAAGTCCTACATCATTCGCGACCAGGCCACGGTCGATCGCGCCAAAGGATTCTGGGCTCCCCAGGAGGCGCTCGGCCAGAAACAGGAAGAACTCGGCAAACAGCAAGAAGCCCTGGGAAAACAACAGGAAGAACTCGGCACAAGAATGGAACAGGTCCACGTTAAGGTTCCGGACATGACAAAAGAGATCGAAGGACTGCAGGCGGAATTGAAGCAGCTCGGTTCCACCGCCACCCTGGAGCAAGTGGGCCAGATTCAATCGGAAATTGGGGACTTGCAAGGCAAGATTGGTGATGTTCAGTCTCAAGCCGGCGAGCAGCAGGGCAAGCTGGGTGAGGAGATGGGTGTCCTGGGAGAAAAGCAAGGCAAACTCGGAGAGGAGCAAGGCGAACTCGGCCGCCAGCAGGGCGAACTGGCGGAGCAGGCGAACCGCCAGATGAAGCAGCTTCTCGACGAGTCGATTTCGAAGGGTACCGCGAAGCCCCTAGGCGCTGACCTGTAAGCAGGCGCCTGGATCGCCAGTCCCGGATCGCCAGTAACGGATCGCCAGTCACGGGTGATGGGTGGCAAGAACGGGAATTTGAGCCGCGAATGGGGGAGCGGGCGTGGGCGCCGGAGCGCGCGGCGTATCCTAAAGGTTCCGGGCTTTCG
>Ga0193726_1001899_pt1 | contig 15149 bp, 8 predicted proteins | sample H2c1metaG_FD_144928 | JGI IMG/M metagenome (GOLD analysis project Ga0193726, IMG submission 144928) | Soil microbial communities from a riparian zone of the East river system, Colorado, United States - H2c1 | ecosystem: Environmental > Terrestrial > Soil > Riparian zone | place: USA: East River... | reverse complement strand
GGCTGGTTTCAAAACCGCGGCGCGCGAGCGAGTTCTCCTCGAGATCGATCAGAAGCTCAAACTCGATTTTGAGCTCGTTCCCGGCAGCGTCACCGAATCTGTCACGGTGACGGGCGAAGTTCCGTTGCTGCAGACGCAGACGATGGAGACGGGAGAAGTCATTTGGTCTCGGCAGATCCTTGACTTGCCTTTATTGAACAGAGACTTCCTGCAGTTGTCCAAGCTGACTCCCGGTGTTCTCACCGCCAGCGGCGGCAATGGAGTCAATCTCACCGTCAACGGACAACGTGAGTTTTCAAACTCGGTGATGATCGATGGCATCGAGGCGACCGGCAATCGAAACAATGACTCCGGACTGCGGCCCAGCGTGGATGCAGTTGAAGAGTTCAAAGATTGTCACCTCCGGATACTCGGCTGAATTCGGCAGGGCTGCCGGGGCGGTCATCTCCATTGAAACCAAGGCGGGATCGAACAAATTCCACGGGAGCCTGTATGAATTTTACCGGCCCAACAGCACCGCCGCAGCCACCTATTCCTTCAGCGGACCTGCCCAGCGCTCCCAGCTGAAACAACACGATTTTGGCGTCACTTTGAGCGGGCCCGTCAAGAAGGACAAAATATTTTTCTTCTCATCTTTCGACGCCTATCGCTTCCGCGACGTTTTCGTGTATGCCGACTCGGTGCGGATTTCCGGTTTGATCATCTACCAGCCGGGCGGGGGGGGTGGATCTTTCCCGGCTGCTCGATCCGCAAACCGGAAATCCAATTCCAATTTTCGATCCCGCTGTCACGGCGGCAAGCTTCGGCAGTTCCGTTCAGCAATTCGACGGAAACATCATTCCTGTTGACCGGGTCAGCGCCGCGGGAAAGGCCGTCCTGCAGAATTTTTTCCCCGCGCCGAACCTCCCCGGCGATCCCGGCAGCCATGGCTGGTCTGGCAACTTCCTGGCCCGGCAAATCTTTCGCAGCAACTTCAATAACGCAGACAATCGTCTGGACATGAACCTCTCACAGAAAGACCGGATATCGGTTTTCTACCACTACGGCGATTACCAGACCCTGACGGGTGACCGGTTCGCCGGACACATTCCGGTGGACGGGGGAGGGGATGGCGATGCGGGCGATTCCGAGGACGCCCGGGACCAGTCGATCTCTTTCACCCAGACGCATTCCTTTTCCAGTCGATGGCTCAATGAATTCCGTTTCGGATACTCCAGGTTCCGCCTCGACCAGTTGAGCTTGCTGAATGACCGGGACCTTTCCAGCCAGTTTGGGATGGCAAATGTGAATGTCCCCGGCTTCCCCGCCACCGCCAGTTTTCCCGAAGTCTATTTGCAAACCGGTTTTTATACCGGCGGCTCGACCTTTAAGCCGTTGCTTTTCCTGGATAACAATATTCAGATCTCCGAAAGCATTTCCGGAAAAGTCGGCCACCATGACTTCAAAGCCGGGTTTGATTACCGGCGTCTACGCTCCAACCCGAACTTCTCGCTGTTTCCCACCGGGTTTCAGTATTACGGCGGGCAGTTCGCCAGCCTGACCAGCGATCCCACCTTCAGCTTCGACGACCCGGCTGCCTATTTCGAAAACGGCGGATCCGACGTCGCTGACTTGCTCCTTGGCCTGCCGCTGTCGGTAAGCATCGGATTGCAGCTGACCAATCCGACGGCCAAAAGCTGGGAGATGCATTTCTATGGTCAGGATTCCTGGCAGGTGACGCCACGGATCGTTCTCAGCTATGGACTGCGCTACGAATTCCAGAAGCCTTACGGCGAGATTCACAACCAGCTGTCGAATTTTGATCCGACCACTCTGAGCGTGCTGATCGCCGGAGCCGGCGGAAATTCGGGGACACTGGTTCAGGATGACAGGAACAATTTCTCGCCGCGCCTGGGTATCTCCTACCAATTCAACCGCAAGACCGTGCTGCGAGCGGGTTATGGTCTCTATTACACGCCGGAGAATGATGCCCGCAGCGACGCTCTCACCAAGAACTATCCCTTCGCGGTCCAGCAACTGTACAGCAACAGTTTTTACCTCGATCCGCCATTTCCATATGTGCTGGATACCGGGATCAACCGCATCTCCACCATTCCCCTGGCAGCCGGAACCTCGAGCATCGCTGCCGCAGATATTATGGAGAGCAAAAGCCAGGGACTGTTCTATCTGGATCCCCACTTTCGCACCGGGTATTCCGAGCTCTACAACTTGACTTTGGAGCGCGAACTCACTCCGAGTATGAGCTGGGAGGTTGGCTACGTGGGTTCGGTAGCCCGCAAACTGCCCTACGCGGTGGGAGATGTAAACCGCGGCCAGCGGATCAGTGATCTGCTGGGCGAGATCAGTGCTCAGTTTCCCGAGGGCAACGGCCACTATCACTCTTTGCAGTCCAAGCTGACGAAACGCTTCTCGAGTAACATGAGTTTCCTAGCCTCCTACACCTGGAGCAAGAATATTGACAATGGCCCGGCTCCGTTCAACCTGGGAAAAAATCTCAACCGCAATAACCAACCCCAGGACCCATTCAATCTGGGGGCGGAGGTCGCGGTCGCGGATACCGATGTCACCCACAACCTGGTCGTGAGCGGCATCTATGAGCTTCCTTTCGGACGGGGCAAGCGTTTCTTTGCCGCCTGGCATGGTGCGCGTCAAGCGGTTCTCGGCGGCTGGCAGCTCAACACAATTTTTGTTTCGCGCACCGGCCTGCCGGTGAACGTGGTCCAACATGCGAACAATCCGGTGAATCCAGGCCTTCGGCCCAACCTGATTGGCGATCCAATCCTGTCACGATCCGAGCGTACGCTGGATCACTATTTCAACAAGGACGCATTCTGTGTTCCGGTCGGCGATCCAGATCCAGATTGCCCCGCTCTCGGACCGAACGGCGCCGGCTCGGCAGGGCGGAACCCAGTGCGCGGTCCCGGATTTGTCAACTTTGATTCCTCCTTGTTTAAGGACTTTGCCTTCGGCGAGGTGAGAAAACTTCAGTTGCGTTTTGAAGCATTCAACCTCCTGAATACACCCCATTTCGGCAACCCTGAAGGGGATTTTGGCAGTGGGGCAAACTTCGGACGAATTCGAGGGACCGTGGAAAATCCCCGGATCCTCCAGTTTGCCGCGAAGTTCCTGTTCTGAACGGAGTGCGCTCATGGCGACGCGGCCGCGCACCGTCCCCTCCGCGGGAGGAAAGTCCGAATTCCAGAGGACTGACCGAAGCGGGGGTTCGACCTCCGATGGCAGGTCCGTGGGCGACAGGTCCGGAGCGAAGCGAACGCCTGCCTTGGGCGGGGACCGTGACAAATTCCACCCATGACTCGGGGCCATGCCGATGGCTCGCCTTGCCCGCGAGCGGTCTGGTTCCAGGAAACGCGCGGTCCGGTTTCCCTGCCGGGACAGGGCCGGTCCCGCCTCTATGCCATTCCGGGATGGCCCCGGAATTTGCAATCCCCTCCCCGGTTGGGGATTGGGGGAGTTCGATCTGGGTGCGCCATCGATCACTTGGACGACGGGGGGCCTTGTGCTATTCGGTGAGTATTCGATTTCGTGAAAATTTGTCAGGGAGAAAACTGGATGTGTAATTGGACTCGCACGGCGCTGGTTTCCCTCTTGTTGCCGCTTATCACGGTCGCCGCCGACGGTTTGGCCCAGGAGAAGAAATTCGCCGCCGATCAGATGGACACCATTCTCTACGGGGTCGCATACTATCCGGAATATATGCCCGACGATCGTCTCGACAAGGATATCGAGATGATGAAAGCCGCGGGGATTACCGTAGTCCGAGTTGGCGAATCCACATGGAGCAGCTGGGAACCAAGGGACGGCGATTTCCAGTTCGCCTGGATGCAGCGCGTGTTGGACCGGATGCAGCAGGCGGACATCAAGGTAATCCTCGGCACCCCCACCTATTCCATCCCCACCTGGTTGTACAAAGAACATCCGGAAATTCTGGTGACGCACGCTGGAATCGCTCCCCCGCTCAACGGCTCGGTGTATCCGACTTACCCATCATCGTCGGCTCCCGGCGCCTACGGCCCGCGCCAGAATTATGATTTCCTGAACCCATACTTCCGGCAGTACGCGGATCGGATCATCCGCCAGATCGTCAGCCACTTCAACAACCATCCCGCCGTCATCGGCTACCAGATCGACAACGAAACCTTCCCCACGGGGGTGCCGACCCCCTACATGAATGCGGCGTTCCTTCAGCGCCTGAAGCTGAAATACAAAACGCCGGAGACCATCAACAAAATCTGGGGGCTTTCGTACTGGGGACAGTTGGTCGACAACTGGGACGACCTTCCGCCGCGCGACGGCATCCTGAACCCGGGATACAAGCTGGAATGGGAAAATTTCCAGCACGACGTGGTCACCGACTATCTGGCAGCGCAGGCAAAAATTGTGAACGAGTACAAACGTCCGGACCAGTTCATCACTCAGGATTTTAGCGGTGGCGTGCATGCGAACATCGACCAGTGGGCGATTGCTCGTAATCTCGACGTTGTCGCGGAGAACCCATATTTCGAGACGCAAAATCGCCTCAATGGCCGCTCGATTTGGCTGTCAGGCGATCTCGCCCGTTCTCTGAAGATGGCGAACTATCTGGTGACCGAAACCAACGCGCAGGCAATCGGCTGGGATTCGCGTACCCAGTACCCGCAGTATCCCGGACAGCTCCGGCTGGTTGTCTACACTCATCTTGCGGCCGGCGCCAACATGGTTGAGTACTGGCACTGGCACTCCCTGCACTACGGCCAGGAGACCTATTGGAAGGGTGTACTCTCCCACGACCTGCTGCCCAACCGCACCTACGCTGAGGTGACTCGGGTGGCAGCCGAATTGAAGAAAATTGGTGCCCAGCTCGTCAACCTCAGGAAGGACAACAAGGTGGCGATCCTGGTCAGCACCGACTCAGCCAACGCCCTCTCTTACATGCCGGTCAGCGACCGGGTGAACTACATGACCGTTTTGCAGCAGATGCACAACTCACTTTACGACCTGAACCTGGAACCGGATTTTGTGCGGGTTGGAGATCCCAATCTTGCACGCTACAGGGTGCTCCTGGTTCCCCCCTTGTACAGTGCATCGGACCGCGAATTGCAACAGCTTGCCGATTACGTCAAGAGCGGCGGCCAGGTCGTCATGTCTTTCAAGAGCGGTTTCACCAACGAGTTTTCCACGGTTCGCGATGTCATGGCGCCGGGGCCTTTGCGCGCAGCTGCCGGCTTTCATTACCAGGAGTTCTCCAATCTTGCCGAGCCTGAGAAGCTGACTCCCGATCCCTACAAGGCCGGGGACCAAAATCTGGGTTCGGTGTGGCAGGAATTTCTCATCCCGGATACCGCCGACGCCCTGTCCTGGTTCGACGACCCCTATTGGCATCTTCCCGCAATCACTCGAAACCAATACGGCAGCGGGAGCCTGATTTACGAAGCAACGTATGTCACCGACGTCCTGCAGCGGGAGGTCATTCGCGATGTACTGAGTCACGCCGGTCTGACCGGGCCAGACCAGAACCTGCCCGACGCCGTCAAAATTCGGCATGGGCGAAACTCGCAGGGTAAAGCATTGCACTACTACCTCAACTTTTCCGGAAAAGAGCAGACCGCGTCATATTCCTATGGTGACGGTAGCGATCTGCTGACCACGAACGCGGTCTTCAAAGGCGGGGCGCTCAAGATCAAACCCTGGGACCTCGCCATCATTGAAGAGCGATAGGCGGAATTGCTGTCCTCATGGGTGTCGCGGACGTGGCTGTACAGGGCGGAAGCAGCACGGGTTCGGACCGGAGCCATCAGGCCTACGTTTTCCCGCCGCCTTGACAGTCGATGGCTGGTTCCCAGAATGGGTGCGGTCTGGCCGAGCTTGAGAAACCCAAGCAGCGAATGAGTGCCGGTGGATTTGACCCGGTTTGACCTGCCCGGCCTCCCCGCCCGTTTTGGGCGATGACTCTGCTTGTGCGTGACCTGGCTTCGAGCTCGAGCGCGGCCGGATGCGATAGTATTGCGAAGCCGTTTTGCCTTCAAAGCGCTACACTGACAACATTGCATTTCTAAGTAGAGTGTGTCGAAATTCGGCGCCCGCCGTGCCCTGCACGCCGACGCTTTATTTTTACCGAGATCTTATATGACCAAGTCGACAGACGACGCATTGTCATCTTCGGAAGTCAAAGGCCTCACTGCCCGCTATACCTATGGCACCTGGCGGCGGCAAAGAGGATGGGCCCCCATCCACGTGGTGGACGCCGAGGGTTGCCACTTTACCGACGCCGACGGAAAGAGGTACCTGGATTTCTCCGCGCAGCTCATGTGCGTCACGCTGGGCCACAAGAACCAGGCTGTCGTAAAAGCCATTCAGGAGCAGGCAGGCAAGCTGGCATTCATCGCTCCCGGTTACGCGACCGAAGTCAGAGCGGCTCTCGCCAAATTGCTGCTCGAAGTCCTGCCCAAGGGACTGGAAAAATATTTCTTTACGACCTCGGGTACCGAGGCGAATGAAGCTGCCTTCAAAATCGCGCGCATGGCGACAGGGAAAACAAAGATTATTTCCCGCTATCGCTCCTATCATGGCTCAACCATGGGATCCATCGCGGCAACGGGCGATCCCCGACGCTGGGCGATGGAGCCCTCGGGAAAAATCCCTGGTGTGATCTTTGCTCCGGAAGTGAACTGCTACAAGTGCCCCATCTTGCACACCTATCCGGGTTGCGGAATCGCCTGTGCCGAATACATCGAGCACATGATCAGGAATGAAAGTGACGTGGCGGCGGTCATCGTCGAGCCGGTGGTGGGGACCAACGGCGTGCTGATTCCACCCAAGGAGTACATGCCACGGCTGCGGAAAATTTGTGACGACCATCAAGTTCTGCTGATCGCCGATGAAGTAATGTCAGGATGGTGCCGCACCGGGGAATGGTTCGCAATGGATCACTGGGGGGTTGTGCCCGACATTCTGACCACGGCAAAGGGGATCACCAACGCGGCGATTCCACTGGGATTGTGCGCCACGCCCACAAAACTCGCTTCTTACTTCGAGGACCACTTCTTCTCTCACGGACACACCTATGAAGCCCACCCCCTCACCTTGGCGCCGGCGATTGCGTCTATTCAGGAAATGAAGCGGATGAATTTGCTGGAGCGGGCGCGCGAAATGGGTGGTTATCTTGGACAGAAACTGCATGAACTGAAGCCGAAACACCCCTCCATCGGTGAGGTGCGGGGCCTGGGGATGTTCTGGGCGGTCGAACTGGTCAGGAACCAGAAAACCAAAGAGCCCTTTAACACCGGCGCCGACAAAGTTGCTGGCAAATCGCTACTCGTGGACCGTGTCGCCGCTCGAATGATGGGGAATGGGGTTTTTCTGCAGGCGTGGATGAGCCATTTCGTGATCGCTCCGCCACTGATCATCACCCGGGAAGAGATTGACACGGCAGTCGCGGTATTCGACGAGGCGTTGAGCCTGGCAGACACAGAGGTCGAGAAGTAATGGTCCTCCGGAGCGCCGTGTTTGGCGCGAGGAACCTGCTTCCCCCCGACGACGAAGGCGGATTTCTCCTCTTCGCGGCTCATCGCCGGAACAACCAAGTCAGATGGGTTGCCTCTGGACATCCGCGGATGCAAGTCGATTCCGGAAGCTGGGATGCGGGCCCGATTCCTCTCTGAGCTCGCCGTCAATGGGCGACAATCTCGGGCCTTAAGGTTAGGGGAGAATGGCGATCGAGCCGTCTACGCCGTCGCTTTTCAAAGCGGCAAGAGCTTCGTTCGCTTGGTCGAGAGGATACGCTGTCACCCTGGGCTGAATGCGGATCTCCCCGGCAAGTTCAAGAAAGTCCATGGCATCGGAGCGAGTCATGTTTGCCACGCTGCGAATTTGCCGTTCGCCCCATAGCAGGCGGTCATAGTCAAACTGAGGAATGCGATCGAGGTGGATGGCATTGATGGCAACGACCCCACCTTTCCGCAGACTTGCCAGCGCCGCAATGACTACATCACCGCTGGGAGCGAAGGTCACAGCACGGTCGAGTTCCACCGGAGGTTTCTCCGTAGCTTCCCCGACCCAGACAGCCCCGAGCGATTCGGCCAGCTTGCGATGCGAAGCGCCGCGCGTCGAAACATACACTTCACATTGCCACGCCCGCAATACTGCGATCGCCAGATGAGCCGATGCTCCAAAACCGAAGAGTCCGACTCGCTCACCGCGCTCGACTCCCGCCACGCGCAAACTGCGAAAACCAACAATGCCGGCACACAACAACGGGGCGGCGTGCAGATCGTCCAAAGTTCCTGGCAGTGGAAAGACAAAATCATTTCGAGCCACAGCGTATTCTGCATAACCACCATCCGCCGTATACCCGGTGAACGTCGGTGAGTCGCAGAGGTTCTCGAGAGCGTGCCTGCAATACCAACAGTTGCCGTCGGTTCCACCGATCCAGGAAACACCCACCCGAGTCCCAAGCGGAAGTCCGGGAGTTGCGCCGCCCGCAATTTCGCCCACGATCTGGTGACCCGGGACAAGCCTTGGTTGAAGCTGCGGCAGCTCACCCTCCACGATGTGAAGGTCGGTCCTGCAAACGCCGCAGGCACGCACCCGCAGCAGGAGTTGGCCGGGCGCGGGGTCGGGCTGTCGAATGTCTTCGATCTGCAGAGGACGCTGCGAGATCTGTTTCGGCGAATTGAGGACGGCCGCTTTCACGCAGTCATTATCCTCTATCCCGAGTTGGTTGCGGGCCCCCGGCACCTCCGATCGATGATCAGAGTTGTGGAATCGGGCAAGCGGATTTTGCGCCGCAAATGGACGTTGAACGACCAGCCCGCTCCCCTAGCCCCGTGATCCAAATCACCGCCCGGCGGGGCTTTCGGATGGATCCTCGAATCACAAGCAGCAGGTTCGTGGTTGGAGAGAGGAACATGACATTCAGGATGGGTGGACCTGTCCCGCAGGAACCCCACGGGGGAGGACGATCGGCAATTCGATAGGCACAACTGTACCGGCGCTCCGAAGCTCAGAACCCAAGGCCATGCCGTGGTCAAACGGGAGGCCGACTCCGTACCAGCCGCTCAGGCCCGCCGCATGGATGGTGGATGGGAGGAGACGGGCTATTGCCCGGCAGATGCACGCGCGATGCCTTGCGGTCAGTCGCGTGGCTCGCTTGACTCCTGCGGTTCGGGAGATACCATGATCCTCCTGCAGTGGCGCGCCATCTGTTTCTCTTCCTCGGTGGGCACCACCTGAATCTTCTCCGCGGTGAGGCCGAGCGATTCGAGGCCGCCCCCAGCTGCGGACCGAATCCGCTGGCTGTGCTCTCCGATTCCGCCGGTGAAAACGAGAAGGTCGATGCCACCCAGCAGAGCAACGTAGGAGCCGATGACCTTGCGAACGGAGGTAGCAAACACATTCAAGGCAAAAATGGCCTCAGCATCGTCACCTCCGGCACGCTGTTCGAGCGCCCTGACGTCACTCTCGCCGGAAGCGAGCGCGAAGAGGCCGCTTTGATGATTGAACAGGTCTTCAAGTGCGTCCGCTTCCAGCCTCTCGTTACGCAAGAGATACAAAAGGATGCCGGGATCGAGATCTCCGGAACGGGTACCCATGGGGATGCCGCCGGTCGGAGTAAAGCCCATGGTGGTATCGACCGAGACTCCATTCCGCAGCGCGCAGAGGCTAGCTCCATTCCCCAGATGCGCGAAGATAGCCCGCGCTGGAAGCGCGTCGCCGAACTGGTGCGCCAGCGATTCATAGGAGAGCCCGTGGAAACCATAGCGACGGATGCCGGCGTCGAAGTAGCGCTGCGGGAGAGGCAGGTGCGATGCCACTTCGGGCATGGTTCGGTGAAAGGCATCGTCGAAGCATGCGAACTGTTTGGCCGCGGGAAAAATCGTCTGCGCGGCAGCGATGAGCGTCAATGCCTGTGGCATGTGCAGGGGAGCAAAGTGTGTGGCGTTGCGCAACAGTTCCAGAACTTGCGGAGTGATGAGTTGATGAGTGCGAAGGCGGGGCCCTCCGTGCACCACGCGATGAACCACCGCGACGGGAGCCTTGTGAATGTGATCTCGGACAGCCTCCGCAACCGCGGCCAATGCGTTCTCTTGGGATTCGAGAACATCCTGCCGCCGCAGGGCGGTTTGCCCGTCCGGGAAATGGATCTGTAAGCTGCCGTCACGGCGTCCAATACCATCGGCGCTGCCAGCCAGCAATACCTGTTCGTCGCCCGTTCCTCGGCAGTAAACGCCGAATTTCAGGGAGGATGAGCCGCTGTTGAGAACCAGGATCAAACTCTGTTCACCGCCAGCATCTTTCATTTACGCCGATTCCGGCCATTTCCAGTTCCGTATCCCTTGTCTGTCGATGCCTTCCGCATGGGCGTAATGCACGCTGTCGATGATTCGATCTTTCAGCCATTCTTTGACATGGGCTCCCACGGGCCGTAACCGTGGCACCCGGTCAATGACATCGATCGCAAGATTGAAGCGGTCGACCTGGTTGAGAATGGCAAGTTCCAGCGGCGTGTTGATATTGCCTTTTTCCTTGTAGCCGCGAACGTGGATGTTGTCATGGTTCTTGCGCCGGTAACTAAGCTTGTGGATGAGTGCAGCATAGGAGTGGAAGTTGAAGATCACCGGCTTGTCAGTGGTAAACAGTGAATCGAAGTCGCGGTCTGAGAGCCCGTGAGGATGTTCCGTCTCTGGCATGAGGCGGAACAGATCCACAACATTGACGAAGCGGATTTTCAAATCGGGGAATCGCTTCTTCAGGATCGCGACGGCAGCCAGGGACTCCATCGTTGCGATATCACCCGCGCATGCCATAACCACATCGGGCTCCGCATCGGTGTCGGTGGAGGCCCAATCCCAAATGCCAATGCCCTTGGTGCAGTGGGTGATGGCCTCTTCCATGGAGAGGTACTGAAGATGCTCCTGCTTGTCGGCAACGATGACATTGACGTAGTCGCGTGACCGGAGGCAATGATCGGCTACGCTGAGCAGACAGTTGGCGTCGGGAGGCAGATAGATGCGCACCACATCCGCACTCTTGTTGGTCACCACATCGAGAAATCCGGGGTCCTGGTGGGTAAATCCGTTATGGTCCTGCCGCCAGACCAGAGAGGTGATGAGCAGATTGATGGACGGCACCGGTGCCCGCCAGTCGAGCTCGTTTTTCGACTTCTCCAGCCATTTTGCGTGCTGATTGAACATCGAATCGATCACGTGGACGAACGCTTCATACGTGGAGAAGAAACCATGGCGCCCGGTGAGGACGTAGCCTTCGAACCAGCCTTCGAGCGTGTGCTCGCTGAGCATCTCCATGACTCGCCCGGAAACGTCGAGCTCGCCTCCGTCCGCGTCTTCTGGCTTATACTCGGCAAGCCACGTCTTTTTCGACGCGGCGTAAATGGCCGAGAGCCGGTTGGAGGCCGTTTCATCCGGCCCGAATACGCGGAAGGAAGTCATGTTACGGCGCATCACTTCCGCCAGAAAGTGCGCCAGCACGTCGGTTGGCGGACAGTAGATCGAACCCGGAGCTTTTACCTCCACGGCATAGTCGCCAAACTCAGGCAGATCAAGGTCCTTGCGCAGGAGCCCACCATTGGCATGCGGGTTGGCGGAGATGCGCCGCGTACCCTGGGGAGCAAGCTGTTGGAGCTCGGGCAGGAGGGTTCCGTGGGCATCAAAGAGTTCCTCGGGCTTGTAGCTCCGCATCCAATCTTCGACGATTTTCAAACCTCGCTTATTGGTAGCCGGATCGAGCACAGGAACCTGGTGAGCGCGCCAAAAGTCCTCCACTTTGTGGCCGTCAACTTCTTTCGGGCCCGTCCAACCTTTGGGAGAACGAAGCACGATCATGGGCCAGCGCGGGCGGGTGGCATCTCCGGTCGAGCGGGCGTGCTGCTGCAGTGCCCGAATTTCGACCAGGCAATGTTCCAGAGTGGAAGCCATCTTCTGATGCATGGTGAACGGATCGCTGCCTTCTACAAAGTGAGGTTTGTAGCCATATCCAGTCAGTAGCGCTTCCAATTCCTCGCGCGGGATGCGCGCGAGTAGGGTCGGATTGGCGATCTTGTAGCCGTTGAGGTGGAGAACCGGCAGCACAGCCCCGTCACGAATGGGATTGAGGAATTTGTTCGAGTGCCAGGACGTCGCCAGCGGTCCGGTCTCCGCTTCGCCGTCGCCAACCATGACGGTGACGATGAGATCGGGATTGTCGAACGCCGCGCCATAAGCGTGAGAAATCGAATATCCGAGTTCGCCGCCTTCGTGAATGGAACCCGGGGTTTCCGGCGTGCAGTGCGAGCCAATTCCTCCAGGGAATGAAAACTGCCGGAAGAATTTGAGCATGCCCGCTGCGTCCCGACTCTTATCGGGATAGATTTCGGAATAGTGCCCTTCGAGATAGCAGTTGGCAAGCGTGGCAGGCGCACCGTGACCGGGACCTGAAATGTAGATGATGTTTAGATCATATTTCTTGATGAGGCGATTGAGGTGCACCCAAACCAGCGATTGGCCGGGATCGGAGCCCCAATGCCCCAACAATCGGTTCTTGATATGTTCCGGCTTCAGCGGTTCGCGGAGGAGCGGGTTGGCGCGAAGATAGATCATGCCCACCGAAAGATAGTTGCAAGCTCGCCAGTAGGCATCGATCTTCTCTAGATCTTGGGACGAAACCGGAGTCAGCACATCATTTGGGCCAGCCATTCAAGAATCTCCAAGGTTGAATCTGTATTTTAGTCCGAATCCACCTACTTCGTTCCTCGTTCCAGCCGTTTCTGAGGACGAAAGACGTCAAATCACCGCAGTGCATCGCTCAGCCCGGATGTCAGGGGCTATCCTTATATATATGCTTGAATGTCCTTAGCTCTGTTCTTCGGGCGATCGCGAGAACGACGCGCCCGGTTATTTTTCCGCGTCTGCGGCGGTCGAAAACGTGCGGATCGCTTCGCCGGGTGGTCTCGATGGCCGCGGGTACCTTGCCCTCCGGTTGCCGATCCTAAGCCGGCCGCTGCAGCCTTTGGGTGATCCGCGGCCGGTAGTGGTCGCCTGCACGCGCCCGATCTGTGGCAAAATGCGGACGTGCTGCAACGACTCACTGAGCGCAAGGAATGGAAGTTCTTCGGTGTCCTGCCGAAAGCGGCCCCCGGCCTTGCCGCTGCATGGTGGGCAGCCCTTGTTCTGCGAGGGATCCTGCCAGCGGCGTTCGCGATCGCGATGGGCGTGCTCGTCGGCGCCGTGCAACGCGGCCATCCTCTGGCTGGTCCCCTGGCTTTTGGCGGCGCGATCTTCGTGCTGCTACAGGTGCTCAGTCCGATTCATCAGGTGGTCAGTGCCAATCTGGGAGACTGCACCGCCGCATGGCTCTATGACCGGCTCACCGAGGCCTGCGTGCGCCCGCCGGGCATGGGTCACCTCGAGGATCCGACGCTTACGAGCGATCTCACCGTCGCCCGTGACTTCGACCTTGGCATGACCGGTCCACCGCTTTCGATTTCCATGGATTTCATTGCCACCGGGATGGTCGAGATGATCGGCGGTGTCGCATCCGCCGTGGTTCTCGGCAGATATGCGTGGTGGGCGTCGGTCCTGCTTGCGGGTGCGTGGCTGGCGACGCACTGGCTTCTACGCGAGAGCGCGGTCTGGCGCGACCGCAATACCGACGAGGTGCGCGGGGCGCAGCGGGATGCCGACTACGCCTACCGGCTGGCAGTGGACCCGCCCGCGAGCAAGGAGCTGCGGCTGTTTGGTCTCGCCGGCTGGACGATCGACCGCTTCATCGCCAGACGCACGCGCTTGCATGAGCTTCAGTATGCATCCACGCGTCTGCGGGAGCGTCCCGTCATTTGGAGCATGCTTCTTGTCGTTGGCGCGAACGTAATGGTGTTCTGGCTCCTGGCGAGCGCCGCCGCCGCGGGCCGCATCAGTCTCGGGGAAGTCGTCGTCTATGTACAGAGTGCCATCGGCGTCTCGATGATCGCGTTCGGCGGATTCAGTTGGGCGCTCGACGGAGCGGCTGCCCCCGTCGCCGCGGTGCTGCGGCTCGAGCCGGCGATGAGCCCCGCCGGCGGACTACGCTCGGGCGATCGCCCCGCGGGGGCAACACCCGCGCGGGAGATTCGGCTCCGCGATGTCACGTTCGCCTACCCTTTGGGCGCGTCGACTCCGGTCGGCCCCGGCGCGCCCGTGCTGAAGCACTTCGATCTCACGATTCCCGCGGGCTCGTCGCTCGCCATCGTTGGACAGAATGGCGCTGGCAAGACAACGATCGCCAAGCTGCTGTGTCGGTTGTACGATCCGCAGTCGGGAGCGATCGAAATCGACGGAGTCGACATCCGCGAGCTCGATCTCGCGTCGTGGCGCTCGCGTGTCGCGGCCGTGTTCCAGGATTTCATCCGCCTCGAGCTGCCACTGCGCGACAACGTGGCGCCGGCGGGCGCCCCAGATGATGTCGTGCTCGCCGCGCTCGAGTCGGCTGGAGCCACGGACCTGGCCGCATTGGATACGGTTCTCGCTCGCGGATATGACGGCGGTACCGACCTTTCCGGCGGCCAATGGCAGCGCATCGCGCTTGCTCGAGCGCTGGCAGCCGTCAAGCTCGGCGCCGGCGTTGTGCTCCTGGACGAGCCGACCGCGCAGCTCGACGTGCGCGGGGAAGCGGAAATCTTCGATCGCCTGCTCGCCGCGACTCGGCATTGCACCACCATCCTTATCTCGCATCGCTTCTCCACCGTCCGCCATGCCGATCGTATCTGCGTGCTTGAGCAAGGCCGGGTCACCGAGCTCGGCACCCACGACGAGCTGATGGCGCTTGCCGGGCGCTATCGGACGATGTTCGATCTGCAGGCACAACGCTTCAACGTTCCAGACGAGGAGGGCACGACGTATGACGTTCTCTCCTGATCGAGAGGGCGCGATCGAGCCGCTGCCCCCCGCGCTGTCGTCGATGTGGCGATTGTGCAAACTGGGGTACCGTCACGAGCCGCGCTTGATGGTCGCGGCCTTCGTGCTCTCGCAGCTCGCGGCCCTGCCCGATGCGCTCCTGGCGTTGTGGCTGATGCTGCTCGGCAAAGGCGTCCTCGAGCATCGGCCCGGCATGCTGCAAGGCGCGGCGATTGGCCTCGGCGTGTCGGCCGCCGCGACGTGGTTTCTCCGAACCGTCAGCACCCG